>Ga0209797_10001713_pt1 | contig 11041 bp, 8 predicted proteins | sample DOMMetBare3Fresh_2_FD_187472 | JGI IMG/M metagenome (GOLD analysis project Ga0209797, IMG submission 187472) | Wetland sediment microbial communities from St. Louis River estuary, USA, under dissolved organic matter induced mercury methylation -... | ecosystem: Environmental > Aquatic >...
GATTTTACGATCGAACGTCTGATGGATCATCTCGGAATCGACGATTACAAGGCCAATCATATGGAATTCGTCAATGGGTACTCGACCGGTCGAATAATTCCGCCAGTAATGGCGTCTGCGACTAAGGCCCAATGGATACGAGAGTACGCCGAGCGCGAGAATATCAATCTCTCGGACTCTTACGCGTACTCAGATTCGATCTCGGATCTCCCGATGCTCTCGATCGTCGGGCATCCGGTGGCGGTCTGTCCGGATTTTCGTTTGAAACAAACCGCCTTGCAGCATGATTGGGCGATCTTGGATTTGAAGTAAAGAGGGTGGAAAAATGTTGGAGATACGTCATTCGGGAACACAAGATGTTGATCTCGCAGGATCGCGAATAGAACTTGAAGAACTTAGAACCGCAATATTGGGTTTAATAAATAGCGGCTTGTCAGAGTCATGGTTTGAAGCGGACGGAACGGTAGATCCAAAGCCGTGGGATTCCGTCGGGCAAGCTTTGAATGTACGCCGTGGTGGAAAAGCAGTTCGAGTCTCGTTATCTCCCGGTTCAACAGTGATAATCGAGGGTTCTGATGAAAACTTAGATAATTTCGCCTCGTTTCTTTATTTTGATGAAACGGCTGAGAGAGGTTCGCATTCTCATTTCGAATTCTACGAAGGAAACGATTACATTACGCCTGACTCGATACCGCTCGTTATTTCGGTAAAGTGAATAAGAAAGATGGCCTTACAATTACGCAGAAAGACACACGAATCTATCGTTTACATCGATAAAGACTCCGCACCGCGGATCATGCCATTTGGCGAGGATTTTATATTAAATGACATTCCGGTCGGGACGCGGGTCATTTATCCGAATCCGCCTATCAAGGGATTGCCCAATCGCGAAGCGGCGATACGCTATGCGATAAATCATCCGCTTGAGATGGAGCCGCTTTATGCTTTGCTCGAACCGGGAATGCGGGTGACGATCGCGATGGACGACATCTCGCTGCCGCTGCCGCCGATGCAGACGCCTGACTTAAGGCAGACAATGCTTGAGGTCGTGCTCGATATGTGCGGAGCGAATGGCGTCGACGACATTCATTTGATAATCGCGAATTCGCTCCACCGCAAAATGACGGCGTGGGAAATGAATCGGATGGTCGGTACCGATATTTACAACGAATATTATCCCGACCGCTATTACAACCACGACGCCGAGGACGACGACAATCTCGTGACGCTCGGCGTCACGCGGCACAACGAACCTTTGCGCGTCAACAAACGTGCGATCGAAAGCGATCTGCTCATATATTTGAATATTAATCTTGTTCCGATGGACGGCGGCCACAAGAGTGTCGCGGTCGGGCTGTGCGATTACGAAAGTCTGCGTGCACATCATGAGCCACAAACGATCCGCGATTCGCATTCGTATATGGATCCGCCTGCGTCTGAGCTTAACCACAAGGTCATTCGGCTTGGGAAACTAGTTGACGAAAACTGCAAAGTTTTTCACATCGAGACGGCGCTTAATAACAAAATGTTTCCCGAAGGCTATGACATCCTGACGCGTAACGAAGATGAATTTTCGTTTATGGATCGGATGAAGTGGGAGGCAATGGCCCGGACATTCTCAAAAATGCCGCGTGCGGCCCGCAGGAAAATGCTCCACGCGATTCCGGCGCAATACGAGCTGATCGCCTGTTACGCCGGCAAGACTGAGCCGGTTCACGAGAAAATTCTCGAGAAAAACTATCAGCAGTACGAGATACCGGTAAAGGGCCAATGCGACATCCTCATCTCAGGCATCCCGGACATTTCGCCGTACAACGTCTATTCGGCTCTCAATCCGCTGCTTGTTCAGGTGATGGCTCTCGGGTATCACTTTAATATGTATCGCAACAAGCCGCTGCTGCGTGAGGGCGGCGTGATGATCATTACGCATCCGTGTTTTGACGAATTTGACCACGCGTTTCACGCTCCGTACATCGAGTTTTTCCATCGTCTGCTACCCGAATCTCGGGACGCGTTTTATTTGCGTGAAAAGTACGAACGCGAATTTGCTTCGAATCCGGCGTACATCGAGATGTACCGCCGAGGCAATGCGTATCACGGAGCGCACCCATTTTTTATGTGGTACTGGGGCGAAAACGGCCGCCAACACATCGGCCACGTGATCGTCGCCGGTGCCGAAAACGCCCACGTCCCCGAAATGCTCGGCTGGGAACGCGCCGACAACCTTACTGAAGCAATCGCTATGGGCCGCAGTTATATGGGCCGCTCGGCGGAGATCACGATGCTGCATCAGCCTATTATTGGGCTGTGTAATGTGACGGACTAAAGTGAAAAAGTGAAAAAGGGAAAAGGTGAAAAAGTTAAGAGTGATGCGGCTGACAAGTCGAGTTGGATCGGATCGATGAAAGATCAGATCACGGTGCACGGTGATATTTTTTCTACTGGCAGTTGGCCCAGCGACGATGAACTGGAAACTAGTTATCGCGAAATGGCCGCTGACACGGAAGGAGAGGCCGAGGCTCTTGAGTGGATCGAGGGAACAATCGGCGATTTCTGCGACGAGCCTTGGGAGGAGTAGCCTCGTTCGCGAGGCTTTCCCGAAGGGCACTTAGCCCCGTCCGTTTACGGCGGGGTTTGAGAGCGGATTTGATTTCCAGCCCGTTTCAACGGGCTTACCCGTCGCCGGCTAAAGCCAGAAGCAAGAAGGACGTTAAATCGCCCTCTGGATTTCTTGACGGACACCGACCACGCCGTAAACGAGGTGGCTAAGCGCCGCGAAACGCGGGAAAGCCTCGTGAACGAGGCTGATAGGAAATGAACCTAATAGATCAGCTCAACGACAAATTCGGCATTTATCTGAATCATTTAATTCAGGTGAGCGACACGGAGCTTGTCTTATTCATTAGCGAGGAAAGGGTGATCGAGGATGAATCTGAAGACCTAACCTTTAACGAAGGAACTGAGCATTTTGTGTCGCTGAACGTGAATCCGATCCGAACCGATAAATCTTGCCGAAAGTACAAGGTTACTTTTAAGGGCTTTTTCGTTTATCAGGTTATTGAGGAAGGTTCAATAGAATGGAGCGATCAAGAAGAGTTTACCGGCAAATACGTCAGGATATTTACAAGATCGAGGTTTTTGGATTTCATCAAAGCCAATCTCAGAGTTGCATGGTTTTCCGAAAATCCAGATGCGGAATATAAACACTTTGAGTTTCCTTGTTCAAATTTCATTGTCGATGTTGCGGCGGCGAATGAGCCGGAAATAAACGAAGTGGAGAGTTTTCTGGTTAAATGAAACTATCACCAACCGAAATATTTAAGGGTAAGAAGATCTTCTTTATCGGCGGGACGGGCTTTGTGGGTAAGGTCACGCTGTCGATGCTGCTGCATAATTTTCCGGATATCGGGAAGGTCTATGCGACGGTTCGGGCGCGGGATGCGGCGGAGTCGAAGATCAGGTTTTGGACGAGTATTGTCACTAGTCCGACGTTTGATCCGCTGCGTGAGAAGTACGGCGACGGGTTTGAGGATTTTATTAAGTCAAAGGTCGTGCCCGTTAACGGTGACGTCGGGAATGAGTATCTCGGGCTTGATGAGAAAGACGCGAAGAAGATAATGCGTGACACGGACATCATTATTAATGGTGCCGGAAATGTTACGTTCAATCCGCCGCTCGAATCTGCCCTAAGGACAAATGTCGTCGGCTCGAACAACATCATCAAAATGGCACGGATGATGAAAAAACCGCGTCTGGTGCATGTCTCGACGTGTTTTGTCGCGGGCAAACGCAGCGGCCCAATTTGGGAAAACGAGCCGGTCGTAGGCTATTTCCCGCGTAAAAATGAGCTAGTCGGGACGGTTTTCGACGTCAATCAAGAGGTCGAGGACTGCGCGCGCCTATCGGAGCAGGCACGTCAGGAAGCCGATGACGCCGTGCAGGCGGCGAAGTTTCGCGAGCAGGCACGCATACGATTTATCGAAGAAGGACGCGACCCGGACGACGAGGCCGAATTGAAATCAGCCATCTTTCGCGAACGTAAAATGTGGATACGCGAACGCACGACCGAGCTAGGCTCGGAGCGTGCAGAGTATTGGGGCTGGACGAATATTTATACTTATTCGAAATCGCTCGCCGAGCAGATCATTGCTTCGCAGGACGATATTGTTAAGGTTCTGGTGCGGCCGTCAATCGTCGAATCGTCGAACGAGTACCCGTTTCCGGGCTGGAACGAGGGCTTTACGACGACTGCTCCGCTGATCCTAATCGCTCTTCGCGGCCAGCCGATAATCCCGGTAAACGAAAAGCTGATACTTGATATCATTCCGGTCGATATGGTGTCGGGTGCGATACTCGCGGCGACGATGAATGCGCTTATCGACCCGAAACCGCCTTTGGTATTTCAGGCATCGTCCGGCGACTCGAACCCGAACGATATGAAACGCATTGTCGGCCTCGTCGGGCTCTATAAGCGCCAGCACTACGAGCAAAAGGAAACCGGTAACAAGCTGGTCAACAAACTTGCAGGAATGGTCGAGACCCAAACGGTGACCAACCGCACGTACCAACTCGCGTCGGCTCCGATGCTAAATAAACTCGCAAAACGAGCCGACAAACTGCTCGATAGGACCAATCCGCGTTGGGGCGGCGGGCGTATCGGGAATATTGTTTCGGACCTTAAGAAGTCGGTCGAGTCGTTTGAGCAGACGACCAAAGAGACGATGGACGCTTTTGCGATGTTCAAACCGTTCATGATCGATAACGAGTATTTGTACCGCTCGGATAATGTTCGCGCATTGCATTCGCTTATCCGTGAGAAAGAGAAATCGCTTTTGCCGTGGTATCCCGAAAAGCTCGATTGGTACGACTACTGGCTAAACGTACATTTTCCCGGAATGAGAAAATGGGTTCTGCCGACGCTTGAAGAAGAGCTGAAAGCGGTCGAAAAGCGTTCGTACACATACAAGGATCTGCTCGATCTGTTCGATACGTCGGTCAAGCGTTTCCCCACGCGCGTCGCGATGCGTATCGAGCGCGACGGCCGCAAGGAGCAATACACTTACGAAGACGTCAACGAACTGACTCTGCGTGCCGCCGGATTTTTTGCCAAAAAGGGAATCCAGCACAATAGCCGCGTCATTCTGTTTTCAAACAACATGCCCGAATGGGGAATGACGTATTTTGGTATTTTGAAGGCCGGTGCAACGGCTATACCGATCGATCCGGCGTCGACCGTGGATGAGATCATTGCGTTTGCAAAAGCAGGCGAGGCGGCCGCGGTCGTGGTAAGCCCGAAACTGGCGGGCGAGAATCCTGACCTCTCGAAAACATTGAAAGCAGTAGGGTTAGAGGTCGCCGTCTGGACATTTGACGATGTTTTCGAAATCCAATCGGAGACCGAAGAGGCGAAGCGAAATGCGTTGCTTCCGGCGAAGATACATTCAAATGCCATTGCTTCGCTTATCTTTACTTCGGGCACGACGGGCACGCCGAAGGCGGTGATGCTATCGCACAAGAATTTTGTCAATATGATATCGATGCTCTCGTCGGTGCTCGATATGGACATCACCGACGGCGTCCTGTCGGTGCTGCCGATGCATCACACGTTTGAATTCTCGGCCGGATTTTTGACTCCGTTTTCGAATGGAACGCAGATCACGTATCTCAACGAGCTTACAGCTGAGGATCTCGCCCGTACGATCGAAAACAGCCACGTAACCGGGCTTGTCGGCGTTCCGGCCTTGTGGGAAATGCTGCATCGCAGGATCAAGACTCGCTTGCGGGAACGCGGTGATTGGATCGCCGATCTTGCCGACAATGTTATCGAATTTAACGCCTGGATACGCGACAACACGCCATTCAATCTTGGGCCGATCGTATTTTTTCCTATCCATCAGGGGATGGGCGGCAAGATGCGCTATCTGATTTCCGGCGGGTCTGCGTTGAGCGAAAAGGTGCAAAAAGATCTGCACGGGCTGGGCTTCACAGTGCTCGAAGGTTACGGTTTGACTGAATCTTCGCCGGTGCTGACCGTCGCCCGGCCGGGTAATAAATTGCTTCGAGGCAGCGTAGGCAAACCGCTTCCGGGTGTTGAGGTCAAGATTAATTCACCCGACGAAAACGGCGTCGGCGAAGTGCTCGCCCGCGGTCAAAATGTGATGGTCGGTTATTTCAATAACGACGAAGCGACCGAGGCGGTAATACAGGATCGCTGGCTTAAGACAGGTGACCTGGGCCGCATTGACGACGACGGTAATCTGTTTATCGTTGGCCGTTCTAAAGACGTAATTATCGACTCAAATGGTAAGAATATCTATCCGGACGAGATCGAAGACCTTTATGGAAAGACACCGATGATCAAGGAGTTAAGTGTGGTCGGACTGTCGGACGAAGACGGTGGTGAGAGAATTGCGGCTCTCGTCGTACCCGATTACGAACATGATATTGCGATGTCGCGATCGGACGTTAACAAACAGATCGAGCTTCATTTTCGCGAGGTCTCGGCCGGGATCGCGTTCTTTAAACGCGTAAAGGTTTTGCACATTACGCCCTTCGAATTGCCGCGGACCGCGACGCGAAAAGTGAAGCGTCCAGAGGTCGTTGAACTGTTGCAGACCCTCGAAGATCGCGATAAATCTAAGACAAAAACGGTTGTAGAATCAAAGGGCGACGACAATATGCTCTGGATCCGCAAGGTGGTCGCAAGCGTGTCTAATCGTCCGCTTTCGGACATCGCGGTAGAGGACAAACTGGCCGATCTGGAGTTTGATTCGCTAATGTTTGTTGAGCTGCAGGCCGCGGTCGAGGATGCAGGCGGACGCATCCTGTCGCCGGATACTTTGAACGAAGTGCAATCGGTTCGCGAGTTGCTGACGGCCGTTCAGCGCGTCGATAAATCGAAAAAGCTCGCTGATGAGCCAAGGGTTGAAGAGAAGAAGGACGCCGATGAAATCGTGATTCCATCGATCGTGCGGCGTGTCGGGAATGCGGTCGTCGATTTTGCAACGGATACCTTATACGAGGGCGTTCTCGACACTAAGATCGAGGGCGAGTCGAATGTGCCGCAGCATGTTAATTTTATCGTCTCTCCGAATCACACCTCGCACATCGATACCGGCCTCGTGAAAAAGGCCTTGGGTAAAGACGTGGCCGAGCAAACAGTTGCGGTCGCGGCGGCGGATTATTGGTTTGACACCAAATACAAGCGTGCGTATATGAACAATTTCACGACGCTCGTGCCAATCGAACGCACCGGCTCGCTTCGACAGTCGCTTCGTCACGTTACACAGATCCTTAACGAGGGCTACAATGCCCTCATTTTCCCTGAAGGCGGACGGCAGGAATCGGGACAGATCGCGGAGTTCAAACCGATCATCGGCTATCTTGCCCTAAACCAAAAGATCGGAATTCTGCCGATCTACATTTGGGGTACATTTGACGCATTTCCAAAGGGCACGATCATCCCCAAAGGCAAAAGTATCGGTGCAAAAGTGGGTGCAAAGGTCGGGCGTTTCCTGGAGTACGAAGAGCTGCGAAAAATGACTGACGGCGTGCCTAATACTGAGGCGTACCGGCTAATAGCCGCCCGCGTCCAGCACGAGATAGAGAATATGCGGGACGGAAAGCGTGACAAATTTGATGTCGACGCGATCCGCAAACAATGGAAGGCGGAACGCCGGAGGTCGCGTAAACAGGAGCCGGTGATCGATAACTAGACGTCCTATGGCAAAGTCAAAAGCATTAACCAAGACGGAAAAGAAAAGGATACTCGTAACGGGCGGCACCGGATTTTTGGGTGCGCACATCGTTCGGCAGTTACTGGCGGCGGGCGAGAAGAATTTGAAAGTGATGGCGTCGCGGGTGCCTGATTGGATGAAAGACGCGGGCGTAAAGGCCGTAGAGGGCTCGGTGACGAATCGAGATGACGTTGCGAAAGCTTGCAAGAATGTCGTTGCGATCTTTCACCTCGCCGGCAAGGTTTCGCGTGACAATGACGATGCGGCCTCGATGAACAAGGTCCACCTCGAAGGCACGCGCCTGCTGTGCGAAGCGGCAAAAGAGGCGGGTGTCCAAACAATGATCCTTGCGTCTTCGAGCGGAACTATAGCGGTCAGCGAGGATGAACAGATATTTGACGAGACCTTTCCGCAGCCGGTCGATGTGTTTTCGCGTTGGGCGTATTACGCGTCGAAGTATTATCAGGAGAGAGCGGCGCTTGAGAATTTTGACGGCGACGGCCGCAGGCTTGTCATATTGAATCCGTCTCTGCTGCTCGGCCCCGATGACGAGCGTATGAGTTCGACCAAGCCGGTGTTGGATTTCCTCGCCCGTAAAATTCCTTATAGTCCGAGCGGCGGCCTGAATTTTGTCGATGTGCGTGACGCGGCGGCTGCGTTTATTGCGGCCCTCGACAAGGGAGAGCATCAGGGAAAGTATTTGCTAGGTGCCGCGAATATTACATTCGAACAATTTTTTGGCCGTTTAGAGCGGTTGTCAGGCGTTTCTGCTCCAATGCTGAAAGTACCCAAAAAGCTGGCGATGGCCGGTTCGAGCTTTATAAGTTCGGTTTACAAGAATTGGGGAAAGCCGTCGCCGGTCATGCCGAACGAGGTCGAGCAAGCCGAATATTTTTGGTACTTCGATTCAACGAAAGCGGAGAGCGAACTTGGTTTTGCTCCGCGTGACCCGCAGGAAACGCTGCAGGACACGATCACCTATCTTCGCGAGAACTTTCTTGGAGACGGAGTATTCGGCTAAACGCCACAGCCCGCCTGCACCTCTTTGATCAGCTCCAGTTTGCCGCCGCGCATCTCAAATGCGCCCGTGCCCGCACCTTCGTAATACTCGCTGTAGATTACAACCTCCATTCTGCCGTCGCCATTCAGATCCGCGATTGCCGAGATCAAGTATCGGTTCGGCGGGCCATCGTCGGTTTGGCCGCTTTTGTAAATGTTGCCGTCCACCATATAGTCCTTGACGCCGTCTTTGGTCACCTTTCGAAGCATTACAAATGAATAATCGCCCGCCTTCCAACCGATGCCGAAGTCGTTATTCAAGCGTGTAGCAGTGATAAGCACTTCGTCTGTGCCGTCATTGTCGAGGTCGATCCTGAAGGCTTGCGTGATCTTTGCGACCGGCCGTGCGACCCCTTGTTTTTTCAAAAATGCGATGACTGCAGCCTTGTAGATCGGGCTAACCGCAGAAAGCCGTATGGGGATTCGGGGCATTGCGTTCCAATTCAAATTAACGCCCAACCCAACGCCAAGACGTTCCGTGATGCCCGTCTCTATCCGGAAAAAATCTTCGCAGACATCCTCTATTGGTGCCCGTTTTGCGGAGGCGATAGTTTTCTTTTCCTTGCCGCCAAAGCCATATACAAAGAGGTCAGATCCGCCGTTCAGGATCGATTCGGCAGCGAGGCCGGGCTCGACCCATTTACCGTCGCGGGAACCGCCGATCAAACCGCCGAGCCGGAGGTCGATGATCGGGACCAGTTCCGACTGTGCCGGTGCGGCGGAGAATAATAACGATGCGAAAAGAAATGCAAAAAAAATCGGTGTTGTCTTCATTTCTCAAGAGAATCCTCCTTTCTATTATCGGATGAGCGGCCGAAAAAGCGGAACCCGGCAAAAATTAGCAAGCCGATCGCCGCAGCAACTATAACTGCCAAGCCCTCATTTGCATAATCGACGGTCGTAAGCAGCCACACGATCAATCCTATCGACAAAACTGCGGCTGCGAAACCAAGCGGAGCGGTAAATTGAGCTTTAGGAGCGTCGGCGCGATTTCGAAAGATAGGCAGCGCAAGGCATGTTGTCGCATAAAACAGCAGCCGTGCGATAGTCGCAATCGCAACCGCGGTCAGGAACGACGATTGAATCGCGAGGATCAGCATTACGACGGCCGTTACAATGATCGCGATGTGAGGCGTTTTGAATCTCGGATGCGTCTTATCAAAGACAGGTGGCAGGTCGCGTTGTTCCGACATCGCAAACAGCACTCGTGTTGCGGTCAAAAGGCCCGTATTAATATTCCCAAAGATCGAAACCAGCACGCCGAGGGTGATAAATCCCGCTCCGAGCGGGCCGAGAAACGTTACCGCTGCGTCGGCGAGCGGCCTTTCAGATGTCGCAAGGCCCGGCAGTGTGCCTATGGATACGATCTGGATCGAAATGTAAACAAGGGTCACGATCAAAATGCCCGCGATCAAACCAAAAGGGATCATCTTTTTCGGGTCCTTGGTCTCACCGGCAATGACGACCGGCCCTTCGAATCCAACAAAAGCGTAAATCAACAGCAGCACCGCGCTCGAGAACGCCGAATACTGCGGCACCACGTCAAAGGTAAAATTGGAGCGTTGGACATAAAACATTCCCACAGCTACGAAGACCAATAGCGGCAGCAATTTGCCGACCGTCAGGATATTGGTCATCATTGCCGATTCGCGAACACCCCAAAGATTAACCACCGTGATAATTAATGCGGCAACGCTGACGACTGCGATCCTCATCGCACCTTCGTTTGCACCCGGAATGAAAAAGCCAAGATATGTGGCGAATAAATTTGCATTTGCCGCAAACGTTGCAACGCGAACGATCCAAAAGAGCCAGCCGACCTCAAATCCTATTGCGGAGCCAAACGCCTCTCTTGCATAGAGATACGAGCCGCCCGTCGCGGAAAATCGACTCGAAACCTCGGCGTAACAAAGCACGACAAGGCCAATGATGACCGCACACGCGACGAACGCCAGCAGGCTGTAGGAGCCGATTTGAGCAAAGACCTTTCCCGGCAGTCCAAATATACCGGCCCCGATTATTCCGTTGATCACCAGAGCCGTAAAGTCCCATCGTCCGATGCCACGTATCAGTTTTTCTTCGCTCATTCGGTTCGTGGTGCGATTTTGGAATATCATGACGCTTTTCGTTTATACTCTTTAAACTACTTCAGGTAAAGAATTGAGGAGAATCTGTATGTTTCGAAACGTATTGGCACTTCTTTTGGTTTGTCTTATTGTAGAGATCGGACACGCGCAAAAGCCCGC
>Ga0209797_10001714_pt1 | contig 11040 bp, 6 predicted proteins | sample DOMMetBare3Fresh_2_FD_187472 | JGI IMG/M metagenome (GOLD analysis project Ga0209797, IMG submission 187472) | Wetland sediment microbial communities from St. Louis River estuary, USA, under dissolved organic matter induced mercury methylation -... | ecosystem: Environmental > Aquatic >...
ATTACAAGAGAAGTATGAAGTGGACCTTAAGGAAAATGAACATCTGAAGAATGTGTTTTCCAGATTGCAATTGGATATGGATTTTTTTCAGCAAGATCTAAAAGAACTTGCCAATTCGACCGACAATAGTCTTATAAATTTTCGACGCATCTATCTTGAATTATTAGAAAGACAAAGAGAATTACTCACTGAAATGAATCGCAAAGATGAATTTGATGAGGAACTGATAAGAAAATATTTTGCTTTGATCGATATGGAGGAATTTAAGATCAGGGAAAAATCTTTGCAGGAGATTAATTAAAAAGAAAAGCGTCTCTCCTCAGGCGAGACGCTTTTCATCTATTGCGATAAATTTGAGCTTATTGAATTTTCACCAGCTTTACTATCTTCCTTTCATTGCCCTGAACGACCTCAGCCAAATAAAATCCCGTTTTCAAATTATTGCCAACTCTTACAATTGAATTGGGGGCTAAGTTTCCAAGCTTGCTTATTTCTCTTCCCTGCACATCCAGAATTCTGATATTTACAGGAAGTTCATTATTGCTTTCAATTAAAAGTGTAAATGATGACCTACTTGGATTTGGAAGAACCGAAACCTGCAATGTTTCTCCAATTATGAATTTGTTAGCAGTTATCATTCCCGATTGAGATGAACAAGGATCCTGGCCGCATTGACCAAGCTTGTCACCTGCATGATTCTGCAAATGATCCTTTACTGAATTAACATTTACTGCCAATGTTTGCCCATTAGCAGGATTTCCCGGAGGCGCATGACAGATATAAACTTTCTTGCCATCAGTTCCCGGAACTCTTATATCCAATACACAAATGGTAATACTGCATGTAGTGGTGCAACCATAAGTATTTGTAACAGTAACGGTGAAGTGATAAACTCCTTCGGTAGTTGGAGTAAATACAGGATCCTCACAAGTAGTACAATTCAAACCACTGCCACTCCATGAATAACTAAATGGAGCCCCGGCGGTTGCTGTAACATTTAATGTTACGCTTTGAGGTCCGTAACCGAGATAGATATTTGTTGATATGCCACCAGTGTAAACATTGCTTGATGGAACAGCAGCAATTAAGCAAGATGGAGCTACTCCAACAACAGTTACTGTGGCACTGCATGTTGCTGTATTTCCTGTTGCATCAGTTACTTTAAGTGTAACAGTATTTGTTCCAATGTTTGAGCAATCAAATGTTGTTTTTGATACTGATAAAGTAACCGGTCCGCATTCATCATTGCTTCCGTTGTTTACATCTGCTGCAGTAATAGTAGCTGAACCGTTTACCAAAGTAACTGAAGCAGGTTTGCAAATAGCAACCGGCGGTGTTACATCTGTAAATAAGAAATAAGCAACCGGGGCATCATGATCAGAAATTCTTTCAGGCCTGCTCGCATCATTGCGATAAACTTCTGGAAAATCTGCATCAACTCTTGCAATGGCAAAACGGCTTTTCAGATTTAATGCATTTTGATTTACCAGAATATGATCAAGCACCTGTGCACTGCCGGCAAAACTATAAGAGTAACGTTGATCTGGTGTATGTGTATCTACAAGATCAGTAAGATTTGGATTCACCAGATCACCAGATGCAAGAACAACATTTGCAGCAGGAGTGGGGTCGCCTTTAATTGTCCCGATCAAATCAACGAAGCCATCGCTGAACTGGAATGCATTGTAATCCCCAACTGAAATTATTTTAATATCTGGATTTGCAGTTTGGAAACCCTGAATAAGATTTGCTAAATACTCTGCCTGTGCTCTTCTTTTTTGACGAACACGATTTCCATCCACCGCATCATCAATTCCATTTAATGAACGAAGATGATTAACGATAACGGTGAATGCATAAGGTGTCGCACAAGCAGGTTTATTAAATGTTGCATTCAATACAAGTGGCGGACGGTCATTTAATAATTCCTGTTGACCATTATTTGGATTTATGAACAGATCATTTTTCCCATATTGAATTACACTCACCACATTTACTCTTCCTGATTTTACAAGAAAGCCAACATCAATTCCACCAATATCATTTCCTTCAACTAAATAACCCTGGTAATTTGGATTAGGTTGTCCCGCAGCAACTGCATCTGCATTTACTTTGGTAGCTAATGATTGCAATACAGTCAGATTTTCCATTTCAATAATACCGATCACATCCGGTGAACGAAGTACATTTCTTATCGCAAGTGAAGCTTTATTTAAACGATTAGCATAAGCAGTTGCTGTAAGAATTGGCTCACCGATCAATGGATCGTTTACATTATCAAAAAATCTTTCAAGGTTAAATGTCGCCACCGTCAACTCGTCATTTGTTTGCTGCGGAACTGCCGTAAATGTTAAGTTGTTATTTGAAATTACCGGTAACGGACTTGTTTGTGAAAGATCAACATCAATTGTATAATTTCTTCCTGAAATATCTAATGGCCCAATAAGATTTGTAAGAATAGCACCGGTTGCAACATCAATGATAGTACCATTAAACAAGCCACGGCTTGCAACAGCAATTAATTCAGGATTTGCATCCCAACGTGTAACAGTTGCAGGAGCACCGGCAGGTAGCGGGTCAGGTAGTTGAAGTCCCGGTTCACGGAAAGGCCTGCTAACTCCTGTCACCACTCCATAGAAAAATCCAGAGCTTGTTGATGTAGCATTTGCCTCGCTTGGAGTTCCATCAGTTGGTGCAACAACAGTGAGAGAATTTACTTTCACTCTCATTCCCTCATATTTTTCCAATTGGTATAATCCGCCTGCCGGATCTGTATCGCTGCCTGTAATTACAACTGGAGCAGGTAATGCATTGCCGGTACTTAAAAGAGTGATGGTAACAAAAGTTAATTCTGTTTGAACCAAACCATTTGGATCGGCAGCAGAAACAAATTCACTAACTGTGCCAGTAACACAAAGCGAATTACCAACAACAACTGATAATGGAGGCACTCCGGCAGTGAATACAAATATCCCATCTGATGTAGCCGTGTTTCCATCGCCAACAGGCATTTGTAAAAAGAATCCGTTTGTTTTTATTCCGGTTACAACTCCACTTGTTGTGACAACGTTTCCATTTAATGGAGATGTATTGCCGCTGCCCTGTATTTGTGCAATTGTATGTGTAGGCGAACAATCATCATTAAGTATTGTACCTGTACCTTGTCCATCTCCAATCGTTGCCCCGGTTACATTTGTAATATTTACAAAAAATGTTTCATTTGGTTCAGTAGTTCCATCACCATTTACCAAAACTGTAAACGAATATGAAGAATTGCCGGCAGGAATTGTTTGTGATGTAAGAGATTTTGTAGTGTAATCTCCTGGAGCAATTGCAGTGTTGTCTGCAGTTGCAATATCAAAACTTACTCCACCTGCACCTGCAGGCGATGATAAACTTACGTTGAATGTAAAAGAAGCAGTACCGCTGTTTCCTTCTAAAATTGAAATATCATTTATAGCAATACTACTGCCACCGGTACTTGTTGGCGTTAATGAAAAATCATCAACTGAAAGACCGTCATCTGCACCAGTTGCATCAAAGCTTGTCCAACGAATATAAAATGTAGCGCCATTGGGAATTGATAAACCTGTTATGGTAAATGATAATGAAGTTCTGTTTGCAACTGCATTACCATCCAATGCGCCAACTGTAGGGCCGGTGGTTGGGGTTGTAAAATCAAGTGTGTTTACATCGGTCCATGTTCCGGTTGTAAGACTTGTTGCATCGATACTATATTGAAAATCTATTCTGTCTGTTCTTGCCAATGTACCTAATCTCCATTGCTCACCTGTGTATGCAATAGCGAGTGATGTTATAGCGCCGCCAGTATTGTTTGTAAAAGCAGCGCCGATTGTTGGATTCAAAGTTCCAGACTGAAGACCACCAAATGCTCTTTCCGTGTTACTTGCTGCACCAAAACTATAAGTGTCACCGGCATTGCCTGATCCTGTTCCGGCAGTATAGATCGTGTTTGCATTTGTGCCTGATTCAGAGAATAGCCAGCCTGCAGGCACTGTACTCGACGTACCTGACAAAGCAAGTGTATTAAAGTCCTGTGTGTATACAGGCCCTGTTAATGAAACTTGTGAATTTAAATTTTGAAAAAGAAATAACAATGAAGCTAAAAGGGAGAAGTATATTTTTCTCATGAAAAATTGTTTTGGGAAAATAAATGTAGACTTAATCTGCTTTCATCAATTCAGACGGGGGGAAAATTTTTTATTAACTCGTAGTTCTACTATTAAGAATCAGCCTTCACTTAATTTGAAATCGATCACCCGGAGCTGAAGTGTTTTATTACCATTCCACTCATTCTCGTCTATTTTAAAAACTACATCAATTGGCTTCTGCATTTGGAGTAAATGAAATTTATCAGACATTTTAAAACCAATGCCGGTAAAAACAGTATTGTTTTGTTTCAAAGAAAATTTTATGTGCTCTTCTTTTACGATTTTTGAATAGCCTGTGTTCCAAACTTTTTTTGCAACAAAAACAGGGCGTAAATTTTCCGGGCCAAATGGCTCCATTTGTTGAATTATATTATAGAATGGCCATTGTATTTCACTAAAACTTATTTCAGCATCAATGATTATTTCCGGGATCAATAACTCAGGATCTATAGTAGCCGCAACTATTTCTTCAAACTTATTTCTGAAAGTATCGATCTTGTCAATTTCCATCGTCAAACCTGCCGCTGCAAAATGACCGCCGTACCCGATCAGGTATTCTCTGCATGCATGAACTGCTTCGTATAAATTAAAACCCGGAACACTTCGGGCACTGCCGGCAGCATACTCGCCACTTTGTGTTAATACAATTGTTGGGCGATAATAATGCTCGATCAATCTTGAGGCAACAATGCCAACAACTCCTTTGTGCCAGGTGGATTTAAAAACAACGGTTGATTTTCTTTCTTTCCATTCACTATTCCCGGTAATAAGTTCTAATGCTTCTCCTGTTATATTTCCATCAGCTTCTTTTCTGTCTGTATTATCGCTATGCAACATTTCTGCATAATGCAATGCTTCATCATAAGTTTCTGCAATGAACATTTGCACAGCTTTTCTTGCATCATCCATTCTTCCGGCTGCGTTTACCCTCGGCGCTATCATGAAAACAAGATTGTTGATATGCAGTTTTTGTTTCAGCCCACTTAAAAACCCAAGAGCTTTTATTCCGTTGTTTGGATTTTCATTTGCTTTTTTTAAACCATAGCAGGCAAGTATACGGTTTTCACCTGTCATCGGAACAATATCGGCTGCTATTGCTGTAGTCACAAGATCAAGATTTTCATAAACATCTTCATCAGTTAAATTGAATTGTGGAGCTAACGCGGAAATTAGTTTGAATCCAACACCGCAGCCGCATAATTCTTTATAAGGGTAGTTGCAATCTTTTTGTTTTGGATTTAAAATGGCAATAGCAGGTGGTAATTCATCGTCAGGTAAATGATGATCACAAACAACGAAATCAATTCCGAGTTCTTTAGCGTATTTAATCAGTTCAACTGATTTTATTCCACAATCAAGAGAGATTATAAGAGTAAACCCGTTTTCTTTTGCAAAATCAATCCCTGCCTTGCTTACGCCGTAACCTTCACGATAACGGTGGGGAATATAAAAATCCAGGTTCGAATGAACCTTTTTCAAAAAGCTGTACATGCAGGCAACGGATGTGGTGCCGTCCACATCATAATCTCCAAACACCAATATCTTTTCATTGTTGTATACTGCATGGATAATTCTTTCAACAGCTTTATCCATATCCTTCATCAGCCATGGATCATGAAGCTCTTTCAGTTCGGGGCGAAAATATTTTTTTGATTGCTCAAAGGACTCAATTCCTCTCTGTACAAGTATGTCGCAAATGACTGAGGATATTTTAAGCGATTGTTTAAGCAGATCAGATTTTTGCTTATCAACAGGTAATATTTTCCATTTTCTTTCCATCAAAAATTAAATCTTAATATTTTCTGTTGATCACAAAATTAATCAGGTCTTCAAGCCCTTTTCTTGAATCGTCATTGGGAAATTGATAAAGAACATCTTTTGCTTTACCATAAAATTCATTCATTTTATCAGTTGCGTATTGAATACCTCCTGATCGTGTTACGATCTCCGCCACTTTCTTTACTTGCGAAGCATCATTGTTTTTATTTTTTATAATGTAAATGATCTCTCTTCTTGTTTCTTTATCACAGGTTTTTAAAGTATAAATAAGCGGCAGCGTTAATTTTTTTTCTTTGATGTCATTACCTGTTGGCTTACCGATTTTATCACTGGCATAATCAAAAAGATCATCTTTGATCTGGAAGGCCATACCAACATATTCGCCAAACGATCTTAATTGTTCAGTTTTTAGCTCGTCATTAGATGATGACCATGCTCCCGCAGCGCATGCTGATGCCAATAGCGAAGCAGTTTTGTTTCTGATAATCTCATAGTAAACATCTTCCTGAATATTCAGTGTTCTTGCTTTTTCAAGCTGAAGTAATTCGCCTTCACTCATCTTCCTTACTGCATCAGAAAGAATGTGCAGTATCTTATAATCATTATTGTCAAGTGATAAAAGAAGTCCTTTTGCAAGCAGATAATCACCGATCAAAACCGAAGCTTTTGTTTTCCATAACGCATAAACAGAAAAAAACCCCCTTCGTTCAGCGGAATCATCCACCACATCATCATGAACAAGGGTAGCCGTATGCAATAACTCAACAAGTGACGCAGCTCTGTATGTGCTTTCAGTAATTGACCCGCAAAGCCGGGCGGACAGCAATACAAACATGGGCCTGAGCTGTTTACCTTTTCTTTTTACAACATACCGCATGATGCGATCTAACAGCGGCGCCCTGCTTTTTGCAGCTTCTTTAAACCTGCTTTCAAAGGTTTTAAGTTCATTTTCGATCAGTGCTGTTGGTAGGTTCATTTTATAAAACAAGGCAATATACGCATCAAACAAATACTTCAGCATAGAATCGACATCTGTCTAACCTGACATTAGAGAAACAAATTCCACAATCATTTCCCCATAATAAATCGCATAAAAATTTGGTTTTTAACCATCAAGTTATATTTTTGCGTATAATTTTTGGACATTCGTATTCTCTTATCAAAAACTAACTCTCAGTTATGGCAAGCAAAAAGTACATTTTTCTAGTCGGCATTATGTGCCTGCTGGCATCAGGAAGTTTTGGACAGGTAGGCGCAAGCTATGATGTAAAAGATTCTTCCCTTATCCCTTCGAAAAGAATGCCTCAGCATTCAGAATTCTTAAACGGAACTTATAGTTTTCCGGCTAAACCCCGTAACCAATGGGAAATAGGTATTAAAGCAGGTATGTTCAGTATCAGTGGTGATGTACCGGCTGTTAATCCTACTCCTGGTTTTGGAGTTCATGTAAGAAAAGCATTTGGATATGTTTTCTCATTACGTTTGGAATATTTGTATGGGATTGGAAAAGGATTACATTGGTTAGGTGCTTACAATTATGGCCGTAACCCGGCTTGGGCACAAAAGTATGAAACGGCTCTTACAGGATTGCACCCCGTTACCAATCAACCGGCAAATTTTAGTTCAACCACCGGTGGTCTTTTAACAGGAAATGCTCAGCTCGACAAGGTTTTCTACAACTATAAATCCAAAGTTCAGGATCTCACTTTAGAAGGTGTGGTTACACTGAACAACATTCGTTTCCACAAATCTAAAACTGGTTTTAACCTGTATGGATTTGGTGGCTTCGGAGCTACAGTTTATGACGTAAAGGTTAATGCTCTGAATGAAAGTGGAAATCCTTATGATTTTTCTACTATCAGCGATGGTACTCATAAAACAAGAAAAGATACCCGTGATGCATTGAAGGATATTCTTGATGATACTTATGAGACACAAGCAGACAATCATGGAACACGCAGACCAAAACTCTTCAATAAAACACTTAAGCCAACATTAACCGGTGGCTTTGGAGTTGCTTTCAAACTTAGCAACAGGCTTAATATTGCTCTTGAAGATAGAGTTACTTTCACAAAAGATGACTTGCTTGATGGTCAGCGTTGGCAGGAAGCTGCTCTCGGTTCCCCAACACTTACCCGTGATTTCGATAGCTATAACTTCTTATCACTTGGTTTAAATATTAACCTTGGTGCGAAAGCAGTTGAACCTCTTTGGTGGTTAAACCCGCTTGATTATGCTTATAGTGAGATCCGCAATCCTCGTTTGATGCGTTTGCCAAAACCAGTTCTTCCTGATAGCGATCTTGATGGTGTAACTGACCAATTTGATCAGGAACAAACTCCGGAAGGTTGCCCGGTTGATACACATGGTGTAACCCGCGATACTGATGGTGATGGCATTCCTGATTGTAAGGATAAAGAACTTATTACTCCAACATATTGTCAGCCTGTTGATGCTGATGGTATCGGTAAATGTCCTTGCGATACAACTTGTAAAGGTATTGGTGTACCTCCACCACCTAGCTGTTCGCAATTACTCGGCGCTTTACCAAGCGTAGGCTTTGCTAAGAACTCAGTTAAATTGAGTGATGATGCTAAGAGATTACTTGCTGTGGTTGCTGACCGTATGCGTAATGCTCCTGGTTGTAATGTAGTTGTTACTGGCTACTGCGCAAGCAATAAACTTGAGCAGCAAAGAAGCTGGGACAGAGTAAATGCGATCATCAACTACCTGATAGAAAAAGAAGGTGTAAGCGGTGACCGACTTATCTTTAAATATGGTGAAGAAGGCGGCGACTGCGATACAGTTGATATTCGTCCGGCAAATGATGGAGAAGAAGGACCAAACACGGTTCCTGCTCCTCATCCTAATCTTAGAAAGAATTAATTAAATAGTTTTTGATAAAAAGACCCTCCACTTTGGAGGGTCTTTTTTATCTGCGAGCCTGAAAGGCGAGGGAGGCTACGCAATAAAAAGCAAGTTTCTTCTTAATTGATGAGTTTGCTTCGTCTCGCCTCAGGCGCTACTCGCAAGCAGTATTACAATAATCTTAACCTCACAGGCTTGGCGTCATTTAATTTTTAGAGCAGTTTTGCCAGATTAAAACTATCTTTGCCCACTTTTTATGAGAGTCCTTCTTATTATTGTTATTGCAGGTTTATTAAGCAGTTGTAACGGAATCAATAAGATCTTAAAAAATAAAGATCCTGAGTACAAGCTGCGCATGGCTGAGCAATATTTTGTGAAAAAGAAATACCATTTAGCACAGGCTATTTATGAAGATGTAATGCCTAATTTCAGGGGAACACCACTTTTTGAGGATCTGTATTATAAGTATGCTTATTGTGCCTATTATCAAAAGGATTATTTGAACGCTGAAAATCTATTTAAGAGCTTTCTTGAAGCTTTTCCTAATAGTACCAAAGCTGAGGAGCTTGATTACATGAGGGCCTATTGTTTTTATAAGTTGTCGCCGAAAGTAACCCTGGATCAAACTAATACCATAAAAGCGATGGGGATGCTTCAGACTTTTATTAATACGCATCCAAGTTCTCCCAAGAACAAAGAGGCAACGGAGTTAATTGATATTTGCCGTATTAAACTGGAGGAAAAAGAAAGACTTGCAGCACAATTATATTTTGATCTCGGGCAGTTCAGGGCAGCAGGCGTTGCTTATACAAGCTTGCTAAACGATTTTCCTGATTCTCAAAAGGGAGATGAATATAAACTGATGGTTATAAAATCTTATTTTAAATTTGCAGAATTAAGTGTGGATGAGAGAAAAGTAGAAAGATATGAACAGGTTCTGTCAGAATGTAATGATTTCGTTGACCGCTTTCCTGATAGCAAATTGACAAAAGAAGTTGAACGCTATATTTCATTATCAAATAACAATATTAAAAATCTGAACAATGAGCAAACTAAGACGCCAACTTAGTGTTGGCACAAGCAACATAGTTGAAACAAAGAATCTGAATGATATAAAAGAGAAAACAGGCAACCTGTATGAATCTATTTCTATCATTGGTAAAAGAGCTAACCAGATAAATATTTCTTTAAAGGAAGAGTTGCATAATAAACTGGAAGAGTTTGCCAGTCATACTGATAGTCTTGAGGAGATCCATGAGAATAAAGAGCAAATTGAAATTTCAAAGGCTTACGAAAGGATGCCAAACCCGGCTCTTCTTGCTACACAGGAATTTATGGAAGACAAAGTCTATTTCCGCAAAGGAGAAGATGAGCTTTTTAGTTAATTAACCGACATTTATTTTCAACCGATAAAATAATTTAGCGTCCCATATTTAAGGGGACGCTTTTAGTTTCTGATAGTTAGTTTTAATTTTATGAGCAGATGATGAAAGGCAGAAAAATAATACTGGGAATTACAGGGAGCATCGCAGCTTATAAAGCAGCATTTCTTGTTAGGTTGCTGGTGAAAGCAGGCGCTGAGGTCAAAGTAATTATGACCCCTTCTGCTACTGATTTTGTTTCAAGGCTTACTCTTTCTACATTATCAAAAAACAAAGTGCTGGTTGATCTGTTTGATGAGGACTCATGGGCCAATCATGTTATGCTTGGTCACTGGGCTGATGTTATGTTAATTGCTCCGTTAAGCTGCAATACGCTTTCAAAAATGGCACATGGACAATGTGACAATTTATTGCTTGCTGTGTACCTGTCAGCTACATGCTCGGTTGTTGTAGCTCCTGCAATGGATGAAGATATGTGGCACCATCAGTCAACAAAAGAAAATATTCAGAAGCTAATAGAATTCGGAAATAAAGTTATTCCGGTAGATAAGGGAGAACTTGCCAGTGGATTGGTTGGTGATGGACGCATGGCAGAGCCTGAGAATATTGTGAAATATCTTGAAGATGATTTTTTCGTTTCTAAATCATTGACTGGAAAAAAAGCCTTTGTTTCTGCCGGCCCAACATACGAGCCGCTGGATCCTGTTCGTTTTATAGGTAATCATTCGTCGGGTAAAATGGGGCTGGCAATAGCCGAAGAATTATTTGCCCGTGGGGCTGATGTCACATTGATCATGGGCCCGTCATCAATCAAATTGCCTGCGAATGGCATTAAGTCG
>Ga0209797_10001715_pt1 | contig 11029 bp, 7 predicted proteins | sample DOMMetBare3Fresh_2_FD_187472 | JGI IMG/M metagenome (GOLD analysis project Ga0209797, IMG submission 187472) | Wetland sediment microbial communities from St. Louis River estuary, USA, under dissolved organic matter induced mercury methylation -... | ecosystem: Environmental > Aquatic >...
AGTCCGCGAGTAGAGATGCGGCTGGAACACCGCGACCAGCCGGCGGCCCGGGTAGGCCTGCCGCGCGGCGGCGAGGGTGGCCACAAGTTCGGACGGGTGGTGGGCATAGTCGTCGATCACCGCGATGCCGCCGTGCTCGCCCAGCCGCTCGAACCGGCGGCCCACACCGCCGAACTCCGCCAGCGCCGCCGCCGCCCGGGTGAGGTCGCCCCCGATGGCGTCCACCGCCGCGAGCGCGGCCACGGCGTTCCGGAGGTTGTGCACCCCCGGCACCCGGAGCCGGAGGGAGACCACACGGCCGCCGGGCCACCGGATCGTGGCGTCCGTGCGGTCGGCCTGCTGCGACACGTCCGAGATCCGCACATCCGCGTCGGCGGCGAAGCCGAAGCGCCGGAGGCCCCGGCCCAGTCGGTTCGCGATGCGGCCCGCCCCGGGATCGTCCGCGCCGACCACGGCGATCTCGGCACGTCCGGCAAACTCCACGAACGCGTCCTCGAGGGCCGCCATCGACCCGTAGCACTCCAGGTGGTCGGGCTCGACGTTGTTCACGATCGCCACGGTCGGATGCAGCGTGAGGAAGGCCTGGTCGTACTCGTCGGCCTCGACCACGAACAGGTCGTGGCCGGCGACGCGGGCGTTCCCGCCCCACGCACTCACCCGACCTCCGGCGATCCCGGTCGGGGCGAGCCCCGCCGCGGTGAGCGCTTCGGTGGTCATGACGGTAGTCGTGGTCTTGCCGTGCGTGCCCGAGACCGCCACCGAACGCGCTCCGCCGATCAGCGCCGCGAGCGCTTCCTTCCGCGGCACGACCGGCAGCCCGAGCGACCGCGCGCGAACCAGCTCCGGATGACCCACCGGCACCGCTGCAGTGACGACGACGGCGCGGGCGCCCTCGACGTGCGACGGATCGTGCCCCTGCCAGATTCGCGCGCCCAGCGCGGCCACGTCGGCCGCGCCCGACGGATCGATGTCGCACCCACTCACGGCGACCCCACGGCGGCACGCAATCAGTGCGAGCGCACTCATGCCGGCCCCGCCAATACCCACGAAGTGGACAGGGCGCCTATCCGACGTGGTAAACAAGTCCATGATGGATGAGCCAATGTAGATAGGCACTGCGAGTTCTGAAAGGCCGGGTCATCGCACCAGTGTCAAGAATCTCGACACGATCGCCGCCACGGCGTGCGGCCGACCGCGGGCGAGTGCGCGAGCGGCCAGCGCGTCACGACGCCCCCGGTCGGTGAGCAATCCGCCGACGATGCCTGCGAGGCTGGTCGGCGTCAGCTCCGACTGGGGAAGCAGCACCGACGCTCCAGCCTCCGCGAGCACCCGTGCATTGTGGGTCTGGTGATCCGCTGCCGCGGTCGGAAGCGGCACAAGCACGCTGGCAAGCCCCCATGCGCACAGCTCGGCCACCGTGATCATACCGGCCCGGGACACGACGAGATCGGCGACCGCATAGCCATCGGCCATCGGGTCCAGAAAGTCGATGACCTGGACGGCCGGCGGTCGGTGGCGCGCAGCGAACTCCTCGTAGGTGCCGCGACCGGTGACCCAGATCAGGTCGGCGCCTGCCGGCCCCCCGGCATCGAGCCAGCCGGCGACCGCGCGGTTGATGGCCAGCGCACCCTGACTGCCGCCGGTCACGAGCACGACCGGCCGCGCTTCCTCGAGGCCGAACCGTCCCAACGCCTCGGCGCGACGCGCCGGCGTCGGCGGGGCGATCGGGTTGCCCGTGTCGAACACCTCGGTCCGCGCGCCGAAACGAAGCCGCGACCTCGCCTCGGGAAGGCCGAGGTAGACGTGCCGGACGCGAGGGCTCAGTAGGCGCGTGGCCAGGCCGGGATAGGCGTTCTGCTCCTGGACCGCCGAGGGGAGGCCCTGGCGCGCGGCCCACCAGACGACCGGCCCCGAGGCATAGCCGCCGGTGCCGAGCACCGCGGCGGGCCGCTCCTCGGCGAACACCCACGCCGCCTGCCGAAGGAGCCGGCCCGCGATGAGCGGCCAGCGCGCGTTTTTCCACCAGGCGCGCCGGTAGATGGGCTCGGAGGGCAGCAGGTGGAAACGGAAGTCGCGCGACGGCAGAATCCTGGCCTCGACACCACGCGCCGCGCCGACCAGTACAGGCTCGACGTCGGGCGCCCGCTCGCGAAGCGCCTCTGCGATGGCGAGCGCAGGCATCAGATGCCCGCCGGTGCCGCCGCCGGCAATGAGGACGCGCTTCATGCGCGGCTCAGGGCGACTCGAAGACCTCTCATGCCGTGCTCTTTCCGGCGGGTGCTTCTCGCTCCCTCTCCGCCTTCCTCACCGCCCGCGGCTTGCCGCGCAGCCGCCCGATGTTGATGAGAATCCCGGTCCCCAGCAGCGAGATCACCTGGCTGGACCGGCCATATGACATGAACGGCAGCGTGAGCCCGGTCGTCGGCATGAGCCCGAGCGACACCGCCATGTGCATGAACGCGGTCAACCCGATCGTGGCCGTGAGCCCGACGGCGAGGTACTGCCCGAACGAGTCCCCCGCGGTCTTGGCGATGCGGAACCCCAGCCAGCAGAACAGCGCGAACAGGCACACCACGACCAGGACCCCGACGAACCCCCACTCCTCCCCGATCGTACTGAAGAGGAAGTCGGAGTAGGCATACGGCAGGTAGCCGAGCTTCTGCTGGCCCTGGCCGAAGCCGGTACCGAACAGACCGCCGGAACCCATTCCGACGAGCGACTGGTGGATCTGGAACCCACCCTCGGTCACCGCATCGCCGGGGTTGAGGAAGGTGAGCACGCGGGCCAGACGGTACTGCGCGTCGCGGATCTGGTGAAAGACCAGAATCACCGCGACGCTGCCGAGCAGAATGAAGTGGCCGATCTTGGCACCGGACGTGAAGAGGACGAGGCCGCCCAGGAGCGCCACCAGCGTGGCCATCGAGAGGTTGGGCTCGAGCAGGATCAGCAGCGACACGAGTCCCAATATGACCATGAAGGGCAGCACGCCCTTCCGGAACTCGCGTACCTGCGCCCCCTTCTTCGATGCGAGCATGGCGCACCAGATCACCACCGCCAGGCGCGCCAGCTCGGACGGCTGGAAGTTGAGCGGCCCGATGTCCACCCAGCGCCGCGCCCCGTTCAGTGACGGCGCGATTGCGCGGGTGAACGGCAGCAGCGGAATGAGCAGGAAGCCGATGGTGATGAAGAGAAGCGGCCACGCCCAGACGCGCCAGCGATAGTAGTCCTGCCGCGACGCCCAGAGCAGGAGAATGCCGCCGACCACGGCCCCGCTCAGCTGGCGAGCGGCGAAGTCCAGGCCGACGTTCTTTCCCTTGACCACGACCAGGCTCGCCGCTCCGTAGGTGGCGGCCACCCCGAAGGCGAGGAGGACGAGCGTCACGACCCCGAGGAGGCGGGTCTCCCACCGCAGCTCGCCCGGATGGCGCACCGGCCGGGGCCCGGTCACAGCGCCTCGACCGCGGCCCGAAAGCGCGCCCCGCGCTCCTCGTAGTTGCTGAACATGTCGTAGCTCGAGCAGGCCGGCGACAGCAGCACCGCGTCCCCCGGCTTGGCCAAGCGGCGGGCGGTGGCGAGCACCTCGGTGAAGTCGCCCGCGGGGACGACCGGGAGACGCGCACCCAGATCGCGCAGGATCTGCGGGCCCGCCTCGCCGTAGGCCACGACGGCGCGGCAGCGGCCCCGGAGCGGCTCGGCCAGCCGGGTATACGGCTCGCCCTTGTGCCGCCCGCCGAGCAGCAGAACGAACGGCCGATCGAGCGCCGCCACCGCCACCTCGGTCGATGTCACGTTGGTAGACTTGGAGTCGTTGATCCACAGCACGCCGTCCACCTCCCGCACGGGCTCGACCCGATGCGGAATTGCCCGGAAGCTGCGGAGCCCCGCGGCGACACGGCCGGGATCACCCCCGGCCTGCACCGCCACCAGCGCGGCGGCCAGCGCGTTGGCGACGTTGTGGTCGCCAAGCAGCGGCAGGTCCGCCCGCGGCATCAGCGGCCGGTCGCCCAGCATGAGTCGGCCGCCGACCCGGTCGAACCATCCTTCGGCCCGGCGCTCGAGAGAGAAGCGCAAATGGCTGCCCGGCACGGGTGCCACCATCGCCCGCACCGCCGCGTCGTCCGCGTTGCTGACCCAGACCGAATCCGCATCGGCGCGGTGGAAGAGCCGCGCCTTGTCGGCGTAGTACTCCTCGAGCGAGTGATACCGGTCGAGATGGTTGGGGGCGAGGTTGGTGAGCACGCCGATCGCCGGCCGGAGATGGGGCGCATCATGCAGCTGGAACGAGCTCAGCTCCAGCGCGAGCCAGGCCGGCGGATCGGCGGCCAGCGCCACATCGCACAGCGGCCGGCCGATGTTTCCCGCCGTCTCGGCGCGGAGCCCCGCCGCCACCATCGCGTGCGCGATGAGCGACGTGGTCGTGGTCTTGCCGTTGGTACCGGTGACGCCCGCGCAGCGGGTACGGGTGAGGGCCAGGAATCCGATGTCCACCTCGGCGTAGATCCCCAGGCCCGCAGCGCGCGCTGCCACGAGCGGCGGTGCGTCGGGCGGGACGCCCGGGGCCACCACGACCGCGACCGCCCGGGCGATCCGGTCCAGATCGTGGCCCTGGAGCTGGACGACCGCGCCCAGACCCCGCAGTTCCGCGGCCCACGCATCGTATGCCGGCCCGGCGCCCGTGTCGGAGGCGTATACCGGCACATGCTCGCGCCGCAGCAGCCGCGTCGCCGCCGTCCCGCTCTTCCCGAGCCCTACCACCGCGACCTCGCGGCCGGAGCCGCGCCACAGCTCGAACAGCTCCACAACCATCGTCAGCGCACCTTCAGCGTGGACAGCGCCACGAGCGCGCAGAACAGCCCGAGAATATAGAATCGCGTCACCACCGTCGTTTCGGCCCAGCCGAGCTTCTCGAAGTGGTGGTGCAGCGGCGCCATCCGGAACACCCGGTGGCTGTCGGCGTATTCCCGGCCGCGGGTCCGCTTGAACCACTTGTACACACCTGTCTGCAACATCACGCTTACCGCCTCGGCCGCGAAGACCCCGCCGATCAGGAGCAGCAGGAATTCCGCCTTGAGCAGGATGGCTACCGTCCCCAGCGCGCCGCCGATCGCCAGGCTTCCCGTATCCCCCATGAACACCTGCGCCGGGTGCGCATTGAACCAGAGGAACCCGATGGCGGCGCCCATGAGCGCGGCGCAGAAGACGGCCAGCTCGCCCGAGCCGGGGAGGTAGAAGAGGTTCAGGTACGACGTCACGTCCACCCGGCCGAACAGGTAGGCGAACATCGCGAACGCCGCCGCCGCGATCCCCGCAAGGCCCGCAGCAAGCCCGTCGAGACCGTCGGTCAGGTTCACGGCGTTACTGCTTCCGGTGATGACCACCGTCACGAACGCGACGTACAGCCAGGGCGCGAAGTTCACCACCAGATACTTGAAGAAGGGCAGCGTGGTCGCGGTCGCGGGAATCGTCTCCCGCGGGACCATGGGGAAGAACACCAGGAACAGTCCCAGCAGCAGCCCGAAGCTCACCTGCCCGGCCAGCTTCCACTTGGCCACGAGGCCGCGCGGCTTGCCCTGCACGATCTTCAGATAGTCATCCAGGAACCCGATGCATCCCATCCAGAGGATCGACAACATCGCGACCACGACGAACCGGTTCGTGAGTGGCGCCCAGAGGAGCGTCGGCACCACGGTCGCCAAGATGACGATGAGTCCGCCCATGGTCGGCGTGCCGCGCTTGCTCTGATGGCTCGCCGGCCCTTCGGCGCGGATGATCTGCCCCACCTTGTGCTCCCGGAGTCGCGCGATCACCGGCGGTCCCAGGACGAACGCGAGGAGCAGCGCCGTCACCGTGGCCCCGGCCGCACGAAAACTGATGTAGTTGAAGAGATTGAAGATGATGTGGGTCTTGCCGAGCGGCGCGAGCCAGTGATAGAACATCGAGCCTCAGCGTGGAGGAGTCGCGCGGACCGTGAGCGCCGGAAGTATACGTTCGAGAGCCACGCCGCGGGATGCCTTCAGCACGATCACCTCGCCGCCACGGAGCCGCGCTGCCACCAGCGGGCCGAGCGCGATCGGATCGGGCGCGGTGACCAGCCGGTCGCCGAGTCCCGCCGCGTATGGGGCCAGGGCCGGCACGAAATCACCTACCGCCGCCAGGAGGTCGGGGTCGAGCTCGACCAGGGCAGCCGCGATCTCCGCATGCAGCGCCGGCGCGTCGCCGCCCAACTCGCGCATCGTCCCCGCAATGAACACCAGCCGGCGCCCCCGCCGGAGCGCGCGCGCCGTGGCGATCACGGCACGGAAGCTCTGGGGGTTGGCGTTGTAGCAGTCGTTGAGGATGGTGAGCCCGCCCAGCTCCAGCAGCTCACCACGGCCCTCGGGGATCGCGAACCGCTCGAGCGCGCGGGCCGACGCCTCCCGGTCCAGGTTCAGCGCCTCCACCACCGCCCAGACCCGGGCCGCGTTGTCGGCCTGGTGGAGCCCTCGCGCCGGGAGCGTGAACGAGACGCCGCCAAAGGTGAGCGCGGGCCGCCCGTCGGCGTCGAGGGTCACCCGATCCGGCACGAGGTCGGCGCGCTCCAGGGCGGCGGTGCGCACCGCGCGCGCCCGTCGGCGGGCGCCCTGCTCCAGTTCGGGCGGATCCACGCCGACGATGGCGAGCGGGACGCCGTCGGTCAGCGAGAGCTTTTCCGCCACCACGCCCGCCAGCGAGCCGAACCCCTCCAGGTGCCCCTCGACCGCATTGGTCACGATGGTGATCGAGGGTTCGATGACCTCCCGATGCCGCGCGATCTCCCCCGGCAGGTTGGCCCCGGCCTCGACCACCAGCGCGTCGGTCCCTTCAGGCGCCTCCAGGATGGTCATCGGCACGCCGACGAGATTGTTGAGGTTCGCGCGCGTGGCGTAGACCGTGTAGCGCGTGCCGAGAACCGCGGCCAGCATTTCCTTGGTGCTGGTCTTGCCGTTGGTCCCTGTCACCGCGATGACCGGGCCAATGAGGTCGCGCCGGCGCGCGCGGGCCAGCCGGCCGAACGCACGCAGGGTATCCGGCACCTCGAATGCCACGAGCCCCTCGGGGACCAGGGTGCCCTGCCGGATGACCGCACCGGTGGCGCCCCCCGCTGCGGCCGCTGCGAGGTAGTCGTGCCCGTCAAATCGCTCGCCCTCGAGAGCGACGAACAGCGCGCCGGGCACGATGGCGCGCGTGTCGGTGAGGATCCGGCCGAAGCTGGGGCCGCCGGCCTCGGCCCCGCCGGCGGCAGGCAGCTCGAGGGCCGCGCGGACTTGCGCGGAGGTCCACCGGATCACGCGGACCCGCCGGTCGCCGCCCTGACAATCGCGCGCTCGTCGAACGGCAGCTTCTCGGTGCCCACTACTTGATAGGTCTCGTGCCCCTTGCCCGCCAGCAGGAGCGTGTCCTCCGGGCGGGCCTGTTCCAGGCCCGCCCGGATGGCCGCGAGCCGGTCGACGATCCGGAGGTGCGGCACGCCGCCCATCCCCTGCTCGATGTCGTCGATGATGGCGCCGGGGTCCTCGGTGCGGGGATTGTCGGAGGTGGCAATCGCCAGGTCCGCGCCCCCGACCGCGATGCGTCCCATGATCGGCCGCTTGCCGCGGTCCCGGTCGCCGCCGCAGCCGAAGACGACGATGAGCCGGCCTCGGGTCAGCGGCCGCAGCGTAGCGAGCGCGCGCTCGAGCGCGTCGGGCGTGTGGGCGTAATCGCGGAGCACGATGCACGGCACCTCGGCGATCCGCTCCATCCGGCCCGGCACCTGCGGCGACGCCGCGAGGCGACCCACGACCTCGCCCAGCGGCCGCCCGAGTCCGAGCGCGCACGCGACGGCAGCCAGCGCATTGGACACGTTGAAGTCTCCCAGCAGCGGGAGGGAGGCTTCGGCTGAACCGAAGCGGCCTTCCAGACGGAACCGGCTCCCCGACGCGTCCAGCGTCACACCGGTGGCCCGCACGTCGGCGGCCGGATGGAGGCCGAAGGTGACGCGGCGCGCGCGCGCCGGCATGGCCCGCCAGGCCCCGTCGTCCAGGTTGACCACCTCGACGCCCTCGAGGCTCAGCAGCGTGGTCAGCTTGAGCTTCGCCGCGAGATAGGCCTCCATCGTGCCATGGTAATCGAGATGATCGCGTGTCAGGTTGGTGAACACGGCGGCAGCGAAGCTGAGTCCGTCCAGACGGCCCTGATCGAGGCTGTGCGAGGACGCCTCCATGGCCACGTGAGTGGTTCCCCGCGCGAGGAGATCGGCGAGGGTCGCCTGGAGATCGATCGGCCCGGGCGTCGTGAGCGAACCCGCGGTCGAGTCCACCACCTCGCCACGCCCGTCGAAGGCGCCGAGCGTGCCGATGCTGCCCGCGCTGCCTGCCGCGTTGAAGAGGTGCCGGATGAGACCGGTGGTGGTGGTCTTGCCGTTGGTCCCGGTGACGCCGAGCAGTGTCAGCCGGCGGCCCGGGTGGCCGTACCAGGCCTGCCCGAGCACGATGGCCGCCCGGCGTCCGTCACGCACGGCGATCTCGGGCACGGCCGACTGCTGGGGACTCTCGACCACCACGGCCGAGGCGCCCCGGCGTACCGCGTCGCCCACGAACCGATGGCCGTCCGCCTGCGCTCCACGCACCGCCACGTACACCATGCCTGGGCGCATGGTCCGGCTGTCCGTCCCGACACCGGTCGGTGCCGGGCCGGCGGGCGGGGCGCTGAGCAGCAGGTCGCCGCGGCGGAGCTCGTCGAGCAAGTCGTGCCAGGCGAGGGGCATCAGGACTCCTGGGTGGTTGATCGCGTGTGACGGCCGAGCTACGAGTCACCCTGAGCGGAGCGAAGGCGTCATGCCTCGGGTCATGGCCCCTTCGCTCAGCTCAGGGAGACCCGCTCCCACTTCCCACGACACTCCTCCCTCACTCCGCCAGCACCAGGACCGCCGAGCCGGGCCGCGCGGCCTCTCCGGCCGCCGGCACGGTTCGCACCACCCGCCCCAGGCCCCGAAGGCTCACCCGGAACCCGCGCCGGTGCAACGCCAGCGCCGCCTCCCGGATCGAGCGTCCCGCCACGTCCGGAACGGGCCGTGCAGCGGTGCTCGACCCCGGCGGCTGGTAGGGCAGCTCGACGACCACCGGCGGTGGGCCGGCGGGCTCGGCGGCGAGCGGCTGGCGGGCCTCGGGCGCCGCACTTTCGCGCGCCGCGAGGCGGCCGCGATCAATCGCTACCCGTCGCGAGGCCAGCGCCTGCTGCAACATCATCCGGGTCACCGGGGCGGCCGTAAGCCCACCGTAGTAGTTGCCGCGAGGATTGTCGATCTTGACGATGACCACGAGCTGCGGGTGGTCCGCCGGAAAGATGGCCGCGAACGACGCGGTGTACTGCCCGTGGACGTAGTGGCCATTCACGAATCTGACCGCGGTTCCCGTCTTTCCCAGCACCGAGTAGTTGGCGAGCTGGGCCATCTCGCCGGTCCCGCCCGCCCCCACCGCTTCCCGCAGAAACTCGCGCAGCTGCGCGGCGATCGCCGAGGTCACGACCCGCCGGACCGGCTCCGGCTGATGGCGGTAGAGCAGATTGCCGGCGGGGTCGCGCACCTCGCGCACCAGCGTCGGTGCGAGCAGCACGCCGTCGTTGGCGATGGCCGCGTAGGCCGCCGCGAGCTGGACTGGCGTGACGCCGAACTCATACCCCATTGCCACGCTCGCGCGGGTGTACATCGGCTGCCACCGGTGGGGCGGCGCGAGCATACCACGGGACTCGCCGGGAAACTCAGCGCTCGTCGGCGTGCCGAAGCCGAAGTCGCGCAGCATCTCGAACTGCTCCTCCGGGCGAAGGCGCGAGGAGAACTTCGCCATCGCGATGTTGCTCGAGACCTGGATGGCATTCGCCAGCGTGAGCAGGCCGGGGTGAGCGTGGGCGTCGGTGATGCGCCGCGTCCGGCCGGTGGAGGTCGTCGGCATGTTCCAGACCCCCTTCTCGCCCGAGACGGCATCGGTCGGCTTGATGCGGTCGTGCATCAACAGCGCGGCCGCGGTGAACAGCTTGGCGGTCGAGCCCGGCTCGAAGGGGTCGGTAAACGTCGAGGCGCTCGGCGCGCCCCCGCTCGCCGCCTGCCGGGACGCGAGCGCCAGCAGCTCCCCGCTGTTCGGATCCAAGAAGACGACATCACCGCCCGCGGCGCGCATTTGCCCGATCGCGTCGTCGAGACCGCGCTCCGCGATCTCCTGCAGTTCCGCATCGAGCGTGAGCGTCACGTCGTTGCCCGGTACCGGATCGCGGGTCTTGCGGCCGGGCGAGTCGTAGCGCCGGCCGGCGCGGTCCTTCAGCAGCACCGCCTCGCCCGGCCGGCCGGTGAGCAGCGAGTCGAGCTCCGCCTCCAACCCCGCCGCGCCAACGGGCCGGTCAGGAGACAACCCCCCGATGATCGGTCTGGCCAGGTCCCGCGAAGGATAGAACCGCTGGAACTCGCCGGTCAGATGGATGCCCTTGACCGGCCGGAGCGCCTGGATCTGTGTCGCGTTGAACGGACCGTGGAGATAGATCCACCGCTTCCGCGCCTGGAATTCGCGATTCAGCGCCGGCGCCGAGACGCCGAGGTTGCGGACGAGGAGGACGAATGCGGAGCGAATGTCCTCCAGCTCATTGGGTGCCACGCCGACGCGATAAAACTCCTGGGTGATGGCAAGGGGGATCCCGTTGCGGTCGTAGAGCGCACCGCGGCGCGCGGGCAGCACGACCCGTTCGGTCCGCTGGCGGGCGGCCTCTCGCTCCCACCGTTCGGCCTCGACGATCTGGAGCTGAGCGGCGCGGGTCAGCACCGCCAGAATGCCCAGGGCGAAACCGAACTGGATGACGGCGATGCGGGCGGTCGGCTTGGCCATCAGCGTCCGACCGGGCCCGCGGGAGGCAGTGCGAAGAGCACGAACTCCGAATCGGCCGGCTCGTGCAGGCCCAGGGCCCGCTCGACGATCGGCACCAGCACCTGCCGGCTCGAGGCCACCCGAATGCGCCGCTCGAGATCGGCCCGCCGGGCCTCAAGGGC
>Ga0209797_10001716_pt1 | contig 11028 bp, 11 predicted proteins | sample DOMMetBare3Fresh_2_FD_187472 | JGI IMG/M metagenome (GOLD analysis project Ga0209797, IMG submission 187472) | Wetland sediment microbial communities from St. Louis River estuary, USA, under dissolved organic matter induced mercury methylation -... | ecosystem: Environmental > Aquatic >...
CCGGCGACGACGGTCAACATGCTTCGGACGCCGACCGAGACGAGCAGCCGCGTCCAGCCGCCCATGGCCGGCCCGATGGCGGTGCGATCCCTCCCGTCCGTCACGTGCTCTGGGCCTCCCAGGTGAAGCCGATGGCGGCGGTTCCCGCCTGCGTGCCGTTGGGTGCGGTGGTCGGCAGGGTGTAGGTGAACTGGAACACCCGGGTCTCCGAGGCAGCGCCGGTAGGTGCCCAGGTGCCCAGCCCGGTCGCGTAGCTGGTGGCGGTCGTGCTGAACCCCGTCAGGGAGCCGGAGTACAGGCTGCCGCCGACCCCCAGGGGGCTGTACCCGGTGCAGGAGCCGAAGCTGCCGCCGGTGCCCTGCGTCACCGTGAGCGTCATCGCGTCGGCCAGGCCGTTGGTCTGCGAGAAGCTGGCGGCGGAGGTGTAGAGCCGGACCGCGGAGGGCACGGTCCCGGTCGAGGTGACCGCGATGCACCGGGTGCCGGTCGAGCCGGGCCGGAGCCCGGTGACGGTGAACATGGCCGTCGCCGAGTCGTCGTCGGAGAGGGCGACGGTCCCGGCGGCCCAGTTGTTGGTCGGGTTGACGGTGGTCGCGCTGAAGGCCGAGTAGGAGGCCTGGGCCACGATCAGGGCACTGACCACCATCCCCACGGGGAGGGCGGCGAGCCTGATCAACCGGCCGGCCCAAGGGGTGGGCCGCGGCAGGGACCATCGCGGCGAGGCGCCCGCGTCGGATCTCACTTCTCCTCCTGGTCTCGGGCGATCGCGACCGCTGACGCGAGTAGGCTGGCGGCAAGGAGAAGGAGCCACAGCCACTGACCGGTCTGCAGCCAGAGCAACGGCAGCCCGACCCAGCGGACGAGCAGCCGGCCTAGACCGCGCACGTTGCCCATCGTGATCGCCGCGCTGTCGACCGTGGCGTTCGCATCGCCCTTGGTGACCATGGCGGAGCCGTCGAAGCGCACCACTCGATGAGTGATCACCTTGCCGGCGTCGTCGGGCGCCTCGAACACGGTGACGCGTCCGAGCAGGTGCTCGCGGTCGGTGACCGGCGAGGCCAACACGACGTCCCCAACGCTGATCCGTGGCTCCATCGAACCCGACTGGACGACGTAGGGCCGCCAGCCGAACACGAGCGGGACCAGCGTCACCAGCAGGCAACCGACCACGAACCACAGCCAGGCGCGGCCGATCAGTCCGAAGACCAGTCGGAGGCGTCCGCCGCCCTCCTCGCTCGGAGGAGGGGCGGTCGTGCGGCCGGCGGTCAGGACGGCGGTCACGGGTGCTCCTCCCTCCCGTGCTTCGGTAGGCGGCTCCTCGACCCGCGGCGGGCCCCGCGTACGACGCTGGGGGCCCGCCCTACTCAGTCAGGGCGACTACTGGATCTCCCAGGTGAAGGCAGCCGTGGCCGTCTTCCCCTGCAGCGCGTTGTCGCCGGCCGTCGAGCCGGTCGTTGTGAACGTGTAGGCGATCCGGTAGGCCACCAGCTGCGTGCCCGACGACACCGCCACCGATGACGCAGCAGCGGCGTAGGTGGTGGGCAGAGCCGTCAGTGCCACGCTCGTGGCGACGTTCGTCAGGCCGGAGGCCGGGAATCCGGTGCAGTTCGCGAGCACGTCCGAGGCCACCGGGGCGGCATCGACGGTGAGCTTGATCTGGGCACCGAGCGAGGGCGTCGAGTCGGCCAGGGCGGACTCGTAGAACTTCAGCGCGCCGACCGCGGTGCCCGCGCTTTTGACCGTGATGCACTTGGTGCCCGTCGCTCCAGGCTTGAACCCGACCTCGTTGAAGGTCGCGGTGGTGGTGGCCGCGTACGCGGCGCCGCCGCCGTTGTTGGTCAGGACGAGTGTGCCGGTGGTCCACACGTCGTCCGTGTTGTCCGTCGTCGCCGAGAACGCGGCGTAGCTGCCCTGCCAGACCAGCAAGCCTGCGGCCAGCAGACCAGCGGCGGGAGCAGCAGCCCGCAGGGCGCGCCGACGCCGGCGCCGGCTGCTGGCGAAGTTGTCTGTCATGTGTATCGATCCCCTCCGAGCGCTTCGAAGCCCTTTGGCTCCCTCAGGGAGCATCGGCGGACCCGAGGCTGGCCTTGAATGCCCACCGGGAGAGTGGCCGGACGAGGCCTCCGCAGCCGTTGGCCCAGCCTCTGGTGCTGGGCGGGGGCCGGTACTAGGTTGCTGGAGGAGTCGCTCGGCGCCTGCCCCGCACGCGCCAGGACTCGCTCGGGACCCAGTCGCTCCGACAGAAGGAGTCCCCATGAACCGACAGACGACATTGGCCCTGGGCGTGGCGACCGCCGTGGGCGCACTCGCCATTGTGAGCGGCACGTCGGCGGGGGCCACGGGACAGGCGGCGTCCTCGGGCGCGGCCGGGGTCCTGACCCCGAGATGGGTCCTGCACGTGTCCCGCTACCCGGGCGGGATCTCCAACGGCGTGCGGCAGGCGGTGGCACCGCAGGTCGTCGGCAGCCCCTCCAGAGCGGCCACCACGTCGCTGGCCCCAGCCGCTCCCAACGTCCAGATGAACGACGACAGCAACCCGCCGCTCCCCCAGAACGAGACCGCCGTGGCCGTCAGTCTCGCCAACCCGCTGGTGGCCGTCGCCGCGGCCAACGACTACGTCAGCGGCGGCGTTGCCGTCATGCGGACGTCAGACGGGGGTCGCCACTGGCAGACCACCCGCATCATCCCGCAGTTCTTCGGGACGAGGGACTTCTGCAACGGTGGCGACCCGGGCGTCAGCTACAGCCGCCGAGACGGTGCGTTCTACCTGACCCAGCTGTGCTTCTTCCGGGCTTTGCCCTACTCCGAGATCCATCTGTTCAAGTCGGTCGACAACGGCAAGACGTGGACGCCGGGGCGTCAGGCGGCCCGGGTGGCCAGCAACTTCGACTACGCCTCGGCAACGGTCGACACGTCGGTCTTCAACGACAAGGAGCTCGTGGCCGTCGACAACACCCCGACCAGCCCGCATTACGGTCGGATCTACGTGACCTACACGAAGTTCCACCTGCTGGCCGACGGCTCCAGCGACTACTGCCCGCTGCAGCTCGCGTACACCGACACGGTCCCGACGTTCAACCCGGCGTTGACGACCTTCAAGCACACCGCCATCCAGCCGGACGCGCCGGGCGCCAAGGGTGTCGGCGCCTCGGCCAACCAGTTCAGCTTCCCGCAGGTGGAGAAGAGCGGCGCCCTCGACATCGGCTTCGTCTCGGAGAACTGCAACGACTCCTACGATCCGCACCTGCTCTTCCAGAAGTCGACCGACGGGGGCGACAGCTTCCTGGCCCACGCCGTCCAGATCGACAAGCCGGGGCAGTACCGGGACCTCAAGAACGCGGCGAGGGACGACACGCTGCCCCCGACGAGCTTCCGGGCCCCCAACACGCCGTCGCTGGCCTACAGCCCCCGTACCGGCACGCTGTTGTACGTCTACCAGAACAACGTGAACCGTCGGGCCTCCGCCGCGGACATCTCCTACCAGCTCTCCCGCGACGGTGGCCTGCACTGGTCGGACGCTCGGTTCCTCAGCACGGCGAGCGGTGGCCGGCCGGCGCGCAACGACCAGTTCTTCCCGGCGGCCGCCGCCGACGAGAGCGGGCGGTTCCACGTCATCTGGTTCGACCGGCGGGTGGATCCGGCCAACGTGCGCATCAACACCTGGCAGGCGACGTCCACCGACGACGGCGTCCGTTTCTCCAGCGCGCGGATCAGCACGCAGGACTGGGATCCCGGTCTGGGGTTCTTCACCAGCGGGGCGTTCATCGGCGACTACAACGGGATCGCGGCCAGCAAGGGCGTGGTGTACCCGGTGTGGACGGACGGTCGCGCCAGCGCCATCGCGAGCACCGGTATCGGCGAGACCGACGTGTTCACCAACGTCGAGATCGGGGGCTGAGGACGCGGTGGCGTCCAGGGATCCGCTCACTCTTGGGGTGCTCGCCACGTCGAGCAAGGAGAACGAGCACCGCCTGCCCATCCATCCGCGTCATCTCGATCGGATCGACGAGGATCTGCGCGCCCGGATCTACCTCGAGCACGGCTACGGCGACCACTACGGGGTGTTCGCGGAGCACCTGGCGCCGCAGGTCGCCGGCATGCGCTCCCGCGAGGAGATCATCGCGATGGCCGATGTCGTGCTGCTGGCCAAGCCGACGCTGACCGACATCGAGAGCCTGCGCGACGGACAGGTGCTGTGGGGGTGGCCGCACTGCGTCCAGGATCCCGAGCTGACGCAGCTCGCCATCGACAAGCGCCTCACGCTGATCGCCTGGGAGGCCATGAACCACTGGACGTCGAGCGGCACGTTCGTCGTGCACGTCTTCCACATGAACAACGAGCTCGCCGGCTACAGCTCGGTGCTGCACGCCATGTCCTTGGTGGGGACGAGCGGCCACTACGGCCGGCGGCTCACGGCGGCCGTCATCGGTTTCGGCAACACCGCCCGGGGCGCGATCACCGCGCTGCAGGCCCTGGGCGTCCACGACATCACGGTGCTCACCATGCGCGACGTGACCGCGGTGGCCTCGCCGATCCCGTCGGTCGTGCTCGGTCATCTGGAGCGCACGACCGACGACCCCAGCCGCACCGTCGTCCTGAGGAGTCTGGGCCCGGTTCCGACCCACGAGTTCCTCGCCGAGCACGACATCGTCGTCAACTGCGTCCTGCAGGACACCGACCGGCCCCTGATGTTCGTGACGAACGAGGAGCTGGCCGCGTTCGCGCCGGGCAGCCTGCTCGTCGACGTGTCCTGCGACGCCGGCATGGGCTTCGAGTGCGCGCTTCCGACGAGCTTCCAGGAGCCGATGCTCACCGTGGGTGACGGGGTCCACTACTACGGCGTCGACCACAGCCCGGCCTACCTCTGGAACTCCGCGACGTGGGGCATCAGCGAGGCGCTCATCCCGTACCTGCGGACCGTCATGGACGGCCCTGCGGCCTGGGACGAGGACCAGACCATTCGGCTGGCCGTCGAGATCCGCGACGGCGTCATCCAGAACCCCAAGATCCTCTCGTTCCAAGGACGCGCCGCGGACCACCCGCATCCCTGGCTCTGATCGGGGTTGACTTGGCCCCGTGACGACGACGCTGACGATCGACTGCGGGGGTACCGGCCTCAAGGGCTCGGTGCTCGACGAGTCCGGCACCATGCGCGCGCACCCGGTGCGGGTGCCGACGCCCTACCCGCTGCCGACCGAGCGGTTCGTCCGGACCCTGGTCGACCTGGCCGGGCAGCTGCCGCGCGCGGATCGGGTGACGGTCGGCATGCCCGGGATGATCCGGCACGGGGTCGTCGTGGCCACGCCGCACTACGTGACCCGCAGCGGGCCGCGCACCCGGGTCGACCCCGCGCTGGTGGCCGAGTGGCAGGGCTTCGACGTCCGGACGGCGCTCACCCAGGCACTCGGCGTCCCGGCGCTGGTGCTGAACGACGCGGAGGTGCACGGGGCCGGCGTCGTCGCCGGCACCGGGCTCGAGCTGGTGCTCACCCTGGGCACCGGCCTCGGCTGCGCGCTGTTCGACGGCGGCCACCTGGCCCCCCACCTGGAGCTCTCGCAGGCCCCGGTGCGCTGGGGGGTCAGCTACGACGCCTACGTCGGGGAGCATGAGCGTCGACGCCTCGGTGACGCGATGTGGTCACGCCGGGTGCGCAAGGTCGTCGAGGCGCTGCGCCCGGTGTTCCTGTGGGACCGGCTCTACCTCGGTGGCGGCAACGCGCGGCGCCTGCGCGCCGAGTCGCTGGCCAAGATGGGCGACGACGTGGTCGTGGTGCCCAACGACGCCGGCATCCTCGGCGGCGTGCGAGCGTGGGCCGTGCACGCCTCCTGACGGCCGCAGCCTGCGACTTGTCAGGGTGAGGACGGGCTATGCGCCGTCCTCACCCTGACAGGTCGAGGGCGACGGCGGAGGATGCGAGCCGGTGCGCGAGGTCGTCGTCCACGGTCTCGAAGAAGCCGCCGACGACGTCCTCGACCTGGCCGAAGGAGTCGGCGCAGAACAGGATCGGCTGGTAGTGCGTGATGTCGTAGGTCTGCACGCCCATCCGCGCGATGTCGAGCGGCCGCAGGTCGGCCCGGGCGATCTCCTGGATCTCGCCGAACGACGACAGCAGGCCGGCGCCGTAGGTCTTGACCTCGTGGTGCTCGCGCAGCACGCCGAACTCCAGCGAGAACCAGAACACCTTGGAGAAGAACTCCAGCGCGTCGTCGGTGACCAGCCGTCGGGCGGCGCCCCCGGCGGCCCGGTAGAGCGCGGCGAAGCGGTCGTCGGCGAGGCAGTTGCCGTGGCCGACCACCTCGTGCAGGACGTCGGGCTCCGGCGTGTACAGCGGGACGGAGTGGTGCCGGATGTACTGGGTGGAGTGGAACGTGCCGTCGCGCAGCGAGCCGTAGAACGTCCGCAGGGGGACCAGGCCGGCCGCCGGCGCGTAGGTGAACCCGGTCAGGGGATGCAGCGCGCCGGTCACCTCGTCGAGCTGGGGGATCCGGTCGGTGGGCAGGGCCAGCCGCTGGGCGCCGTCCAGGAACGGCCGGCAGGCCAGCCGCTCGTGCAGCCGGGCCAGCTCGGCGCAGACGATCCGCCACACGTCGTGCTCGGCGTCGGTGTACTCCGCGTGCGGCACGGGCTCGCCGGGCTGCCACTGCAGGGCCAGCGCCGCGATCGCGTTGCGCCGGGCCCGGTAGACCGGGTCGTCGACCCCGGGGTGGTCGTGGCCGAGCTCGACCTCGACGCTGCCGTCGGCCCCTTGGGTGACCGGGGCGTAGAGCTGGCCTTCCTCGAACATGGCACCGCCTCCGGGATCGCCGTACGCGCGTGTGGCCGTCTGTGACACTCGATCGTACAACCTGTGTGACCGGTGTCACAGGGCCCGGGACGACCCCTCCCGCCCGGCCCCCCGGCTCGATACCGTGGCCGGATGGCCGGCCCCGACCACCCAGACGCCGACTACCGGGCGCGCCGCGACCGCCTGGTGGCCGAGTACGCCGCGCTGCCCCCCGGGACGCCCGTCCGGCTGGCCAAACGCACGTCGAACCTGTTCCGGTCCCGGGAGTCCTCGGCGCACGGCCTGGACGTCGCGGGCTTCGACACGGTGCTCTCGGTCGACCCCGACGCCCGGACGGCGGACGTCGGCGGGATGACCACCTACGAGCACCTGGTCGACGCGACGCTGCCCTACGGGCTGATGCCGCTGGTCGTCCCGCAGCTGAAGACGATCACCCTCGGCGGCGCGGTGACCGGGCTGGGCATCGAGTCGACGTCGTTCCGCAACGGCTGCCCGCACGAGTCGGTGCTGGAGATGGAGATCCTCACCGGCGACGGCCGGGTGGTGCTGGCCCGCCCCGACAACGAGCACCGCGACCTGTTCTACGGCTTCACCAACTCCTACGGCTCGCTCGGCTACGCGCTGCGGCTGACGATCGAGCTGGAGCCGGTCAAGCCGTTCGTGCGGCTGGAGCACCTGCGCTTCGCCGACGAGGCCGAGGGCCTGGCCGTGCTCGGCGAGGTGGTCGAGCGGCGTGCGTACGGCGGCGAGCCGGTCGACTTCGTCGACGGCACCGTCTTCGGGCCTGGAGACCTGCGGCTCACCCTCGGCTCGTTCGCCGACACCGCGCCCTACACCAGCGACTACACGGGCATGGACGTCTACTACCGCTCGGTGCAGACCCGCGCCCGCGACTACTTGACGATCCGCGACTACCTGTGGCGCTGGGACACCGACTGGTTCTGGTGCTCGCGCGCGTTCGGCGTGCAGAAGCCGGCGGTGCGCCGCCTGGTGCCCAAGCAGTACCTGCGCTCCGACGTCTACTGGAGGGTCGTCGCGTTCGAGCGGCGGCACGGGGTGATGGCCCGAGTCGACCGCTGGCGGGGCCGCCCCGACCGCGAGGCCGTCGTCCAGGACGTCGAGATCCCGCTGGACCGCACCGCCGAGTTCCTGGAGTTCTTCCACCGCGAGGTGGGCATCGAGCCGGTGTGGCTGTGCCCGCTGCGCCAGCGCGACCCTGAGGCCGTGTGGGAGCTCTACGCCCTCGACCCGGCGACGACGTACGTCAACGTCGGGTTCTGGTCGAGCGTGCCGCTGGGGCCGGGTGAGCGCGACGGCGACCGGAACAGGCGGATCGAGCAGGTGGTCGAGGAGCTCGGCGGCCGCAAGTCGCTGTACTCCACGTCGTACTACTCGCCGGAGGACTTCCGGCGGCTGTACAACGGAGCCGCCTACGACCTGCTCAAGAAGACGTACGACGGAGACGGACGCCTGCTCGACCTGTACGAGAAGACGGTGCGGCGGAGGTGAGCGCGATGAGGCTGGCGGACACGTTCCAGCGTCTGGTGGGCGACGGCGCGGGGATCCGGTTCACCGCGTACGACGGCAGCTCGGCGGGGCCGGCCGGCGCCCCCTCGACGATGGAGATCCGGTCGCCAGACGCCATGCGCTACATCGCGACCGCCCCGGGCGACCTGGGGCTGGCCCGGGCGTTCGTCAGCGGCGCGCTGGAGCTGCACGGCGACGTGCACGCCGCGCTGAAGGGGCTGGTCCGCTACAGCCGGCAGGACGTGCCCTGGTCGGAGCGGGTCGAGATCCTGCGCGACCTCGGGCCCGGCGTGCTGCGCCGGCCGCCGGTGCCGCCCGAGGAGGCGCCGCACCCGTGGCGCAGGGGTCGGCGGCACTCCAAGGAGCGGGACGCCGCGGCGATCGCCCACCACTACGACGTCTCGAACCGGTTCTACGAGCTGATCCTCGGCCCGTCGATGGCCTACACCTGCGCGGTCTACCCGAGGCTGGACGCGACGCTGGAGGAGGCGCAGGCCGAGAAGTTCGACCTGGTCTGCCGCAAGCTCGCGCTGCAGCCGGGGATGCGGCTGCTCGACGTCGGCTGCGGCTGGGGCGGCATGGTGCGGCACGCGGTCGAGCACTACGGGGTGACCGCCCTCGGCGTCACCCTCTCGCGGCGGCAGGCCGAGTGGGCGCAGAAGGCGATGGCCGACGCGGGCATCACCCACCGGGCCGAGATCCGCTTCTCCGACTACCGCGACGTGCGGGAGGGTGGCTTCGACGCGGTGTCGTCGATCGGGCTGACCGAGCACATCGGGCGGCGGAACCTGGCCGGGTACCTGCGGTTCCTGCACTCGCGGCTGCGTGACGGCGGCCGGCTGCTCAACCACTGCATCACCCGGCCGGACGGCCTCGGCCGCGACCGCACCGGCGGCTTCATCGACCGCTACATCTTCCCTGACGGCGAGCTGCTCGGGCCGGGCGTCATCGTCTGCGCGCTGCACGACAACGGGTTCGAGGTTCGCCACGAGGAGAGCCTGCGCGAGCACTACGCGATGACGCTGCGCGACTGGGGGGCCAACCTGGACGCGCACTGGGACGACGCGGTCGCCGAGGTGGGCCTGGCGAAGGCGCGCACCTGGCGGCTCTACCTGGCGGCGTCCCGCGTCGGCTTCGACCTGAACACGATCCAGCTGCACCAGGTCCTCGGGGTCCGGCTGGGGCCGGACAAGGTCAGCGGTCTGCCGCTACGTCCGGACTGGGGCGGCTGAGCTCGCGCACACCGTGCGCCCCGGCCACCAGCACGACGTCCGCCATCCCGAGGAACAGCCCGACGGCGATCACGCCGGCCCGGGCCTCCAGTCGGCGGAGCAGGTCGGCGGGGTCGGCGATCGGGCCGAAGTCGGCGTCCAGGATCCAGTGCCCCTCGTCGGTGACGAACGGCTCGTCGGTGCCGGGGCGGGTGCGCAGGACGACCGTCGCGCCCAGGGCGTGGAGGTGCTCCTGCTCGGGGCGGCGGGCCATCGACACGACCTCGACGGGAACGGCGAAGGTGCTGCCCAGCGCGGGCACCAGCTTCGCGCCGTCGACCACGATGACCAGCCGCTCGCTCGCCTGGGCCACGACCTTCTCGCGCAGGTGCGCACCGCCGCCACCCTTGACCAGGTCGAGCCCGGGCGACACCTCGTCGGCGCCGTCGATGGTCACGTCCAGGCGGGGGTGGTCGTCGAGCGTCGTCAACGGCACCCCGCAGGCGGCGGCCTCGGCGGCGGAGGCCTGCGACGTCGGGACGCCGGCGACGTCGGTGAGCGTGCCGTCGGCCAGCAGCGCGCCGATCCGGCGGATCGCGTGGATCGCGGTGCTGCCCGTGCCCAGCCCCACCCGCATCCCCGAGCGGACGTAGCGGTCGACGGCGGCCTCACCGGCCTCGCGCTTGGCGGCCGTGCGGGGGTCGGTCTCGCTGGGTTGGTCGGTCACGTGGGGTCCTCGGTGGTCGGGCGGCGGGCGACGACTCGCTTCCCCGTCGGCGGACGGCGGACGACGGTGAAGCCGGCTCGGGTGAACAGCGAGACGGTACCGGTGTAGATCGAGTCGGCGGCCGCCCGGCCGGCGATCTCGACCGGGTAGCCCTCGAGGGTGCGGGCGCCGTGCGCCCGTGCGTGGACGACCGCGGCGGCGAGCAGCGCGCTGGCCACGCCCTGGCCGCGCCGGGCCCGGGGGACCCAGAAGCACGGCACGCTCCAGACCGCGGGGTCGGCCGGGTCGTCGTCGGGGTTGTCGAGAGGGGCCGGCTGGAGGGTGGGCGAGCGCAGGATGCGGCCGAACTCCGGGCGCGGTGCGACGGTGACCCAGCCGACCGGCTCGCCGCCGGCGTGGGCGAGCAGGCCGGGGGTGGCGCCGTCGCGGGTGAGCCGCTCGAGCAGCGCCCGGTTGCCGGCGGCGCCGTCCCGGCAGCCGGCGTCGAAGTCCTTCGATGACTGCCGCCACCAGGTGCACCAGCACCCGGAGTACGCGCCACTCCGCCCGAAGAAGGCGGCCAGCTCGTCCCAGCGGTCGGCGGTCACCGGGCGGACGTCGTAGGCCACCGGCTCATCTTTGCCGCCCTCGTCCGGCGGCGGGTACCCTTTGCCCCGCGGCCGGTGACGGCCGCAGGGAGGCGTCGCCTAGTCCGGTCGATGGCGCCGCACTGCTAATGCGGTTGGGGTCTTAAGCCCCTCGAGGGTTCAAATCCCTCCGCCTCCGCCCTGCGCCGCACC
>Ga0209797_10001717_pt1 | contig 11025 bp, 5 predicted proteins | sample DOMMetBare3Fresh_2_FD_187472 | JGI IMG/M metagenome (GOLD analysis project Ga0209797, IMG submission 187472) | Wetland sediment microbial communities from St. Louis River estuary, USA, under dissolved organic matter induced mercury methylation -... | ecosystem: Environmental > Aquatic >...
AGTGACCCGGGTTTTTCTCCCAATGATGATTATATTTTATTTACTGCTAAAAGGAATTTTGAAGAAGATATTTTTGTTTATAACATCAAACAAAATAAAACAACCAATCTTACAAATACGGGTGTTACTGAAACAGGACCGATCTGGTCGGGTGATGGAAAATATATTTATTACACTTCCCAACGTTTAAGACCCTCTTATCCTTTTGGTATGGCAAATGCAAAAGTTTATCGTTTGCCATTGGAAAAATTGGATGAGCCGTACAGGTTGGATAAATACAATGAACTATTTAAAGAAGAAAAAAAGGATACAACAAAGAAAACTGCAACTGTTGATTCTTTAAAAGTGATAACAATAGATATGGACCTGATCATGGAAAGGCCTGAACAAGTAAGTCCATCACTTGGTGCGCAGTTTCTTCAGGCTGTTTATCAGAAAGGAGAAAAGACAACTGTTTTATATACCAGCAATCATGGCGAAGGACGTAATGCTCTTTGGAAAACGGTGATCGAACCATTTGAAGCGAACAAAACGGAGAAGATAGCCGGTACTGATAATAGTTTTGGTTTTGACATAGTGGAAGTAAGTGACAAGCTGTTTGCTTTGTTCAATGGTACAATTAATAAACTGAATATTGAAGGAAACAAAGCTGATCCGGTCAGCATCAGTTATACATTCAGAAGAAATTTATCCGAAGAATTCAATCAGATGTTTTATGAAGCATGGGCGCAGATGGAAGAAGGATACTATGATAGTAAGTTTCATGGATTGGATTGGAAGAAAACAAGAGACTATTACAAACAATTCTTATCTCATTTAAATAACCGTGCTGATCTAAGAACAATGCTCAATGATATGCTGGGTGAACTGAACTCATCACACCAGGGCTTTGGCACATTTGGCGATGATGAAACTATTTCATTGCAAAATGCAACAATGGAAACGGGGATCATTTTTGAAAATGATGATCCTTATAAAGTAAAATACATAGCAAGACGTTCGGTTGCCGATAGAAAATCAATTGATATAAAACCGGGTGATGTATTGGTAAAGGTGAATGATGATGAAGTGAATAACAACATGGATAGAAATTATTATTTCACGTTGCCTTCAAGAGACAGAGAGTTGAAATTGACTTTCAGCCGTGCAGGGCAAATGGTAAATGTAAAAATTCATCCGCAGGCTACATTGTTTACTAATCTTTATGATGAATGGATCGACAATAACCAGAAAAGGGTTGATGAAAAAGGTAAAGGAAGAATAGCTTATGGTTATATGAAAAATATGGGTCAGTTCGAGCTTGATCAGTTCATCATTGATATGACACAGGAACTGAATAAAAAAGATGCTTTGATATTTGACCTGCGTTATAATACCGGCGGTAATGTGCATGATGAGGTTTTGAAATTTTTAAGCCAGCGCAGTTATTTGCAATGGAAATACCGTGAAGGACAGTTAACACCTCAATCAAACTTTTCACCTGCAGATAAACCGATCATTTTATTAACGAATGAGCAATCATTAAGCGATGCAGAAATGACCTCGCAGGGTTTTAAAGCATTAAAACTTGGAAAGATCGTTGGTAATGAAACGTATCGCTGGATAATTTTCACAAGTGGTATTGGCCTTGTAGATGGTTCCAATGTTCGCATGCCTGCATGGGGTTGTTATACACTTGATGGAAAAGACATGGAAATGAGTGGCGTGCAACCGGACATTTTGATCATCAATAGTTTTGATGACAAGCTAAATGGCAGAGACCCTCAGCTCGATAAAGCGATTGAGGAAATTTTAAAACAATTGAAATAGGAATTAAGCTCTTTTCAATTTTCGCTGGCGATAATGTAATTTTCTTTTGATGAAATCACTCAGCTTATAGAGCTTGAGTATTTCTTCAGGGATATGTGAAGCGCCGTTGATGAAACCAAGACAGCCGGGTTGATTGCAATAACATTGGAAAGGGCTTGCCATGTTCCATTCAGTGGATGGATAAAAGAAAGTGAATTCTTCGCCATCTGCTATATCACGCAAAGCTGTTACTTCCATCTTAGTTGTATCAAAAAAACAATTCGGGTTACAACCATGATTGATGTATTGCAGGAAATATGGATGCAAAGCAATATGCGTTTTATTTCCTGTTTGAACAGTTAAATAAGAAGGTTTGTCAGTGGTAAAGGCAGCGCCTAATGGGCTTATCTTTTCACCTTTCTTAAAACTTTTTAATGCGAATAAAACTTGTTGTCCTGTCTCGCGGTCTTTTCTTATTTCTGCAAATTGGTGATTGGCGACTATATCATAGTCACTGCTGGTTGCGGGGTTTACTTTCATAATTGGTTAGTAAGTGTTTTTTATTAAAAGAAAATAATGGTACAATGAAATTATATATAATAAAGAATACAACAAACTATATTCGTTAAAATGTTAACTATTCGTGGATTAAACATAATTCTTTTGCTAACGGTCATTTGAATTTTATAACAAATTACTATATGAAAAAACTTTTTATCATCATTGGTTTTATTGTTTCTTTCATTGGTCAATCGCAGGAATTGAATGTAATGACTTTTAATATCCGGCTTAATGTTAAGAGTGATAGTTCGAATGCATGGCCGTATAGAAAAGATTACGTTGCTTCGCAAATAAAATTTCATAATGTACATATACTCGGTGTGCAGGAAGCATTGCATGAACAAATGATGGATCTGAGTCTGTCTTTATCTCAATGTAAATTCACCGGTGTAGCCCGTGATGATGGTAAATCAAAAGGAGAATATTCCGCCATCTTTTATGATACAGTAAGATTGAAATTACTCGAGTCATCCACTTTCTGGTTATCACTTACACCAGAAGTTCCCGGCAGCAAGAGTTGGGATGCAGCCATAACAAGGATAGTTACCTGGGCAAAGTTTAAAGATGCAAACAGTAAGAAAACATTTTATGTTTTCAATACTCACTTTGATCATATTGGTAAGGAAGCAAGAAGAGAAAGCGCCAAACTATTGAAGCAAAAAGTAAAAGATATTGCCGGTAATAACCCTGTTATTATCACGGGTGATTTTAATTCAAAACCATCTGATGATCCTATAAAGATATTAGTTGATACAAACGATAAGGATTGGTTCATTGATACCAAAGCAGTAAGTCTTACACCTCATTATGGTCCGCACGGAACATTTAATGCCTTTACTTCAAAAGAGACAGACAACGAACCTATAGATTTTATTTTTATTAAAGGGAAATGGAAAGTATTACAGCATGCTACGCTATCGCAAACATGGGGAGGAAGATTTTCTTCTGACCATTTCCCGGTGTTTGCAAGGATTAGTTTTTGACGTTTTGATCTTTTGGTTTTGTCAGCTTGATAACTGCACTGCTGTTTTCGGTACTTCTCAGAATTGCTTCATAACGTTTTTCATTTACTATGGCAAGCATGTAAGAAGTGTTTGGAGGAATAGACCCAAGATTTTCTGCCACCATTACCAGCTCATTGGTTTCATTCAATTCATTTACTGGTAATTTTACTGTATAAGCCGCAGCAGTAAGCCTGATATGTTGAAATATTAATTTATTATTCAAGAAAAGAGAAATGGAATCACCATCGATCTCTGCGTTATCATAAAAACGAAGTTCAATTGAATCGCCGGTAAGAGGTATATCAACAGCAATAACCTTTTCTCTTATTTTAAATTCTTCTTCAATTGTTTTCTTAATTGTTAACGGTTTTTGTTCAGGCATTGGTGGCTCTATCTTTTTTATTGGCTCATTTTTTTCAACAGGAGTGGTATTTACTTTAACTGTTTCGACATTCTTCTCTGGTAAAATGATTTCTTTTTGCTGAACAATTTTTTCTTCAGGGACAATAACCGGAGTTGCTGCAATTGATGCAACACTATCGATGTAATAAGGATCGTTGGCGCCGGCAGTATAGTTGTCAATGATAAAATCCCATTCATCAGGAAATGAAGTTTGATTTGTCTTTTCAAGATGAACCGGTCCTTCTGGTTTATCGGTTTTGTGTTTTAATGAAGCATTGCCATCTAAAAACATTTTATCGTTTCCCGGGCAGTTAAAATCAGCGGAGGATAAATATGGAATTTTACCAGGGGCTCTTAAACTGAGCTTACCTGCTTTTTCATCGAGCAACTGATCATCCCACCAGACAGCCTGGTTGGTGTTTGGGTCAAAGTAGCCTTTGATGGAATAGCGGCGGTAGTTGTTTTCCGATTCGTAGTAATAAGAAGTGCCAAGAAGGCTGTCACCTTTTTGGATAATTTTAACCTCTGTATTCTTCTTATTGATCTTGCCTTTCCATACTCCGGTTATCATCTGTGCGAAAGATGAATTTGAGAAAAAACCGAGTAAGAAAATCAAACTGAATGTGGTAAGAAACGGTCTTTTTTTATGCTGCATTTTCCATTGTCTCCGTAACTAAAACGGGTAAAAAAAATTATTATTTTATCCATCATACAGCATTAGGAAAACCTTTGTATATCAGGTGAAACAGTTGTTTTTAGGTGGAATAGAAAACACCCTTAGTTTTTTTTCATGGGTTTTGCTCGGATTATGAAAAAAACACTAACTTAGGTCGCTGTAACTAACGCTAACTTTATTAATACCAAAACAACTAACTGCCTATGTCAGTTTTATACCCACTTACCTTAAGGACAGACTATACCCCCTCAAGATCAAGAAAGAGTAATTCAGCAATCAGATTTGTTTTCTTCTTTTTAATTGCAGGCTTTTCATTCCAGGGAACATTTGCCCAGGATGAAAAAGAAATTCAGAACAGGAAAGAGGCCGAACTGAAAAAGCAGGAAGCTGTGCAAATGGATGCTAAGTTAAAAGCGAATCCAGGTTTGAAAGAAAAACTCGAAGCATCTAATAAGTTAAAGCAAGAGCCTGTTGTATTGTCTCCACAAGAGCAGCAAAAAATTTCTGATCAGCAGTTAGGCGAAGAGAAAGCAAGATACATTGCAAAGCAGGCAGAGCAAGATAAAGCAGGTTTATCATTACCTGGTGTAGAATATAAAGTAATAACAAGTGGAAACCAGGTTGAGTATGTTGTAACAAATGCAGGCAATGTTATTTACAGGCAACAAATAAATTCTTCAGCAAGTTTATACGATAGACAAGTTCAGGCAGAGAAAGAAGCTATTTATGCATCAAACACAATGCGCAGAAATATTCATTACCCGCAGGATGCATTAAGGGCAGAAATAAAAAGTTTGATCAATCAGGTTTCAATACCAGTTACTGAAACCCGTTCAAATAATAACCAGCGTACCACAGCAGATTATACATTTAATGGTGGCGGTGGAAATATACCCGCAACTGGTACAAGTGGTATTGCATCACCCTATCCTTCTACAATTACAGTAAGCGGTGTTCCAGCGCTTGCAACCGTAAAAGAAGTTAAGATCAATGGCCTTAGTCATACATGGTCCGATGATGTTGACATCGTATTGCAATCTCCTACAGGTACAAATGTGATCATAATGTCTGATGCAGGCGGGGCCGGTATTTTAACGAATGTAAATTATACTTTTAGTGATGCTGCAGCAATATCATTAGCTGATGGAAGTGCAAATCCATCCGGAACATATAAGCCAACAAATTTTGAAGCTGATAACTGGCCGGCGCCAGGTCCCGGAACAGCCGCTACAGCAGTAACACTTTCCACTTTTGGAAATGGAAATCAAAATGGAACATGGAGCTTATACATATTTGATGATGTAGGTGGCGATGCCGGTAGCTGGACAAGTTGGAGTATAACTTTTACTGATCCTCCTGCTGTATGTTTTCCAATAAATATTACAGGACAACCAGCAAACGCAATTGTATGTGCTGGCTTCAATGGATCATTTACCGTAGCAGCTACTCCAAACGGAGTTAGTTATAACTGGCAGGTAAATACCGGCTCAGGATTTACATACTTAGCAAATGGTGGTGTTTATTCCGGAGTAACTACAGCTACATTAAATATTACGGGAGCCACTCTTGCAATGAACGGCTATCAATACAGGTGTGTTGTTACATGTTCGCAGGGAGGATTGCCTGAAATTTCAAACCCGGCTACATTAACTGTTAATGTTTCGCCGGCAGCGCCAATTATATCGCCAACATCTGCGGCGATATGCCCGGGTGGAAGTACAGCATTAAATATTACTTCATCGCAAGGTGCAGTACCAGTTACTGTTTCTTCCGGAACTATAGCAGTTCCAGTTAGTGATTTTGTAGTTAATACAAGCAGCCTTAATGTGGCTGGTTTTAGCGGAACTGTTGCATCGATAAGTGTAAACTTAAATGTAACACACACATGGGATGGAGATGTCAGAGTGAACCTGGTAGCGCCAAATGGAGCAATACTAAATCTTATAAATGCCCGCGGAGGCAGTGGTGATAATTTTGTGAACACAACCATCAGCTCTGCTTCTGGTAACTCATTAGCTTCCGGAGCTTCACCTTTCACAGGTACTTTTGCTGCTGACGCTGCTATCGGAGTTGGATTGGCTCCATATCTATCAACTACAACTTTATGGTCTGCATTATACGGAACCCCAAATGGTACATGGACATTAGCTGTATCAGATCATGCAACTGGTGACCAGGGTACTCTTACTTCATGGTCAATAACGATCACACCAACAGCTGTACCAGACCCTGCTGTTTGGACGCCAGCCACAGGTTTATTTAATGATGCAGGATTAACATCACCTTACGTTGCTGGAACATACCAGTCAACTGTATATGCAGCACCTGCGGCTACTACTACATATTCTGCAAGTGTTTCTAATGGTACATGTAATTCCCCTGGCACCTCAGTTACAGTAACTGTAAATTCACTTCCAGCTATAACTGCACAACCGGGTAGTGGTGTTGCATGTGTTGGTGTCGCAAAAACTTTATCTGTATCAGCAACTGGCACAGGTCTTACTTATCAATGGCAAGTCGACATGGGAAGTGGATTTGTAAATATTACAGCAGGAACACCAACTAACCCAGGCGCATTTATTTATACAGGTCAAACAACGGCCACATTGAGTATAAACAGCGTAATGGCGACAATGAATAATTATAAGTACCGCTGTGTTGTTTCGGGTTCTTGTCCTCCTGCACAAACATCAAATGAAGTAACATTAACTGTAAATGCAAGACCTGCTATTTCAGTAACAAGTAGTTCTCAATGTGCTCCAACTACTTTAACCGCATCTGGTGCTAATACTTATTCATGGGCACCTTCTGCTGGCTTAAGTGCGACAACCGGAGCTGTCGTTACTGCTAATCCAACATCAAATACAATTTATACTGTAACAGGAACAAATACAGCAACAGGTTGTAATAATACAACGCAGGTAGATGTGAAATTCACACCGCCTGTACCAGTAGTAGCTCCTGCTGCACCGATCATTTGTGCAGGAGTAGTTCAACAGCTGTCGATCACATCATCATCATTGCCTCCTGTTCCAAACACAACTTCATCCGGTGCCATCAGCGTACCAATTTCAAATATATTGCCACCTGCGATCAGTACACTAAATGTGGCTGGTGTAACTGGCGCTGTACAAAGCATCAGTGTTAATTTCAACATTACACATACATGGGATGGCGATGTAACTATTAACCTGAAAGCGCCAAATGGTAACATTTTGAATCTTTCATGGGAAAATGGTGGAAGTGCAGATAATTTTATAAATACAACTATCAGTTCAACAGCTACAAACTCAATAGTGGGTGGCACAGCTCCATTTACCGGAACATATGCTGCCGAAGGGGCATCCGGTGTGGGGATAGCTCCAAACTTATCGAACGTTACAGCATGGGCAAGTTTATTCTCTACACCTAATGGAGCATGGAGTCTTATAGCAACAGATTTATATGGCGGTGATGATGGAACTATTACTTCATGGTCGATCACTATTAATTATGCTGTACCAGATGCTGGTATATGGACACCCGTAACAGGATTATTTACTAACTCTGCCGGCACGACACCTTATGTAGCAGGAACTCCTGCAGCTACTGTGTATGCAAGTCCTGCAGCTACTACTACATATTCGGTTTCTGTAACAAATACAAGCACTGAAACAAGGACTTTCTCCAGTGGCGGTTCAGTTACAATTCCAGGAGTTGCTCCGGGTTCTAACGTTTCTGGCGCAGGAGCTCCTTATCCATCAACACTTGCTGTTGCCGGGTTGCCTGCAAATGCTGTAGTTAAATCAGTAACAGTAAAAGGAGTCAGACATTCTTTCCCTGATGATATAGATATGCTGCTGCAATCACCAACTGGAACTAATGTTGTATTAATGTCTGATGCAGGTGGAGGTACAGATGCCACAGGACAGATTTATACATTTGATGATGCCGGTGGTGCGATGGCTGATGGCGCATTGAATGCAGCTGGTACATATAAACCAACAAATTTTGGCGCAACGGATGTTTATCCTGCGCCGGTTGGCTCTATTACACAAGGAACACCTACACTTGCATCATTTATCGGTGATCCGAATGGTACATGGAATTTATATATTAATGATGGATTCGGAGGCGATGTTGGTTTGATCAACGCATGGGAAATCACATTTACCATTCCAACGCCAACAAACTGTACATCAGCTCCACGTACAGTAACAGTTACAGTTCAGACGCCAATAGTGTATACAACTCAACCGGCAAACAGAACATCATGTCAAAATGGAACAGTTACATTTACTGCTGCTGCAACAGGTACTATTACAACAACACAATGGCAGGTAAGTACAAATGGCGGCGGCCCTGGCGGTAACTGGACAAACATTGCAGGTGCTACAACCACTACGCTTACATTAACGAATGTGCAGCCTTCACAAAATGGATACAAGTATCGTCTTGTATTGTCAAATGCTGGTTGCGGCGCAGTTAATTCAGCTGAAGCAACACTTACAGTAAATCCATTGCCAACAGTTAGCCTTGGTTTATCACCGGCTGGTCAAACACAATTAAGACCGGGTATGTTAACTACTGTAACAGTTAATTCATCACCTGCAGGTGCATCTTACCAGTGGTTTGTAAATGGTATTTCACAGCCGATTACCGGTTCTTCCTACGCAGTGGATGCTTACCATCTTGGTACATACACTGTACGGGTAACTGATGTGAATGGTTGCGTAAATACAACTTCGGGTGTGACATTTACAGCATTGCCAACAAGTCAACTGTTCATTTATCCTAATCCGACAAGCGGCGCATTTTATGTTACTTATTATATGCCGCAGATCAATACGCCGGTTACACTTACCGTGATAGATATGATGGGAAGGAGAATAGTTGAACGTCATGAAGTAACAACTGCTCCTTATTCAAGGTTTGATTTCAGCAATTCGAAATTAGCGGCAGGTGTTTACATTATTGAGTTCCGCAACCCGGTTGGCGATAGGTTAGCAGCTGGCCAATTGGTTGTATTGAGATAAATAACAGAAAGGACTAATCATAATTTTAAAGCCCTCTTATTTAAGAGGGCTTTTTATTTTGTTACTTTTTCAACAGTTTAAATGCATGCGTCCATTGATTGCGGATAAAACCGGGAATACACCATAAAATACATAATGGTTCAATTGCCCTTGCGGCTTCTACTTTTCCCATGTCTTCTGTTTCCCAGCCAAATGATGTGAGAATATTTGTTACTGTTTTCTTGGCTTCTTCATCATTACCACAAATAAACATGGTGGGTATGCTGCCATTAAAATCCGGTTTGTACATAAATGCATTTCCAACACAGCTGAATGCTTTTACCACTTTTGCTTCCGGTATCAGTTGTTGAATTCTTTCCATTAACGATTCTTCCAATGTTGTAAAATATTTCAACACTCCATTTTCAGGCGGTATTGCTGCTATCGGGTTGGTAGCATCAATAATAACTTTATGACTGAAATGTTCTTTGCCCGCAAGATTGACAGCATCTTCAGCAACAAGACCACTTACTGCCAAAACAATAACCACTCCAAACTGTGCTGTTTCCTGGAATGAACCAAGCAACCCATTTGGATTTTCTTTTTTCCATTTTAGTACTTCTTCCTTGCTTATGTTTCTGGTGCCAAGCATAACCTGGTGCCCTTCATTTAAAAAGCCGGTTGCTAATACACGGCCAACGATGCCGCTTCCGATTATTCCGATTTTCATATATCATGTTTTGTAATTAATAATTTAGCTTTACAAAAATTACGAAAAAAAGTTCATGGTTAATCCCAATCTTGATAACAGCAAAGACTTTTTAACTCCTGCTGATAAAGAATTCGAGAATAATATTCGCCCGGCTCATATAGCAGAGTTCTCAGGTCAATCACAGATCATCGAGAACCTTAAGATATTTATTAAAGCAGCGAAGATCCGTGGCGAAGCGCTGGATCATGTTTTATTTCATGGCCCGCCGGGTTTGGGTAAAACAACATTGTCAAGAATCGTGGCGAATGAAATGGGAGTGAACATTAAAGAAACATCGGGACCAGTGATCGAAAAACCCGGTGACCTTGCTGGCTTGCTTACTAATCTTGAAGCCAATGATGTTTTGTTTATTGATGAGATACACAGGTTAAGTACAGTGGTGGAAGAATATTTGTATGCAGCCATGGAGGATTTTCGGATTGATATTATGATCGATAGCGGGCCAAATGCAAGAAGTGTACAGATCAACCTCAACCCCTTTACATTAATTGGCGCTACCACGAGGAGTGGTTTATTGACCGCTCCGCTGCTCTCACGGTTTGCTATCAAATCAAGACTGGAGTATTATACTTCAGATATTTTAAATAAGATCATTCAGCGTTCTTCAACAATCCTGAATACATCCATCTCCAAAGATGCAATAGGTGAAATAAGCAGGAGAAGCCGCGGCACGCCTCGTATTGCAAATGGTTTACTCAGGCGGGTAAGAGATTTTGCACAGGTTTTAAATGATGGTGAAATTGATCTCGGTATTACGCAACATGCATTGAAAGCATTGAATGTAGATGAACATGGCCTTGATGATATGGACAATCGTATTTTATTAAC
>Ga0209797_10001719_pt1 | contig 11022 bp, 14 predicted proteins | sample DOMMetBare3Fresh_2_FD_187472 | JGI IMG/M metagenome (GOLD analysis project Ga0209797, IMG submission 187472) | Wetland sediment microbial communities from St. Louis River estuary, USA, under dissolved organic matter induced mercury methylation -... | ecosystem: Environmental > Aquatic >...
AAAGGTAGATAAACTAATTTTATACAACAAAAAATCATGCTCCGCATCAGGCATATTATTGAAGAAGGGAAAGAATTGGATATTGTCCGGGAGCTTTTTCGTGAATATGAAAAAGAATTAGCTGAGGATATTTGTTTTCAGAGTTTTGAAGAAGAATTAAATCATCCATTAAAAAAATACGGCTTTCCGGACGGCGATCTTATACTAGCCTATTGGAATGACGAAGTGGCTGGCTGTATTGCATTAACGAAAATGAAAGACGCTGAAGTCTGCGAAATGAAACGGCTTTATGTAAAACCTGAATTCAGAAAAAATAAAATAGGAAGAATTTTAATTGAAGAATTACTCGGTTCAGCTAAAGAAAGAAATTATAAGCGTATGCGACTGGACACCTTTTCAAAATTAGAGTCTGCTGTTCATCTGTATAAAAAATATGGGTTTGAAAATATTTCTTCTTACTATAACAACCCGTTGACTGGCATTGTGTATATGGAGAAACAATTGTGACGTTGCCTTAACAAAAATCAACCGGTTTCGTGACTACTGTCACAGGTCTAAAAAAAACAACGGGATAGTTTTACTGTGAAATGCAAAAAAAGTTTTTAAAGCTATTAATTGTTTGTCTTTTATGCATTGTTATCGTTTATGGTATTGTAAAAATAATTCAAACATTCTGAGCATTTAAATTATTATTTATGAAAAAGAATATGGGCAGCGCCGACCGCATCATACGTATTTTACTCGCTGCAGTTTTTGCGTATCTCTATTTTGGTGGAATAGTTACCGGTACATGGGGGCTTGTACTTGTTATATTAGGAGGAGTTTTTGTATTAACAAGCTTAATTGGTTTTTGTCCGTTGTATGCTCCGTTTGGTATCAGTACATGCCAGTCACGAAAAGCATGAAATGAAATATCAAAAGAATTAATCGTGGCTTCCCTTATCTCCCACAAACCAATGTTCTTTGTTTTTGAACAACACATTGAACGTGGTAAGTGAACCATAGCAACGGGTGATATATTGCTGCAAACCTACTTTATCTTCATCGGTCAGTTTTTTATTACTATTGATATTTTGTTCAAGCACTCTAAGCCGGTCACGCAGCATTACGATCTTATGAAAGAAATCTTCAATTGGAATCTCTTTTGGTTTTAAATTTTTATCTGCCGGTTGAAGCAACATCATGCCATGTTGCCAGCGATCGCCGATAGGAACATTTTCATTTAGCCCTCCCCATAATCTTAAGATCTTCAGCAAAGATCTTTCTACATCTGAATGAGTTTCTATTTCTTCTGTCACATTTTCCGGGATGATCTCATCCAGTTTGTTATCCGTTTTATCAATTTCTTTTATGCCATGATTGATAAAAGAAATAAGATAGGTGGCATAACGAATGCCAACAATGACCCCGGGACCATATTGAGTGTGTTGCAGCCTAGTGCCAATACCAAGTGTTGTTTGTTCCATATATCAATAATTATGGTTAATTGTTTCAATTAATTTTTTTGCGTTATCCATTTGTGTTATGATAGCGGTCATATACCTGTTGTCTGCAAGATTTCTAATATGAGAAAGCCTGTTTGCAAATTCGGTCAGTTGAGCTTCGTGTTTGATCATTAATTGCGGCACTACTGATGGTTTATTAAAGAATCGCTGGTCAAATATACTATATGATGCTTCTCTTGCATTCATCCTGTATTCTTCAAAATTTTCGCTGATCGCTTTGACGAGTTCACCCTGGCTCCAATAATCAATAATTCCATTTACAGAAGTTTCGTTTCGGATCAATCGCATTGCTCCGGCATTTTTAAGTTGTACAGTTGTTCTGTCAGTAAAAGAAGGGCTGATATTAGAAAGCAGCTTAAGGTTTACCCGATATAAAATTGTAATATCATCATTACTTCTTTTTTGTTTTTCAAGGATGGTTAATGCGGTGTCGATATTATCAATTACTGTTTGTGTTCTCGACATGATATTGGTCAGCATGACCGTATCTTTTTTAAGATCGTCGACCATCGCCTTCATGTATAATTTCTCACGTTGATGCTCGATGTAATGCTCACGTTGATTCTCTACAAAAAAACCAAGTGTTACAGCAAGAAACAACATAAAGAATTCCCAGAAATGTTGTTTCCAGTTTTTCTTCCCGTGTGAATGTGAATGCGGATGTAATTCCATTAATACAGGTTTTAAACATTTATAGCAGAATTTATTTTACATGATATTCCATTTCTAAATAACTAATTAGTTCTTGTCCATTTTTTTTCAAATTGATCAGCAATGGAAGAATACCTCTTCGTGTGCCATTTAAATAAATTGAATATATCCCCAATTCTTTTAAAAGGTCAGGGTCGGAAGAGCGAAGCTGTGGGTTATCAGTAGTTCTGTTGATAGCCCCTGCATTTGCTTCCGTTTTTCTAAAGACTGACGGCTCAAATATTTTAGCAGCAGCTTTTTTATATTCTGTAAACTCGTTGTTATAAATATCTTCAAGCTGGCTGATAAAAGGAAGGGCGCCATAATAGGACATAATATTATTTGCAGCTTCGCCATTTCTTATCAACCGGAAACCCCCGGCATTTTTTAATTGCTCGAAAGTTTTATTGGTACTGGAAAAAGTTTGAGATCTTGGACCAACTCTTCCAATATAATAAACCTGGTCCCCATTTTCTTTTATAAGCTGTGGGTTGTTTAAAAAATTGATGAGAGTATCCATACGTTCAATTTCTTTTTGTTTTGCCAAAATACTTAAATTAATGGTCGCAGCATCGCTTTTAAGATCTGCAATCAATGATTTTATATAGTCTTTTTCCTTTTCTTTTTCAATCTTATGTTCCAGTTGATATTCGGCGAAAAATCCACAGAACACAGCGAGGAACAACATTAAAAATTCCCAGAAATAATGTGTCCATTTTTTTCTGGCGGTATGAGTGTGTGTATGAACTTCCATAGTATATTATTTCAGATTATATTCTTTTTCTAAAAATGTAATCATATTTTTTGCTTTTTCATTCAGCATTTTCAGCCTGCCTATTATCATAAAATTGCTGCCCTTAAGCTGATGAACATAATAAGCAAGGTCAATGTGAAGATTTTTGTCGTAAGACCTTAGTGATGGATTATCGGTTGGTCTGTTGATGCCATCACTGGTTACCATTTTATCAAAAACAGAAGGATAAAATATATGGGATAACAAAGGGTCTGCCTCTCTTCTTTCAATGCGGTCATCTTCCTGGTTATAATAAATATACTCCACCAGTTTTTGATAGGATATCATACTGTCGGCTGCCTTTTCATTTCGTATCAGTCTTAAAGCACCGGAATTTTTTAGTTGTGTAATGGTTCGGTCATTACTTTGAAACCTGACACCTCTTACAAAACTTCTGCCTAAATAATAAAGTTCATTTTCATGCCCTTTGATTAGCTGACTGTTTAAGAGAAACGTTAATGTGTCCATTGCTTTCATCTTATTATGCCGGAAAGCAATATTTTCTCTGATTGCAGCTGTATCTGTTTTTAAATCTTCAATAAATGTCTGAATAAATTTTTTCTCCCGGTCTCTTTCAATCTTATGCTCCAGTTGATACTCTGCCAGAAAACCACAAAACACAGCGAGGAACAACATCAGAAACTCCCAGAAATAATGTGTCCATTTTTTTCTTTCCGTGTGAGTGTGGGCATGTACTTCCATAAATTAAAATTTATTTAAAGTGATATTCCTTTTTTAGCAACGATATAAGACGAATGGCTCTTTCTTTAAGTTCTCTTGCCTGGCGCCGCATAGTTTTGTTGTATACTGTAAGCATATGAATGCGGTAATTCAGTCGAAAAATTGCTTCTTCTGACTTGCGGAAAGGAGGATCATATTCCGGCATATAAACATTATTATCTTCGTCCCTCATAGCATTCAGCACACGGCCATCAAATACAGTTTCTGCAATGTTCCGGTAGGTGTCCATTATTTCCTCTTCGTCAAGGTTACCCCATACATAGCCCCGGTTTACTACATCATAAGCTATGATACTGTCGCTTACGGAAGCTTTTTGAATTAGCCTCAGATTGCCGCCATTTTTCAGTTGCTGCATTGTACCATCAGCTGGTGTAAAACGAAAAGCAACGCCACGGGTAGCATAGGAATTAAAATAATAAATAGTGCGGCTATATACTTCAACGTCTGGTTTGTTGAGCAGTATGATAAAAGAATCAAGCATGACTGCCCTTTGATTACGAAGATCTATAATGGTACCCAGCCGGCTTGTGTCAGCCGAAAGGTCACTGATAAGAGAACGGATGAATTTTTTCTCCCGCTGGTTTTCTACCATATGCTCCCGTTGATTCTCTGCTAAAAATCCGCAGAACACAGCAAGGAACAACATTAAAAACTCCCAGAAATAATGTGTCCATTTTTTTCTTGGGGTGTGGGTCCCGCCTGGGGCAGGAGAACTGTGGTGATGTACATCCATGAATCAGTTATTTAATTTTATATTCTTTGCGTAAAACATCCTGCAATAGCCTGTTCAGGCTGTCATACTCATGATAAAGTTTCTGGCGGGATCCCCTGAAAATAAGCTGGTAAAGCCCAATCATATTAATAGCTTCTTTTCTGTCAAATCCTTCGGAATTATTAAAATAAAAAGGAATTACATGCCCGCTGTTCTCATATTTTTTTAATGCAGCTGAAAAACCTACCTGGCCATTATTGCTGATGATATCATACCAGGCCTGGTCATTGTGCTTAATAATGAATGGATATAAATTCTCATGGTTATACGTCCATTCAATTTCATTTCTTTTCCTTACCCTCGAAATAGCTACCGAAAAATCTCCGGTTAGTCTTTGCAATTCCCCGCTTTTAAAATACCGCAGCGATCCTGAATTTATTAATTGTTCCAGTATAACATCTCTGGGTTCAAATATAGAAGGCGCATGGGATAAAAAACCATAGTTGAAATTAATCGTAAAAGTATTTGATACGTTGGTAAGATTGCTGTCCATGAAATATTTTTTCAGATAATCAATAGCAGTTTCTTTTCTAACACGGTTTTCAATAGCCAGATTAACAGCAACTGCATCACCGGCCAACTCATCATAAAAACTCCGGGCCAATTCTTTTGCCCGGTCTTTTTCAATTCTATGTTCCAGTTGATACTCGGCAAAAAATCCGCAGAGTACAGCAAGAAACAACATTAAAAATTCCCAGAAATAATGAATCCGTTTTTTACGTGGTGGATGGGTGTGAGCATGTACTTCCATAAATAATTATTTGTTCCGATAAGCGAAAAAGGAGGTTTCCGGGAGTGGATAATGATCGTCTTAAAAGGGTAGTGATAATAACTTCAAAAGATAATTATTTTTCCGTCTATAGTTGTAACTTTTATTTTCATTTTACAATGGCATTGAACACTTCATTTGATGTAGTAGTTATTGGCGTTGGTTCTATGGGATCAGCTGCTTGTTATTATTTATCAAAGCGGGGCTATAAAGTTTTAGGAATTGAGCAATTCAATATATCGCATGAATATGGTTCACATGCAGGACAAAGCCGTATCATCCGCAAAGCATATTTTGAACACCCCGATTATGTTCCTCTTCTTGAAAGAGCTTATAAAAACTGGAAAACACTCGAACAGGAAAGCGGTGAGCAGGTTTATTTTATAACCGGATTGTTATATGCCGGTGATCCCAATAATCAAATAATAAAAGGAGTAAAACAATCCGCTGCTTTATACAATATTGATCTTGCCCAATTGAATACTGTAGCTGCTACAGATAAATTCCCTTCATTTAAATTTCCTGAGAATTTTAAAATCCTTTTTGAACCAGAAGCAGGATTTCTTACTCCCGAAAGATCAATATGCCTTTATACAAGTGAGGCAGAAAAGAATGGAGCGATAGTTTATTCAAATGAAAAAGTAGTTGAATGGAATCAATCCGGAAGTTCCGTAACGGTTCAAACTGATAAAAACACTTACAGGTGCGATAAACTAATAATTACAGCAGGTGCATGGGCTGGTAAAATGATCCCCGGCATCAATGATAAAATAAAAGTGACAAGACAGTTTGTTGTATGGATAAAAACAAAAAATGATAAAGAGTTTGAATTAAATAATTTTCCTTGTTGGATGATCGGTGATGATGATAAGCATGGTTGCTATTATGGTTTTCCATTATTAGATACAAAAAAGTTTGGCGAGCCTGCCGGACTAAAGTTAGCTCATCACTATCCTCATGATGTTACCGATCCCGATAAGGTGAACAGGCAAACAACAAACGCTGACATTGAAAATCTAAAGTATTGTTTAGACAAGTATCTGCCCGGAGTTTTTGATTCTGTTTTGTCAACTAAAATATGCTTATACGCCAATTCCCCTGATGAAAATTTTATTATTGATAAACTTCCCGGCTTTGAAGAAAATGTTTCGATTGCCTGTGGCTTTAGTGGTCATGGTTTTAAATTCGCTTCGGTTGTGGGAGAAATTCTTGCTGATCTTGCGATAGAAGGAGAAACAGGTCTTCCAATTGAATTTTTGAATGCAAAACGTTTTGGCTGATCTTATTTAAAGAACATGAGGAATAATTGCTTTCCGGTTTGCCGGGTAATCAACAAATTTTTCTTTATACCATTTATGATGGGCTAAAGCCCGGGGAATAAGATTTGCGGCGGTCCAGATAAAAAAAGTCAGCGCAGGAAGATTCCAGCAAAGAATGGCAAAACCCAACCATTCAATTAATTCACCAAATAAGTTTGCACAGCTTATTTTATTAAATAACCATGTGCCGGGTATTTCATAATTTGTTTCTCCCGGTTTGCGCAGGTTAATTAAAATATTATCTGCTCTCCAGTTTATATAAAGCCCGGTAAAAAATAAAATGCCGCCGGTTATAAATCTTGGGTCGCCAAGCCAGTCGTTGGTATAATTTGCAAAATGAACAAAGTAATAGCCAAAACAAGACCCATTCATGATATTAAAGAAAATGGCTGAGAGCATAATAATTACCGGCATCTTCTTTCCCTTTGTGTGTATCCGAAATGGAAAAACAAAAATGCGGTTGATGTAATGGAGACTGAACAATCCCAACATTATTATAGAAGGAAAAGAAAATAGTATTATGTCCGGGAAGATCAATGCATATAAAACAACCAGTACAGGTAATTCCATTATTATCCATGCAAGTTTATTTGAAATAACCGGTCCCCATTTTGCAGAACTATGTCGTCCATAAGGAGCGGCGATCTTTAGTAAAATAAAAAACACAATTACGGCTGATATTATCCAGCCGTATAAGATAGTTTGATAAGTGGGCCATGAAACAGAAAACATGCTTCAGTTCTTAGAAGAACAAGATAATATTTAAAATTATATACTAACTTCATTCCATACAGCTCAAAATATTTTTTATGAATGATCGTCGTCGTTTTTTACAAACATCCGCCACCATTTTCGCAGGAAGTACATTACTGTCTTCATTTGGTGAGCAGCCATTTACTATTTTAAAAAATAAAGTGATGCCCGGTGATCAATTGAATATCGGGGCAATTGGTATCAACGGTATGGGATGGAGTAATCTTGTAACCGCAATAAAAGTTCCGGGAGTGAATGTTGTTGCGCTATGTGATGTTGATAAAAATGTATTGGATAAAAGAATGGCTGATCTGGCAAAAATGAATATCGATACATCAAAAGTGAAGACATATGGCGATTATAGAAAATTGTTAGAGCAAAAAGATATTGATGCCGTTATTATTGGCACACCCGATCATTGGCATGCATTAATAATGATACATGCTTGTGAAGCCGGCAAACATGTATATGTTGAAAAACCGGTTGGTAATTCAATTGAAGAATGCAGAGCGATGGTTGCTGCACAAAAAAGATATGATAAAATTGTGCAAACTGGCCAATGGCAAAGAAGCCAGCAACACTTCAGAGATGCAGTTGATTTTATAAGAACAGGTCAATTAGGAAACATAAGAACAGTAAAAGTCTGGTGTTACCAGGGTTGGATGAAACCTGCTGCAAAAGTTCCGGATTCGGATCCGCCGGCAGGAGTAGATTATGCAATGTGGCTTGGGCCGGCGCAAAAAAGAAAATTCAACTCAAGTCGTTTTCATTTCAACTTCCGTTGGTTTTGGGATTATGCCGGTGGATTGATGACCGACTGGGGAGTTCATTTAATGGATTATGCAATATTTGGAATGAATGCTGATGTTCCAAAGACTGTTTCAGCATTGGGTGGAAATTTTGCTTATCCGGATCTTTCGCAGGAAACACCTGACACTATGGGCGCCTTATATGAGTTTGATAAATTCAATCTCATTTGGGATCATGCAATGGGAATTGATAATGGTTTGTTTGGAAAAGACCATGGCATTGCATTCATTGGCAACAATGGAACATTGGAATTAGATCGTGGCGGATGGGAAGTAATTGAGGAGAACAGAAGTAAGGATAAGGTTAAGGTTGAGAGAAAAAAGCCAACTGACAATGGTTTGCTGAAGCATTGGGAAAATTTTGTAGCTGCAATTAGATCAGGCAAGCAGGAAGATCTCAATTGCCCTATCAGTACCGGCGCACATATCGCCACTGTTTGTCAATTAGGAAATATTGCATTCAGGTGTAAAGAAAAAATAACCTGGGATAAAGTAAAAGGAAAACTGACAAATGAAAATTTAAATGCTCAATACCTAAGAGCTCATTATAACAATGGGTATTCGGTGCCGAAGGTGTGATTATTTAACTGTTTGCTTTAAAGCCTGTATTGTTTTCTTTTCACTGCCCACAAAAATTTTATCATCCATAATAATGACGGGGCGTTTTAGAAAAGTGTATTCATCTAAAATGTATTGGCGATAATCTTTTTCAGTCAGCGGTTTGTCTTTTAGTTTCCATTCTTTATACTTAATGGCTCTGCGGCTAAATAAGGCTTCATAAGTCCCCGCCATTTTTTTCATCTCATCAAGTTGTGCAGGAGTTATTTTTTCAAATTTGATATTCTGAAGTGTAAATTTTTTACCAATCAGCTTGTCAAGTCCTGTTTCTTCAAACAAAGCCAGGCTGGTAGTACAGTGGCCGATGGTATAGATCTTTTTCATATAGTCTGATTTTCCCGCGGCGAACGCAGCGAAGTAGAAATCACAGCAAATATATTACATACCATTGCGCTGCGGTCGCTGCGGGAAACAGCCGAACAGAATTACCGAACGATGAACGGATTGCGACGCAACCGGAGCCCAATCAAGGCTCAGAAGCTGGTACCAAAAATCTCTTTCCGCCCTTCGTAAACCTCTTTTTTTCATTCTTGCTACTTTTGTAAATCAATTAGTGAGTTATGATAAAAACAGGTAACCCGATCATCAGCATTTATACGGAAATGACGCCAAACCCGGAAACGATGAAGTTTGTTGCGAACAAGCTTTTATATCCCGGCAAAAGCATTGATTTCCCAGATGTAGAAAATGCAAAACCTTCGCCGCTGGCGATTGAATTATTTGGCTATCCTTTTATTAAGGCGGTTTTTATTGCCAGTAATTTTGTGACGCTTACCAAAACTCCGGATACCGATTGGAGCGATGTGATCCCAAGCATTCGCCAGTTTTTGAAAGAATATTTGGAAGAAGGTAAGGCTGTAATTAATGAAGAAGAAATTGTAACGACTAAAAAAGAAAGCAGTAATGAGATTAATGCCGATGACGATGATGTGGTAAAGCGTATCAAAGAATTACTGGAAAATTATGTGAAGCCTGCAGTAGAAATGGATGGCGGCGCTATTCAATTTAAAAGTTATGATGACGGCGTAGTGAACCTGATGTTGCAGGGAAGTTGCAGCGGTTGCCCTTCATCAATGATCACTTTGAAAGCAGGAATTGAAGGAATGATGAAAAGAATGATCCCCGAAGTGAAAGAAGTGGTGGCTGAAGCGGAATGAACTACGAATTCCACGATTTAAATACCTGCCTGGCGGCAGACAGGGATTTTAAGGAAATAATGAAGCGGACTTTGTGTTCGCTTTTTTTATTTCGATAAGTTTACTGTACAATAACCAACTACAGATGAATGAAACAAACACTTATGCCATTGAAACTTCGGAACTGAACTACATGTTCCGGTACGGCAGAAAAGTAGTGAATGAAGTAAGTTTAAAAGTTCCTGAAGGAAGCATCTTCGGATTTCTTGGTCCGAATGGCGCCGGTAAAACAACAACTATCAGACTACTTACCGGCATGCTTGAAAATGATCGTGACAATATTTTTATCCATGGCAAATCATTAAAGAAAAATCTTCCCGGCATTTTTGAAGGTATGGGTACGCTGATCGAAACCCCTTCGCTTTATCTTCATTTGAATGCCCGTGATAACTTAAGAGTGATCACCCGTTTGCGGAAAATGGATGAAAGCAAGGTTGATGAGGTGTTGCAAGTGGTCGGGCTTTTTAATGATCGTAAAAGAAAAGTAAAAGAGTATTCACTTGGAATGAAACAAAGATTGGGTGTGGCAATGGCATTGTTGCCGGATCCATCATTATTGATTCTTGATGAGCCTGCAAATGGACTTGACCCCGCAGGCATCATTGAAATAAGAGAAATGCTGAAAAGACTCAACAGGGATCTGGGCAAAACAATTTTTGTATCAAGCCACTTATTGAATGAAGTGGAAAGAACATGTACACATGTTGGCATTATCCACAAAGGTGAAATGAAATTCCAGGGAACTATGGCTGATCTGCAAACCAGCGCAGGACATGGCAAACTGGTAACGATCAAAGTAGATGATACAGCAAAGTGGAAAAATTTTGTAACAGAAAAATATCCGCAGGTTGCAATTTCTGTCAGCAACGAATTTATTTTACCAGTTGAAAACAGCGATGATGTTACAAACATCACCCGTGAATTGGTAATGCAGGGAGTTCCTCTAAGGGGAGTTCGTACTAATGAAGGATTGGAAGAATGGTTTATTAAAATGACATCAAACTAATTGTTATGAATTTCTTTTCTGATTATATAAAAGCATCTAAAGCCGAGTGGC
>Ga0209797_10001720_pt1 | contig 11021 bp, 12 predicted proteins | sample DOMMetBare3Fresh_2_FD_187472 | JGI IMG/M metagenome (GOLD analysis project Ga0209797, IMG submission 187472) | Wetland sediment microbial communities from St. Louis River estuary, USA, under dissolved organic matter induced mercury methylation -... | ecosystem: Environmental > Aquatic >...
ATAAAAACCAAGCCCTTTCATCCAAATTGTATGATCAGTACCTACTCGATTGATTGAAGTGTGACTCATAGTGGTAAGTTTTCATCAAAACTATTTCCCTGATCACCCAAATTAACTGACGATGGTCAATTTACTATATGATTGATTTCATTTATTATATGATTGATTTCATAAAAATGCAAAAAAAAAAGAAGCATCCTGTTAAAATGCTTCTTCTTCCAAATATCAACTATCTAATGGCATTTATGACTTTCTAACTTCTTTTGCCCATCCATCTTTCAATCCCACTGTTCTGTTAAACACAATACCAGAACTGCTGCTGTCCTTATCAAGTACAAAATATCCCTTTCTGATAAACTGGTAACGTTCTTCAGGCTTTCCAAGTTTCAATGCCGGCTCTGCAAAGGCAGTTATTATTTTTAATGAATCCGGATTAATATATTCTTTAAAATCCCCTTCTTCGCTTGAAGGATCTTCTACCCTGAACAACCGGTCATACAATCGTACTTCAGCGGTAACGGCATGTTTAACACTTACCCAATGCAATGTACCCTTTACATTAATACCTGTTGTATCATGCCCGCTTCTGCTTTCCGGAAGATAGGTACAATGCACCTCTGTAATATTCCCATCTGCATCTTTTAGTACTTCTTCGCATTTTATAATAAATGCACTTTTCAACCTTACCATTTGGCCGGGAGCCAAGCGAAAATATTTTTTTGGAGGATTTTCCATGAAGTCATCTTTTTCAATATAAATTTCCCGGCTAAAAGGTATTTCCCGGGTACCGGAATCAGGATCTTCCGGATTATTCTCGCTGTGCAATATTTCTTCAACATCCAGATAGTTTGTAATAACCACTTTCAAAGGTTCAAATACAACCATTCTCCTCAACGCCTTTTTGTTCAAATCTTCCCGTACAAAAAATTCAAGCAATCCGACATCAACAATATTTTCTCTTTTTGCTATCCCTACCCTGTCACAAAATTCTCTGAGAGCTTCTGCTGTATAACCTCTTCTACGCATACCACTTATTGTAGGCATACGTGGATCATCCCAACTTTGTACATGTTTTTCATTTACCAGTTGCAGCAACTTACGTTTACTCATTACGGTATAAGTCATATTCCGCCTGGCAAATTCATATTGTTTCGATGGGAAGATTTCAAGTTTTTCAATAATCCAGTCATAAAGTTCTCTGTGCGGAACAAACTCGAGAGTACATATAGAATGTGTAATTTCTTCAATTGAATCGCTTTGGCCGTGAGCAAAATCATACATAGGATAGATGCACCATTTATCTCCTGTACGGTGATGATGTGCATGCTTAATTCTGTATAACAAGGGATCCCGCATGATCATATTCGGACTGCTCATGTCAATTTTTGCCCTGAGTACTTTTTCCCCGTCCTTGTATTTCCCTTCCCGCATTTCTGTAAACATTTGCAGGTTTTCTTCGATACTGCGTTCTGCATATTTATTCCGGGAGCCGGGTTGTGTTGGTGTGCCTTTTTGATTGGCTATTTCGTCAGCAGGACTATCATCAACATAAGCATAGCCTTTTTTAATTAATTTCAAAGCAAACTCATATAGTTTATCAAAATAATCAGATGCATAATGTTCATTCTTCCATTCAAATCCAAGCCACCGAACGTCATCTTTTATACTATCAACATATTCTGTTTCTTCTGTAACCGGATTGGTATCATCAAATCGCAGGTTTGTATAGCCTCCGTATTTTTTAGTAAGCCCGAAATTCAGGCAGATACTTGTAGCATGACCAATATGCAGATATCCGTTTGGTTCAGGCGGAAACCTGGTAACAATCTGCTGATATTTACCACTTTTCAAATCTTGTTCGATAATCTCTTCCAGAAAATTGAGACTACGTTCTTCCTTTTTTATTTCTTCAGACATAGTGTGCAAAGTTAAGGAAATGAGAGGGTTGTCAGAAAGCAGCAAATAGAAAAATGAAATCACTTAATATAAATAATGAATTAACTTTCCTTAATCAAAAACCAGATGTATATCAATGCCCATCGTAAATAACGACCTGTTCTATAACAGGCTCCCGGTAAATGCCATCTCATTAAGTGACCTGCTGACTGAAGACCATCTTTTTTACCAGGTACCTTCAAACTGGCATGTAATAATAACCGATGTAAAAGACTCAACTAAAGCAGCCCTCGACGGCAAAAACCAAACGGTCAACCTCGTAGCTACAGGAAGTATTGTTGCTGCGCTTAATATTGCATACAAAAAAAATATAACCATTCCTTTTTTTTTCGGGGGCGATGGTGCAACTTTTGTAATTCCTCCGACTTTGCTGGATGAAACATTAAAAGCATTACAGATTCACAGGGAAAATATTTTAAAAAATTTCGACCTGTATTTAAGGGTTGGGCATGTTCCAGTAAAAGAAATTTATGAACAGCATTTCAATTTAAAAATCAGTAAACTAAAATCATCCGATTTATTTACAATACCTGTAATGCTTGGTGATGGTCTTTCTTTTGCAGAAAAAAAAATTAAAGGAAAAGATTATTCGCTCAACGCAGCATTCTTAAATGATATGGAAATTGATATGTCCGGAATGCATTGCCGCTGGGATAAAATAAAACCACCTGAAACGAATTTTGAAATAATCTCCATGCAGGTAATTGCAAAAAATAATGATACCCAGGCTATTGCTTTTAAAAGTGTTATAGATAGTATTGATAAAATCTTTGGAACGCCGGATACCCGAAAACCAATCAGTATTTCAAAATTAAAAATGAAAGCAACATTGGAAAAAGTAGCAACAGAAATGAGGGCCCGGCTGGGCGGATTTAATTTATTGTACCTGGTTCGTACATGGGTTTCCAGTTTAATCGGGAAAATATATTTCCAGACGAAAAAAGGGAAAGAATACCTGTATAAATTAGTAGAACTGGCAGATACACTGGTAATAGACGGAAAAATAAATACTGTAATTACCGGTACAACTGAACAGCGAAAAGAACTCGAATCTGTTTTAAATGAACTTGAAAGCCGGGGAGAAATTCTATATGGATTACATGTAAGCAATGAATCTGTCATGTCCTGTTATGTCCGGAATCTAAATGATGAGCATATTCATTTTGTAGACGGTGCAGACGGCGGCTATACAAAAGCCTCTGGGGTATTAAAATTGAAATTGAATATCAGGCAATAATTGATGCCTATGATCAAACATATCAAACAGTAATGTCATTTACGGATTTGCTACTTTGTCAATTATCTATCTCTGAATCAAAAAAACCTAAAAGATCCAGAACTGTACCTGAATCAGTATAATTAAGTAATGTTTCATTAATTATACCTGTTAGCTCTTTCCGGCTAATACAAAAAGCTGCATTGATTAATGACAGATTATAAGACTTGATTTTGAAAGTAGCCAATTGAGCTCTCTGGCAGGTATAATTATCATTTAATTGAAACTCTTCGGCAATATGTGCCTGATCGTTGTAGTACGGCTTGTTCATAGATAGGATTTTGGTTTTAACAGGAATTGGATCTAAATGAGAACGTAAAGAAAGGTTAAAAATTGCTTGATTTATATCAATAGATATTTATAATATTGATTATCAATATTATAGACTTCCAACATAAAGCTGTTTTGTATGAAGAATTACCGTCATAAAAATGCTTTTTATGCGGCTTATACATTAAAAAAATGAAATCAAAATTAAGCAGGTGATATTTAAAGAGACCTGATGAAATGAATTTTATAGAAGGATTCATTTATGAGAATCAATAAAAAAGATGAGCCAACTCATGAAAAAAAAGGAAGAATAATTACAATTTACAGTGAGAATTAAAAAAGACATTATGAAAAAAATTCTTGTCCCAACTGATTTTTCTCCTAATTCAACCAAGGCTATTGACTATGCTGTTCAGGTGGCCAAAATCAATAAATCAGAAATTTTTATCGTACATGCCTGCAATTTAATTGATACAAACCCCCAGATTAGACCAGAGCTTCAAAATGAATATAATAAAGCTATTGCTGATGAAGCGTTCGAAAAACTGGATCTTCTAAAAAACAGTATCAAAGAAACTGAGCGTATTGAAATAACAACTCAGTTGTATGATGGCAATGTAAATGATACAATTCTGGATGCCACTAAAGACTTCGGCGCAGATGTAATTATAATGGGCACTTTAGGAATTACGGGTTTAAAAGATAAAATATTCGGAAGCAAAACAGCTTCAATTATCGGTAAAAGCCTGATACCTGTAATTGCCATTCCGCTTGAATATGATTGGCAGGAACCAAAGAAAATTTTACTGGCCATCAATAATTTTAAAGAAGCATCTGATTTAGTACACCCTGTCTTTACACTTGCGAGTATTTTTAATGCCCAGGTGCATCTGGCTATTTTTTCTGACGAAGAAGATATTGTAAATGATGAACACTTTAAAAAAGCAGAAGAAATTATTTTAATTAAAGAAACATTAAAATCAAAATACCCATACCGGGATATTGAAGCTCATCACTTATCTGGCTATAAATTCCAGGATACACTCAATGAATATATTCAAAACAACCAGATAGACCTGTTAGCAATGATTACACATAAACGAAGTTTCATTACCAACATTTTTAACCGCAGTATTACAAAACAAATGTCTTACCATACTAAAATTCCGTTATTGTCAATACCATTTAAATAAAGTGATTCATCAAGTGATTTCAAATCATTTGGTCTATGAGAAATAAAACCCCGGTAAATACCGGGGTTTTTGATATTCATGCTACATTATTTATATCCGCTCCATTTACGTTCTTCAATATTATACAACCAGTAAATTCCGTTTGTATAAGCAAAATTAAACATGGCGTTCATCGAAGCCTCATCAGGCAGTTTTAACTTTTTGCTCAGAAACCCATCTTCGATATTATATAATTCAATCTGCATTTCTGTAATGTTCAGAAATCCAAGTTCGGCACCTTTAAGCCCTGTAAAAACTACGGTAGTGCTGTTATAATCTTCCGGTGTTGAAGTCTCTTCTTCTTCCTCCCCGGGACCATCTGATTTTGTACGTCCCCATTGAATCTGAAGCGTTTTATCCAGCACATCACCATTTATACTATAGAAATACACATTCCCATTGTAGAGAAATAATACCTGCTGCCGGGCAATACTATAAGCACCAACAGACTGAACATCAGGCTGGTTCATTCCATCCAAAAAAACATCGGTTTCTCCCGGTATCCCTTTTGCATTAAGAGCATATGAAAACCAACCAAAATCATTGTATGAATTACCTTCAATCCGCTTTTTTTGAGGATTATACCAAAGGCCCCTGATGTCCGCATTGGTATTAAGACTATCTGCTGAAAGTTTTTTTCCGGTTGCATCAAAAACTCCTAACGGGTAAGCCACATTTCCTGCCATAGCAGCATAATACTTTTTTTGCAGTGGATGCCAGACTACACAGGCACCTCTGGTTCCCGGCATATCATCATCCACAGTGCGGGGCATTAATAATGTTATTATTTTTTTGATTGGTTTTTCTGATCCACTCTGCGCCTTAACTGTAATAAATGTTGTAGTAAAAAACAATAAAAAGAATAACAACTTTTTCATTTTGTAATATTTTACATAAAGAAACAACTAATTGTCTTCATTTGCAATGTGGACAGTGGGTATTTTCCCTATCCCCGTTTTATGAACCACTTTGAAAATGAACCTATATTCACTTAAATAAATTATATGCGACTTACCCATTTCTTTTTAATCCTCCTTTTGCTTCCATTTTCATTATTGGCACAGGACTGGAAAACTTTTGATGATACATCGGTTGCCTTTACTGCAAAATACCCTTCAACCTGGGTAAATAAAATCAAAGATGGGAAAAGGGTTTTTTTACATCCCCAGGGGAAAATGATAAAGACGTTTTTTATGAGAATGTGATATTAGTATGACGGAAAATTCGGCATTTGGTACAGAAATTAGAATAAAAGATGCCATGCCATCTGATTTGGAAAACTTAGGTAATACCGTTGATAATTTTACGAAATTAACTTAACGCTATTTTAAATGGAATAACAATGATGCCTGTGAGCTTATTTACATGGGGCAAATAAAAGATAGTGACCTGCCAATAAAAATTACTCAATGGTTTTGTTTCTCCGAAAGCCGGCTTTTTACTGCTACTTATACCTCGTTGGCCAGTAATACTATCTATACAGATCCAGCTCTGAAAATCCTTAAATCAATCCATTTCCGGAAATCTTTTTAACAACAAACTTTTAATAAAAAAAGGATTCAATATCTTCACAAAAAACTTACTATGTCCTTATTGAATCAAAACAGCAAAAAAGGGAAGAAAAAAGATAATAAGAAAGGTGCTTCTTCTTCTGCAACAGGCTCAAAATTCATACAAAAGCCTAAAACAACAGGTGGTTTTGTAAGCAAACAGGCAAATACCGGCTCACAACGTGGAAGCTAATACCCACCTTATTTTAATATGAATCAAGGAGAATTACTGAAAGAACTTCGGGAGGAATCTTATATTATCCTGAAACCCTCCCCTGTGCATGGTATAGGTACATTCGCTTTACGGGACATACCGAAGGGTTGCAAAAATATTTTTTCAAAAAGTATTGGTGAGTGGATAAAAATTCCTCAATCTGAAATTGAAAAATTACCCGAACATTCAAAAAACCTGGTAGAAACTTATTGTCTTTATGATGATGAAAATTATTTTATTCCGGATTATGGATTTAAACTCATGGATTTGGTCAATTACCTGAATCATTCCTCTACTCCAAATGTTGTCTCAGTAAATCATGGAGAATATTTTGAAGCACTATATGATATTGCTGCCGGAGATGAACTTTTCGTAAACTATGAGCTTATCGTAAAAACCGATGAAACTTATCAATAGTTTGAATTCCCTTTATTGAAATGGAAAATTATTTAATGTAAAAATCTACCCTTACCCGGTAATACGTAACTGTTCTTTCTATCATATTTCCAATTAATCCATTCACTTTTATCCGCCACATATTTTTGTCATTATCGAAAACCGTTTCTACTGTACCTTTCGATACAGCGATAAAAGACACCTGCTCTCCCGATTTAAAGGAATAAGAAACTTCAACTTCACTGTTTTTGTTGGATCCTGCTTCTATTTTATATTTTGTGTTTTTTAATTTTTTATCATGAAAAAACAATGAAAAAAATTGTTCTTTCTGCTGAAACTGAATGGTCAGTTCACCTTTTACCCTGTAAACCTTTAGTGTAGCCGGCAGCCCTTCAATAAAAAAATTATTGCCGCTAACTGTATCCGTAATGAAAACCGGACAGCGTCTCAGTACAGTATCTCTTTCCTGTTGTGCAGATACGGATTGACAAACTACTAATATTATAACTATAAATAATACCCGCATTGATAGTTTTAAAAAGTATAAATTACGAAGAATTAAATTAATGACTGTATCGTTTAAAGAAAATTTTTATTTTTTTGTTCTTTCTCCAAATAACAAACTGCCGATTCTGACCATAGTACTATCTTCTTCAATTGCTATTTTATAATCATTGCTCATGCCCATAGACAGAATTGTTAATGGCGAATGATTCGCAGAGTGTAACTTTAACTTATTGAAGAGTGTTTTCAAAACAAAGAACTCTTTTCTCACTTTTTCGCCGTCTTCTGTAAAACTCGCCATACCCATTAATCCCTTTATTTTTATATTATGCATCGGCTCCTTATCCAGCAATGAAAATATCTCATAAAGTTCCTGCTCATCCAGTCCAAACTTTGTTTCCTCACGGGCAATATAAACCTGTAGCAAACAATCAACTACTCTCCCATTTTTTTCGGCCTGCTTGTTTATTTCCTTTAATAATTTCAGACTGTCAACTCCATGAATCAGTTGCACAATTGGTGTAATTAATTTTACTTTATTTGATTGTAAATGACCAATAAAATGCCAGCGAATGTCTTTTGGGAGCAACTTAGCTTTTTCAACCAATTCCTGAACATAATTTTCTCCAAAATCCCGTTGGCCTGAATTGTATAATTCAAGAATATCTTCAACAGGTTTTGTTTTAGAAACAGCAACAAGAGTTACACCTTTTGCTGTAAGTTCAGATTGTATTTCTTTATATTTTTCAAGATTTACTGACATCCTTCAAAATTAAAACCTCCCGTGGTGGTAAGAAGGTGTGTCAACTATACTGACAGGCTGTAGCAGTCAGTTTGTATATCATATATCAATTACTTAAATCATTTTAAAATCGAGCGACTGATGACAATACGTTGCACTTCGCTTGTGCCTTCGTAAATCTGTGTGATTTTAGCATCCCGCATTAGCCGTTCTACATGGTATTCTTTTACAAATCCATAGCCGCCATGTATCTGTACAGCTTCAACTGTTGTCCACATGGCTGTTTCAGATGCAAATACTTTTGCCATTGATGAACTTACGGTATAATCAATATTATTATCTTTTTCCCAGGCTGCTTTCAGGCAAAGTAATCTTGCCGCTTCAATCTTTGTAGCCATATCAGCCAGCTTAAATGCAATAATCTGGTGATTCATGATTTCCGTACCAAAGGCTTTTCTTGTTTTTGAGTATTCCCTGGCCAGTTCGTATGCGCCGCTGGCAATTCCAAGAGCTTGTGAAGCAATTCCTATCCTTCCACCGGCAAGTGTTTTCATAGCGAACTTAAATCCGAAACCATCTTCTGCTATACGATTAGCCTTCGGGACTTTTACATCATTAAACATTACAGTATGTGTATCACTTCCCCGTATTCCCAATTTATTTTCCTTTGCTGCAACAACTACACCGGGCCAATTTTTTTCTACAATAAGTGTATTAATCCCTCTTGAGCCCTTTGATGGATCTGTTTGAGCTATTACAAGATAAACTGATGCTGTTCCGCCATTGGTAATCCAGTTTTTTGTTCCATTCAATAAATAATAATCGCCTTTATCTTCTGCAGTTGTGCGTTGCGATGTAGCATCACTGCCCGCCTCTGGCTCACTCAACATAAATGCGCCAATATATAATTCGCCATCTTTCTTACCCTGTGCAAGAGGTGTCAGATATTTTTGTTTTTGCTCTTCCGTTCCAAATTCCTGTAATCCATAACAAACCAGGCTATTATTAACACTCATACAAACACTTACACTGGCATCCACTTTACTTATTTCTTCCATTGCCAACACATAACTAATCGTATCCATACCGGCACCGCCATATTTTGGGTCAACCATCATTCCCAAAAAGCCCAGTTCAGCAAGTTTTTCTATCTGTTCCCTTGGAAAGATCTGTTTTTCATCCCTTTCAATAACTCCCGGAAGACAATCATTTTGAGCAAAATCCCTAGCAGCCTTTTGAATCATTAAATGTTCTTCATTCAATTGAAATAACATGGTAGTAATCGTTTTTTCGTTGCCGCAAAGATAAGGGCAAAGCAGAGTGTGGAAAGAAATACAGATCTGAAACCTTTTCTTAAAATGCTCTGAAAGCAAATAACCTTAATGACTTTTAGCTTAACTTTGCAAACTCAAAGAAAAACTATGAAAAAAATTCACATTGTTCTACTTGTTTTGATTGCCGGTGCTATCGCTGTACTTCTTACTTTTTTGAAAACTGCCAGCACTTATGATACTGTTGATACTGCCATAGCAAAACCCGGAAAATATGTTCACCTGATGGCAAGGTTAGACAAATCGCAACCTATTGAATATGATGCGATAAAAAATCCCAACTATTTAAGCTTTACAGCTGTTGATACGTTGGGTAAAGCAATAAAAGTAGTCTACCATAATGCAAAACCCGATAACCTTGAAATCAGTGACAGAATTGTATTAAAAGGCAAATACCAGGATGGTCTTTTTGAATGCAAAGATATTCAGACAAAATGCCCGTCAAAGTATAAAGATGATATGTCAAAAGCTGGCAACAAAATTGAGGAAGAAACTAAGTTATAAGCTCAATTTAAGTGCAATTAAATCTGATAAAAATCAACAAATAACTTAACAAAGAAAGATGGATTATATCGGCGAGCATCTTTTACCAGGCAAACTAGGACACTTCTTTATTGTACTCTCATTAGTAGCTTCGTTAATAGCCACATTTGCTTATTTTAAATCTACAACATCAAAAATTGATGAGGATGCAAATCAATGGAAAAAATTAGCCCGGTTTTCATTTATCATTGAATCATTTTCAGTATTCGCCATTTTTGGCATTCTGTTTTACATAATCTATAACCATCTTTTCGAATATAAATATGCCTGGCAGCACAGCAGTCTTTCACTTGAATTTAAATACCTGCTTGCCTGCTTCTGGGAGGGACAGGAAGGTAGCTTTATGCTTTGGAGTATCTGGCATTGCGTACTTGGATTAATTCTTATAAAAACAAGTAAGAAATGGGAAGCTCCGGTAATGACTGTTGTAAGTTTTGCACAATTCTGCCTTGCCACAATGATTGCCGGTATCTACATCCTGGGATGGAAAATGGGCTCCAATCCATTTATACTTTTAAGAGATTCTGGTGTACTTGATAATGCACCTGCCCTTCATCTTGATTTTGATATTTCCAAAGCATTAAAACCCGACTACCTTTTATCTATTAAAGATGGTAACGACTTAAACCCATTGCTTCAAAATTACTGGATGGTAATACACCCACCCGTATTGTTCATGGGATTTGCATCTACTATTGTTCCTTTTGCATTTGTTATTGCAGGACTTTGGTCAAAAAAATACGGCGAGTGCACAAAACAAGCATTACCGTGGGCACTCTTTTCTGCTGCAGTTTTAGGTGTAGGGATAATGATGGGTGGCATGTGGGCTTATGAATCTTTAACTTTTGGCGGTTACTGGGCATGGGATCCTGTAGAAAATGCATCTTTAGTACCCTGGATGATTCTGATTTCAGGAATACACACACTTTTAATTTATAAACATACCGGTCATTCATTAAGAGCAACTCATTTGTTTTTTATACTTGCATTCGGTTTTATACTTTATT
>Ga0209797_10001721_pt1 | contig 11020 bp, 12 predicted proteins | sample DOMMetBare3Fresh_2_FD_187472 | JGI IMG/M metagenome (GOLD analysis project Ga0209797, IMG submission 187472) | Wetland sediment microbial communities from St. Louis River estuary, USA, under dissolved organic matter induced mercury methylation -... | ecosystem: Environmental > Aquatic >...
TACCGCAACGCCCATCTGCTGCAGCATCGCGGCCAGGCTCTGGGCGGTGAAGGGCGCGCCCTGGCTCTGGTCGCCGGTGCCGTCGAGGCCGACCACGAGGCCGTAGCCGACGAGCGCATTGCTGCGCACGCCCTGTACCGAGGCCACTTCCTTGATGCGCGAGGATGCCTGAGCGTGCGCCGGCCACCACAGCGCGGCGCTCGCCGCCAGCGCAGTGAGCCAGATCGCGGCGCGCAACAGGCGCTCGACGAGGTAATCGCTCATATGGGCATCACGCTCAGGAAGAAGCGCGACAACAGGCCCATCACTTGCGCGTCGCCCTGCTGGCCACGGCTGCGGTGTTCGACCCGCACGTTGGCGATCTGGGTCGACGGCACGCTGTTGCCGGGCTGGATGGCGCGCGGATCGACCTGGCCCGAGAAGCGCAGCACGTCGACATTCGCGTTCACGCCGATCTGCTTCTCGCCCTGGATCAGCAGGTGTCCGTTGGGCAGCAGGCCCGTCACCAGCACGGTGATCGTGCCGCTGAAGTCGTTGCTGCTTTCGGTGGCACCCTTGCCGCCGAACGTATTGGCGGAGGTGCCATCGACGCCGGCGCGCGCCAGTGCCTTGGGGTTGATCATCGGCAGCGCGGTGACGCCGCCGCTCAAGGTGCCGCTCTTGTCGACTGACGAGGTGGACTTCTGGCTTGCACTGACCTTCTCGACGATGGTCACCGTCAGGGTGTCACCGGGCAGGCGCGCGCGGTGGTCCTCGAACAGCGGTCGGTAGGCCGCGGCCTGGTAGATCGCGCCGTTGTTCTGCGCAGGCGTCGCGGCGGGCGCGGTCGCGATGACCGGAGGCGGCGAGCCCACCTCGACCGGTGGCACGCGGTAGGTATTGACACTGGCACAGCCCGCGGCCGTGCACCCGAGAAGCAGGGCGAGCCGGCGCATCAGAGCTGCCCCAGGCGCTGAAGCATCTGGTCTGAGGTCTGGATCGCCTTCGAGTTGAGTTCGTAGGCGCGCTGGGTCTGGATCATCGCCACCAGCTCCTCGACCACGTTGACGTTGCTGGTCTCGACATATCCCTGCTGCAGCGTGCCGTGGCCGTTGCTGCCCGGCGCGGCGGCGTTGGGGGTGCCCGACGCCGCCGTCTCGCCCCACAGGTTCTGCCCCTTGGGCTCGAGCCCCGCCGGATTGACGAAGGTGGCGATCGTGAGCTGGCCGACGGTCTGCGGCGTGGCCTGGCCGGGAATGCTGGCCGAGACGGTGCCGTCGGCAGCGATGGTGACGTTCTGCGCGTTGGCCGGGATCGTGATGCCGGGCTGGACCACGTAGCCGCTATTGGTGACGAGCTGGCCGTTCGCATCGACCTGAAGCGAGCCGTCGCGCGTGTAGGCGCTGGTGCCGTCGGGCTGCTGCACCTGGAAGAAGCCCTGCCCCTTGATCGCGACGTCGAGGTTGTTCGAGGTCTGCTGCAGGTTGCCCTGGCCGAAGTTGCGCGACGTGGCCACCGGGCGCACGCCCAGGCCGACCTGCAATCCAGTGGGCAATTGCGTGCTGTCGCTGCTGGCCGCACCGGCCTGGCGCAGGTTCTGGTAGATCAGGTCTTCGAACACCACGTGGCCGCGCTTGAAGCCGTTGGTGCCGACGTTGGCCAGGTTGTGCGAGATGGTGTCCAGCTGGGTCTGCTGGGCTTCCATGCCGGTCTTGGCGATCCAGAGTGATCGGATCATGAGGACGCTCCTTGGGGTCTTGAAGCGATCTTCGTTCGGACTGGAGCGACCCTACCCGCCGATAAGCGGCCCATTCGTCGTGCAGATGCTCGCCTAGGAACCAGGACTGGCCAGGCCATCGGCGCCGGCCGTCACATGCCGTTCGGCGACAGCAGTTTGGCGGCCGTCTGCTCCTGGCGCTCGGCCGTCTGCAGCAGCTTCATCTGATGCTCGAACTGGCGCGCCGCCGAGATCATCGAGATCATGGTTTCGACCGCGCTCACGTTGGAGCCCTCGAGCGCCCCGTCCTGCAGCCGCGCCGACGCGTCGGCCGACAGATCGCCTTCGGCACCACGGAACAGCCCGTCGGGTCCGCGCACGAGAGCCGAGGCGTTTTCTGGCGTGACGAGCTTCAATCGACCCACCGTCGTCGAACGTCCATTGGTGCCCTTGGCGCTGACCGTGCCGTCGCCGGCGATGCTGACTTCGCTGTTGGCCGGAATCGAGATCGGCCCGCCGTCGCCCAGCACGTTCAAGCCGGTCTTGGTGACGAGCTGCCCTTGCGCATCGACATCGAGCGCACCGGCGCGCGTGTAGGCCTCGGTGCCGTCCAGGCCCTGCACGCTCAGCCAGGCGTTGCCCTTCATCGCGACGTCCAGCGGCTGACCCGTGGGCGTCACCGCCCCGGGCTCGAAGCTCGCACCGACGGTCGACTCCAGCGTGTACACCCGCGTGGACGCTCCGCTGCCTTGCACCGGCACCGCGCGGAAAGCCGCCAGTTCGGCGCGAAAGCCGTTGGTCGAGACGTTGGCCAGGTTGTTGGCCAGCACCTCCTGGCGCTGCATCGCCGCCTTGGCGCCGGACATCGACAGGTAGATCATCCGATCCATGGCGGTTCCTCAGTCAGGACCTATCGGAGTTGAACCAGCGTCTGCAGCACCTGGTCCTGGGTGCGGATCGTCTGTGCGTTGGCCTGGTAGACGCGCTGCGCGGTCATCATGTTCACCAGTTCGGCCGTCAGGTCGACGTTGCTCTCCTCGAGCGCGCCGCTCTGCAGCACGCCCAGGTTGCCCTGGCCGGGCACGCCGACGATCGGGTCGCCCGAGGCGAAGCTGCGTGACCACGCGTTGCCGCCCAACGGTTGCAGGCCCTGCGGGTTGCGGAAGGTCGCGAGCTCGATCTGGCCGGCCGGCTTGCTCTGGCCGTTGCTGTAGCGAGCCATCACGATGCCGTTGGGCTCGATGTTCACCCCGGTGATCTGGCCCGGCGCGTAGCCGTTCTGCGTCAGGTTGGTGATGCCGAAGGGCGCGCCGAACTGGCGCGCGCCATCCATGTCGAGCTGTACGCCCACGATCGCACGCGTCTGCGCTCCGGCCGCGTTGGTGGTGGGCGGGATGTCGATCGACACCGGCCCCACCGGCGCCAAGGGCGCGCCGCCGGTAGCCGGGAACGTCAGCGTTGCGCTGGGCAACGGCAACGCGGCGTTGCCATTGATCGGCGCGCCGTTGGCCGTGACGAACACGTTCCAGGTGTCGGTGGCGGACTTCTGGAAGTAGTAGGTGATGGAGACGTCCTGGCCCAAAGCGTCGTAGACGATCTGCGACGTGGCGCTGTTGTAGGTAGTCGGATCGGTGAAATCGATCTGCGGCCCGGCCAACGGTGCGGTCGTGCCGGTGCGCGAGTCGAGGTTCATCTCGAGCACGATTTCTCCCGTCGACCTCGGCTCGATGCCGGCCGTCGGCAGTTGCAGCGCGCTGGCGTTGCCAGGCTGGATCACGCCGGAGGAATCAGCCGCATAGCCGACCAGTCTGAGTCCGTCGTTGTTGATCAGGTAACCCAGCCGGTCGACCTTGAACTGGCCGTTTCGCGAATACAGGCTCGGGTTGGCGCCGTCGGTGACCTGGAAGAAGCCGCCGCCGTTGATCGCCAGATCCATCGGGTTGCTGGTGGTGGAGATATTGCCCTGGGTGAACTGCTGCGACACGGCCGACAGCGACACGCCGATGCCCACCGAGTTGCTGCCGGTACCGTTCATGGCACTGGCATACATGTCCGCGAACTCGGCGCGCGAGACCTTGGCCCCGAAGGTGTTGCTGTTGGCGACGTTGTTGCCGATGACTTCGAGGTTCTTGCTTGTTGCGTTGAGGCCGGACAGGCCTTGCTGGAAGCTCATGGAATGTTCCTCCCTTTCAGTTGAAGGCTCTGACCTGCGTGTACGGCACGCTGCCGCTGTGTCTGAGTTCGAGCGTGAGCGTGTCGCCGCCGGCGAGCACGGCATCGACGCGGTCGCGCATCAGCGGCGTGAAGCTCACGTTGGCGCTGCCGCTCCTGGCGACGACGCGGAATCGCTGCCCGATCGCGGGATCGACGCCCGCGGCCGGGGTCCACTCGAAGCCGCGGCGGCCGGCGCTTTGCGCGCCCAGGTCGATGGTGTCGACCACGCGCCCCCCGGCATTGAGCACTTCGATCTTCACGCTGTCGGCCGGGCCGGCCAGCTCGAACCCGCCTTGCACCAGGTCTTCGTCGTTGGCGACCAGGCGGTCGCCCGGCACGATCACGTCGCGGCCGACCAGGCTCGCGCCCTGCAGCGCGGACAGTTGTGCGAATTGCGTGCCCAGGCCCTCGACCGTGCGGTTGAGCTTCTCGATCCCGTTGACCGACTGGATCTGTGCCATCTGGCTCGTCACCTGGGCGTTGTCCATCGGGTTGAGAGGGTCCTGGTTCTGCATCTGCGCCACCAGGAGCTTGAGGAAACGGTCCTCGGCACCGGCCTCGTTCTTCGTCTTGGGCGACGATCCGGCGGCGGCGTTGTTGAGCGAAGTGAACGAGTCGATCGCGGTGGCCATGATGTCGATCAGGCGCCGAGCTGCAGCGTCTTCTGCAGCAGCGTCTTGGCCGTGTTCATCACCTCGACGTTGTTCTGGTAGGACCGCGAGGCCGAGATCATGTTGACCATCTCCTCGACCGCGTTGACGTTCGAGTAGGTCACGTAGCCTTCGGCGTCGGCGGAGGGATGCTTGGGATCGTGCACGCGACGGCCCGCGGCATCGGATTCGCTGACGGTGGCCACGCGCACGCCCGCGGCGCCGGCCGCGCCCATCAGTTCGGTCTGGAAGACCACCTGGCGCGCCTTGTAGGCGCTGCCGTCGGGTCCGGCCACCGTGTCGGCGTTGGCGAGATTGCTCGCCACCACGTTGAGTCGCTGGCTTTGCGCGGAGACCGCGCTGCCGGAGATGTTGAAGACCTGGAACATCGACATGGGGGCCTACTCCTTACTGGCTCTGGCCGCGGATGGCCTCGAGCATGGTGCGCACGCTGCCGTTGATGAAGCGCAACGTCGCTTCGTACTTCACGCTGTTGTCGGCGAAGCTGGCGCGCTCGCGGTCCATGTCGACCGTGTTGCGATCCAGGTTGGTCTGCGCGGCCGTGGCGTAGCGCAGGCCGGGCTCGCCGCGGGCACCGGCGGCGGGCTGCAGGTGGCCGGCGGTGCTCACGGTCATCTGCCCCGGCGTCGTGGCCTGGCCCGTGGCCTGGCGCAGTGCGGTGGCGAAGTCCATGTCGCGGGCCACGTAGCCCGGCGTGTCGGCATTGGCGATGTTGCTCGCGATCAGGCGCTGCCGCTCCGAGCGCAGCGCGAGGGCCTCGGCCTGGAAGTTCAGCGTGTCGGTGAGTCGGTTGATCATGGGTCGCCCTTTGGGGGTATGGCGGCGATTGTGGGAAGCGACCCGCCGAAACATTAGCCCGATAAGGCCCGCATTGCGCCGTCAATTCAGGTCACTGCCGCCGATTCGGTTGCCTAAAGTAAGGCCCGTGAACAAGTGGCTGCTCCTGCCCTGCCTGCTCGTGCCGTTGGGCGCGGCGTCGACCCCGCTCGACGGTGCGCTGGCCGCGCGCGTGCAGGCGATGGCCAACGAGGCCTCGCGCCAGGCCGCTCCCGGGCTGCGGGTGGAGGTGCGCGTGGGCGCCCTCGATGCGCGGCTCAGGCTCGCGCCTTGCGCCTCGATCGAGCCTTACCTGCCCGCCGGGACCCGCCTGTGGGGCGCAGCCCGCATCGGCTTGCGCTGCAACGACGCCGGCGTGCGCTGGAACGTCTTCCTGCCGGTGACGGTGGATGTCTATGGCCCCGGTCTGGTCACCAGTGGCCCCCTGGCGGCGGGCGCCGTGATCACGGCCGCCGACCTGCGGCCCGGCACCGTGAATTTGTCCGCAGCGCCGTCGCCGGTGCTTGCCTCCAGCAACCTGGCCGTCGGCCGCATGCTCGCCCGGCCCGTGGCCGCCGGCGATGCGCTGCGCGCCGCCGACCTGCGCGCGCGTCAGTGGTTTGCCGCCGGCGACACGGTGCGCATCGTGGCCGGCGGCGAAGGCTGGCGCATCCATGGCGAGGGCCAGGCCCTGAATCCCGGCCTCGAGGGCCAGAGCGTTCGGGTGCGCACCGAGTCGGGCCGCATCGTCAGCGGCGTGGCCGTGGCCGAACGCCAGGTGGAGGTGGCACTGTGATCGCTGCCCTGCGGGTTCGTGCAAAAAGTACTCAAGTCCGGGTCGAACCCTCCGATACCCTGCGCACAGGGACGAAAACACCAGTGTTGCCGTCCCCAGGAGCACTCTCATGAAGATCGGTCAACTCGACAACAGCCACAAGCTCGCCGCGCCTGCGGCGGACGCGCGCAATCCCGCGCCCGCCGGCAAGGACGACCAGGCCGCACCGGTCGAATCCAGCACCAAGGTCGAACTCTCGGCCACGGCGACGGTACTCGCCGCACAGGATGAAACGGCCGACTTCGACGCTGAGAAGGTGGCGCGCATCGCGCAGGCCATCCGCGACGGGAAGTTCGAAGTCAACGCCGGAGCGATCGCCGACAAGCTGATTGCCCAAACGCGCGAACTGGTCGAGCCGCGCTCGCACTGAACATGAGCGTGACGAGCGCCCCCGGCGCCACGCTCGAAGACGCCATCACGGCCATCGAACAGCGCCTCGCGGCACTGGGCCTGGCGCTGCGCGACCGTGACTCGCATGCGGTCGAATCGCACTCGCACGAATTGCACCGCGCACTGGCCAGCGCGATCCAGCGCTTCTCGCAGGCCGCGCGCGAACCCGGAGGCGTCTCGCCCGCCCTGCGTCATCGCCTCGTGATGGCCGGCGGCCAGGTCGCTGCGCAGCGCGAGAGCCTGGCGCGCGCCACCGCCGCGCTCGACCGCGCGATCGACGTGCTGATGCCCGCCCCGAGTGCGCCGGCCGCCTACGCTGCGCACGGCGGTCTGCAAAGGCCAACCAGCAGCGCGCACATCGGGTCCTGAACCGAGGGAACCCTGCCGGCGGGCAGTCAAACCGCCAGGCCACTCGGTGGTGACCATGCCCTCCCGCTGTCCGTCACGACAATCGCCCTGATCGCCGCGCGCGGGGCGAGCCTTCCGAGTCGACCCTGCGCATCGCGCGCCACGCGCTGATGTTCCCGGTGACGTAGGCATCAACCCGCACGAGGCTGTGCACGCGGCGCTGGCATCATCGCAACCATTCGGGTTTCGAGCGGTCTTTCATCGATGTGTGCGAGCAAGGTGGCCGATGGTGGCGAGCGCGGCTGGATCATCCCGATCGGCGGAGCGGAGGAGAAGGACAACTCACCCGCGATCCTGAAGCGCTTCGTCGACCTGGCCGGCGGCGAGCGCGCCGACATCGTGGTGATCCCGACAGCGAGCCAGGTGCACGATACCGGCGCGCGCTACGAGCGCCTGTTCGCGATGCTGGGGGCCGCGCGTGCGAGCGCGATCGACTTCGACACCCGCCGCGACGCCGAGGAGCCCAGGCGCATCGCCCGGCTGGAGAAAGCCAGCGGCGTGTTCTTCACCGGCGGCAATCAGTTGCGCCTGACCACGCTGATCGGCGGCACGCCGATCGCGAAGGCGGTACGCGCGCTCAACGCGCGTGGCGTGCCGGTGGCCGGAACCAGCGCGGGCGCCGCCTTCATCAGCGAGCACATGATCGCCTTCGGCTCAGAAGGCAGCACGCCGATCGCGGGCTCGGTGCGGCTGGCGCCCGGCCTGGGGCTGACCAACCGTTTCATCATCGACCAGCACTTCCGCCAGCGCGACCGGCTGGGGCGCCTGCTCACGGCACTGGCCTTCAACCCGTTCGCCGTGGGCATCGGCCTGGACGAGGACACCGCAGCTTTCATCGCGCCCGACAACACGGTGCACGTGGAAGGCTCGGGCGGCATCACGGTGGTCGACGCCTCCGCAGTGCAGTTCTCGTCGATGGCCGAGATCGAGGAAGGCCAGCCGGTGTGCCTGCTCGGCATCAAGCTGCACGTGCTGACGCGCGGCGCCACGTTCAACCTGCATACGCGCGTGGCCGATGCGGGAACGCTGCACCTGAAGAAGACCTGAGGAGTTGTCCCCATGCGCATCCTCGAACGCAACGTCTTCGTCGGCCCGTCGCTGTACGCGCACTTCCCGGTCATCCGGGTCGTGCTCGACCTGGGCGCGCTCGAGGATTGGCCCACCGGCAAACTGGGCCCTGCCTACGTCGATGCCCTGGTGGCCGCGCTGCCTTCGCTGCAGGAGCATGGCTGCAGCTATCGCACCGCGGGAGGTCTGATCCGCCGCATGCGCGAGGACGAGGGCACGTGGCTCGGCCACGTGTTCGAGCATGTGGCCATCGAGCTGCAGAACATCGCCGGCGAGGACGTGACCTTCGGCAAGACGCGCAGCGTCGACGACGGGCGGCGCGGCGTCTACAACGTGGTCTACGAGTACGCGCAGCGCGACGAAGGCATCGAGGCCGGCGAACTGGCGATCAAGCTGCTGTGCTCGCTGCTGCCCGACCGGCTCAAGCCCGAGGGTGTGGTGCCCGAAGGCTGGGTCTGGGCCGAGGCGCGCGACGAATTCATCCGCTATGCGCAGCGGCGCGCGCTCGGGCCGTCGACCGCGTCGCTGGTCAAGGCCGCCGAGGAACGCAACATCCCCTGGCTGCGGCTGAACGACCAGAGCCTGATCCAGTTGGGTCAGGGGAAGCTCCAGCAGCGCATCCAGGCCACGGTGACGGGTCGCACGAGCTACATCGCCGTCGAGCTGGCGCAGGACAAGGAAGAGACCAACAAGATCCTCGCCAACTGCGGCCTGCCGGTGCCCAAGCAGGAGCTGGTGCGCAGCGCCGACCGCGCGGTGCGCGCCGCCGAGCGCCTGGGCTACCCGGTGGTCACCAAGCCGTACAACGGCAATCACGGTCGCGGCATCACGATCGGCCTGACCACCGCGGATGGCGTGCGCGCAGGCTACGCCGCCGCCGCCGAGCACTCGAGCTCGGTCATCGTCGAGACCTACCTGCAGGGCGACGATCACCGCCTGCTCGTCGTCAACGGCGAGCTGATCGCCGCCACGCGCCGCACGCCGGGCCGCGTGGTCGGCGACGGCACGCGCACGATCCGGCAGCTGGTGGAGATCGTCAACCAGGACCCGCGCCGCGGCATCGGCCACGAGAAGGTGATGACGCGCATCCACCTCGACGCCGAGGCCGACACGATGCTGGCCAAGCAGGGCCTGAGCCTCGACTCGGTGCCCGCCGCGGGCCAGGCCGTGGCCCTGCGCGGCACCGCGAACCTGTCCACCGGAGGCACCGCGACCGACGTCACCGACGTGATCCACCCCGACAACCGCGAGATGGCCGTGCGCGCCGTCACCGCGATCGGCCTGGACGTCGGCGGCGTCGATTTCCTGTGCACCGACATCACCGAAAGCTACAAGAAGATCGGCGGCGGGATCTGCGAGGTCAACGCCGCGCCGGGTTTTCGCATGCACGTGGCACCGTCCGAAGGCACCCCGCGCGACGCCGCCGGCCCGGTGATCGACATGCTGTTCCCAAAAGGATCGGCGTCGCGCGTGCCGATTGCCGGCATCACCGGCACCAACGGCAAGACGACGACCAGCCGCATGCTCGCGCACATCTGCAAGATGGCCGGGCTGACGCCGGGGCTGACCACCACCGACGGCGTCTACATCGACGGCCAGCGCACGGTCGAGGGCGACATGACGGGCCCGGTCGCCACGCGCATGGTGCTGTCCGACCCGAAGATCGACGTCGCGGTGCTCGAGATCGCGCGCGGCGGCCTGCTGCGCGCCGGCATGGGCGTGCCGTGGATCAACGTCGGCGCGGTGCTCAACGTGCAGAGCGACCACCTGGGCATGAAGGGCATCGACACGCTGGAACAGCTGGCCGAGGTCAAGCGCATCCTGGTCGAGGTGGCGAAGGACTGCGCGGTGCTCAACGCCGACGATCCGAACGTCATCAGGATGAGCGCGCACACCGAGGCCAAGCACCTGTGCTACGTGACGATGAACCCGCAGCACGCCGTGGTTCGCGAGCACATCCGCGCCGGCGGGCGCGCCTGCGCGCTCGAGGCCGGCGTGAACGGCCAGATGATCACGCTGTACGACAAGGGCCGCCACATCCCGCTGATGTGGACCCACCTGATCCCGGCCACGCTCGAAGGGCGCGCGATGCACAACGTGCAGAACGCGATGTTCGCCGCCGCGATTGCCTTCTCGATGGAGTTCAAGCTCGACGCCATCCGCCAGGGCCTGCGCACCTTCGACTCCACCTTCTTCCAGGCGCCGGGGCGCATGAACGTGTGGGACGAGCACCCCTTCAAGGTGATCTTCGACTACGGCCACAACGCGCACGCCGTGGGCATGCTGGCCGACCTGGCCACCAAACTCGACGTGCGCGGCCGGCGCCTGGTCGTGGTGGCCGGCCCCGGCGACCGCCGCGACGACGACATCCGAGAGATTGCGCTCAAGGTGGCCGGCAAGTTCGACCACTACATCTGCCGTCGCGACGACGGCCTGCGCGGGCGCGCCTCCGACGAGGTGCCGAAGATGATCGCCGAGGTGCTGCGAACCCAGGGCGTGCCCGACAGTGCGATCACGATCATCCCGGACGAGCAGGAAGCGATCGACCACGCGTTGCGCATGGGAGCGCCGGGCGACCTGCTGCTGATCTTCGCCGACGCGCTGACGCGCTCGTGGAAGCAGGTCACCAAGTTCAAGCCCGAGGCGTCGGCACCGGTCGCCGCGCCGGCGAACCGACCGAAGCCGCTGGCGGTGCCGAGCGAGGAGGAGGCCGCGGTGCCGGACGCCGCGGCGCCGATGGACCTCGAGGCCGCGGGCTTCGTGCGCGACGAACGCGGCCTGCGCTTCGTCGGCGACCCGGCCGATTGACGCCGCCCTTGCACCATGAGTGACGACGCAGGCGAGTTGCGCTGCGCCTTCGACGAGTCGCGCCGCCTGACCGGGCCGAACCGCTGGTACGACGGCACCGCCGTCGTGCTCAGC
>Ga0209797_10001724_pt1 | contig 11004 bp, 9 predicted proteins | sample DOMMetBare3Fresh_2_FD_187472 | JGI IMG/M metagenome (GOLD analysis project Ga0209797, IMG submission 187472) | Wetland sediment microbial communities from St. Louis River estuary, USA, under dissolved organic matter induced mercury methylation -... | ecosystem: Environmental > Aquatic >...
GCCCGAGTGGATGGCCGAGGTCATCCGCGCGATCCAGGCGGCGGTGACGGTGCCGCTGTCGTTCGACTTCCCGAGCAAGGCGGTGCAGCAGCTGTGCCTGGCGTGTTATGACGCCGGCCGCGCCGGCGGCCGGCTGCCGATCGTCAACTCGATCACCGAACTTCGTTGGGAGCCGATGGAGCTCTACGGCGCCCACCGCTTCCAGGTGGTGCTGATGGCCAGCGAGCGCTTCGAGGATGGCGTGGCCAGGGGCAACAAGTCGGCCGACGAGATCCATGCCACCGCGCGTCGCTGCGCGCTGCGGCTGATGAAGGACCACGGCATGCCGGCCGACGACATCTTCATCGACGTCTCGGTCAGCGCGATCGTCGCCGACACCGAGGGCTTGAACCGGAACACGCTGGCGGCCATCGAACGCATCGGCCGCGACCCCGAGCTCGAGGGCGTGCACATGATGGGCGGGCTCACCAACCTCGGCCAGCAACTGCCATCCAGGGCCGCCGACGGCTCGGACTTGAAGCTCGGCCTCGAGAACGCCTTCCTCACGCTGGCGGTGCCGCTGGGCTTCGACACCGTGCTCGGTACCCCCTGGCGAGCTTACGCGCCGCTGCCCGAGGACGACTACGTGCTGCTCGCCTACCGCCACTTCCTCGACCAAAGCGGCAGCCAGGCGATGCGCGCGGTGCGCAAGTTCTACAAGGCCTGATGCGATGGCCGCCGCAACGACCCGCTGCGCCCTCGTGGCCGCCGAATGGTTCGACGGCGAGGGCCGCCATGCCGACGGGCCGACGACGCTGCAGGTGGTCGACGGACGTCTGGCCAGCATCGCGGCGGGCGACCACTCGCCGGTCCTGGCCGCCCAGGGCTGGTCGGTGGAGCGGTGCGCCTTCCTGATGCCCGGCCTGGTCGATGCGCACGTGCATCTGTTCCTCGATGGCAGGCCCACCGATCCCGCGCTGCGCTCGGCGCACCTGAAGCAGGATGTCGACCGGCTCGCAGACGCTGCCCGCCGCGGCGCACGCCAGGCGCTGGCCTGCGGCGTGACGCGGGTGCGCGATGCCGGCGATCGCCACGGCATCAACAACCGCCTGCGCGGCGAAGCCGAGCGCACCGGCAGCGGACTGCCGCAGGTGCGTTCGGCGGGCCTGGGCATCAGGCGCGCGAAGGGCTATGGCGCCTTCATGGCCACCGACGTGGCCGATGCCGACAGCATCCGCGCCAGCGTGCACGCGCTGGCCGCGGTCAACGACGAGATCAAGCTGATCCTCACCGGCATCATCGATTTCGACGCCGGTGCGGTGACCGACGAGCCGCAGTTCGACGCCGAGGCAGCCGCGCTGGTGGTGGCCACCGCACACCAGCACGCACGCAAGGTGCTCGCGCATTGCAGTGGCGCCCGAGGGCTGGCGGTCGCGGTGGCGGCGGGCGTCGATTCGATCGAGCACGGGTTCTTCATGGACCGCCAGACGTTGGCACGGATGCGCGACCGCGCGATCGCCTGGACGCCGACCTTCTGTCCGGTGCACTTCCAGTGGGCCCAACCCGAGGCGGTGGGCTGGCCTCCCCGGACGGTGGGCAATCTGCGCCGCATCCTCGACGGCCACGCCGAGCAGCTGAGCGCAGCGCACGAAATGGGCGTCCGGCTGCTGCTCGGCACCGATGCCGGCAGCATGGGTGTCGAGCACGGACTGGCGGTGGCCGACGAGATCGGCCACTTCGTCACCGCCGGATTGCCGATCGGCGCCGCACTGGCGGCGGCCACGTCGGCCGCGCGGCGCCACTTCGGCGAGCCCTACCCGACGCTGGCGCCGGGGGCGATCTTCGACGCGGTGCTGCTGGACGCGTCGCCGTTCACCGACCCCACAGCGCTGCGCCGGCCGCTGCAGGTGTGGGCGCGTGGCGAGCGGGTCGCGGGAGGTCGGCAGCCATGAAGGGCGACGCCCGTCGCGGCGAACGGGCCTCGCCGGAATCGGTCAGCGTGGTCGCCAGCCTGCGCAAGCTGATCATCGATGGTCATTACCCGGCCGGTGAGCGACTCGCGGAAATCCCGGTGGCGCTCGGTCTGGGAGTATCGCGCACCCCCGTGCGGCTGGCATTTCGCACGCTGGAGCAGGAGGGGCTGCTGCAGAAGGCCGGCACGCGCGGCTTCGTCGTGCGGGCGTTCTCGGAGGCCGACGTGCGCTGCGCAGTCGAGGTGCGGGGCGTGCTCGAAGGCCTGGCCGCGCGGCGCCTGGCCGAGCGCGGCGTTCCCGAAGCCGTGCGCGCGGTGCTGCTGCAGTGCCTGCGTGACGGCGATCAGGTGCTGGCCAAGGGCTTCCTGAGCGAGGACGACATCGGGCCCTGGAGCCGGCTCAACGAGACCTTCCACCGGACCATCGTCGAGTCCAACGACAGCCAGGTGATCGCCGACGCGATCGCCCGCAATAACCACCTGCCGTTCGCCTCCGCCGATTCGATCACCATCGACAGATGCGCGCTCGACAGCGAGTACCGCAAGCTCAGCGTGGCCCAGCTGCACCATCGACTGGTCGTCGATGCGTTGCTGCAGCGCGAGTCGGCACGCGTCGAAGCGCTGATGCGCGAGCATGCCGCGATCGGCATCCGCTACGCGCCCCTGCTGGCTCGTGAGTAGATCCGGCTTTGCCGGGCTGCTCAGATACCCGCGGGCGGCGGCCGGCCCGACCGGCCTTGGGGCGCTCTCAAGGGAACAGCCAGCGCACCAGCCCCAGGCTCATGACCGGGAAGAACAGCAACGCCAGCGTGCGCAGGAAATCGGTGGCCAGGAAGGGCATCACGCCCTTGTAGGTCTCGGTCATCGAGACATCACGGGCGATGCTGTTGACCACGTACACGGTCAGGCCCACCGGCGGCGCGGTCATGCCGATGCCCACCGTCATCAGCACCAGGATGCCGAACCAGATCGCTTTCATCTCGGGGTTCAGGCCCCACAGCTCGAGCCCCATCACCGCCGGAAAGAGCACCGGAATCGTCAGCAGCATCATCGACAGCTCGTCCATCACGCAGCCCAGGATCACGTAGAAGGCCATGATCGCGCCGACGATCACCAGCGGTGCGACGGGCAGGTGGGCCACCCAGTCGGCCAGCAGCTTGGGCATCTGGGTCAGCGCCAGCGAGGCGTTCATCATGTCGGCGCCGAGGAAGATCATGAACACCATCGCCGAGGTCTCGGCCGTGCCTTGGAAGCTGCGGCGCACGCCCTCCCAGCTCAGTTCGCGGCGCGCCAGCGCGGCCGTGAAGGTGCCCATCGCGCCCACCGCGGCGCCTTCGGTGGGCGAGAAGATGCCGCCGTAGATGCCGCCGAACATGACGACGAAGATGACGACGATCGGCCAGATGCCGCCCAGGGCCTGCCAGCGCCGGGACCAGGACTGGGGCTCGCTGGGCGTGGCGAGCTCGGGCCTGAGGCGGCAGACGATGGCGATCACTGCGAGGTAGCCCAGCATCGCGATCAGGCCCGGCACCAGTGCCGCGGCGAAGAGCTTGGCGATGTTCTGCTCGGTGAGGATGGCATAGACCACCAGCGGCACCGAAGGCGGGATCAGGATGCCCAGCGTGCCGCCGGTGGCCAGCGTGGCAGTGGCCAGGCGGCCGTGGTAGCCGTGCGCTTTCATTTCCGGGTAGGCGACCTGGGTGATGGTGGCCGCGGTGGCCACCGACGAGCCGCAGATCGCGCCGAAGGCCGCCGCGCTGAGGATGGCCGCCATCGCCAGCCCGCCGCGGATGTGGCCGACGAAGGCCGCCGCGGCCTGGAACAGCGCCTTCGACAGCCCGCCCTGGGTCGCGAACTGGCCCATCAGCAGGAACAGCGGGATCACCGACAGGTCGTACACCGTCAGCCGCGCGACGGCGGTGCCCTTGAGCAGGTTGAGCAAGGCGAGGTCGTTGGCGATCGCCCAGTAGCCGATCGCGCCAGGGATGAACATCGCTGCCGCGATCGGCGTGCGCATCGCCATCAGGGCCAGCATGCCGGCGAACATCAGCAAGCCGATCGTCAGGGCACTCATCTCACGCGCCTTCCCGCCGGCGCCCACGCGCCCGATCGACCGCCTGCACCAGGGCCACCAGCGCGGTCAGCGCCAATCCCGGCGCGAGCGAGGCGTAGACCCACCACATCGGCAGCCCCAGGATCATCGAGGTTTCCCGAGCCTCGTACACGCTGATCGCGCCCACCCCTGTGCGCCAGGCGAGCAGCGCGCACATCGCCGCCAGCAGCAGTGCGCCGGCCGAATCGAGCACGCTGTTGCCCCGCTCGCTCAAGCGCTGGGTGAAGAAGTCGACGATGATGTTGGCGCGCTTGGTCTGGCACCAGGGCAGGCACAGCGAGATCGACATCGCGATGCCGAACTGGGTCAGTTCCACGTCACCGCCGATCGGACGCGAGATCGTCGCGCGCATCAGGATCGAGCTCAATTGCATCGCCGCCACCGAGAAGGCCAGCACGCCGCCCAGCCAGGCGAAGGCCTCGGACGTCCGCTGCAGCAAGGCTCTCATCGGCGTGGGCTTGGCGGGTGGACAAGAAAAGGCCGCCTCGGGACGGAGGTCCGGAGGCGGCCGGTGCTGCGTACGGTCAAGGGCCTACTTGCGGTACTTGACCAGCAGGTCACGCGCATCCTGAAGCAGTTGCTTGCCCGGCAAGCCCTTGGCATCCATGTCGGCGACGAAGCTGTCGTACAGCGGTGCCGAGGCCTTGACCCAGTTGTCGAGTTCGGACGCGGGGATCGTGTACAGCGTGTTGCCGTGGTCCTGCGCGGCCTTGCGACCGGCGGCCTGGCTGTTGTCCCAGATCTTGCCGATGGCCTGGGAGTACTCGGCGCCGCTGTTGGTGTCGATCACTTTCTTCAGGTCCGCCGGCAGGCTGTCGTACTTGGCCTGGTTGATCGCGAAGATGAACACCGAGCTGTACAGCGCCGGGCGGCTGGGGTCGGTCTCGGAGTGGAACTTGACCATCTCGTGCAGCTTGAGCGAGGGCATCACCTCCCAGGGCAGCAGGAAGCCGTCGATGGTGCCCTTGCTGACCGCGTCGGGAATCGCCGGCAGCGGCATGCCCACCGGCGAGGCGCCCAGCGACGCGAGCAGCTTGTTGGTCTGCCGGGTCGGCGCGCGCATCTTCAGGCCTTTGAAATCGGCCAGGGTCTTGATCTGCTTGGTGCGGGTGTGGATGTAGCCTTCGTCGTGTACCCAGGTGGCCAGGATCTTGGTGCCCGGGAATTCCTTCAGCGCATGCTTTTGCAGATAGTCCCAGGCGGCGCGGGCACCGACTTCGGCCGAGTTGCACATGAACGGCAGCTCGAAGACCTCCATCGCCGGGAAGCGTCCGGCGGTGTAGCCCGGCAGCGAGATGATGACGTCGTCGACGCCGTCCTTGACCCGATCGACCAACTGCGCCGGGGTGCCGCCGCCCGACATGGCCGGCAACTGCTGGCACTTCATCCTGCCGCCGGATTCCTTGGCAATCTTGTCGCACCACGGCGTGATCACGTTGACCGAGGCCATCGCCTGTGGGTTCCAGATATGGTGGAACTTCAGCGTCACTTCCTGCGCCGCAGCCGGCGCGGCAAGCATCGCCGCGAGGGCCAGGGCAGACAGGCGTGAGATCAGCTTGCGCATGGGAGGTCTCCGGGTGTCGGTGGGTGATCGCGGGCCGGTGTCGAATCCCCGGCGGCTCGATGAAAGCATAGTTCCGTCGATCGCTGGCAAGTATCCGGGGATGTACCCAAACGGTGGGTCCAGGCCGGCAATAGGCGCATTCCGGTGCTGAAATACCGCGTTTGATTGATCTGGATCACCGGAGCGCGCGGCGATGGATGGCGACCCAGGCACGCATTGCAACACCCTAAACTGTCGCCGGGTCACGCTTCGAGGAGTCGAATTGGAAGACGCCGCGGGCCGGCAGCCGATGAGTGCCGAACGCGTGCTCGTCACCGGTGGCGCCGGCACCCTCGGCAGCCAGGTGGTGGCGGCGCTGGCCGAACGTGGAAGCGGGAAGGGCGGCTGCGTGGTCTCGCTGGACCTGCGCGAGACGCTGGTGCAGCGGCAGTTGCCCGGCGTGGTCTACGCCGCCGCGGACATCCGCGATCCTGGCCTGCAGGCCCTGCTTCGTTCGCTGCGCATCGACACCGTCGTGCATCTGGCGGCGGTGGTCACGCCGGGGCCGGATTCGAACCGCGAGCTCGAGTACCAGGTCGATGTCGAGGGCACGCGCAATGTGGTCGAGGCCTGTCTGGCGGCCGGCGTCGGCCACCTGGTGGTTTCGTCCTCGGGCGCGGCCTATGGCTACCACGCCGACAACCCGGCGCGGCTGACCGAGACCGATGCGCTGCGCGGCAATCACGAGTTCGCCTATTCGTGGCACAAGCGACTGGTCGAGGAGATGCTGGCCGAGGTCCGCACGCGCGCGCCGCAGCTGCGCCAGACCATTCTGCGCATCGGCACCGTGCTCGGCGAGTCGGTCGACAACCAGATCACGGCGCTGTTCGACAAGCCACGGCCGCTGGCCGTCGCCGGTGCGGACAGCCCCTTCGTCTTCGTCTGGGACCAGGACGTGGTCGGCGCCATCCTGCACGCGCTGCACGGCGGGCCGCCCGGCATCTACAACCTCGCCGGCGACGGCGCGATGACGATCCACGCCATCGCCGCCCGGATGGGCAAGCGCTGCCGGGTGCTGCCCGCGAGCCTGCTGCAGGCTGCGCTGTGGATCGGCCGCCGGCTGGGGCTGACGCGCTACGGCCCCGAGCAGCTGCGCTTCCTGCGCCATCGGCCGGTGCTCGACAACCGGCGCCTGAAACAGGTGTTCGGCTACCTGCCGCGCAAGACTTCGGCCGAGGCCTTCGATGTGTGGTGGGCGGCACGCCGTGGCGGCGTCCGTTCGCCCTAGCGATGAAAAGACGCGACGTTCGGGGCCGCAGCGTCGTCGTCACCGGCGCTGCCGGTGGCCTGGGCAGCGCGCTGTGCCGGCGCTACGCCGCCGAGGGCGCGCGCGTCGCCGCGCTGGACCTCGACGGCGGCGGCGCCGGTGCGCTCGCCGAGTTGCTGCGCGGCGGCGGCGCGCACGCGCTGGGCCTGGCCTGCGACGTGGCCGACGAGGCCTCGTGCCGCACCGCGATCGCGCAGGTGGGCGAGGCCTACGGCGGTGTCGACGTGCTGGTGAACAACGCCGGCATCTCGGCACGCTGCCTGTTGCGCGACACCGCGCCGGACGTGATCCGGCGCGTGATGGCGGTGAACTTCTTCGGCGCGGTCAACGCCACCCAGGCCGCGCTCGAGTCGGTGGTCGCACGGCGCGGCCAGCTGATCGTCGTCTCCAGCATCGCCGGCTTTTCGCCACTGGTGGGCCGCAGCGCCTATGCCGCCAGCAAGCATGCCTTGCACGGCTTCTTCGACAGCCTGCGCAGCGAGCTGCGCACCGAGGGCGTCGACGTGATGATCGCCTGTCCGGCGTTCGTCGCCACCGGCATCGAGCGTGCCGCGCTCGGCGGTGATGGCACTCCGGCGCGCACACCGCGCCAGACCGCCGGTGGCCAGGCCTCGCCCGATGACGTGGCACGGCGCATCGTCGAGGCGGCGCTGCGGCGCCAGCGCCTGTGCCTGCCCGGCACGACGTCGAAACTCGCCTGGTGCGTCAGCCGGTTGGCGCCAAGAGTCTTCGAGCGGATGATGCTGCGCCAGGTGGGTGCCGAATTCGGTCTCGGCTGAGCGGCGCGTCAACCCGGGCGCGCCTGCACCGCGGCCGCGAAGCCGGTGCTCCGCCAGGCCCAGGCCAGCACGAAAAAGAACACCGTGAAGATCGCGCCGGCCCACCATTCGGTGACGTTCTCCAGCGCGTCGCGCGTCGCCGCACTGCCCAGGGCCAGCGGCAACAACACGTGCGCCAGGCCGAGCAGCGGCAACGCCGCGCACAGGCCGAGCAAGGCCTGGGTCAGGTGCCGGTGCCGCGGCTGGGTGCGCAGCAGGCGCTGCATCTCGCCGGCAACGACCAGCATGCCGATGCAGGTCAGGCCGAAGTAGAAGACCGTCCCGTAACGCCTCATCCAGCGGTAGCCGGTGCCCTCGGTGCCGAGAAAGCTGCCATAGAGGATCAGGAACACCCCCGCCGCAGCCCCCAGCCAGGGCAGCACGCGCTGCCAGCGGTCGCGTCCGGCGCCGAGTGCATGCAACCACGCCGAACACAGCAGCCAGCACAGCGCCTGCAGAACGGCCGCCGGCAACAGCAGCGCGCGAAACAGGATGTTCGGCAGGTCGTGGCGGGCAGCCCGGCTGATCGACACACAGCCGTCGATGAACGGGTTGCACGCGGGCACCAGGCCCAGATGAATCGACAGCGGGTAGGCCACCGCGGTGGCCACCAGCGGCAGCGCGCCGGCCAGCAAGGGCAGCGGCCAGAGCGCTCGATCGCCATTGCCTGGGCCCGATCCCGTCGTCACGCCAATCATGCTCTCCACCGATGCACGCCGGATTGTGCGACCGGGCGTCGCAAGCCTGCGCGGCGGGTGTCGACGGTGGCCGAGTGCTCCTCTCGGCGGATGAACTCATGCCCCCCACGCTGCACGACAGGGCCTGCGAACGGGTCTATCCTTGTTGCGTGAGCGACATCTTCCTGAGCTACGCCACCGAGGATCGCGAACGTGCGCGAGCGATCGCGCAAGCGCTGGCCTCGCGGGGTTGGAGCGTGTGGTGGGACCGCGAGATTCCGTTCGGCGAGAGCTTCGACCGCGTCATCGAACGCGAACTGGCCGCGGCGAGGACGGTGATCGTGCTGTGGTCGCGCGCTTCGGTCGACTCGGACTGGGTCAGGAACGAAGCCCGGCAAGCGCTGCGGCGGGGTGTGCTGCTGCCAGCGCAACTGGAGCCGGTGGCCTTGCCGCTGGAGTTCAGCAACGTCCAGACCGCGGACCTCGGCGACTGGCGTCCCGATCAGGCGCACGCCGCCTTCGACAAGCTCACGCAGCGCTTGGCGCACTTGGTGGGCCCGATGCCGACGGCCGCCACGCAGGCTGAGGAGCGATTGCCCGCGGCGCCCGAGCCTGGCGCCCATCGGGCTGTGGAGGGGCGACGTGCGGGCGACCGCGCCGACATGCGGCCGAAGAAGTCCTTGTGGATCGTGCTGGCCCTGGCACTGCTGGTGGCGCTGGGTGGCGCCTACTGGGCCACCACCGGATCGGGTGTCAAGGTGCCCAACCTGGTGGGCATGACGGTCGACGCCGCGGTGGCCATCGTCGGCGATCGGGGCCTCGTGCGCGGCCAGACGACGGCGCGCGAGACCGAGGCGTCGCCGCCGGGCACCGTGGTCGATCAATCGCCGTCGGCCGGTATGTCGGCCAGGCGTGGCAGCGCGGTGGACTTGACGGTCGCCGCGGTGCCGATGGTCGCGGTTCCGGATCTTGCAGGATTGCCACTGGGCGAGGCCAAGGCGCAGCTGAATTCGTCGGGGCTCAAATTCGGCGCAACGTCGGTCACGGGGCTGTTTGCCGGCGACGAATCGGCGGCGCCCAAGGTCCGGTCCCAGTCTCCGCGTGCCCGCAGCCGCGTCGCGCGAGGTACTGCCGTCCAGCTCGGCCTGGTTCACCCCGGCGTGGAGGTGCCGGACCTGATCAAGGGCACGCTCGCGCAGGCACGCGACCGTCTGGGCAAAGCGGGGCTGTCGGCCGGCGATGTTGAGGAGCAAGTGGTGGCCGGTGTGCCGCCGGGTACTGTCTTCGAGCAAGGTAGACCGGCGGGCAGCCTGGTCGCGCGCGGCAGCAAGATCAATCTGAGGATTGCCGGCAAGCCGCTTGCAGCGACCATGCCCAGGATCGTCGGTCTGCACTGGAGCAAGGCCACCGAGATCCTGCGGGCAGCGGGCCTGACGAACTTCAAGACCCAGGGCAGGCTCACCAAGGACGTGCCCCATTGGCAGGTCCTGAGCCAGTCTCCCGAGGCCGGTACATCGGTGAGCCCCGAGACGCGGATCGAGGTCGTCTACGCGCAGCAGGAGCGGGCGCTTCCAGTCGATCCGCCGCCGCGCAGCAAGGACGATGCGGCCAAGATCTGCCCGGCGGTCTGCGCCGAGCAGAAGATGAAGTGGAAGGCCTGGTTCGCAGAAAAGCCCATGTATTGCTATTGCACCCTGTAGGCGGGTTCGGGTGGGGGCGACAGCGCGCCCGGGGGGTGCGCGTCGCCTATCGGCCGAAACGACCTACGGGTTCACCCGATGGCGCTCGCTGCATCAATGTATACAGTATGCACGGATCGCTGGCGCTCCTGTCCAGCGAGGAGACGCCGGGTGACCCAGCGCACGCTCAGACCCGTCGAACGGCCCCTGGCCCTGGGCGAGCAGGTCTACCACGCCTTGCGCGCGCAGCTGCGCAGTGGCGCCATCCGCGCCGGCCAGGCCCTGCAGGAGGTGCAGCTCGCCGAACAACTGGGCGTGTCGCGCACGCCGGTGCGCGAAGCGATGGCCCGGCTGGCCAGCGAGGGGCTGCTGGCGGCTCACCGGCGCAGTTTCACCGTGCCGGCACTGACCCGCCAGGACGTCGACGACATCTACGAGGTGCGTTTCCTTGTCGAGCCGGCGGCGGTGCGCCGGATCGCGCCGATCACGGTCGATGCCACGAAGCGCTCGGCCATCGATGCCGCCCTGGCCGAAGCCCGGGCTGCCCACGCCACCGGCGACAGGATGGCCTTCGGGCTGGCCCACGCCGCCCACCGGGCGGCCTGGCTGGCCCTGATGCCTAACTTGCGTCTGGTACGGCTCATCGAGCAGTATGCCGACCACATGCAGCACATCCGCACCCTGACGCTGGGCGACGCCAAGGTGCGCACCATCGTCCTGCGCGGCCTCGAGCGCATCACCGCCGTCGTCCAGGGCAAGCGGAGCAACTTCGATACGGATCTGTTCATGCCTCTCATCGAGAGCGCCTGCGCCATGGCCCGGCGCGAATACCCGGCCGGCGACGAGGGCGATGTCTCGGTCCGGATCATCGCCGACCACGTCCGGGCCGTGACGTT
>Ga0209797_10001725_pt1 | contig 10996 bp, 8 predicted proteins | sample DOMMetBare3Fresh_2_FD_187472 | JGI IMG/M metagenome (GOLD analysis project Ga0209797, IMG submission 187472) | Wetland sediment microbial communities from St. Louis River estuary, USA, under dissolved organic matter induced mercury methylation -... | ecosystem: Environmental > Aquatic >...
CGCCACGGTGTCGCCGGCGCCGGTCACGTCCACGGCGTCCTGGCTGCCGTGGGCGGGGATGTGGGCCGGCGGCGCTCCGCGGCGGAAGAGCGACATGCCGTTCCGGCCGCGGGTGACGAGCAGGTCCTCGCAGGCCAGCGCCTTCATCAGGGCGCGAGCCGCCCGCCCCAGGCCCCCCGGCTGCGCGAGCGAGATGCCCGTCGCCGCCTCCAGCTCGTTCTCGTTCGGCTTCGCCATGGTGAGGCCCTTGAAGGCCCGGAGGTGGTAGCGGGAGTCCACGCACACCGGGATGCCGCCCCGCCGGATGCGCCGCAGGGCCTCGACGGCGGAGGGGCCGAGCGCGCCCGAGCCGTAGTCGCTCGCCAGCACCGCCCGGGCGCGGCGCGCGGCGCCCGCCAGGTCCGCGACCAGCCTCCGCTCCACCGCGGGCGGCAGCGGCTCCGCCGCCCGGTCCACCCGAAGCATCTGCTGGCGCCGCGTGGAGCGGCCACCCGCGAGGATGCGGGTCTTGGCCTCGCTGGCCCGCCCCTTCACCCGCTGGATGCCGGAGACCTCCACCTTGCCCTCCTCCAGGACGTCGAGGAGCGCCGCGCCCAGGGTGTCGGCGCCAACCACGCCCACGGCGCGCACCTTCACTCCCAGCGCCGCCAGGTTCAGCGCGGCATTGCCCGCCCCGCCCGCCTTGAGCTCGCTGCGCTCGTAGCGGACGATGAGCACCGGAGCCTCGCGGCTGATGCGCTCGGTCTCGCCGTACACGTACTCGTCGGCGAAGAAGTCGCCGGCCACCACCACCTCGACGCGGGAGAAGGCGGGGAGCAGGGGCGCCAGGGCGGCGAGCCCGGGGTCGGCGGGGGTTCGCATGGCGCGCGATTCGTACCGCGCCTTCGAGAGCCGGGTCAACGTCCGTCCTCGGGACGCGTCTTCCACCGGCGGTGGAGCCAGTACCACTGGGAGGGGTGCTGCCGCACGTGGCGCTCCAGCCGGTCGTTCAGGTCCTGCATGAAGGCGAGGACGTCCCGGTCCCGGTCGCCGGTGTCCGGGACCTCCAGCGGACCCTCCAGGACCACGCGGTGGCGCCCGTCCCCGAGCGGGATGTCGAGGACGAAGACCACCGCCGCGCCGGTGCGCATCGAGAGCACCGCCGGGGCGGGCGAGGTGGCGGCCGGCACCCCGAAGAACGTCGGGAAGACGGCCCGGCGCCGCGTCTGGTTCTGGTCGATGACGTAGCCCAGGACCCGCCCGGCCTGGAGGGACCGGACGGCGGCCCGCAGCGTCTCGCCCTTCCTCACCACCAGGTCCTCGACGCCGGCCCGCGCCCGCGCCCCGCGCCAGAGGTCGTTGAGCCGCGACCGCCCCATGGCCCGGGTGATCATGGTGATGGGCACGCCCTTCAGGTTGTGGACGGCGGCGAGCAGCTCGAAGTTGCCGAAGTGCGCCGTGCAGGCGATGACCCCCTTTCCCCGCGCGCGGGCCGCCTCGAACCTCTCCCACCCCTCGTAGACGAAGACCCGCTCCAGCTCCTCGCGGGTCATGCGCGGCGCGAGGAAGAACTCCGGCGCCATGCGGCCGAGGTTCACGAAGGTGTCGCGGGCGATGTCCCGCCGCTCGCCGTCGCTCTTCTCCGGGAAGGCGAGGCGGAGGTTGTCCATCACCACCCGGCGGCGGACGTGGAGGGCCCAGAGGAGCCAGCCGGCGAAGGCGCCGAGCGCGCCGAGGATTCGCCGCGTCATCGGGACAGGCACTCCGCCAGGGCGGCTGCGAGGGACGCGGCGCCGGCGACGACCTCGGCCTCGATGCGCAGGACGCGCAGGCGCTCGTCGCGGGCCCGCTCCGGCGAGAGCCGCACCGCGTCCTTCTCCGTGAGGAGGACCGCGTCGCAGCCCGCGCGTCCGGCGGCGGCGAGCGCCTCCTCCAGCTCGGCGTCGTCGAAGGGGTGGTGGTCTGGGTAGGCCCGCTCCGCCGCCACGACCGCGCCGAGCCCGGTCGCGGTCCGGCGGAAGCTCTCCGGCCGCGCCACGCCGGAGAGCAGCAGCACGCGCCTCCCCGCGAGCCAGGGGAGGCCGAGCGAGCGGGAGAGGGCGCCGTCCAGCACGTCTCGCGGCGCGTGGCGCGACTCCACCGGCGGACGGCCGGTGAGCCGGAGGGCCAGCTCCCGGAGCCGGTCCGGATCCGGGGAGCCGGGCGCCGCCTCGTCCACGCGGGCCAGCCAGACGAGCCCGGCCCGGCGGAGCGCGGACCGGGGCTCGCGGTTCGGCCCCCGCGGCAGGCAATGGCCGTTGCCGAAGGGGTTCGAGGCGTCGAGCACGACGACGTCGAGGTCGCGCGCCAGTGCCCGGTGCTGGAAGCCGTCGTCGAGGAGCAGCACGTCGGCGCCGAGGTCCCCCACCGCCCGGCGCGCCAGCGCCGCCCGCCGCGGGCCGCACAGCACCCGCACGCCGGGGAGGCGCCGGGCGACGAGCACCGGCTCGTCCCCGCCCTCGGCGGCCCCGAGGAGCAGCGCCCGGCCGTCCGAGACCACCCGCTCATCCGTCCGGGTCGCGCCGTAGCCGCGGGACAGCACCGCCACCGTCCGGCCGGCGGCGGCGAGCCGCGCGCCGATGGCGATGGCGGCCGGGGTCTTCCCGGCCCCGCCCACCGCCAGGTTGCCGACCGAGACGACGGGCACGGGCGGCCTCGCCACCCTGGCCACCCCCCGATCGTAGAGCGCCGCGCGCGCCCAGGCGCCCGCCCGGAACAGTCCCTCGGCGAGGAGCAGCGGCGAGAGCAGCGCGCGGGCGAGGAGCGTCTCGTCGCGCCGCCACCAGATGCGCTCCATGCCCCTCATCCGGCGAGGATCTCCCGCGCCGCGGACACCACCGCCGCCGCGCCGAGGTCGCCCATGCACCGGTGGTGACCCTCCGGGCAGCGATCGCCGCCGTGGTTGGTGCAGGGCGCGCACGGGAGGCCGAGCGACAGTGCGCGCCCCGGGGGCGCCGGACCCCAGCGTGCCGGCGACGTCGGGCCGAAGAGCGCCAGGACCGGCGTGCCGACGGCGCTGGCGAGGTGCACCGGCCCGGAGTCGCAGGCCACGAGGAGGCGCACCCGCGCCAGGGCGGCGCCGAGCCCCTCGACGGGAAGCCCGGTGAGGTCCGCCGCCACGGGGACCCGGCAGGCGGCGCGGAAGGCGTCGAGCGCCTCGCGGTCGCCGGGCCCGCCGGCGAGGACCACGCCGTTCCCTTCCCGGTGGAGCGCCTCCGCCACCGCGGCGAAGCGATCCGGCGCCCAGCGCTTGGTGTTCCGGCTCGCGCCCGGCGCCAGCGCCACGAGCGGCGGCCGGGCCGCCCCGAGCGCCTCGCCGGCGAGGGCCCGCGCCGCCTCCGAGAGGTGGACGTGGAGGCGGCCGGGCCGCTCGATCCCGAGCGGCCGGAGCGCCTCGGCGTAGAGCACGGTGGCGTGGGCACGGGTGATGGGGGGGTTCCTCCCGAGCAGCGTCAGGGCGGCCTCGGCGGCCGTGCGCCGGCGGAAGGAGATGCGCCGGGGAGCCGCGGCGCGGGCCACCAGGGCGCTGCGCACCTTGTTCTGTAAATCTATGGCGAGGTCGAAGCGCCCGCGGAGCCGTTCCCGCAGCGCCAGCGCGCCGCGCAGGCCGCGCTCCAGCCGGTGCACGGCGGCGAGCTGCGGCAGCCCCTCGAGCAGGGGAGCGTAGGCGGGGCCGGTCACCCACTCGATGCGTGCGCCGGGGAATCGCTCGACGAGCGGGTCGATGACCGAGGTGGCGAGCACCGCGTCCCCGAGGGCGCTGTAGCGGAGGACGAGGATCGACCTCGGGTCCGCGCTCACGCCGCCGCCCGCCCGCGCGGGATCACGCGCAGCAAGTGCTCGACGTTGCGGGCGCTGGCGCCGCGGATGGCGGTCACCGCCTCCCGCGCCAGCGCGCCCAGCTCGGCGATCTGGGCGGGCCGGGAGAGCAGCCCGCCCGCCACCTTGAGGAGCTGCTCCGGCGTCGCCACCTGGATGCCGCCGCGCCCCACCAGGATCTGCACGCTGTCCTTGAAGCTCTCCATGTGCGGCCCGAACAGCACCGGCTTCCCCTGCGCGGCGGGCTCGAGCACGTTCTGCCCGCCACGCCGGACGAAGCTCCCGCCCACGAAGACCAGCGTCGCGAGCCGGTAGGCGGCCGCCAGCTCGCCGATGGTGTCGAGCACCGTCACCGGGGCCTGGCCGGCGCGCGCGCCGGCGCTGCGGAGCCGGGCCGGGAGGCCCGCGTCGGCCGCGAGCGCCAGGATGCGCCCCGCGCGCTCCACGTAGCGCGGAGCGACCACGAGCCGGAGGCGGGGGTGGTCGCGCAGCAGCGACCGGTAGACGCCGAGGAGCATCTCCTCCTCCCCGTCGTGCGTGGACCCGGCGATGAAGACCGGGTCGCCGGCGGGGAGCCCCATCTCCAGGCGCAGCGCCTCGTCGCCGTCCGAGGGGCCCTCCAGGACCAGCGCGTCGAACTTGGTGTTGCCGGTCACCCACACGCGGTCCGGGGCGGCCCCGAGCGCGAGGGCGCGCTCGGCCTCCTCGTCGGAGCGCATGAGGAAGAGGTCGATGGCGCGCAGCGGGTTGCCGGCGGCGCGGAAGAGGGCCCGGTAGCGCGGCATCTTCTCGGCGTCGAAGCGGCCGTTGGTGAGCGCGATGCGCACCCCCGCCTTGCGGGCGGCCCGGATGAGGTTGGGCCAGATCTCGGTGTACTCGAGCACGAGGAGGTCGGGCCGGAGCATGGCCATGGCGCGGCGGGTGGCGCCCGGCAGGTCGTACGGTGCGTAGAGGACCACGTCGGCCTCGCGGATCTTCTTCCGCGCCATGGCGATGCCGCTGTTGGTGATGGTGGTGACGATGAGGCAGCACCCGGGCGACCGCGCCTTGAAGTCCTTCATCATGGGCTGGAGCGACAGGAGGTCCCCGGCGCTGGCCCCGTGCAGCCAGATGCGCGGGCTCCCGCCGCCGCGGTCGAAGGACCGCCGGTAGAGGCCGAGGCGGAACGGGATGCCGTGGCGCAGCTTGGGGTGGAAGAGGAGCACCGGCAGGAGCGCCGCGAAGAGCAGGTAGCTGGCGAGGGCGTAGAGGACGTGCACGCGCGGGCTTCCTACTCGATCCGTACGGGGTTGGTGAAGAGCCAGGGACGCCCCGCCCAGCGCCCCTCGACGCGGTACTCCCCGGGCGGGCACGGGCCGCCGCAGTCGAAGGCCCAGCCGCCGTCGGCGCGGGAGAGGCCGCCCAGCGGCGCGCCGGTCCGGAAGATCTCGAAGCGGGCACGCGGGTCGCGGCCGTTCTCCACGGCGAGATCGATCCGGTCGCGCCCGGGCGAGGGCGAGAGCCGCACGCCCCAGGCCGGGGCCACTCCGTCGACGACGCAGTAGGCGGCGCGGGAGAGCAGCCCCTCCACGAGGCGCGGCACGTCCACCGCGGCGTCGCCGGTCAGCGCCAGCGGCACGTGCATGCTGAAGGACTCGAAGGCGGCGCGGTAGCTCGGCCAGCCGTGCGCGTCGCTGGCGCAGAGGAACGGGTGGCGCCGGACGGCCGAGAGCGCGTCGTACAGCGCCAGCTCGGCGCGGGGCTCCTCGTAGAAGGCGAGACCGGCCTGCGCGCTGTCCCACGGCAGGGCGAGCACCGAGATCCCGACGCGCCAGAAGGCGCGTCCCGCGAGCGTACGGCCCCAGAAGGAATCGTTCGAGAGCACCTCGAAACCCGACCAGTCGTCCCGGAGCCATCGGGTGAACGGCCGCCGCGGGTGGAACGGATGCGCCAGCATCGCCTGGCCGCCGAGGGCGCGCACGGAGCCGAGGGCGTCCTTCTGCCGCTCCTCCCTGGTCAGGGCGCGGGAGATGCCGAGCCCGACCACGTGGCCGTAAGGCGCCGAGATCTCGCTCCCCTCCACCACCAGGACGCCGTCGTGGTAGCCCGCGTCCTCGGGGCTCATGACGTTGTGGTCGGTGACGACGAGGAACTGGAGCCCCGCACCCTTGGCGGCCGCCACCACCTCGTCGAGCGAGCCGCGTCCGTCGCTCTTGCTCGTGTGAACGTGGTAGGCGCCGTGGATCTCCCCCGGCGGCGCCGGCGGCCGCGGCGCGCGGCGCGCCAGCGTCCACAGGCCGAACACGAGCCAGGCGGCGGCCAGCGCGAGGAGGATCTGGAGGGCGCGGCGCTTCACGGTGGGTGTCAGGCGTTGCTCGCGGCGCGCGCCTCGCCGCCACCCTCGTAGATGCGGTACAGCCTGGCGTACTCGCCGCTCCGCGCCAGGAGGTCGTCGTGGCGCCCCACCTCGGCCACCTGGCCCCCGGACAGCACCACGATCCGGTCGGCGTGGCGGATGGTCGAGAGGCGGTGGGCGATGACCAGGGTGGTGCGCTGGGCCCCCTGCCCGCCGAAGCCCATCAGGCTCTCGAGGGCCTTCTGGACCTCGCGCTCGCTCTCGGCGTCGAGGGCGCTCGTCGCCTCGTCGAGGACGAGGATGGGTGCGTCCTTGAGGAAGGCGCGGGCGATGGCGATGCGCTGGCGCTGCCCTCCGGAGAGCAGGACCCCCCTCTCGCCGATGACCGTGTCGTACCCCTGCGGGAGCGCCGCGATGAAGTCGTGGGCGTAGGCCATGCGCGCCGCCCGTTCCACGTCGGCCGCGGCCACCTCGGGCCGGCCGTAGGCGATGTTGGCCCGCACGGTGTCGTTGAAGAGCACCGTCTCCTGGGTGACGAGCGCCATCTGCGACCGGAGGCTCGCGAGCGTCGCCTCCCGGACGTCGACGCCGTCCAGGGCGATGCGCCCCTGGGTCACGTCCCAGAAGCGCGGCAGGAGGTTCGCGAGCGTGGTCTTGCCGCCGCCGGAGCTGCCGACGAGCGCCACCACCTCGCCCCTGCGGATCGAGAGGGAGACGTCGCGCAGCACCGGCTTCTCGCCGTAGGAGAAGGACACCCGGTCGAAGCGGATCTCCTCGCGAAAGGGCGGCAGGATGCGCGTGCCCGTGTCGGCGACCTCGCTCCTCGCGTCGAGGATCTCGAAGATGCGCTCGCCGGCGGCCACGCCCTGGAGCGCGATCTGCCCGACGCGGCCGAGCTGCTTCACCGGCTGGTACAGGAGCATGATGGCGGTGACGAAGGAGAAGAACTTCCCGGCCTGCAGCTCCCCCTGCAGGATGCGGCCGCCCACCCACCAGATGGCGATCGAGAGGCCCACCGCCGCCATGACCTCCATGAGCGGCGAGGACACCGCGCGGACGATGAAGCCGCGTCGCTGGATCCCGATCCAGTGGTCGTTGGCCTGCTGGAAGCGGCGCACCTCCCAGGGCTCCATGCCGTAGGCCTGGACGACCCGCATGCCGGCGAGGGCCTCCTGCACCATCTCCGAGATGCGGCCCAGCGTGGCCTGGGACTGGGTGGTGACCTTCTTCAGCTTCTTGCCGATGCGGATGATGGGCAGGATCGTCACGGGCACGGCGACGAAGGCCATGAGGGACAGGCGCCAGTCGAGGACGAAGCAGTTCACCAGCATCACCACCACGGTGAGCCCGTCGCGGAGGTAGCTGGCGATGGCGTTCGAGATGGCGTTCTCCACCGACCCCACGTCGTTGGAGAGGCGGCTCATGAGGTCGCCCGAATGGCGCCTGGCGAAGAAGGCGGGCGAGAGCGACAGCATGTGGTCGAAGAGGGCCCGGCGCATGTCGGCGACGATCCGCTGCGAGATCATCCCCATGAGGAAGAACTGGCCGAACCAGGCGACGCCCTTCACCAGCGCGACGCCGATGACGACGGCCGGCAGCCAGGCCAGCACCCTCTCGCGGGGCACGGTGGCGGCGATGCGCTCCATGTCGATCGACGCAGGCAGGAACTTGCCCAGCATCGCCATCGAGTTCGTCCTGCCGGTGAAGAGGAACTCCATGACCGGCCCGAGCAGGTTCACGTAGGCGGCGGTCGCGAGCGCCAGGACCACCATGCACCCGAAGGCGGCGGCGAAGCGCCCCTTGTACGGCAGGGCGAAGCGCAGGATGCGGAGGTAGGCTCGCAAGGCGCGGCCATCCTACGACGAGAAGGGGTGCTGGATGAAGCGGGCGCCATCGCACGTTATAGGAAGTCCGACGAGCTCCGGGCTCACCCCACCGAATCGAGGGATCCAGATGCGCACCACCGCAACCGCGTTCGCCGTGCTCGCCGTCCTCGCCGCGGGCTGCTCGAGCAAGACCTCCGCCCCCGACGTCGCCGCCTTCCAGGCGCTCGCCGCCGACACCCGGACGCGGGTCACCCAGTACCAGGCGGCCTGGGCCGCCACGCCGGCGACCGAAGCCGGCGGCTGCCTCGCCATCGAGGACCCCTACCACGCCGACGTGAAGCCCATGCTGCAGCGGATGGCGGGCATGAGCCCCGGCATGGACGACTGGATGGACTCGCACGGCATGGCCGCGGGCGCCGACACGTCGTGCGGCTCGACCGTGATGATGGACGAGCTCGAGGGCCACCACGCCGTGGCCTGCCAGGGCACCCCCGCCGAGATGGCGGCCGAGGCGGCCCGGCACGCCGGCGCCATGACCTACGACGCGAGCCACATGCAGCTGCGGGCCGGCCAGATGGCCGACGCGATGGACGGCGGGATGATGGGCGGGGGCATGGGCGGCGGCATGATGGACGCGGGCGCGCCGATGACCGGCTGCTTCCCGGTCGCCGGCGGGTTCCAGACCGACGCCGGCTACTGGTCGGACGGCGGCTGGATGATGGACGGCGGCGCGATGGGAGACGGCGGCATGACGGGCGACGGCGGCATGACGGGCGACGGCGGCATGATGGGCGACGGCGGCATGATGGGTGACGGCGGCATGATGCGCTGAGAGACGTGTCGTCCTCCTCCCGGGGGAAGAGGGGGAGCGTTCGGCGCCGGCGCCCCCTTGCGCCGCCGCTGCAGGCCCATCTCCCAGACGAGCGCGTCGGGGGCGGTGCCCGAGACGCGCAGCCGGCCTCCATGGATGCCGCGCAGGTGGTGGGGGGCGCACAGGGAGACCCGGTTCCGGGGGCCGTCGTCGCCGCCGTGGGAGCTGAAGACGATGTGGTGGCCCTGGGCCGACGGGCGGGAGCAGCCGGGGGTCTTGCACCGCCCCCCGTCCCGCTCCTGGACCCGCCGCGACGGCGTGCTGCGGCGCTGGAGCAGCGGTCCCCAGGTCTCCACGAAGTGCCGGGCCACCCTGGCGAAGCACCTGGCCGGGTCGAGCGGCTCGCCGGAGGCCTCGGCCGCGGCCCGGAGCGCCGCGTCGAGGAGCCCGGCCACCCGCTCCGGCACCGGGGCCTCGAACCGCTGCCGCGCGCACGCCTGCGCATCCTTCTCCCCCTTCACCGCCACCTCGAGCTCGGCGCAGGTCATCCCACCGGCCCGCCGGATCCACGCGTTCACCGAGGCGAAGTCCGCCACGTTGGCCACCAGCCGAGCCTTCTCGTAGGACACCTCCCCCCGCTCGAAGGCGTACCGCAGCTGCGGCAGCTCCTCCATCCGCCGCTCCAGCCACACCCGCTGCTCGAAGGCGCGCCGGCTCATGCCCATACGCTCCTTCAAGTACTGCCCCAGGCCGGCGAACCCCAGCTCCGACGCGAGCTTCTTCTGCACGAACCCCCGCGCCAGCGCGCCGAAGAGCTCGTCCCAGCTCTCCCGCCTCGCAACGAGGTCCTTCATCCTCTCGTCGAGCGCCCCGGCCTCCATCTCGAGAAGCTCCGGCGCCGCCACGGGCTGCACTGCCTCGAGCCACTCCCACCCGTTCGACTCGATCTCCAGCGCCTTCTCCAGCTCCTCTGGCGGGATGCCGCGCCGAGGCGAAGCCACCAGCTCGTCCTCCCCCATCTCGGTGGGGTGCCACCCCAGGAACTCCTGGGCCATGGCCTCCAGCCGCTGCCAGGAGGGCGCGCCGCGCCCCAGCAGCTCGCCCGCCAGCCGCATGGCCTCCTCCACCACCGCCCGGTCCTCGGGGCGAAGCGGCAGGGAGAGCATCTGCCAGCGCTCCTCGTCGGCGGGCGGCGCCGCAGCCTTGGCCTCGTCGCCGGCCGCAGCCCCCTGGGCCCGCTTCACCGCCCTTCGCAGCTCGCGCACCGACAGCGTCCCGGCCAGCACGAGCCACGGCCTCTCGGCGTCCCCCCGCGCCACCGGCAGCACCTCCAGCGCCTTGCGCGGCGAGAGCCTCCCCGACCGCACCGCCTGCCGCAGGAAGGGCCGCTCCTTCAGCCCCCGGGCCAGCCTGACCTTGTCCCGGGCCGTGGTCGCGGGCAGCCCCAGCTCCTCGCGAGCGTAGTCGGTCATCTTCGAGTAGCCGAGATCCATGAGCGCGTCGCGGTCCTCGAGCGCGCACAGCCCTTCGCCGATGGCGAGGTCGATGGCCTCCCGGCCGCGTGCCACACCCAGGAAGACACGCTCGAAGGGGATGGAGGCCTCGCCGCCGAAGAGGTTCGGGTGATGGTGCGGCTGCCGCGGCCGGAAGTCGTCGATCTCCCGCAGCACCGAATCCAATCGAGCCGCCAGGGCCGCGTCGCCGGTGTCGAGGGCCTCGCCCATGCTGAACAAGAGTACAGCATGGGTCCGACAGTCTCGGCCCCGGGCCGGCCGTCCGGAGGCCGCAAGAGCAGGGCCGATCGGCCGAGGTGCCCTCTTGCAGACCGCCTCGCGCACGACATCCGGCTCGACGAGCACTTCTCGGTCGGTGAACCTCGGGACCTCGATCCTCGCCGCCCCTCACCCCGGCCATCTCCCCGGAGGGGATAGGGAGATGGGACCTCGTCTCCGTCGCATGGGCTGCGAGCGCGCGACGGGCCCTTTTCCGAGCCGGCCGCCGGGCGGGCGGCTAGTATTCGGGCGCGTGCAGCGCGTCGCGCTCATCCCCGCCCGGTACGGAGCGACCCGCTTCCCGGGCAAGCTCCTCGCCCGCCTCGGCGGCAAGACGGTCATCCGCCGCACCTACGAGGCGGTCGTCGCCACCGGCCTCTTCGACGAGGTGGTGGTGGTCTGCGACGGCGAGCCG
>Ga0209797_10001727_pt1 | contig 10994 bp, 8 predicted proteins | sample DOMMetBare3Fresh_2_FD_187472 | JGI IMG/M metagenome (GOLD analysis project Ga0209797, IMG submission 187472) | Wetland sediment microbial communities from St. Louis River estuary, USA, under dissolved organic matter induced mercury methylation -... | ecosystem: Environmental > Aquatic >...
GCCATCACGGCCATCCCTGGGGCGGACTACACCTGGTCGCTCACCACGGCATGGGGAGGCTTCGGCGGCGTGGTCGCGAAGGATTGGCACGATCGCGCTCGCTCAACCGAGGAGATGTACGACGACGTGTTCAGTGCCGTGTCGCAAGTACCGGGACTTCGTGTATTCCCCAGACTAGACCCGCCGCTCCCCACCCCTGGTCAGTACGACGTGGAGTTGATCCTGCAGAGCGATGCACCGGCCGAACAGATGCTTGAAGCAGTCGGGGCCGTCCTGGGCGCAGGCTGGCAGAGCGGCAAGTTCTTGTATGTCGACACCGACCTCAAAATCGACCTCCCCCAAGCCCGCGTCGTGTTAGATCGTGAGCGGCTCGCGGATTTGGGATTCGACCTGGCCGGAGTCGGTCGTGAGCTGGGCACCATGCTCGGCGGCGGGTACGTCAACCGGTTCAACTATTTCGACCGCAGCTACAAGGTCATTCCTCAACTCGGCGACAAGGATCGCGCAACGGTCGATCCACTACTCGATCTCAAAATCAAGACACCGGGCGGCCAATTGGTCCCGGTGTCGACATTCACCCATATCGAAACAAGCACTGCGCCGCGCACATTGAATCGATTCCAGCAACGCAACGCCGTCCGCATCTTCGGAGGCCTGAAACCCGGCTTCACCAAGGAAGAGGGGCTCCGTGTGCTTGAAACCGCGGCAGCCTCAAGTGGCCCGCGCGTGGTCATGGACTATGCCGGCGAGTCACGGCAACTCCGCCAGGAGGGAGCGGCGCTCACCGTCACGCTTGGCTTCGCGGTGGTCCTGATCTATTTGGTACTGGCTGCTCAGTTCAAAAGCTTCCGCGATCCCTTGATCGTCTTGCTTGGCTCGGTCCCGCTTGCAATGTCCGGCGCTCTCGTGGTCAGTTTTCTCGACCTCACCACGATCAATATTTATTCTCAGGTCGGGCTGATCACGCTGGTGGGCTTGATCGCAAAAAACGGCATCCTCATCGTGGAGTTCGCCAATCAGCTGCAGGCTCGTGGATATTCTCGGCTGACGGCGGTGCGCGAGGCCTCGCTGACGAGACTGCGGCCGGTGCTGATGACCTCAGCCGCCACCGTCTTCGGTCACCTCCCACTGGTCTTGGCGACGGGTCCCGGTGCAGCGGCCCGTAACAGTATCGGCATGGTGTTGGTCACCGGCATGACCGTCGGCACGATCTTCACCCTATTCGTCGTCCCGGTGTTTTATGCACTCATCGCGGCACAACATCAACGCGATCCGCTAAGTACCGCTCTTCCAGGAGCAGCGGAGAGAACGCTAGGGATGGCAGGAGCGGAATCTTAAACTGGGCTTCGCCTATGGATTGTGTTGCAGAATTAGGTTCCGAGAAGGATTATGCGGACTACACGTCAAACGATGGTGCTTCCTCTAGCTCGTTGGCGTATCCACACCTGCTGTTGTTACGGCTCCTTTACCCTTGGTGTGCTACCTTCAAGCTCCGAGAGCCGCCGTTGGAGCGCACGTACTTCTTCCTTTAATACCTCCAATTCAGTGTCTTTCTCCTTCACAACCCCTTGAGCAGCACCACTTTCCCCAGCCGGTGCTCCATGGAGCTCTTGAGCAGTTGCGGCATGGCCAGTCGATGGTGCCGACCAGGTTGGGAGGGCCTCGTAGTCAATGACGAGGGAGGCGAGAGGAGGCGTGTTGGTGACATCAGGCTGCTCATGCCGGCCTGATCGTCTCGCAAACTCTGGGACAAAGCTGAGCTGACGTGCATCCAACCCTGTCGGATTCGGAATAATCCGGCCTAACACACCCGACTGTTCTCTCTGTGCGCGGTAGTGGGTGAATGTGAGGTGCAACAGACGCCCCTGTACATAGAGGATCCCGCCCGTTGTTACACCACCGGCATCCATTTCGTGATGGACTCGAAATCCGACCACCTGACTCTTGGCAGCTTTGGAAAGGGCAGTACTCATCAGTGTGCTCAGAAACTCGGCCTCTTCATTGGAAAAGACAGATTCCCCTTCGGCTCCTTTAGTTGGCGCCACCTGAACGTGAACCCCCCGAAAAATAGATGCCAGGAATGGAGGGCTCAGCGACAGTGGATGGGCGGTTTTGAACCACCCATCCTCAGCTTTCTGGAGAAACACGGCGCCGCGCGGGCTCTCAGCCAGTACCTCATCCACAACCTTCGAGTTAGTGAATGAGCAGGCACTAACCATCAGACACATCATACTGGCCAAAATTGAAGTGCTGATCAGAAATCGTCTCTGGGCCATGCGAAGCATAGTAATCATGGGCTGAGCGTCAGTGTAGCATAGTGCTGTTGACGCATCGCCCCTCACTCGGTTGAACTAAAACGCAGCATTCACGAACAATCGCCCCTGCAACGAATCCGGTTCGAATTGAGCGGTATTGAAGGCGTCCGTCACTCTCCATTCTCCTTGCACATAGACACTGGAGGTAATGTGGTACCGGATCATGGCGGTGGTTCGCGAGCCCGATTGAGCCCCCTGTTGCATCAAATGATCCCATCGCGCTCCCACGACCCATGTCTTGTTCGGAATGAAGAGTCCCTCCACCATGACATTCGAAAAATCACGGTGATCGAGCGCAGCTGCTCGAAAATACCCTGCCGTGGCGATAAACGGCCCCCACTTGGCTTCTCCGGCAACGCCCCACTTATTGAGCGCCCGCCTCCCGTCCGGAATCACGACAGAGGGATTGTTGACGACATCCCGCTTGTAGATAGCCCCGATTTGGTAATTGTCGAACAATGTGAGGGCATAGGTCGCATAGACCCCTGGATTCTCCAGCCGGTTGACCTCCGTCAACTGTTGTGGCTGAAACACCCCCACCATGTAGCGATGGGTGAGGTTCTCTCCTACCCATTGTCCGTTGAGCTCTACGGCAGTGTTATAAAATTCCAAGGCCTCGTCTGCGACCGGAACGCCCGCCGGCGTGATCGTCTGGGCTCGAGCACCGAGAATTCCGAGAGCGCTCTGAGCGAAGTATCGCTGCCGCATCACTCGCTGGGAATGCGACAGAAACGGAAGCGCAATGTCGAACTGGCCGGCTCTGATGTTGAGCAACCCGTGCCCGGTCGGGCCCAGAAGATCATTAAGCTGGCCATAGGCCTGATTGACCCCAAGAGTCCTTGATACATACTGGATATCAAAATAGGGAGAGAACCTTCCAGTCTTGCCCAGAGGGGCACCTCCCCAAATCTCAATGCGCTCGACTCTCAACAAGGAAGTCGGTTTACTATTATCCGCATTGTTGTATTCGGCCTCCACGATAATCCGCGCCGAGACAGGCACGTGCTTCATATCTTGGATGTCGGTCCACTCCTTATCTTCGGGAAATCGGAATCCGTTCATGCGGAAACTTTGTCCCGTCTGGTTCAGCTTCGGGAGAGCTTGGTGACAGGTGGAACAGGCCTTTTCCGTCTGCCGGCTGAACGCCGGAATGGCGTCAGCATCCCTGGGGGTCAGGGCCGCGACCACTCCCAACCCCACGAGACTCAGCAGAACCGCACATACGAACCTTCTTGTTTGCATCTTGTGTCCCTTCTCGTTCAGGATGCTACGAGCTTATCTCGTGAACGTCCGAATGTAGCGGACCAGCGCCCACATCTGTTCCTCGGAGAGTTTTTTCTTGTACGGACCCATCTCCGTCGCCTCTGGGTCACTTCCATTTGCAATGATCCAGAACAATTGGCCATCAGGAATCTTCTCCATCACGCCTTTGTCCGTATAATTTCTTGGTTTGACGTCCAATCCTTTCGTGGCGGATCCTTTCCCATCGCCCTTGTCACCGTGACATTTGCTACATTTGCTTTCATACACACTGGGGACTTCCTTCACGATCTCGGCGGTCGGGGGGATCGGATTTGGCATCTTGAGCACGTCCTCCGGGGCGACCGGGGTCTTAAAATCTCCCGCCATGATGGTTACCGGCCAGACCATGATCGCTGCGCCCAATACTGCAAGACGTAAGTGTGTCATCTTCATGTTGTCCTCCCTCCCTAGACATGCGCCTCGCTCAATCTCCCGCAACTCACAAATCTCCTGATGGATATCGGGAGGCGCTACTTTTAGGTTGTCGTGCCAGCCTCTTAGAGACAGAGCAATCCCTGCACAGGCTACGATCATTTTCAAAAACAATGATCGCCCCACACGCGCCGGCCCAATCACGCTCTTTTGGTTTTAACTGCTCCCTGCGCGGATCAACTGTCGGTCGTTAAGTAAACACACCAGCCATGACAAAACTCCTACGGTTATTAACGATCAACGCTCGCTTGTAACACCGATACGCAATTGTGATGCCTCGATGGATGGATGCGCGACGCGCGTCACGAATATCGACACGAGACCTGAAGATTCCTACGCAGTTAGGAGACTGGCATGCGATGGAATAATTGAAAACCAGGAATATACGCATGACAGTTTTCGGCGAGACCACCGCAGGGCAAGCACTACGCCCTCAGAACCGCACCATGCCAAGTAAGCACAAGCAGCCAACAGACCAGCACGGATTCCCATTTTTCTATATTGGGATATTTGTCCCACTTTTATAGTCACTTGCGCGCTTTTTCACGGAAACCTAATCAGAAAGAGCCTCGCCGAACACCGCGTGCGCGTTGCCACCCCACAACGTGTTTGGAAATGCCCACAGGAGTACAGCCGATCCACACACAATCATGAGAGCGTCCTTCGCATTTCCCGATTACCTCTACTGTGCAAATGGGATATTATTCCCATATCTAATTCGCGCTCATTACGTGAGCCATGACGTACGTAGGGATCTGCCCGGCACACTTACAGTCCTTTACGGTCCTTGGACGACGAGCGCGCGAGGATGCGGTGATTCTCCCGGAAGCAGAAAAGTGGAATAGCGGGAGCCAACACATGCGCGTCGTGAACTTTAGGAGGCAACAGAGAGGAGAGGCTTTGCGCAGAAAGACGGCTCCAGTGATCTATAGAGACCGGTCCAGCATCGGACCTTCAAGCTGAACGATCAGCACCCCGATCGTCCAGCATTCGCGATGGAAGATGTAGCGGTTTTTGTGGATCAGTTACGTGGGACGAATGTTCGCAAGAGTCTCTCAGAATAAATTTTCGAAAGTGGGGCCCGATTCGTAGACAATCTTCTCTATTTCTGATCTCGACATTGCTCGCAGACAAGAGGGTACAGACGACTATCTGACTTCGTCCGATTGCCTCCCATAGGGTCAGCGGATATGGGCTGTTACCCCATCACTGCACGTAGGTGGAGGCTGGATGGACTATTGCTGGTCCGGCGTGAGCCCGCGCTTCCCTTTCAAACTCCACTTTCGTAGTTTTCATCACGCCACCGACCGGCAGACCGTACACCTCGAGGTGAGTTCCAACCAGAACATCGTTGAGTGTGCCACCCTCGAAGATTGTGCCGACGTTCGTCAGCACATGCAGGCTTCCAAGGAAGAAGTCGCCTGGACTGAGCACCTGGGTCACAGTTCCCTTGATCTCGGACTCTTCAAGCTCCACTTTTGTGGCCTTCACAAGGCCACCCACCAAGGGGCCGTGCACTTCCAGATGGGTCCCAACCAGAATGTCGTCAGGGGCGCCACCTTCGAAAATCGTATCGACTCTCGTCAGCACATGCAGGTTCCCAAGAAAGAAGTCGCCTGGGCTACGCACCTGAGTCACAATTCCTTCGACCTTGGCATCCGCGCTGTCTTCCGTGCCCAATCCTTCTGGCCATACCAGGGTCGCGGTCAGACGAACGCCGGAAGAGCCTGAACCTCCCGATGATACCTGTTTCCCCACCACATCGACTAATAGTCCGTCCCAAACATCATGTGACTGCCCCGGCATGTCATTCAACACGGCATTGCCGTAGTCGATGGTCAGAGCACCGATCTCGAAGGTTTTTTGATCAGCCTTGTGGTTTTTGACAAAACCTTTGACCTCATCGTCTGAGGTCTCGTTTTTTATATCGAGAGTCTTCAATCCGATGAATGTCCCCTTGATCATCCCCTCCCCTGTGACAAACCCGCTTATCCTCACGAGATCTCGCCCAGGCATCAGGTTCAGAATATTGCCCCCCGGGATACTGGCGTCAACGTTGGTCATTGTCGAAATCGTGACAGTCTGACCCAAGACAACCAGGCTTGATCCATCGGGGGCCACCGATTGCACGCGCCCATCGACCGTATCTTCGTAGAGCAGCGTTCTCGCTGTGCGTTCCAGCGTCTCGTTTGTCTCATACCGTTCAGTCAACGTGGCGTTGAGACGCACGATCATCCCTTTTTTGAGATCACCTTGACTGCCGGGTTTCCCATCGACCATCATCGACGTGGGCCCAGTATCGTACTCGTATCCGGAGACAAACACACTGCCGAACCCGGTGATTGGGCCCGAGACTACCGAAGCAATGTGGCCTGTCCCACCGATCCCACCGCCTGCTTGCGGGCCTGGACCGCACGATGCCATTAAGCCGAACAGAACGAGAGCGGCAAGAAGATTCTGATCGTTTCCATGTTTCATCATGAAGGGTGGTCTCGGTTTAAATCAGTCAGATTGTTCTTGTTCTTCGAAATGGTAGATCCCAAGCCCCACACATACGCGACCGATCCCCTTCGATATTGGATTGACGTCGCGATCCACCGCTCGGGGAGTAAAACGGCTTGGTAGCCCCACGCACAGCCTGCCGCGTTCCGAATGACCGAAAGCCCCCTTGTTGACGCGCTCGCGGTTCGATGAATCGACTCCAGCACAAGGCCTCTTGCCAACAAGATCAAGTCAGAGGACAGCTCTTCATCAGTTAGACGAGCGGAAGGCTGATGCGTAAATGTAAAAGATTGCTCAGATGACAATCAGACCCCATACGGAACAGGTCGGACAATAGGTTCTTATCCGGGTTTTCCATCGACCATCATCGACGTGTGGTCAGTGTCGTACTCATATTCGGAGACAAACACGCTGCCGAATCCGGTGATGGGGCCAAAGACGACGGAAGCAATATGGCCTGTCCCGCTGATGCCGCCACCCGCTTGCGGGCTGGGACCACATGATGCCAGCAAGACGAACAGCGCGATAGCGCTACGAAGATTCCGATGGATCCTATGTCTCATGATGAGGGACTTTTCGGTTGGAATCAGTCAGATTGTTCTTGTCCTTCGAAATGATAGATCCCGAGACCCACACGCGTCCGGCCGGTCCCCTTTGATGCCGGATTGATCTCACGATCTCGATGAGCAAGCCAACGATCAAGTTTCTCCAGAAGCTCCTGTCCTTCTGCAGCAGCGAGGGTACGAAATTCCTTCGCTGCCTCAACAGGCACGTTGTCGTACATGACCTTGCGTTGGAAGCGCGGTTTTGAAGGCTTCAGATAGACGTTATGGTCAATGGTCGAAATGAGGTCTGCAGTATCGGTACCAAGGATAAGCAATTTCTCCGCCGAACCTTTTTGAGGGATATACCCGCGAGAGAGCAGACAAATCCGTCCATCTTTCAATTGCTTCACAGCACCAACCCGCACGAGTTCATCCAACACAGCCCGCACCGGGATATCCCCACTGTAGGCTTTCACCAACATACTGAATGATGCGCCTCTCCCCTCCAAGGGGATCGGGCGAGGATGACCCTTCCCATCTCCGTATTTTGGATCGCGGAGCCAACCTGTGATGACTCGGGACCCGCGATGGTATTCCTTAGCTGCGATAGATCTAGAATCAGCCGGCGGCATCAACAACCGCTGCACCTCCTTACGCGTCAATCCACTGAGGATTGCGATCCGCGACACCGTCTGCTTCTTGCCGTGAATTGCGAACTCAGCCTTCGCCACATCCACATAGACCTGCTTGGCCAGATCGGCGAATGTTCTGTGAGAGACATTGTTTCGCAGGAGGATTCGAACCAATGGCTGAAGCAGTTGACGAGTGGCAGTGGACAGCGCGTGAACGTGTGTAGCTTGAGCCATGTTAGCAGGACAAGAATATAGCCCCTCTTGAGTTCTAATTCCAAGTGCCCTACTAATAGACTCACGAGGCAACTTGCTCCTCTGCCATGGATTTGAGGGACGACTGAATGGAAGGTCCAAACCCGATCTAAGAGATCTCTGCGCCAACGTCAGCCGGTGCGAGAGCGTCCCACGAAAGGTAGATACCATGAACCAGAAATTTCTGTGCAGGCGCTTTACGCTGCTGTCGGCTATCGTCCTCTGTCTTGCCGGTTGTGCCCAATGGAACTATCAAGACATGAGCGACCCCTCACGGGATGTATGGCAAAAACCACAAGGGGTCGTTGAAAAACTGTCCCTCGCGAGGGGAGCGCGCGTGGCGGACTTGGGCTCCGGCACAGGCTACTTCACCTGGCACCTGGCCAAGGCGGTCGGGGCCAGAGGAACGGTCTATGCCGTTGATATCGAGGAAAAAGCGATTAACATGATCTTCAAGGAAATGGTCGCCCGAGGGACCCCAAATGTCCGACCGGTCCGGGCCGAGCCGCACGATCCAAGACTTCCAGAGCCCGTCGACCTGGTATTCAGTTGCAATGTCTATCACGACATGAAAGACCGAGTAGACTATTTTCGCTCCCTCGCCTCATCGCTACGGCCCGACGGTCGCGTCGCGATTCTCGATTTTCACCCTCGTGGATTCTTTTCCGGTATGTTTGGTCACAGAACCGAGAAAGAAGAGGTCCGACGCGAAATGGAGGCCGCCGGCTATCGGCTTCTGAACGATTACGATGTCGTCGACAGCCAGCACTTCCAGATTTTCGCGAAGGCGGAGCGGTGAGAAACCTGTGCCCTGTTTTTGTCCTCGGTTCCTGGAGTAAGCTCGCACACACCTGTCCGGCCTGTCGATAAGACCCATTTGACGCAAGCCGACCACCCTCGCTTACAATAGATACAATCGCACCCCATCCTGGGTAACCGTTCAATAGCTGATCGGCGACAGCATGCGTATGAACGCTCAATTGAGAGAATCTATTCTGATCGGCTTCATGGTTCTGCTCCTGGCCGGGCTATTTTTTTTCGACATTTATTCACCGACTGCCTTCGCCGACCATGAGTTTTATGTCACGGTCGTTTTAGTCGCCACAGCGTCACGTTTTTCATGGATGCCAACTATAGCCGCTGGATCAGGAACGATCCTCACCATGGTTGGAGGCCTTGGGACTCCATGGTTTGCCTATTTGCCGCCTTGGGTTCAGATTGGGAACCGGTCGATTTCGATTGCTATTTTATGGGTGCTCGTCTGGTTTGCCTGGAAGAGGCGACAGGCGGAGACAGCCCTGCGGAAGGCAAATGAAGATCTAGAACGCAAGGTCGCAGAGAGAACTCAGGAACTTGCCACCGTTAATCAAACTTTGGTAACGGAAATCACCGAACGCGTTCAGACTGAACAGGCGCTGCGTCTATCACAAGGCCGTCTTGCCGGCATCTTAGACATCGCCGAAGACGCAATTATTGTCGCAGATATCAACCGGACCATCACGCTGTTTAACCAAGGGGCAGTGAGACTCTTCGGGTACGATGCAGATGAGGTCCTGGGACACTCGCTTGATAAGTTATTGCCCCAACGCTTCCGAGCGGAGCACTCACACTATATGACGGATTTTGCTCGGAGCCCTGAAACAGCGCGCCGTATGGCGCAGCGGCGAGATGTCTTCGGCCTCAAGCGAGATGGGACGGAGTTTCCGGCGGAAGCGAGCATTTCGAAACTGACGGTAGGCGAAGACACAACATTCACGGTTATCCTGAGGGATATCACCGAGCGCCGGCAGACTGAGCACCAACTCCGGTCTCTCACCATACAGTTAATGACGGCTCAGGAAGAAGAACGGCGGAGAATTTCCCGCGAGTTACACGATGACATCAATCAGCGGCTGGCATTGCTGGCCATCGAGATGGGGCGTTTAGAAACGAATTTCCCCGTTCTGCTTGGCGCCGCACGACAAGCCTTTCAATCTCTGGCTCAGCAGCTGGCCGCGATCTCCGACGATGTTCGGCAGATCGCGTACCAATTTCATCCCTCGATCCTGGATGACCTCGGTTTGTCGGCAGCCCTTGAGCAGTTGGCCAATGCGTTCTCGGCGAACACGGGCATTAAAACCATCGTGGTTCAAGAGGACTTTGGAGAGTCCTTACCGCACGACATTGCGTCATGCCTCTACCGAATCGTTCAAGAAAGCCTGACCAATGTGAGGAAACATGCCAACGCTTCACGTGTGGAACTTGAGTTGACCTGTGACGGCCAAGACATTACGCTGTGCATTCGAGATAGTGGGGTGGGCTTCGATCTCCAACGCGTTCGCAAGGACCATCGCGGCCTCGGGTTGGTCAACATGCGAGAACGGGTACAATCGGTTCACGGCTGCCTGGAGATCCAGGCTAAACCAGGACAGGGTACGCGTATTCTTGTACAAATTCCTCTACCAGGAGCGGACCATGAACAAACCACGAGTCCTATTAGCTGACGATCATACGTTGGTCCTCGAAGGATTCCAGAAATTGCTGGAAACCCATTGCGAGCTTGTTGGAACTGCTGAAGACGGTGGTGCCGTCGTCGAAGCCGCTCAACGCTTGAAGCCAGACCTCGTACTCCTCGATATCGCCATGCCCAGGTTGAACGGGATCGAGGCGGCGCGCAAGCTGAAAAAGCAGCACCCTGATATGAAGTTCATTTTTGTCACCATGCATGCCGACTCGTCATACATCAATGCCGCTTTCAAGGCCGGTGCTTCGGGGTATCTTCTGAAACGCTCGGCAGGACAGGAACTCATCCAGGCCATTCAAGTCGTCATGAAAGGTGATTTCTATCTGACCCCGTTGATTACCAAAGGGGTGATCAACGGCTTCCTCGATCCAAGGCAGGTCCACGTGCCTGCGGTAGAGGATTTGACAGCGCGGCAACGGGAAATCCTCCAACTCGTCGCCGAGGGTTATTCGGCCAAGGAAATCGCCAGTCAGTTGAAGACCTCCCACCGCACGGTCGAATTTCACAAGGC
>Ga0209797_10001728_pt1 | contig 10987 bp, 6 predicted proteins | sample DOMMetBare3Fresh_2_FD_187472 | JGI IMG/M metagenome (GOLD analysis project Ga0209797, IMG submission 187472) | Wetland sediment microbial communities from St. Louis River estuary, USA, under dissolved organic matter induced mercury methylation -... | ecosystem: Environmental > Aquatic >...
AGATCGGCATCCTCCGCAATAATCACAGGAGCAACTCCGCCATGCTCCAGTGAACAACGGGTTCCCCTTGCCAGCTTAGAACGCAACATCCAGCCGACGTCGGCACTACCGATAAAACTGAAAAAAGCCACGCGCTTATCGGTCAGCATTTGTTCGGTTAGCATATTATCTTCAATCATCACCGGTTGGCACCAAGCCAAAGGCAACCCGGCTTCGTGAAATAGTTCAACCAGCGCAAAAGCGGATAGCGGGGTTTCCCGCGCCGGTTTAATAATGATCGGACAACCTGCAGCGATTGCCGGGCCGATCTGATGGACGATTAAATTAAGCGGATGATTAAATGCACTTACCGCAACTACAGGACCGATCGGTTCTCTATGAGTAAAAGCCAGTCGATTCATGGATGCCGGATTTAACTGCATAGGGATTTCCGTGCCGCGTTCGGAGCGTAGGCATTCAATACAAATTTTGAGACTGTCGATAGCCCTTAACAGCTCAATTTTGGTATCCGAATAAGGCTTGCCGCCTTCGGCAATTGCGATGGCTATTAATTGTTCAGAACGTGCCTGAATAGTCAAAGCAGCACGTTCCAGACAGGCAATACGTTCATGAGCCGGCAACCAGTTATTCCGGTCACGAAAAACCTCAGCCATGTTTTTTAAAGCGGATTCAGCGCCTTTGGCGTCAATGCACTCAACGGAGCCTACCGGTTTGCCGTCATAAGGTGAAAAGACTTCGATGATGCCAGCAGCTTTAGCGTTAAGTATTTTGATTGGATAATGCATAAAACTAAACTCCTGGAACTCTAGCTGTCTTTTTAGCAGGATATTCTAAGTGTGATTACAAAGTAGCTATAACTCGATGTTCAAGTTTTTTTAGCTTGTCTAGGACGAACCCAGATAAATCAAGGTGTTTTCGTCAATGATTCCAGGTGCAACATGATAGCACTTATGGCTGTAAGGCCTGATTTAGCAGGATTCTTTAAAATCAAGAATTAAAAACTTGAACATCGAGTAATAGTGTGCCGCTTTGGGAGCGCACGGAGCCCAGTGCGTCGACTGATACTCAGACCCTCTTAATTAATCCCAAGGGCGAAAGTGGCTAGTGTAATTATGTCACAACTAACCAAAGAAGGCTAAGTCCGATCACTGGCGGTCTCTGAATGACCGCTTTTCAAGCCTAACCAGCCGTTCACTGGAAACTGGCGAAGGACTCTTCTTGGCCGAATACTGACGACCAGGAAACTCAAAGTTTGATGATTGCCAGTGGCTGCTTTTGAGTAATTTCAAGTGGGGGGGAGTACCACAACAATTCGTTCATTTTTAGATTATGGCTATGAACCGATGTTAACCACTGATATAGCTTTTTTTCTGATTCAAGCCGGTGTTGGGGTTAATTAACTCCAATAACAAGGCATCTCACAAGAAAGCCATTGTGTTCACCCTTAACGTGGACTACACTTTAATCTTTTAACAGAAGGTATCGGTGATGTACGCAACGAACGTCAGAAACTTAAAACGTAATCCGTCAGAAGCACTCAGACATGCCGAACTGGAGCCCGTATTGATTTTAAAAGGCAATCAGCCGAATGCCATGATTTTAAATATAAAAAGTTCGCTGGGTGATATTGGCGAGCAATTAAAACCCGCTTTGGCGGCCAGTTTATTTAAAGATAGAGTGCTGTCATTAGGGGCGGCTGCGCAAATCAGCGGCCTAAGTCTGTCTGAATTTATCGAGCATTTAACCCAGTTGGATATTGATTTGGTGGTGGCTGATAAACAAACCGCAAAGGAACTGGAAACGCTTGATTCATGGCTGTCGTAATTGCAGATGCGGGGCCTTTAATTGCGTTGGCTAAAATCAGTCAGCTGCATTTATTGCCCGCTCTTTTTACCTCCGTATTGATCACTCAGGCCGTTGCGGATGAGTGTTTGCGAAGTCAATCCAGAGATGCAGTCTTGATCAAACAGGCTTTAGAATCAGGTTGGTTGGAGTGTGTCGACAATCCGGTTTTTACGCACCCTTTATCAAGAAGTCTGGGATTAGGTGAGCAGACCAGCATTGAGTATGCCTTGCAAACAGACAGTAACACCTTGTTGATTCTGGATGATGCGTTGGCTCGTAAACAGGCCTTGCGCAAGCAATTGAACATTGTCGGCACAGCTGCGCTGTTGTTTGCCGCGCAACGAAAAGGATTGATCGCTGATGCCGAGACTTTAATCGCTGAACTTAATCAGGTCGGTTATCGTATTTCAACAGCGGTGATTGCTCAATTAAAAAGTGACTTAGCATGAGCCATCATTTTTGGAAAGGCAAAGGCAACACCGTGTTGGTATATTCAAACCTTTCCGATTGGCACACTATATTAGAGGCGCAGCCTATGGAATTAGATTATGTTGAATAAGGATTCCCCTTCCAATGGAATTAAAAAAGCCGATCTCACTAAAATCAAAAAACTGGAAGAAGCCTTAGCCAAGCTTAAATCCGGAGAAGAAAACTATTATGTAATTACCAAGCTGAGCAGTATTAAAAGCCTTTGCCAGAATGAAACTATACGGCAGCATTATTGTTGGTATTTGTTTGACTGCGTGAGTAGGCAATTAGAGAACAAGCTAACAGAGGCTGACCAGCAAACGCCAGAAGAACAGTTCGTCTTTAATCTGGTGCATGAAATTGCTCAAGTCATGGCTGAAATGCAGGAAGGAAACGAAGTTGGTGATGCGCTCCGGAACTATAAAAGTCAACTTGTCAATTACCAGTCCGATTACAAAAAAATCAAATGGGCAACTGTGCGTTTGATTAAAAGTAATGACTTGTTGATTATTGAGTATCTCATTGAATGCCTGCTCACAAGGGGAGACTATGCGCAAAAATTAGCCTATCTCACAACTCGACACTATGTTGAAAAATACAACCCTAGTGTTGGCACAGGCCTGATCAAAAAATCCATTCCGATGCTGGAGGATGTGGTGGCATTTTGGCGAGAGATTACGTTTAGCGGAGTCATCAGCAATCTTAACAGGGCGAAAGAGTAGCTATGAACAAACTCCAGCGTTTTAGCCCAAAAATTGCAGCAAGGTATCAGTGATTTGCTACGGACCACTGGACAACGAATTCTCATCAACTTTTAGAAGATGACGCAATGGAAGAAGTGGAAAGCTGCCTCTGGTGTGAGATAGGCCGATCGCCAAGAATCGACCCCTTGCTGTCATTCAATCCAGATGTTCGAATGGCTGCATACTTACGGAAAGCGGTCAGTCAATTCTAGCGTGCTAAGTGGATTATAGGTATTTATACCTATTGTTTTTTTAGTTTGAAGTGTTATTGTTTTTTAGGGTTGAAATGGTGGTGCTTTTTTTTACTATGAATAGCTGCCAGGCGACCCGCTGCGGACGGCGGATGTATATATGACGCTTAAGGTAAACGACCTGCTTTTACCGGGAAATTAGCACGCCCTCTTGGAAAGAGGGTAATGGTGGCAAATCGCTTAACATTTTAAATTCCGTTACCCACTGCGCTGTTGATTACGCAATAACTCGGCAAACTCTTCTGCGGGTATGGGGCGGCTTTTGATAAAACCCTGATACATATCACAGCCTTTTTCCTGCAAAAATGCCAGTTGTTCTGCCGTTTCCACCCCTTCGGCCAAGACTTTAAAGCCCAGTATATGCCCCATGGCGACAACGGTAGCGGCGATTTCCATGTCATCTTGATGAAAAGGAATATCGTCAATAAAGCTCTTGTCAATTTTTAATACATCCAGCGGAAAGTGTTTAAGATAAGTCAGGGATGAGTAACCGGTGCCAAAATCATCAATAGCAAGACGGACGCCTTGAGCGCGGAGACTATTAAGAATGACCGTTGCGTTAATCTGGTTTTCCATCAATCCACTTTCGGTTATTTCCAGTTCCAGTTGCTCGGCAGGAAAACCGGTTTCTGCCAGCACAGTAGCCACCAAAGCACAAATATCACCCCGACGGAACTGGTGAGGGGAAACATTGACCGCTAAAGTTAATGGCGGCAAACCCGCATCCAGCCATTGTCGACCTTGCCGACAGGTCTCGCGTAACACCCAGGCACCGATTTCCACAATCAGACCGGTTTCTTCAGCAATGGGGATAAAGCGAAGCGGTGGAATCAGCCCCTCTACCGGGTCCTGCCAGCGCACCAATGCCTCGCCGCCAACTATGCGGCCACTGGCAATATCCACCTGCGGTTGTAAAAAAATGCGCAACTCCCCTTGCTTAACCGCATGGCGCAACCGTTTTTCCAACGCTATGCGCTCTCGGGCAGCCAGCGTCAGGTCTTCAGAAAAATAGGCAAAGCAGCCGCGTCCGGCGTCTTTCGCCTGATAAAGCGCAGCATCGGCATGATCCATAAGTATCTCAGGGCTGTCACCGTGTTGCGGGTACAAGCTAATACCAATGCTGGCGCCAATCAGGACAGTATTACCCTGGGTCAGACAAAAGGGTTTAGCTAAATCAGTGATGATTTCTGTAGCCACCCGCGCAGCATCTTCCGGCAGTGCCAAATCTTCCAGCAGTATAATAAACTCATCACCACCCAAGCGAGCCACCATATCGACATCACGCAATCTTGCTGTGATGCGTAAAGCAACTTGTTGCAGCAATTCGTCACCTATCAGATGCCCCAGGCTGTCGTTAACCACTTTAAACCGGTCCAGATCAAGCATTAATAATCCCAGTTGCTTGCCCTCACGTCGCTCCACATTAATGCTGTGTTTTAGTTGTTCCTGTAACAGCCGGCGGTTGGGCAACTGGGTGAGTGGATCATAGAAGGCCAGTTGTTTGATTTGATCCTCAGTAGCCTTACGTTTGGTGATGTCCTCAATCATGCAGAGGTGGCGCGGATGGGCTTTATCGTCTACATCAATCGGAGCAATCGTCATATTGATCCAGACGGGGGTGCCGTCTGGGTGAAGATAACGTTTTTCCATCTGGAACCCGGAAATTTCTCCGGCATTCAACAACGCCATGTTATCCAAACCTTTTTGCACATCATCCGGGTGGGTGATGCTCATCCAGTCGATAGTTGCCATTTCATCCACGGCTCTGCCCACAATTTTAGCGAACATGGGGTTCACTGTATAAAATTGTCTCGTGAGTGAGTCAACCACGGCGATACCTAATGGCGCCTCATTAAATATGGTTTGGAAACGAGATTTACTGGCTTTCAATGCCTTTTCTGTCAGTTCGTGCCCGGTAATTCTTTGTTCTAGAATTTCATTTTGTTGATTGAGTTCGGTATCGGCTAGTGCCTGGCTCTCCTGAATTAAAACAATCCACCAAGCGACGGAGCAGATTACCACGGCCAGCACAAAAAACAGGTTGTATAAGACCGCACTGAGCTCAGTCGCATTCTCTGAGCTCAACGTGTTGCTGCTGATCGTATAAGTCAGCCAGAAGGTGAGTGCAACAAGCCCCAGCATCACCCCTGAGATCAGTATGAAGCTGGCAATTCTGAAACTGGTCTGCTGCGTGACGTGGTATCTGGAAACCAAAGCCAGCGCGTCCGCAATCGCGCGGCGATAAAATGATACTTGCTGCGGTTTGCATTGATCCTTGCAGCTTGAGTCCAGCGTGCAGCATAAGGAGCAAATGGGGACGTCATGAAAGGTGCAATAGGCAAAATCCGTGTATGCATACTGTTGATTGCATACGCCACAGGTGCACAATTGATCAGAGTTTACAAAATGTACATTCTGGCGGGCGATGTAATATTTGCCCTTTGTCAGTTTGGCGATAAGGGGGACGAGAATAAAACTGATCGCCATGGCAATCAGCCATGAGTAGGCTTGCGCATACAGCCCGAAAGTACCGGTGAACGCAATAATGGACATTAGCGAAGCAACCGACATGCTGACAAAACCGACTGGATTGTAGTCGTAAAGGTGGGCTCGTTTGAATTCAACAAGGGGCGGGCTGAGCTTCAAGTATTTGTTAATGGTTAAATCAGCGACAACTGCCGAAATCCAAGCAATGGCGACATTGGAATATAAGCCGAGTACTTTTTGTAAGGCTGCAAATACACCCATTTCCATCAGCAACAAAGCAATGGCGATGTTGAATACCAACCATACCACGCGTCCCGGGTGTGAGTGCGTGACTCTGGAAAAAAAATTGGACCACGCCAAAGAACCTGCATAGGCGTTGGTGACATTGATTTTGATTTGCGAGATGACGACAAAAAGCGTGCTGACAGTGAGCGCTAATCCGGGATGCTCAAAAACATAGGTGTAGGCGATGTAATACATTTGCACCGGCTCTCTTGCCTGGTCAATGGCTAGGCCACTTAATACTGCGATCGATGCCAGCAGCGCACCCCCCATCTGCTTGAGAAACCCCAGCACGATCCATCCTGGCCCTGCAGCCAACAGGGAAAACCACCAACGAAAGCGATTGTCTTTGTGCTTCTCCGGCATAAAACGCAAATAATCGACCTGCTCGCCAATTTGAGCAATGAGGGAAAATGAAATCCCGGTGGCCATGCCAAAGTAATACGGGTCAAATTGATTACTGCCGGAAAGGCTGCCTTGGTAATGGGTTAAAAACTCAAGCGCGCGTGGCTCCCGTGTCAGCACGAAATAAAAAGGGATCAGCATCAATATTAACCATAACGGCTGTGTCCATTGATGCAAACGATTGATAGCGGTTATCCCATAATAAACGATGGGGATGATGATGAGTGAACACAGGATATAGCCAAGGGATAGAGGCAGCTGAAAATACAATTCGAGTGCCTGTGCCATGATGGCGGCTTCCAGGGCAAAAAAGATAAAACAGAAGGAAGCGTAAATCAGTGAGGTAATGGTGGAACCGATATAGCCAAATCCGGCGCTACGGGTTAATAGATCAATGTCGATGTTATGGCGTGCGGCTTGATACGAAATGGGTATTCCAGCCAGCAGAATGATAAGCGATGCGAGAGTAATCGCCGCAATGGCGTTGGTATAGCCAAAGTTGAGCAACAGCACTGCGCCAATTGCTTCTAGCGCCAAAAACGAAATGCTTCCGAGTGCCGTATTGGCAAGCAGCAGTGGCGACCACTTTCTGAAGCTGGACGGGGAGTAGCGGAGTGAATAGTCTTCCAGGGTTTCGGTCGCCACCCAACGATTATACTGGCGGCGGACTTTTTCGATAGGGTGTTTGGTCATCTGTATGGATAAGGGAAATTATGGGGACAAGGCTTTGTGCCACTGACCAACACTGCCAACTTTAGCATAGTTCCAAGATTGGATTTATGAAAAGCGCCAAATCCATCGAATCGACAATTCGCTTATCGGGTGCTGATCGCGACAGCTTGTTCCCGACCCAATATAGCCATCCAATCTGGTTAATTCGTTGCCCGATACCGGTCATTCGTCAGTATCCGGTAATGAGCACAAACTTCCAATCGCTTCCACTTAAACAGAAGTGTTAGACCTTCTTCAGTAAGGCTTCAAACTCTTCCTGTGGCACGGGTCTGCTAAACAAATATCCTTGGAAGTGGGTGCAGCCGTTGTTCAGCAGAAGCCGCCATTGCTCTTCCGTTTCGACACCTTCCGCAATCACTTCCAATTCCAGACTTTGTGCCATGGCGATGATAGTACGAACGATGGATTGGTCATGAAAGTCAGTGACAATGTCATCCACGAATGACTGGTCAATTTTCAATTGATCTAGCGGCAACCGCTTGAGATATTGCAGGGAGGAATAGCCGGTGCCAAAGTCATCCAGTGAGAATTGGACACCGAGTTCTTTCAGCGAGCACATGGTTGTAATAGTGCTTTCAACTCTCTCAAGCAGTAAGCTTTCTGTTAACTCCAGTTTAAGTAGTTTCGGATTGATGGCATAACGGTGCAAGGTAGCCTGAACCTGAGATATGAAATCTGCCTGATGGAATTGTTTTGCACTCACATTCACTGACAGCACAAGATTTCGGGTAGATGCATCCTGTTCCCATGCCTTGATATGCGCACAAGCCGTATCTAGCACCCAGTTTCCAATCTGTAAGATCAGACCGGTTTCCTCTGCCAATGGAATGAATTGCGCAGGAGAGACCTGGCCACGCTCAGGATGGTTCCAGCGAATCAGCGCCTCCGCTCCAGATGGATTACTGGAGCAATCCATCTGAACTTGAAAGTACAACTGGAATTGCTGACAAGCAATGGCTGCGCGTAAATCGCTTTCAAGTGATACGCGGGCAGTGATGTTTTCATGCATTTTCTGGTCAAAGAATCGCAGGGTATTGCGACCATCTTTCTTCGCCTGATACATGGCAATGTCGGCTTGCTGCAACAGCTCATCTGCCCCCATTTGGTGAGCATTGAAAAGGGTAATGCCTATGCTGGAGGAGGAATGGTATCGATGCACTTCAAGCTGGTATGGCTCGCTGAGAGCGAGTAGAATTTTATTGCCGACCAATTCAGCTTGCGCAGCTGCTTCAATGTTTTGCGCGCTCAACCCTACCAGCATGACCATGAACTCATCACCACCTAAGCGGGCAACGGTATCCTCTTCACGTATACAATACCCTAACCTTGTTGCGACTTCTTGCAGCAGTAGATCGCCCATGCAGTGACCAAGGGTGTCATTCACCGTCTTGAAATTATCGAGATCAATATATAGCAGAGCACCATCATGTCCGCTACGGGCACTAGAAGCAAATGCCTGATGGAGCCGATCGGTGAGCAGGCGGCGGTTGGGCAAGCCGGTGAGAGGGTCGTAGAAAGCCAGCTGTTCAATCTCTTGTTCTGCGGCCATGCTCATGGAGATATCTGTCAGTGTGGCAACGTAATTCGTGAGATTGCCGCTCATCCTTAACCGCAGTAATGATGAGGTGTACAGGATAAATTTCGCCATCCTTACGCTGGTTCCAGACCTTACCTTCCCATCCCCCCGTGTCATTGATGCAATCCCACATGGCGGTATAAAAAGCTTTGTCATGCTGACCGGAACTGAGTAGGTGCAGATTCTTACCTATAGCTTCTTCAGCAGAGAAGCCGGTAATACTGGTAAATGCACGGTTTACCTGAAGGATATTGCCATCTACATCGATGACGATCATGCCTTGCTGAGACTCAAATACTGTTGCAGCAATACGAAGTTGATACTCAGTCTGTTTGCGCTCAGTGATGTCATGGCCGGTGACCACCGTTCCGACGATCACGCCATGGCTGTCGCGAATAGGGCCATAGTTATAGCTCCAAATCCAGGTTTCACCGGTGTCTTTGTGCCGCAGCGTAAATTCGACATTTGTATCTGTCTCACCCCGCAACGCTCGGGGCGCTATCCATTGATCCAAGGGCAGACGTTCTCCGCTGGAAGAGTATGCGTCAAGGAATTCAGGGAATTCCGCCAATACCTTGGTGCATTTATCTTTATTTTTGAACTTGTGAAACCTCGCAAAGGCGTTATTGAAGTTAATGATTCGACCCTCGGAATCGGAAATGAATACAGCGTCACTCATACTGTCAAGAGCGCCTTCCAGTTTCGCCGTACTTGTCAGCAACTCCTTGTCGCTGGACGCAATCGTGACAAGATTCGTAAGCATCAATGTGAGCTTGTAGATGCTCATCAATTCACGGTACAAAGGGAGCACCTCTTCGTAGCTACCCCTATCCAGGAAATAGAAAATATTTCTGGAGGTCATCTCCATCCTGTCCGCCATTTCGATGGCATAACGAGCAAGTGCATCATCACCTTTGACAGACGTCATAATCGTATCGATGATGTCCTGGGGTATTTGCGGCGCGGGAGCTGCGGCTCGGTCTTCGAACTTGATCGCAATAATAACGTTTTTAAGCCAGATGACACGATCGGTCGCAAGTATGGTATCAATCTCAGAAGTCCGCTGGACGTGGGCCAGATAGTGGTTGATATCTTCGATATCCGCCTCAAGCAATTTATTCAGGTAGCCTTTAGCGGTATAAGCCCGAATCAGCTTGAAGAAATGAAACGTTATGTCCAGTATTTCCAAAGGTTCTTCACGCACCACTAAGGCCTGAATCAAACCCTGCTCAAAAATTCTTAACCCTGCCAAATAGTCGACAAATGGCACTTTGATCTGGTCATGGTACTCACCCAGTGCAATGTAGCGCTTCTTGATCTCTTCATCGGTCATAGGAATCGAGTCGAGTAGAAATTGCTTTTGCCGTTTTATGAGTGATCTGATCTGTGTCTGATCCTTAAAGAACCCGGAGAAATCCGTACTCGACAGCATAGTGTCGTAGAAGTTCTCGAATAGAGCATCCAGGTCGATTTCAGCGTATTTTTGTAATTTGTATTTCATTCTTGAATCAAAGACATGACCAATTTATTATTGAGCAATGTTACACAGAGTAAACCAATTCGCAATGTTGATGAAAAGTTTAATGTGCGCTTCTGGCACACACATAGCCGAATGAGGGCAAACAGCGCTAAAGAATCAACAAATTTTCCTCTACTCCGTGCGCGCCGATGCAGCATCATTTGATGTGCCGATTAGCCATTTGCATTATACCGCGCAGAAAGAACCCGGGACTGCGGCGGGAGCGCCACTTCCATTGATGACATCTTTAAAACCGATTCAAGAATGAAGAAATTATGGATATATTATTTGTGATCACCTATTCAGGCCGGACACCCGAATGGCCCAATTGAAACTACCGGTGCCGATAGGGACTTTTCAGTAAAAAGTTGACCAGCTAATATTTGCCTTGAATGGCGTAGAGGCGTCTCATATGAGAATCTTCTGATCCATTTTGGTACTTTTCGTAGAACGCTTGGCGTTTTCCTCACTTTCCCCGAGCGCTAGCTTGGGCATTTGGATGCCCATTAATATCGGTATCTGAATGGCTGTTTTCCAAGGTTAACCAGCCATTTGCTGGAAACTGGCGACGGTCTCTTTCTGGCCGAGAGTCTCCCGTCACAATGCCTCAAGATCAACGTCAGCTATCGGGAAACGCATGTGTCAGGATACCGACCTAATCCAATAAGCCGGGTTGTAT
>Ga0209797_10001731_pt1 | contig 10986 bp, 8 predicted proteins | sample DOMMetBare3Fresh_2_FD_187472 | JGI IMG/M metagenome (GOLD analysis project Ga0209797, IMG submission 187472) | Wetland sediment microbial communities from St. Louis River estuary, USA, under dissolved organic matter induced mercury methylation -... | ecosystem: Environmental > Aquatic >...
CCCGCCAGCCGCTTGATCCGGCCCACCATCGCGGTGAGCCCATGCATCCGGGTCATCCCCAGCGCTTCCGTGAGTCCGAGCTGATCGAGCAGGTCGCTCGGTAGCGCCTGCACTTCCGCCGGCGTTGCGCCGTTGATCCCCTTGGCCAGCAGCGAGACGAAGCCCCGGACGGTCGGCGCTTCTCGCGGGGCATCGGCGTGCAGCACGATGCCCTCGGGGCCGTTCCTGACAAAGAGGAAGACGGGGGACTGGCACTCCGGCACGCGGTTGATCCCCTGATCCCGTGCGGCGTGGTACTCCTCCGGCAGGGGCGGGAGCTTCTTGCTGTAGTCGAGGAGCAGCTCCAGGCGCGTCTGCTTGTCGGACGCCTTGAAGCGACGGACGATCTTGTCGAGAGCTTCGGTCATCCGCGAAAGCTAAGGCCCCACCTCACTCCTGTTCCACCTCCGCTGCCGCGGCCAGTTCCTCGATGAGCCCCTGCAGGTCGAAGCCGTGCGCCTCCGCAACGAAGCCCAGCGTCTTGGTGCCCCCGCAGCACATGTCGATGCCGCGTCGTGCGAGCACCGGCACCGTGGCTGGCCACAGCTCGGCCACCTGGGCGACCGTCATATCGGGCTGGATCGAAGTATGGATCGTCATGCGTTCTCTCTCCGTGTGCGTCCCACGAGCATGAGACGAAGGTGGTGTGCAGCGGTGGTCAGGATCGAGCCGAGGAAGAGGAGCGCTCCTCCACGCACCAGCGGCGGATTCGCGGTGACGAGCCCGATGATCAGCAGGCCCAGCCCGGTCGTATGCAGGGCAACCGTCACCCACCCCAGCGCCGGCACGACCATCTGCGGGAGCGTGGGGGTACCGGGCCGGCCAGCGCGTGCCGCGAAGCGATGGTGCCAGGTGAGCGTCGGCAGCACCCGATAGGAGACCCCGAGGATGAAGGCGGTCAGCCAGCCGAGGAGCAGCAGCGCGACGTAGGCGATGACGATGCCGCCGGCGAGCGGTCCCCGCGCGAGCACCATGCAGCCCATCAGCAGCGCCGCTGCCAGCCAGCCGAGTGCGGCCAGGGTGAGCGTCGTCGCCGGATCGAGGGCGGGGCGGGCCCGGCCCCGGTACCAGCGGGCCGCGAGCCAGAGGAAGATCAGGGCTCCCGCAATCATCGCGGCCGCCCCGGCGAACCCGAGCCAGCGGAAGCCGCCGACTTCTCCGATGGCGAACAGCACCGTACCGGTGGCGAGGATGCGGGGCAGGGCGCGGATCGGCCATCCCGGAGCATCGATGGTGCCGAGGAACATCGGGAGCATCCGGCTTCCGACGCCCGCCACGGTCATCGAGGCGAAGCCCACCGCGCCGAAATGAAAGTGGGCCGCGAGCAGCGGCAGTCTCGGCGTGGTCCACCAGCCGAGCGCGTCACCGATCCGGGCACCGCCGATCAGCATCGCGAAGCCGAGTCCCATGTGAGCGTAGGAGATGTAGATGCCGAGCTGGCGGTTGCGGCCCGCCTTCCGGTTCTCGGGCAGGAAGTTCCACGCCACTCCGTAGAGTGCGCAGAACAACAGCGTCCAGCCGGCGCTCTGCGCGAGTCGCGAACCCAGCAGCAGTCCCGTGGCCAGGGTGGCAGTCCCCGCAACCTGGGCCGCGAACGAGAAGCGGGCGACCCGGACGCTCCTCGCCGCGACCCCGAGCATCGCCGGGAAAATCTGGTACAGCACCCCCATGATGACGGTCGTGATCCAGCCGAGCGTGAAGAGATGGGTCAGCCCCAGGGCGCGGGGATCGAGAAAGCTTCCTGTCGCCAGCTCAGGCGCGAGCCAGACCAGGCCGGCGGCGCCGAGAATGGCCCAGCCGAAGCCGGCGGCGAAGTGACTGGCGATGATTAGAAACGGGGGCGGCCCCGGCTGGGCCAGCGGCAGGCTCCGCCCGGCAGCGACCGCCGCGGGTGGGGACGGGGCGTGCTGTGGCTCGGTCATGGTCCGGTCAGGGTCGGCATGACCGGGATAATATCATACACAGGTGATGATTCGATGAAGAAACGATTAGAGGCGGGGAACTTCCCCGCCTCCGACCGTCGTCCACAAGCTGAGCTGGCTTCAGGCCTTCTTGGTCAGGGCGCCGCTCATCTTGCCAGACAGGAGTCCGAACAGCGCGCCGATCACCATCGAGACGGCCACGGCGATGAGTGCGTTCTGCTTGGGACTCGCCGACATCAGGCTGTCCTTGGTGAGATTCGCGCCGCCACCGGCGAGCAGGAAGGCGAAGACGCTGGCGTAGCCGTAGACGCTCGCCGGGATCGTGGCGAGTGCCTTGACGTGCGCCGCGAGGCAGAGCACGAGGACCGTGGCGCCCACCACGATGCCGGCCCAGAGCGGCAGGCCCAGGGTGTCGCCCATGGGCACCGATACCAGGATGAGCGCGGCCACCCAGGCCACGATCGCGCCGAACACGTTGCAGACGATCGTGTTCTTCAGCGCCTCGTTGTTGCCGCCGGTGGCGAAATAGCATCCCCACGCGATGAACGCGGCCCAGATCAGGTAGCTGGTCAGGAACTTGAGGAAGACGAACGTGGCGATCCCGCCCAGGATCCCGATGCTCAGCGACAGTGCGACGAGTTGCGTCATGGCCAGGCCCTCCCTTGCTGCGTTAGGGTGTGACGTGCGACGTCACGCGTGACATGGAACGGGGCACTCGTGGGAACGTCCGATGTACGGCGAAGGCCGGTCGCTGTCAAGCGGCCGGCCTTCGAATTGTCCAGCAGGCGCTGGCGCCGCTGGTCTGCTCTCGCGCTGCCGCGGCGCGCAGCTGCGCGTTACATGTTCTCCACCACGGCCTTGCCGAATTCCGAACATTTCAGCAGGGTTGCGCCCTCCATCTGCCGCTCGAAGTCGTAGGTGACCCGCTTCTGGCTGATGGTCTTCTCCAGGCCCTTGATGATCAGGTCGGCGGCCTCGCCCCATCCCATGTAGCGGAACATCATTTCGCCGGAGAGGATCACCGAGCCGGGATTCACCTTGTCCTGGTTGGCATACTTGGGCGCCGTGCCGTGGGTCGCCTCGAAGATCGCGTGCCCGGTGATGTAGTTGATGTTCGCGCCGGGCGCGATGCCGATGCCGCCGACCTGTGCCGCGAGCGCGTCGGAGATGTAGTCCCCGTTCAGGTTCATCGTGGCGAGCACATCGTACTCCGCCGGCCTGGTCAGGATCTGCTGCAGCATCGCGTCGGCGATGACGTCCTTGATGATGACGCCGCCCGGCAGCCGGCACCACGGTCCACCGTCGATCTCCACCCCGCCGAATTCCTGCTTGGCGAGCTCGTAGCCCCAGTCGCGGAACGCCCCCTCGGTGAACTTCATGATGTTGCCCTTGTGCACCAGGGTGACGCTCTTCTTCTTCTGCGCCACGGCGTACTGGATCGCCGAGCGGATCAGGCGCTTGCTGCCCTCCTCGGAGATCGGCTTGATGCCGATGCCGCTGGTGGCGGGGAAACGGATGGTGCTCGCGCCCATCTGCTCGATCAGGAACTTGATGAGCTTCTGCGACTGCTCGGTCTTCGCCTTGAACTCGATGCCGGCGTAGATGTCCTCGGTGTTCTCCCGGAAGATGATCATGTCCACCAGCTCCGGCTGCTTCACCGGGCTCGGCACGCCGGTGAACCAGCGGACCGGGCGGACGCAGGCGTAGAGGTCGAGCTTCTGCCGGAGCGCCACGTTGAGCGAGCGGAACCCCCCGCCGACGGGCGTGGTGAGCGGGCCCTTGATGCCCACGAGGTAGTAGTCGATCGCGCGCAGCGTGTCATCGGGCAGCCAGCTGTCGAGCTTGTCGCGCGCCTTCTCGCCGGCATAGACCTCGAACCACTCGATCTTCCGCTTGCCGCCGTAGGCCTTCGCCACCGCGCCGTCGAACACCACCTGCGAGCCGCGCCAGATATCGGGACCGGTGCCGTCGCCTTCGATAAAGGGAATGATCGGGTGATCGGGGACGCGGAGTGCGCCGTTGACCATCGTCATCGCCTCGCCCCGGGTGGGCGCGACGAGTGCATCGAAATTCGGAGGAGTGGGCATGGCTTCAGTTCGGGAGTAAGTTGAAAACAATATACCATGAGCCAAGCCCCTAATCCCGACCCCGTCCAACCCCTTCGCGACTCCATGGCCCGCCAGGAGCGGGTGCTGGACGCCGCCCGCGGCATTCTGGCCGTCTTCGACGCCCATCAGTCCCAGTTCCGGCTCATCACCCGCCGCGCCGAGGCGCGCTTCCTCCTGCGCGACTGGCGCGGCAGCCAGCAGGACGCCGCCGAGCGCCTGACGCTCTACCGGCAGTTCGTGAGCTGGTGCGTGCAGGACCTCCGCAAGTCGCTCGGCGACTCGACCGATGACACGCCGTTGTGGGTCGCCCTCCGTCGGGCCTACGCCCGGGAGGCCGCGCCCCGTCTCGATGCCGAGCTGGCGCTCACCTTCTTCAATTCCGTCGTGCGGCAGGTCCTGAAGGCCGTCGGTCCCGAGGCCGGCGTCTACTTCGACGACCGCGACTTCCAGGAACTCCGGCCGCTGACCTCGGCCCAGCCGCTCCGCGCGTATCCCGGCGGCCGGACCCTGGAGGCGATGATTCGCGAACTCCTCGCGGACCTCCCGTTCGCCAGCCGCTACCCGGGCCGAGACGCCGACGCGCTGCTGATCGCGCGGGCCCTCGCCGAGGACCTCGCCCGCCAGCCCCGGCCGGCGCTGCTGGAAACCATCGAGATGGTCGGAGTGCCCTTCTACCGGAACAAGGGCGCCTATCTCATCGGGCGGGTACGCACCAGCGAAGGCGTCGTGCCGCTCGTGCTCGCGATCGTGCACGATGCCGCCGGCATCAGGGTGGACGCGGCGCTCACCACGGCGGACGAGATCAGCGTGGTCTTCTCCTTCACCCGCTCCTACTTCCATGTGGAGATGGATTGTCCGCGGGCGATGGTCGAGTTCCTGCGTTCGCTGATGCCGCGGAAGCCCCTGGAGGAGCTCTACACCTCGATCGGCTATCACAAGCACGGGAAGACCGAGCTGGTGCGCGCGCTCCTGCGCCACATGGATGCGCATGACGCAACTTTCGTCCTGGCCGAGGGCGACAAGGGGCTCGTCATGGCGGTGTTCGCGCTGCCGACCCTCAACGTGGTCTTCAAGATCATCAAGGACCGGTTCGGTCCTCCCAAGCAGACGACCCGGCAGCAGGTGATGGAGAAGTACCACCTGGTCTTCGTGCGCGATCGCGTCGGACGTCTCGCGGATGCCCAGGAATTCGAGGGCCTCGCCTTCGAACAGGCCCGCTTCGCGCCGGATCTCATGGCGGAACTCGGGGCCGAGTGCGCGAGCAGCGTAAGCGTGGAGGGGGACCACGTGATCATCCGGCACCTCTACACCGAGCGCCGGGTGACGCCGCTCAACCTGTATCTCCGCCAGGTCGGCGAAGCCCGCGCCATCGACGCGGTGCTCGACTACGGGCAGTGCATCAAGGATCTCGCCGCCGCCAACATCTTCACCGGCGATATGCTGCTCAAGAACTTCGGCGTCACCCGCAACGAGCGGGTGATCTTCTACGACTACGATGAGCTCTGCCTGCTCACCGAGTGCAACTTCCGCGACATCCCCCAGTCCCGGCACGACGAGGACGAGTACAGCGCCGAGCCGTGGTTCTCCGTCGGCGAGCACGACATCTTCCCGGAAGAGTTCCGCGCCTTTCTCACCCTCCCCGGCCGGATCGGTGAGGCCTTCATGGCGGCCCACGGCGACCTGCTGACTGCCGAATACTGGCGCCGCATGCAGCGGCTGGCGGAGGTAGGCGAGGTCGTGGACATCTTCCCCTACAAGGCGAGCCGGCGGCTCAGGTAGTCGGCGTCCTGCCGTGATTCCCCGCGCCGGGGCGCTCCGCGGCGGTGGGGCATTTCCGGGATGACGGTTGAGCGCCCGAGTCGGCTATAATTCCCCGCCTCATGGCCATCCTTTCTGTATCCAGCGTCCAGATCCAGTACGGCGCCGACGTCCTGCTGCGCGATGTCACCTTCTCCGTCGAGCGGGGTGAACGCTGGGGCATCATCGGCCGCAACGGCAGCGGCAAGACCTCGCTCTTCCGCATCATCACCGGCGATCTCGCCCCGGAGAAGGGCGGCGTGAGCCGCACGCCCGGGCTCAAGGTCGCGCTGCTCGACCAGCACCGCGGCTTCGGCGGCGCGACGACCGTCTGGGAAGCCGCCTGCGCCGCCTTTTCCGATCTGCTGGAGCTGGAGCGCTCCCTCGAAGCCCAGGGCCACGCGCTCGGCGAGATGGGGGACCGCTCCACGCCCGAGATGCTGGCGAAATACGACCGCGATCTCGAACGCTACGGCCGCGAGGGCGGCTACGAGGTCCAGGCCAGGGTGTCGGCTGTGCTGCACGGCCTCGGCTTCGATCCCGAGCTGGCCCACCATCAGCCGCTCTCCAACCTGAGCGGCGGGGAGCGCGGCCGCCTCGGCCTCGCAAGCCAGCTGGTGGCGCCGGCCGACGTGCTGCTGCTCGACGAGCCGACCAACCACCTGGACCTCGAAACCACCGCGTGGCTCACCGACCACCTGAAGGGACTCAACGCCGCCGCGCTGATCGTCAGCCACGACCGCGCCTTTCTCGACGCCGTGGCGCATCACATCCTCCACCTCGAGGCCGGGACCGCCAACGCCTACGACGGCGGCTACTCCGACTTCGTGCGCCAGCGCGATGAGCGGCGGATGTCGCAGCAGCGCGCCTACGACAAGCACTCCAAGGTCGTCGCGAAGGAAGAGGATTTCATCGCCCGGAACATCGCCGGCCAGAAGACCGCGCAGGCGAAGGGCCGCCGCCGGAAACTCATGCGCATGCCACGACTCTCGCCCCCGCCGGGCGAGTACGGCGCGATGGCGGTGCGCTTCAAGTCGGAGGGACGCGGCGGCGACCAGATCCTGATCACCGACAAACTCAAGGTCATGGTGGGCGACCGGGTCCTGCTCGACAACTTCTCCGCCTCGGTGCGCCGCGGCGATGTGCTCGGTCTCATCGGACCCAACGGGGCGGGGAAGAGCACCCTGCTCGCCACCATCCTGGGTGAACGTTCGGCGCAGGGCGGCACCGTGCGGATCGGGGAGTCCACCGCGATCGCCTCCTACCGCCAGGACCTCGAGCAGGTGCCGCGGGACAAGGCGCTCTTCGACATCATCCACGACCTGCGCCCGATGTGGACCCGCGGCCAGGTGATGGATCACCTCGGCCGCTACGACTTCTCCGGCGACGAGACCCTGCGGAAGGCGGGCTCGCTCTCCGGCGGCGAACTCGCGCGGGTGGCGCTGGCGATGATGACGCTGGCGCACGCCAACGTGCTGGTCTTCGACGAACCCACCAACCACCTCGACGTGGAATCCATCGAAGCGCTGGAGGATGCCATCGAGGAATACGAGGGCACCGTCATCCTGGTGAGTCACGACCGGGCGCTCCTGCAGGGGCTCTGCACCAGGGTCTGGGCCCTCGAGCATGCCCATATCACCGATTACGACGGCAGCTTCGGCGAGTGGGAGGCCGCGCGCGATGAACGGCGCCGAGCCGCCGCCGCGCAGGCAAAGGACGAGGAGAATGCTCGCCGGGCCCGGGAGAAGAAGTCGGGCCAGAAGGTGTCGGGCGGCAAGCAGGACAGCCGGAAGGCGCAGCAGAACGAGAGCCGCAACGTGAAGCGGGCGCTCGAGCAGGCGGAGGCGCGGGTGCATGCGCTCGAGGGGCGTTCCCACGAACTCGATGCGCAGCTCGCCGATCCCAAACTGTACGAGACAGCCGATGGAACCGCGCGCGCCGCGAAGCTGGCGCTGGAGCTGGAACGGGTGAAGCTCGAGCTGGAGACTGCCTATACCGAATGGGAAGCGCGGGGCGCCGAGCTGGAGAAGCTGGAAGGATGAGACGCTCCGCAGCCCGGCTGGAGATCCTCGGCGCCGCATTGCTCTTCTCCACCGGCGGCGCCGCGATCAAGGCGGCCCAGTTCACCAACTGGCAGGTGACCGGGCTCCGCTCCGGCATCGCGGCCGTCGCGGTCTGGCTGCTGATCCCGGCCTCACGCCAGATCCGCCGCGACGGAATCGGGGTGACGCTGCTGGTCGCCCTCGCCTACGCGGCGACCCTCACCCTGTTCGTGCTGGCCAACAAGCTCACGACGGCAGCCAACACCATCTTCCTGCAGTCCACGGCGCCGCTCTACATCCTGCTGCTCGGCCCGCTCCTCCTCAAGGAATCCATCACCCGGCGCGACCTGGGGTTCATGGTCGCGGTTGCCCTGGGGATGACCTTCTTCTTCCTCGGCCGGCAGGCGAGCTTCGCCACCGCGCCGGACCCGCTGAAGGGCAACATCTTCGCCCTGCTCTCCGGCGTGACCTACGCGGCCCTGCTCATGGGGCTCCGCTGGATGGGAACCCGCGGCGGCTCCCCGGCGGCCGCCGTGGCGATCGGCAATCTGCTCGCCTTCCTGCTCGCCTCGCCCAGCATGTTCCCGTTAGGCGCCCACGGCACCGTCGACTGGGCGGTGATCCTCTACCTGGGCGTCTTCCAGATCGGGCTGGCCTACTACCTGCTCACGAAGGGAATTCCTCACGTGCCCGCCTTCGAGGCCTCGCTGCTGCTTTTCCTCGAGCCGGCGCTCAATCCGCTCTTCGCGTGGCTGGTGCATGGCGAGCGTCCCGGTCCGTGGGCGCTGGTCGGCGGCGCGCTCATCATGAGCGCCACCCTGGTCAAGGCGTGGCGCGATACGCAGGGGACCCCGGCCTCCGTGCCGGGGAATCCATTGTGACCGCGCTCATCGAGACCGTTCGCGTCCGCGACGGCGCCGCGCCGCTCTGGTATCTCCACCTGCGGCGTCTGGTGGCGAGCTGTCAGGCACTCGGCATCCCATTCCCGCGCTCCCTCGCGGTCCCGGAGGGCGGGGCCGATCGGGTGCACCGGCTCGAAGTCGGTCCGGGCGGGGTCGAGGTCACCAGCCGCGCCGTCGGTCCAGTCGCGCCGGTGAAGCTCCACACCAGCGCCGTGGCTCATCGGCCCTATCGCCACAAGACCACCGAGCGCGCCCAGTTCACCCGGGCGGCGGAAGAGGCGCGGGCGGCGGGAGCCGACGACGGCCTGCTGCTCACCGCGGAGGGCCAGGTCGCGGAGCCGACGATCTGGTGCCTCTACTGGTGGGAGGGCGACACCCTCTGCGCACCGGCGCTCGACCTCGGCATCCTGCCTGGCGTCTCCCGGATGCGGATCGAGGAACTCGCCGGTCCGGTGGCGGCGCGGCGGGTGGGGCGCCGGGCGATTACCGGGCAGCCGGTCTTCGTCTCCAACGCGGTGAGGGGTATCGTCGAAGTTGCCACTTTGGACCGCGCCGAGGTGCCTTCGCACCCCGGCACGGCGGTGCTCCGGGAGCGCTTCTGGACTTGACCCGTCGGCGGCCGCTCGATAGCTTCTCCCGGCTCCGGGTCAGGGCTGAAAGCGACCCCGTGGTGGTTGTAGCTCAATCGGTTAGAGCGCCGGACTGTGGCTCCGGAGGTTGCGGGTTCGATCCCCGTCAGCCACCCTGGAACTCCTGATTGTAGGTCCGTAGCTCAATTGGTAGAGCACCGGTCTCCAAAACCGGGGGTTGGGGGTTCGATTCCCTCCGGGCCTGTAGCATTGCAGTGAACTAGGCACTAAGCACCAGGCACTAAGCACTGTTGTTGGCAGTACACGCCGCTATCGTCTAGAGGCCTAGGACACAGCCCTCTCAAGGCTGGAACACGGGTTCGAATCCCGTTAGCGGTACTGGGGTGGGCTCCCAACGGCCCCATCGTCTATCGGTTAGGACGCGACCCTTTCAAGGTCGAGAGACGGGTTCGACTCCCGTTGGGGCTACTGAAGTTGGACGGGCGCCTCTGCCCGACGCAGCAACACGCGGCGCTAGCTCAATTGGCAGAGCAAGTGACTCTTAATCACTAGGTTGTAGGTTCGATTCCTACGCGCCGCATCACGAGCATCTATTGAAGTACTGATCCAGCTTCAGCTGCATACGGGCCGCTCCTCGGAGCGGCCCGTTTCGTTGCTTGGAATGCCCTCACGGCACCTCGTGGCCGCAGCCATGCATGGGGACACGTTCATGAATTTTCTGAACCACACCGGAATGCCAGATTGTCTGCGATCAATATCACAAAATGCTCTTGACAGTTGTATCGAAAAACGCTATCTCAATTCACTACATCACATCTAGCAGTCGATTCTGGCGCCCGCTGCAGGCCAACGTGCGCGCAGAGAAGCTTTTAGCACGCTCCTTCGGCCATCACGCAGTCGCCGTGTTGTCGGCAGCCCCAATCACCGGTTCGCGAACTCGACAGACCATCTGTCGCTCCCTCTTGCGGACATCCCGAGCAGTACCGTTGCAATATCGCAGGCGCGCTCAGAAGCAGGCATCACCCATCACGCACCAGAGTGTCTTCGGGGAGCCCAGTTCGGCGGGCCGCTTCATCTCGTCACGTCGCGTGTTCTTCAATGTCCCGTACCGCACACCTCAGGAGGCGGTATGACCGGCTGGTCGGCTACGAGCAGGAGTTGTCAGGGATGGGCACGAGGGAGCGCGTTGCTGCTTTGCGGCGCGTTTTGCCTGGGGCTGGCTTCGACAACCACAGCAGGCGTCAGATCACCCACCACATCCCTGTCCTGCAACGCTTCCTCAATGGCTTCGTCCACAAGCTCTTTCGCGGCAGGCAATTTCACCTGTCCCTCCGGGCCGCGGTAACCGTGGCGGCGGTCGTAATCGAAGACACCCTTGCGCAGGCCTTCGTTGGCGGCCGTCTGATCAAGCTTGCGGATAGTGGTGTAAACCCTGAGTCCGCTGATATAGGCCGTGTCGCCGTATTGGTCGTGGACTTCTTTACGCGCCATCTCCGCAATATATTCAGCTTTTACCGTGAATTGCTGCTGGTCGACGTTAAGACGCAGCGGCTCGGCAATGGCGGACTTGAACTTCTCATCTGAAA
>Ga0209797_10001732_pt1 | contig 10984 bp, 9 predicted proteins | sample DOMMetBare3Fresh_2_FD_187472 | JGI IMG/M metagenome (GOLD analysis project Ga0209797, IMG submission 187472) | Wetland sediment microbial communities from St. Louis River estuary, USA, under dissolved organic matter induced mercury methylation -... | ecosystem: Environmental > Aquatic >...
GGTGCCAGCTTGAAAGTGCCAGACTGGGCCCTGTTCGCGCCCTGGATGACGCTGCTGGCATCTTGATTCGCCGCGGCCTTACCCTCGCCGCGAGGCAGCGTAACGGCCAATTCCTCGGGCGGGGATCACCTGATCCCGAGATCCATGAGCTGACTTGCGGCCCTTTGTTACCTCGGGGTCGAGAGTTCGATTCTCTCCCTGGCGACGATTTCCAGCTCATCGAGGGCGCGTTCCAGAATGCCGAGTCCCTCGTCCACGACGGCATCCTCCGCCGTGATCGGCACGAGGATACGGATCACGTTGCCGTAGATTCCGCAGGACAGCAGGATCAGGCCGAGTTCGCGGGCGCGCTTGGTCAGCGCCTTCGTCAAGTCGACTGCGGGCTTTTCCGGATCGCCGCCTTCGCACAACTCGAATGCGACCATCGCGCCGAGGCCGCGGACCTCGGCAATCGAGGGGTGGCGCGCGGCGAGCGCTTTCAGCCGCGTCATCAGCCGCGCGCCCAGCTTTCCGGCGCGCGCGAAAATCTGCTCCTGTTCGAACACATCGAGCACTGCAATCGCCGCGGCACAGGCGACCGGGTTGCCGGCATAGGTGCCGCCGAGCCCGCCCGGTGCGCAGGCATCCATGATCTCGGCACGGCCAATCACAGCAGACAGCGGGAATCCACCGGCCAGCGACTTGGCAAGCGTCGTGATGTCCGCGGCAACGCCGAAATGCTCCATCGCGAACATGCGGCCGGTGCGGCCGGCGCCACACTGGATCTCGTCCGCAATCAGCACGATGCCGTGCTTATCGCAGAGCTCGCGCAGGCGCAGCACGAAGTCCTTCGGCGCAACATAGAAACCGCCTTCGCCCTGCACCGGTTCGAACATGATCGCGGCGACTCGCGTTGCTTCGACGTCGCACTTGAACAGCAGCGCGAGCGCATTCAGCGAGTCGTCGACCGACACGCCATGCAGCGCGTTCGGAAACGGCGCGTGGTAAACCTCACCGGGCAGGGGTCCGAAGCCCGCCTTGTAGGGCTCGACCTTGCCGGTCAGCGCCATCGCCATGAAGGTGCGCCCATGAAAGCCGCCGGCGAATGAGATCACGGCGGAGCGCCCGGTGTAGGCGCGCGCAATCTTGACCGCGTTTTCGACCGCCTCGGCGCCGGTTGTCATCAATAGCGACTTGTGCGCGCCGGCGCCCGGCGCGAGCTTGTTGAGCCGCTCGCAGAGCGCGACATAGGGCTCGTAACCGGTGACCTGGAAACAGGTGTGCGTGACCTTGTCGAGTTGCGCGCGCACGGCCTCGAGCACACGCGGATGGCGGTGGCCGGTATTCAGCACGGCGATGCCGCCGGCAAAGTCTACGTAGCGGTTTCCGTCCGCATCCCACAGCAGCGCATTCTCCGCGCGTTCAATGTAGATAGGCTGCGCCATGGCGACGCCGCGGGCGACGGCCGCGTTGCGTCGCGCGGCCAGGGATTCGTTGTTTTTCATTCCAACCTCAGTGGACCTGGATCTCGTCGATGTCGTCGTCCTCGACGACCTGTTCCCAGGTGAATGCAGCCTCGATGGGGCTTCGGCGCATGATGTCTTCCGTGAGGTCGGTGTATCCAAACTCATCCGGTTCAACATCATCCACCGAGCCACCCCAATCGTCCGGAGGGGCCGCGGAGGCGACCGCGAACTGGCTCCATTCGTCGATGTCGATTTCGTCGATGCCACCGTCGAATTCCTGCACTTCGATGGTGCCGGATTTCTCGTCGAGTGCCACGACCTGAAAGATATCGCTCCTGGTGCGGTGCGAGTACCAGTTTCCGACGATCGGTGTCAGGCGATGGCTCACGGCCCGGTTCCTGCATGGGGCTCGCCACCCATCGTGGCGGGCGACATTTTTATCCTACGCCTATTGCGCGAATTCGCATACTGTTCGATCCATAATTCGAACATGCGGCCGGCGGCGGCTCAGGAGGCAGTATGGCGACACCCGCAATTGTGGATTTCCGGCGCAACCTGAAGGCGCAGGAATCAGCGCCGGCGCCGGAGCGAGTGCTGAAGGGCGAACCGAAGACCTGGGTGCGCAACTATTACACGGACCCCAGCGAGCAGTTCTTCGCCGGCACCTGGGCAAGCAGTGTCGGCAAATGGCAGATTGAATACACCGAGCACGAATTCTGCCATTTGCTCGAGGGTCGCGTGGTTCTGACCTCAGCCGATGGCCGCCGCTGGCAGTTCAATGCGGGTGACGCCTGGGTGATTCCTGCCGGATTCAGCGGCACCTGGGAGACCGTTGAACCGGCCCGCAAGCGCTACGCGACCTTTGAGGCAGCGAAACCTGCCTGATTTTGCGGTAGAATTGTAAGACCTGTGGCTCGGGGGAGCCGGGCACAACAAAGGAGAGCCAATGAGGTATTCAACAGGGCTACTGGCTGCAGGACTGCTGGGCATCGCCGGCGTTGCTGGCGCTGACGGAGTGACGGCCACTGTCACTGCGTCGAGCGATTACGACTTCCGCGGTATTACGCAGTCCGCGAAGGATCCGGCGCTCGCGATCAGCGTCGACTATGCCCATGACAGCGGTTTCTATGCCGGCATCTGGGGCAGCAATATCGACTTTGGCGGTTTCTACAACGAGGACCTCGAAATCGACTATTACGCGGGCTACGGCTGGGGTTCCGAAGACGGACCGGCGTGGAATGCCTTCATGGTCTACTACACGTATCCGAGCACCGGGACGGTTGTGGACAGTGTCACTGCCAACTTTCCGGAAGCGAATTTCGGCGTGACCTACAAGTGGCTGAACGCCAAGGTCTGGTACTCGTGGGACTTCGCCAATTCTGACGAGGATGCCTACTACATCGACACAAGCGGTACCTTCGCGTTGCCACAGGACTTCAGTCTGGTGGTGCACGCGGGTTACAGCGGCGGTGATTACTGGGCATCATCCGAGTACTACGACTATTCGATCGGCGTAACCAAGACGATTGGTCACTTCAACCTGGGGCTCAAGTTCATCGATGGCAGTGACCTCGATGACCTCGACGACTTTGACGTGCCGCCAACCCCGGGCCTCGATCACGACATCTTCTCTACTGACGCCAAGGCTTATTTCAGCATTTCGACCACGTTCCCGTGGTCTACTGAGTAAGACGCACCAGGCACGCGATGAAATAAGACGGGCCGGCAATGCCGGCCCGTTTTTTTATGCCAGTCCGTCGATGACGGTGGCAAGCGTCTCGAAAATCCTGTCAACCTGCGCGCGCTCGATGATGAGCGGCGGCGACAGCGCGATCGTATCGCCGGTCGTGCGCACCAGCAGGCCTTTCTCGAAGGCCGCGACGAGGGCATCGTAGCCGCGTGCGCCTGGCTTGTTCGCGCGCGGCTCGAGCTCGATGCCCGCAACGAGACCGTAGGCGCGCAGGTCGACGACGTGCCGTCGTCCCTTCAGGGAGTGCACGGCTTCGTCCCAGTAGGGCGCCAGCTTGCGGGCCTGTTCGAACAGGCCGGCCCGGTAGATTCGCTGTGTTGCGAGGCCCGCGGCGCAGGCGACCGGGTGGGCCGAATAGGTGTAGCCATGGAACAACTCGATTGCCTGCTCCGGGCCGGTCATGAATGCTTCATAGATCTCGCGGCGCACGAGCACGGCGCCCATCGGTATGGCGCCGTTGGTCAGGCCCTTCGCGCAGGTCATCATGTCCGGCACGACGCCGAATTCCTGCGCCGCGAATGCCGAGCCGGTGCGCCCGAAGCCGGTGATGACCTCATCAAAGATCAAAAGGATGCCGTGCTTCGTGCAGATTTCGCGCAGCCGCTGGAGGTAGCCCCGCGGCGGCAACAGCACGCCCGTGGATCCGGCAATCGGCTCGACGATGACCGCCGCGATGGTCGAGGCGTCGTGCAGCGCGACCATTCGTTCCAGATCGTCGGCAAGCTCGGCGCCGTGCGCTGGCAGCCCGCGCGAATAGGCGTTGCGCGCGGGATCGTGCGTGTGACGCAGGTGATCCACCCCGGGCAACAGAGCTCCAAAATACTTGCGGTTATTGACCATGCCGCCGACCGAAATGCCGCCAAAGCCGACGCCGTGATAACCACGCTCGCGCCCGATGAGGCGCGTGCGCGCGGCATCGCCGCGCACGCGGTGCCAGGCGAGCGCGATCTTGAGCGCCGTGTCCACCGACTCCGAACCCGAGTTCGTGAAGAACACGTGGTCCATGCCCTTCGGCGCGATCTCGACCAGCGCATTGGCAAGCTCGAATGCGAGCGGGTGCCCCATCTGGAATGGCGGCGCGTAATCCATGATCGCGATCTGCCTGGCCACTGCCTCGGTGATTTCGCGCCGCCCGTGACCGGCATTCACGCACCAGAGACCCGCGCAGCCGTCGAGGATCTGCCGGTCATCGGGTGTCCAGTAGTGCATGCCCTCGGCGCGCGCGAGCATCCGCGGCGCCGACTTGAACTGGCGATTGGCCGTGAATGGCATCCAGAACGCCTCGAGGGCGGACCGATTCGGCGACGGGGAATTCATTGGCGGCGGCTCCGTGGGCTGAGGTGATCAATAAAATTGACACTAATTGCACGCAGGCGCGATATTACGCAAGTTCTGTTTAATATCATAGACATGCGAGGCAGCGATGGCCAATGATGTCAGCGCCCGACTGAAGGCTGTGCGCCTGATGCACGGGCTCTCGCAACGCGAGCTGGCCAAGCGCGCCGGCGTGACCAACGGGATGATCTCGCTGATCGAGCAGGGCCGCGTGAGTCCGTCGGTCGCCTCGCTGAAGAAGGTGCTGGACGGCATTCCGATGCAGCTGGCCGAGTTCTTCACGATGGATCCGGCGGCGACGCCGCAGGTCTTCTACTCGGGAAAGGAGCTCGTCGAACTGGGCGAAGGCGAAGTTTCCCTGCGCCTGGTCGCCGCCCACCACCCGGGCCGCCGCATGGCCGTGCTGCACGAGATGTACGCGCCTGGCGCGGACACCGGCTCGGAGATGCTGAGTCATGCGGGCGAGGAGGCGGGGATCGTGGTCAGCGGAAGGATCGAGGTGACCGTCGGCAGCCAGACCCAGGAGCTGGGGCCCGGCGATGCCTATTATTTTTCGAGCGCCGTGCCGCACAGATTCCGCAATCGCGGCCGCGAGCGCTGTGAGATCATCAGCGCCGCGACGCCGCCGACATTCTGAAACGGAGCAGTGAAGCCTTGAAACGCGAAGCAAAGACGATCAACTGGCGCGAGCGTGCCTCAGCGCTGCATTTCCGCACCGCGGCATTCATCGACGGCAAGTACCGGCCGGCGGTCTCTGGCGAGACATTCGACTGCATCAATCCGGCGACCGGCAAGGTTATCGCCCAGGTCGCCTCCTGCGGCAAGCGCGACGTGGAAGCGGCGGTAGCAAGCGCGCGCCGCGCGTTCGAGGACGGTCACTGGTCGCGCATGGCACCGGCTTCCCGCAAAAAGGTGTTGCTGCGCTTCTCGGAACTGATCCGCAAGCACCGCGAGGAGCTGGCGCTGACCGAGACGCTCGACATGGGCAAGCCGATCTCGGACTCGCTCAAGATCGACATCCCGGCTGCTGCGCGCTGCATCGCCTGGTACGCGGAGGCCATCGACAAGGTCTACGACGAGATCGCACCGACGCCCTACGAATCGCTCGCGCTCGTCACACGCGAGCCGGTCGGCGTCGTGGCCGCAATCGTGCCCTGGAACTTCCCGTTGCTGATGGCCTGCTGGAAGCTGGGCCCGGCGCTCGCGACCGGCAATTCGGTCATCCTGAAGCCCTCCGAAAAGTCGCCTCTGACGGCGCTGCGCATCGCCGAACTCGCCGTCGAAGCCGGGCTGCCGGATGGCGTCCTGAACGTCGTACCGGGATTCGGACGCACGGCGGGCGAGGCACTCGCGCTGCACATGGACGTGGACTGCGTCGCATTCACGGGCTCTACGCGCATTGGCCGGCGCATGCTCGAGTACGCCGGGCGCTCCAACATGAAGCGCGTCTGGCTCGAGTGCGGCGGCAAGTCCCCCAACATCGTCATGGCGGATGTCGCAGATATCGAGCGTGCCGCCAATGCCGCCGCCATGGGCATCTTCTTCAATCAGGGCGAGATGTGCTCGGCGGCCTCGCGCCTGATCGTGCACGAATCGATCCGCGACGCGATGCTCGACAAGATCGTCGCGATCGGCGAGACCATGGCGCCCGGCGACCCGCTGGATCCGTCGACGAAGCTCGGCGCAATTGTCGATCAGGCCCAGATGAACACGGTGCTGGGCTACATCGAGTCCGGACGCACGGGCGGTGCGAACCTGCGCTCCGGCGGGCGGCGCGTGCGCGAGGAATCCGGTGGCTACTTCGTCGAGCCGACGGTGTTCGACGGCGTCAAGATGGACATGCGCATCGCGCGCGAGGAAGTATTCGGGCCGGTGCTTTCGGCACTCACATTCAGGAGCCTCAATGAAGCCGTGAAGATGGCGAATGACGTCATGTACGGGTTGGCCGCGGCGGTCTGGACCCGGGACCTCGCGACCGCGCATCGCGTCGCCAAGTCGATCCGCGCCGGCACCGTATTCGTGAACTGCTATGACGCCGATGACATCACGGTGCCATTTGGCGGCTTCAAGCAGTCGGGCAATGGCCGCGACAAGTCGCTGCACGCGCTGCACAAGTACACCGAACTCAAGACGACCTGGATTGACCTCTCATGAAGATCACCGTGGCAGCCACGCAGATGGCCTGCGGCTCCGATCGCACGGCCAATATCGCGAATGCCGAGCGCCTGATCCGCGAAGCGGCCAGCCGCGGCGCCAATGTGATCCTGATCCAGGAGTTGTTCGAATCGCCGTACTTCTGCAAGGACCATCTGGCGAAGCATTTTGAACTCGCGACGCCCATTGCGGAGAATCCCGCGATCGCGCGGCTCTCGAAGGTCGCTGCGGAACTGAAAGTCGTGTTGCCCGTGTCGGTGTTCGAGCGCGCGCACAATGCCTATTTCAATACGCTCGCGATGCTGGATGCCGACGGCAGCCTGCTCGGCATCTATCGCAAGTCGCACATACCCGAAGGCCCCGGCTATCACGAGAAGTTCTATTTCTCGCCCGGAGACACGGGATTCAAGGCCTGGAAGACGCGCTTCGGAACGCTGGGCGTCGCGGTCTGCTGGGACCAGTGGTTTCCGGAGGCTGCGCGCGCGATGGCGCTGATGGGCGCCGAAATCCTTCTCTATCCGACGGCAATTGGCTCCGAGCCGCAGGACCCCACGCTCGATTCGCGCTGGCACTGGCAACGGACGATGCAGGGTCATGCAGCGGCGAATGTCATGCCGCTGGTGGCCTCGAATCGCATCGGCAAGGAGCGTGGCGAGAAGGTCGAAATGACGTTCTACGGGCATTCATTTATCGCGGATCACACGGGTGAAGTGGTCGCGCAGGCCGATGACCATAGCGAGCAGATTCTCACCGCGAGCTTTGATCTCGAGGCGATTCGCCGCTATCGCCATGCCTGGGGCGTGTTCCGCGACCGCCGCCCTGATCTGTACTCGCCGTTGCTGACTCTGGACGGTGCCGCCGATTGACGCTTTGCTTGCGGGCGAGCTCGCCTGCGTCGACCTCGAGACGACGGGTGGCAATGCCTTGCGCGATCGGGTCATCGAGGCGGGGGTCGTGCTGCTTTCCGGTGGCCGCGTCATCGACGAGTATTCGACGCTCGTCAATCCGGGCGTACGCATCCCCTATGCGATCCAGCAATTCACTGGCATCACCGAGGACATGGTGGCCGATGCGCCGCCGTTCGCCGCGGTCTGCGACGAGCTGCTGGCGCGGCTCGGCGGCCGGCTGTTCGTCGCGCACAACGCGCGCTTCGACTATGGCTTCCTGCGCGGCGAATTCCGGCGACTCGGCCGGCAATTCCGCGCACCCGTGCTCTGCACCGTCAGACTGTCCCGCGCGCTGACACCGGGTGAACGCCGCCACAACCTCGACGCCGTGATGGCACGCTATGGGATCGAATGCGCGGCGCGGCATCGCGCGCTCGGCGATGCGCAGGTATTGGCGGAGCTGTTGCGCATCGCCCGGGAACGATGGCCGCCGGATGAGCTCAATGCAATCGTCGCCAGGTTGCTGCAGGCGCCGCGGCTGCCGCCACAGCTCGACGCGGGCCTCGTGGACGAGCTCCCCGAAGGACCCGGTGTCTACCTGTTCCACGGCGAAGGAGATGCGCTGCTCTACGTCGGCAAGGCGAAGAATATCCAGTCGCGCGTGCTGGCACATTTCGCGGCGGATACGCGCTCACGCCGCGAACTGGAACTCTCGCGCCTGGTCCGGCGCGTCGAATGGATCGCGACGGCCGGCGAATTCGGCGCGCTGATCACCGAGGCGCGCCTGATCAAGGAGCGCCGGCCGCTCTTGAATCGCCAGCTACGCGCAAGCCCCGCTCTCTGGGTCATACGATTCGGTGACGACGCCGGGGGCGTGCGCGCAAGCATCGGCGAACTGGATCCCGGCGCGGACACGGGCGAGAGCTACGGGATGTTCCGCAGCCGCGGCGATGCCGAGCGGGCTCTCAAGGGCATTGTTCGCGATCAGGAGCTTTGCGCGAAGCGGCTGGGACTCGAATCGGGTGACGGATCCTGTTTTGCCTATCAGCTCGGACAATGCCGCGGCGCTTGCGTCGGTCAGGAGCCGGAACCAGTGCACGCGATCCGCGTGCGTCTGGCGTTTGCGCGCCTGAAGCGCCGCGACTGGCCATTCGCGGGCCGGATCGGCATCCGCGAACGCGACTGGAGCGGCGTCGAGGACATACATGTCTTCGACCGCTGGTGCTACCAGGGAAGCTATCACGGCGGCGTTGAACCGGAAGGGCTCGAGCGCGGCCGTGGACTCTTTGATCAGGACATCTATCGGATCCTGTTGCGCACCCTGGAGCGGCCGGTCCGCGGCCTGCAGATGATCGAGCTCGATCGATCGTGACGACAAATCCTGTTTTCGTCACGGCGGCAACCGGCACGGCCGATCTGCTGGTGGCCGAGCTCGGAGCAATCGGCATCGGCAATGCGCGCGAAGCGCAGGGCGGCGCCACCTGCACGGCGACCCTTGCCGATGCCTATCGTGCCTGCCTCTGGTCCCGCGTCGGCCTGCGCGTGCTGTGGCGCATTGCGGAATTTCCGGTGGCGAATGAGGGCGGGCTGTATGACGGCGTCCGCACCGTGGACTGGTCTGAGCACATGGGCCAGGCGGATACGCTCGCCGTCGATTTTTCCGGCAGCGTGCCCGGAATCGACCACACGCAGTTCGGCGCCCAGCGCGTCAAGGATGCGATCGTCGACCAGTTCCGCGACAAGACCGGGGAGCGGCCGTCGGTGGATCGCGCGGCGCCTACGCTCCGCATCAATGTGCACGTCGGGCGCGGCACGGCCGTCGTCGCCATTGATCTCTCCGGCGACAGCCTTCACCGGCGCGGCTATCGCGGCGGACAGGGCGCCGCACCGCTCAAGGAGCATCTGGCGGCCGCGATCCTGTTGCGCGCCGGCTGGCAGTCGATCGCGGAAGCGGGCGGCTATTTCGTCGATCCGCTCTGCGGTTCCGGCACGCTGCCGATCGAAGCGGCGCTGGTCGCCGCCGGCATTGCGCCGGGGCTCACGCGCGCGCGTTTTGGCTTTGAGCGCTGGCGCCGGCACGATGCGGCGCTGTGGCGCGACTTGCGCGCGGAGGCGGCATCACGCGGTTCAGCGGATCGCATTGCACCCGGGCGCATCCGTGGCTACGACCGCGATCCGTTCGTGTTGAAGGATGCCGAAGCGAATGCCATCCGTGCAGGACTCGGTGACCGGATTGCATTCACGCGTTGTGAACTTGCCGCGCTTCCGAAGGCGCCTGCGCCATCCGGTCTGATCGCGGTCAATCCACCCTATGGCGAACGGCTTGGCGAGACCGAGGAGTTGCGCCAGCTGTATGCGCTGCTCGGTGCGCGGATGCGCGAGGGCTATCTCGGTTGGGAAGCGGCGGTCTTCACCGGCAATCCGGCGCTCGGGCGCGAGCTTGGAATCAATGCGCGGCGCACGCACCGCATGATGAACGGGCCGATCGAGTGCCGGCTGCTGCGGATCAGGATCGAGCCGGCAGAATTCGACCGACCTCATGAACCGGGCCGGCCGCCGCCCATCGACGCGGAAGCGGCGCGTGCCCGGCCCGGCGCGCAGATGTTCGGGAATCGCCTGCGCAAGAATTTCAAGGCGCGCTCCCGCTGGGCGCGCAGGGAGGCGGTCTCCTGCTATCGCCTCTACGACGCCGATATGCCGGAGTACGCATTCGCGATCGACCTCTATCAATCGGATCCGCAGGGATCCGGCGGCCGTTGGCTGTACGTGCAGGAATACGCGCCGCCGGCCACGGTGGACCGCGCGAATGCCCGGGCGCGACGCGAAGAAGCGCTGTCCATGATCCCCGAAGTGACCGGATTGCCGGCGGAGGCGATCTACTGGCGTACGCGGCGGCCGCAGAAAGGCGGCGGACAATACGAGGCGCTCGACGACAGCCGCGAGCGCGTCGTCGTTGAGGAGGCCGGGCTGAAATTCCTGGTCAATTTCACCGACTACCTCGATACCGGACTGTTCCTCGACCACCGCATGACGCGCGCGCGCATCCGCGACGCCGCGAGGGGCGGGCGATTCCTGAACCTGTTCTGCTATACGGGCGCGGCAAGCGTGTATGCGGCGGCGGGCGGCGCGCGGACCACGAAATCCGTCGACATGTCGCGCACCTACCTCGACTGGGCGCGCGCCAATATGGAGATCAACGGCTTTCGCGGCGAGGTCCACCGTTTCGTGCAGGCCGACTGCCTGCAATGGCTCGACGAGGATGACGGCGAGCGCTACGACCTGCTATTCCTGGATCCACCGACATTCTCGAACTCGAAACGGATGGAGCGGGAATTCGACGTGCAGCGCGATCATGTTGCGCTGATCCGTTCGGCCCTGAATTTGCCGAGCAGCCTGCCGCGCGGCGAAGAAAG
>Ga0209797_10001733_pt1 | contig 10975 bp, 8 predicted proteins | sample DOMMetBare3Fresh_2_FD_187472 | JGI IMG/M metagenome (GOLD analysis project Ga0209797, IMG submission 187472) | Wetland sediment microbial communities from St. Louis River estuary, USA, under dissolved organic matter induced mercury methylation -... | ecosystem: Environmental > Aquatic >...
TGCCATGGAAAAATTTTTCATCACTGAATAACCACCAAATTCCCCTTTTTTATTTATGGCTAAAAATCCTACTTGTACTGTATTTGCTTTTGCTCCGTTATTTTTAATAATTCTTCTTACTGCTTCTTTACAGGCTTCTTCAGGAGTGGCACCATGCCTCATCATTTCAACAACGGTATGAGCACCGCAAATTTTTACAACTTCTTCTCCAACACCGGTAGATGTTGCAGCGCCAATTTCATTGTCAATAAATAACCCTGCACCAATGATGGGTGAATCACCAACCCGTCCACTCATTTTAAAAGCCATACCACTGGTAGTACAAGCACCGCTTAAGTTTCCGTTTACATCCATGGCAAGCATTCCAATAGTATCATGATTTAAATAAGCAACCGGCCAGGGCTGAGGTTCTTGTTTTTTATTTTCCCGTTTCATTTTTTCTTCCAGTTCTTTTACACTTCGGTTAGGATCGTACTTTGAAGTTTTTAACCAGTCTTTCCATGCTTTTTCACTTGCAGGAGTTAAGAGATTTTCTTTTTTAAAACCTTTGCTCAATGCAAATTTTAAAGCACCTGATCCTACTAATTGCACATGAGGTGTTTGTTCCATCACTAATCTGGCAACTTTTATGGGATGCATAATATTTTCTATAGCCATTACAGCACCACAATTCCCTTTTTCATCCATAATGCAGGCATCAAGCGTCACTTTTCCATCACGGTCGGGTAAGCCGCCATAACCTACACTGTTATCTGTTGGATCAGCTTCAGGAATCATCACCCCAGCTTCAACTGCATCTAATGCGGTTCCTCCTTTGCTTAAAATTTCCCAGGCTGATTTGTTTGCTTTCATATTTGGTGCCCATGTAGATACAACCAGCGGTCCCTGATTATTTTTTATTACACCTGAAAATCCTTTGGTTGATATAAATGCTGTTGATAAACCGGTTAATTGTATAAATTTTCTTCTGTTAAGCATATCAAATTTGATTTAGGATAAGTGAATGTAAGATGATTTTTATTTTTTTTGATGTTTGATTAAACCATTGTAATTACAAATGGTCTATTAGTTGAATTTGAGTTATACTTCTGTATCTTAAAAACAGGTATAATTAAAACGAAACTATTTTTTGTAATCCGTTATATAAAAACTGATTTCCTCCCTTTTTAAACCCTGCAAATGCAGGGTTTTTTGTTTGCTGCTATTTAAAATACGTAGTTTCGTTTATTACTTTATCAATATGTTCAGATCTTTTTGCAAATTTATATTTTGGATCAGCGGATGGAAAGTAGATACAAATGTTCCACCTGAATTAAAACGTTGTATTGTAATTGCAGTGCCACACACCAGTAATTGGGATTTCTGGTATGCTATGGCTTCATTTGCCATTCTCCGTTTTCCCATCCGCTTTACAATTAAGAAAGAATGGATGCGTTTTCCTTTCAGTATCATTACAAAACCTGCCGGTGGTATTGCCATTGACAGATCGCCCAAAAAAGCAGATGAACAAAGAATGAGTTATGTAGATGCAATGATTCAATTATTTAAGGACAATAAAGAACTCATTGTACTCATTACACCCGAAGGTACCCGCAGCAGAAGAGAAGAATGGAAAACCGGTTTTTATCATGTTGCACTAGGAGCAGGAGTGCCCATTTGCCTTGGATATGTTGATTATAAATTGAAAAAAGCAGGAATCGCCAAAACGATTTATCCTTCAAACTTTGAAAAAGATATGCAGGAGATTATGGCATTTTATCAATCCATTCACCCAAAGTATCCTGAAAAATTCAGTGTTGATACAAGATATATTTCTTCGAACGCTGATTAATGAATCCTGTCGCCTCTTATTTCCATTTTATTCATCAGTTCTTTTTCAAACTCTAACCATTCTTTCCAGCGCTTACGCACCTTTGGTTTTGGTAAGTAATGTTCTGCCAATGTTATAAACAATGTATAATGCCCGGCTTCACTCTCCATAAACTTGCGGTAAAATTTTCTGAAATAAGAATCGTTCAAGCCTTCACTTAAACGTTTAAAGCGTTCACAACTTCTTGCTTCAATTAAAGCCATGGTAAGCAATTCATCTAAAAAGCGGTCATCCACATGCCCGCCTTTTTTTTGAAAAGCCATTAATTCATTTACATAAAGATCTTTACGCTGGCGGCCCAGTTTTAATCCTCTTTTATGCAATTCTGTTAATACAGAACGGAAATGCCCCCATTCTTCTGTAACAATAGGTGCCAGTTCAGTGATCATTTTTTCATATTCACTGTATCGTTGAATAAGTGAGATGCAGGTTGTGGCAGCTTTTTGTTCACAGTAAGCATGATCTGTTAGAATAGCTTCAATTGATATTGCAGTTAAATCAACCCATCTTGGATCAGTTGGAAGTTGAAGCCCTAATATATTTTTTACGTCAATGGTTTCCTCTTGCATACTGCAAAAATATGCAGCTTAAGTTGGTTCTGTTGATGCTGTGAAAAAGAAATGGATTATTAATTTATAGATTTGTTTAATTTTCCTTTTTATAACTTCTATATGCGATTGATTCCCTTCCTTATTTCCACTGTAATAACAGCAGGTCTTGTGTACGCTCTTAACACAAAAATTGGCCCGGCGCCACCACTTGGTAAATTTTTAAGTCCACAGCATGGCTTTTGGCAAAATGCCGAACCTGTTAATAAAAACTTTAGTGAAGAATTGCAATTTCCGGAATTGAAAGGAGCTGCCAGTGTTTATTTTGATGAGCGCCTGGTGCCGCATGTATTTGCAGAAAATAATGATGACTTATATTTCATACAGGGATTTTTACATGCAAAATTCCGCTTGTGGCAAATGGATTTTCAAACTGAAGCTGCAGCAGGTAATGTAAGCGCTATCATTGGAGAAAAAGCAATCAACTACGACAGAGAACAGCGTAGGTTGGGAATGGTTTATGCTGCAGAAAATGCAATAGAAGAAGTAAAAAAAGATCCTGCAAGTGTAGCAGCTTTTGAATCATATACCAATGGTGTAAACGCATTTATCAGTACATTAACTGAAAGTTCTATTCCTATTGAATACAAACTTTTGAATTATAAGCCTAACAAATGGACACATCTTAAAACTGCTTTGTTGTTAAAGATGATGGCCAAAATGTTATCATCAGGTACAGAAAATGATCTGGTGAATACCAATGCAAAATCATTGTTTAGTATGGATGAATTTAAAATGATTTATCCACAGGTAAACGATTCTTTAATGCCCATTATTCCAAAAGGAACTTTGTTTGATAAGCCGGGCATTGTTCCTGTTCAACCAACAACTGCAGATTCACTTTATTTTGGAACAAAAGATATTGTAAAATACCAGGAAATTTCAAAACCTGATATTAATAATGGAAGTAACAACTGGGTTGTTGCCGGCTCAAAAACAAAAAGCGGATTGCCTATTCTATGTAATGATCCCCATCTGGAACTTTCTTTTCCATCTATCTGGTATGAAATGCAATTGAGTACACCTACTACAAATACATATGGTGTTTCACTTCCGGGGACACCATTTATTATTATCGGGTTTAATGATAGCATTGCATGGGGAGTTACCAATGCACAACGTGATGTAAAAGATTACTATGAAATAAAATTCAGAGATGCAGATAAAAAAGAATACTGGTTTAATGGCCAATGGACAAAAGCAGAGCAACGCATTGAAACTATTCAGGTAAAAGGAGCTGCCGATGTATTAGATACGGTAGCTTATACTATTTTCGGTCCTGTGATGTTTGATGAAAGCTTTACAAATGATCTTACAAATAAAAAATCAATTGCAGTACGTTGGACAGCTCATGATCCCAGTAATGAAGGACAAACATTTTATAAATTAAATCGTTCCAAAAATTATGCTGATTACGAAGAAGCAATTAAATCATTTAAATGCCCCGGACAAAACTTTGTTTTTGCATCTAAAACCGGTGATATAGCTATTTGGCAACAAGGAAAGTTTCCTGCACGATGGAATGGACAAGGTTTGTTTTTAATGCCGGGGCAGGATAGCAGTTTTATGTGGCAGGGATATATTCCACAAACTGAAAATCCGCATAGCAAAAATCCGGTAATTGGTTTTTTAGAAAGTGCCAATCAACGGCCTGCTGATTCAACGTATCCTTATTTTATTCCCGGAAGTTATATACCTGCAAGAGGAATTACCATTACAAATAAATTAAATGCAATGAATGGTATTACAACAGATGATATGATGAAACTGCAGTATGATTACTTTAATTCGTTTGCAGAAGATGCAAGAGGCATTCTTTTGGAATATGTAAAAGAAAGCGAGTTGGATGCAAATGGTAAAAAGTATGTAGCCATTTTAAGAAACTGGGATTTACAGGCCAGTCCAAATTCAACAGGGCAAACTGTTTTTCAAACCTGCTGGGATAGTTTGGAAGTGGAAGTATGGAAAGATGAGATTACAAAAGTTACTCCCCCTGCTAACTGGCCCGAAGATCAAACCCTAATGGAGTTGCTGAAAAAAGATACAGCCATGAAATTTATTGATAACATCAATACTCCACAAAAGGAAACCATTTTTGATGTGGTTACTAATGCAATTAAAAAAGCATCACTTGATTTACAAAAAGAAGAAACTGCAGGAACACTTGAATGGACAAAGCATAAAGATCCGGCAATTTATCATTTGCTTAAAGATGCCTTGATGCCATTTGCAAGAACAGGTATTCCGGTAGGAGGAAATGGAAATATTGTAAATGCTGTTACAAAAAGTCACGGGCCCAGCTGGCGGATGATTGTGAATCTTACACCTGAAACAGAAGCGTATGTGGTTTATCCCGGCGGAGAAAGTGGTAATCCCGGCAGTAAGTACTATGACAATTTTGTTGATACATGGGCTAAAGGTGAATACTATAAAGCATGGGTAATGAAGAAAGGAGAGGAGAAGAATGAAAAAGTAAAATGGACCATTCAATTTAAAAAAGGATAACCCCGTCTGACGCCCTCGTCTGACGGGGGACAAGAGGCATCCACTCATTTTTTCCGTCTAATAAAAACTAATTAAAATATTCGTCAGACGGGACGTCAGACGAAAAAACTAAAATAAAAGTCAAATGAAATTTTTAGCTGCTTTTATACTCACTGCTCTTTTAAGTTATGCTGCCGGATTTTATTTTCCCTGGTGGAGTATTGCAATAGCTGCGTTTGCAGTGGCTGCATTCATTCCACAAAAACCCATGCGTGCTTATTTAGCCGGATTCTCTTCTTTGTTTTTATTATGGGTTGTATTGGCATTATCTATTGATATGAACAATGAACATCTGTTATCAATGAAAATTTCAGAACTGTTATTTAAATCACGTTCTCATGCGGCAATTATTTCTGCTACGGGATTGGTAGCAGGGTTGGTTGGCGGATTTGCGGCTTTGGCAGGAAGTTATCTGCGTTCATCAAAGATTGTGGAGAATTAGTTTTTTTCTAACAATTGCCTGAGTACTTTCGTCCTTTATGATTAAAACATCTCTTCTTTTTTTATTTGCATTTATTGCACAGATTTCTATTGCAGGAAAAATAGTTGGCACTGTAACAAATGAGAAAGGAGAGCCTCTTCCGTTTTCATCTATCACGGTTAAAGGAAAAAAAGAAGCTACTACAGCAAATAATCAGGGTAATTATTTTTTACAGTTAGATGCCGGTACCTATACCATTGTTTGCAGGCATGTAGGGTTTGAACGACAGGAAAAAACAATCACGGTTGGCGAAAATGAATTGCGTCTTGATTTTACTTTAAAAGAACAAGCGGTTAATTTAAAAGAAGTAGTAGTAAAAGCCGGTGCAGAAGACCCAGCTTATGCCATCATTCGCAAGGCAATTAAAAAACGCAAAGCATATTTAACTGAAAATCAAGTGTACCAATGTGAGGTATACAGTAAAGGAGCCATGAATTTGAGAGATTATCCAAGAAGTTTTTTTGGACAAAAAGTTGATTTTGAAGATGGCGATACCAGCAAAAAGAAAATGATTTATCTCTCAGAAACTGTTTCTACACTTTCTGTAGATAAACCAAACAAAATAAAGATTGATGTACTTAGTACCAGAGTAAGCGGACAAAAAGATGGTTTTGGATTTGCCGGTGCAGGCTTTTTCTCATTTTATGAAAACAATATACAAATCAGTAACGCATTAAACCCAAGAGGATTTGTTTCACCCATTGCTGAGAATGCACTGAATTTTTACCGTTATAAATATGAGGGGGCTTTTGTTGAAGAAGGTAAACTCATTAATAAAATTAAAGTTACTCCCAAACGAAAATATGAACCTTGTTTCAGCGGGTATATTCATATTGTTGAAGATGAATGGCGCATACATAGTATAGAATTGATGTTAACCAAAGAGAACCAGATGAACTTTGCTGATACCATCCGTATTGAACAGTTGTATCAAATGCTGGGCGTTGATCAGTGGGTTGTTCAAAACCAGGTTATTTACCCGGCTGTAAAATTTTTTGGTTTTGATGCCTATGGTAGTTTTGTAAATGTGTACCGCAATTTTAATATTGAACCTAAGTTTGAAAAAAAATATTTCAATAATACCATATTGAAATATGAACAGGGTAGTAACAAAAAACCAATTGCCTACTGGGATAGCATTCGTCCGCTTCCTTTAACAACCCTGGAACAACGGGACTATATTAAAAAAGACAGCCTGGAGCAGTTACGAAAAGATCCCGCTTATCTTGATTCATTGGATCGTATCAATAATAAAATAAAAGTCAGCAACATTCTTTTTGCCGGTAAAACATTTAACCGTGAAAAAAAGAAAATGTATGTTACAATTCCTTCATTGGTACAGAGTATAAGCTTTAATACGGTTGAAGGATTTGCTATTGATCTGCCCTTCAGTATCAGAAAAGAGTTTACCGATCGAAAAAGTTTAACCATTATTCCACACCTGAGATATGGGTTTAGCAATGAACAATTAAATGCATGGGGAACTGTAAGGTATAATTTTGGTGAAAAATATTTTTCAAATATTTCACTAAGTGGAGGAAAAAGAATTTATCAATTAAATAACGATAATCCTGTTGGATCACTTCAAAATACAATTGCCAGTTTAGTTTATAAAAATAATTTTATGAAATTGTATACTGCTAATTATGGCCGTATCAGTTTCAGTAAAGGTGTTGGAAGTGGGTTCACCGTTTTTGGTAATATGCAATTCCAGGACCGAATACCAATGGAAAACACCACTGATTATAGTTGGATAAAAAAATCTACAAAGAATTACACACCCAATTATCCTGTTGAAATCAGTACTAATAATTTTATACGCCACCAGGCATCTATATTAACATTAGGAATTACTATACAACCAAAATCCAGATATATTGAATTTCCCGACAGGACAATCAATATTGGATCTAGTTGGCCAACCTTTAATTTACAATACACAAAAGGAATCAGGAATTTATTTGGAAGTGATATTGACTATGATAAATGGCAGTTAACAGTAAGAGATAATCTGAACTTAAAATTATACGGACGATTTAATTATCGTATTCAAACAGGAGGTTTTATTCGTTCAAATGAGGTGCGAATTCAGGATTTAAAACATTTTCCCGGTAACCGTTTACTGGGTGCGGAAGATTATATGACAACTTTTCAATTGCCGCAATATTACCAATACAGTAATGCAGATAAGATTTTCGGGTCTGTATTTGCCGAACATCATTTCAATGGGTTTATAACAAATAAAATTCCCGGTATAAAAAAACTTAACTGGAACCTGGTTGCCGGAGCCAGTGCTTTGTGGTTGCAAAAAAGAACCTATGCAGAGTGGCATATAGGTTTGGAAAATATATTTCGTTTTATTCGTTTAGATATTGTTACAGGCTATCAGCAAGGTCAATCACCACGTTATGATTTAAGGGTGGGGACATCATTTAATTTCGGAAACATTGAGGATTAAAAAGAAGCGACTGGTAAAGGTGAAAATAAATTCATGCATCCATTCCAATTCTAAATTCTGAATTCTTGTTTCTCTTCTTTCTTATCTTTGCCCCGCTTTAGAATTTTGCCCAACCTGCAATTGGGGTTCTTAAGTTGATTGATAGAATTAAAATTCAAACAAGATGGCTATTTTACACAACCGCATCTCCCGAAAGGAGTTGAAAGAACGTATTTTAAAAGATCCCACACCCCGTACTACTATTTCATTCTATTGTTATTTTAAAATTGATGAACCTGCCGTTTTTCGTGATACACTGTATAAAGAATTTTCTGCTTTAGGTGTTTATGGCAGAATTTATTTAGCCCAGGAAGGTATTAATGCGCAGATCAGTGTTCCTTCAGAAAATTTTGAAGCTTTTAAAACCTATTTATATTCCATTGAACCTCTAAACGGATTGCGTTTAAATGTTGCTGTGGACGATGTTGCCCGCCCCGATAATTTCGCTGGTAAAAGTTTTTATGTACTTGATATAAAAGTTCGAAAAAAAATTGTAGCTGATGGTATACAGGATCCTGAATTTGATATGGCTAACCGTGGACGTTATGTAAATGCAGAACAGTTCAATCAACTTACCAATGATCCCAACACTGTAGTGATTGATATGCGGAATCATTATGAGTATGAAGTGGGGCATTTTGAAAAAGCTATTGAAGTGCCAAGCGATACCTTCCGTGAGCAATTGCCCATGGCAGTAGAAATGATGGAAGAAGATAAAAATAAAAACATCATCATGTATTGTACAGGAGGCATCCGTTGTGAAAAGGCAAGTGCATATATGTTACACCGTGGATTCAAAAATGTTTTTCATTTGGAAGGTGGTATCATCAATTATGTAAACCAGGCAAAAGAAAAAGGAATTGAAAATAAATTTCACGGAAAGAATTTTGTATTTGATCAGAGATTGGGCGAACGGGTAACGGAAGAAATTATTTCAAACTGTCATCAGTGTGGTAAACCAGCAGATACTCATGTAAACTGTGTGAATGATGCCTGTCACTTGTTGTTTATCCAATGTGATGAATGCAAAGAAAAAATGGAAGGTACCTGCAGTAAAGAATGTCTCGATTTTATTCATTTACCTGAAGAAGAACAAAAACGATTACGTAGTGGAATTGATAAAGGAAGAAATGTATTTAATAAAGCGAAGGAGAGATTGAAAGGGTTGAAAGCTGATTAAACTTTGCCAAAGTTGTGTACATTCTTTTTAATTCCTCAAACTTTGCTATTTACAGAAGTAATTAATTGAATTTGTTACTTATCGGGGACGCTAACAAATGCTAAAGGCATCAACTAAACCACTCACAAAACTTCTTCAAATCAACATTACCACCCGATAATATAATCCCTACTTTTTTACCGGCAAACAGTTCTTTGTTTTTCAGTAAAGCAGCAAACGGAACTACGCAACTCGGTTCAACAATGATTTTCATGCGTTCATAAACCAGTTTTAAAGCTGCAATTATTTCTTCATCGCTTACAGTTAAAATATCTGTTACATATTGATGAATGATAGGGAAGGTGATGTCTCCCAGCTTGGTTAATAAACCATCAGCAATGGTATTAATATAAGGAGCTGCTTCAATCTTTCCATTCTTTAATGATAATACAGCATCGGCTGCGCCTTCAGGTTCGCCTGCATAAACTTTTGTTGCTGAAGAAAAATAATGAGCGCTTAACAAAGTGCCACTCAGCAAACCTCCGCCACCAACAGGGGCAAGTATAAAATCAAGTCCGGGTATTTCTTCAATTAATTCTTTTGCACAGGTAGCCTGCCCTGTTATTACACGTTCATCGTTGTAAGGATGTATGAATTCAGCTCCGGTGTTATCAACAATAGTTTGCAATGCCGTTTCTCTTGCCTGTTGATTAGGTTCACAGAAAGTTATTTCAGCTCCATAACCTTTTACAGCTTCTACTTTTACCTGAGGTGAAGTATTGGGCATTACAATAAACGCTTTAGTACCTACCTGTCTTGCAGCATAGGCAATTGCCTGTGCATGATTGCCAGATGAATGTGTAGCAATTCCATTTTTTAATTTTTCTTTTGGCAAGGTTAAAACAGCATTCATTGCTCCCCGAATTTTAAATGCACCTATCTTTTGAAAATTCTCACATTTAAAAAACAATTCAGCACCTGAAAATTGATTCAGTGTCAAGGAAGTGAGCACGGGTGTTTTATGAATAAATGGTTTTATCCGTTCATGTGCCTGTTCAATCTGTTCTTTGGTAATGCTCATAAGAAGTTTATTCAGCTACAGCAGCTATACAATCTATTTCAATGCCGCAACCATAATTTAATTGATTACATGGTACAACAATTCTTGCGGGACGATGATCGCCCATAATTTCAGCAAACACCTGGTTAAACTTTGGCCAGTTGGTTATATCTGCAATAAATACATTCACTTTCAGAATATGATGCAGATTACTTCCGCAGGCTGCTAAAATGGTTTCAATATTTTTCATGCATTGCCGCACTTCATCTTCAATACATGCAATTTGTGGTTCTCCTTTTTCATTTAACGGTAACTGCCCGCTAACATAAACCGTTTTGTTATGAACAATAGCAGGAGAGTAGTAGCCTTTAGGATAAGGCATTGTTTCGGGATAAATCTTTTTCATCTCCATATAAATATTTTATTTAGTGATCCATTTCAAACATACAGGTTTGGAAACAGTAATTCTTTTTTTTGTATCATCAAGTAAACCTGTTTTTTTATCAATACTGAAAACAACAATTTCATCACTGTCACGGTTGGCAACCAATAAAAAATTTCCTGTAGGGTCAAAATTAAAATTGCGGGGCGTTTTGCCTAATGTTGATTGAGCATCTACCCAAACGAGCATGCCTGATTGCTGGTTGATCTTAAAAATACCAATCGAGTTGCTTTCCCCGCGGTTGGATGCATATAAAAACTTTCCATCCGGTGAAACATGAATGTCGGCGCTGCCGATCGGTCCATCATACTCTC
>Ga0209797_10001735_pt1 | contig 10971 bp, 10 predicted proteins | sample DOMMetBare3Fresh_2_FD_187472 | JGI IMG/M metagenome (GOLD analysis project Ga0209797, IMG submission 187472) | Wetland sediment microbial communities from St. Louis River estuary, USA, under dissolved organic matter induced mercury methylation -... | ecosystem: Environmental > Aquatic >...
ATATAGCCAAATCTAATTGGGTTATGTCTTACTATTGGCTTACTTGTATCAAAATCTTGGATGCTGATTTTCTTGTCTCGGACAAGCTCCAAGGCGAGCGGTAGCATGCGATTGTGTGGGTGAAGCATTTGAATACTGCAAAGCCTGTCACCCCAATGCACTGTATCCGAGCATTGCTGATGGCGCGAAGGATAACTGGGCCTTTCTCACCGCAAACACATACCGGCAAAGCGCCAAGGAGGCGATGGTTTTTAACGCATTGTTAATGACTCAGACTCAATAATAATGGGGCACATAGCATTCTGGAGGAATTACAAGATCAGTCGAATTTATGTAGCGCTACTTAATATTAAAAGTTAAGATCAAGTCCAGATTTCACCGTTTAGGTTCGCCCATTTTTGTTCAGCGACAACCTGATGCAGTCTTGTGTATTTTCACAATAAAAATCCGCGCTAATCCATAAATCCCCAACGGCGGCCAGCTTGTCATCGAGATAAACCAAGGGAAACATAGCCCTTTGCCAAGGTGGAATACCTGCCTCTTGAAACAGCTTTTTCAGAGCATGATGGCCTTTACGCCCCGGTAAAAGAATTTTTTCCCCGCCACGGCGGGCTTTTACAATAATTGTAGCGTTTTGCCACCGCTTGAGGCATATACCGACTGATGAAGGCCTACAAGACAAGGTTTGCTGATCAGACAGTCTTATCGATGTTTGTCCTGCAGGCCATAATGTGTCCTTCACTTTTTCTGGCGCGACCTGTTTAAGGCAATACAACTTATCCCGATAACGGCGCACACAATAGCCCTGCCCTGATAGTATCGGGTCACTGCCATCCCTCGCAGAAAGAACCTCAGATTGCAAACGTTCAAGAAAAGCGTGGGCGGGCATTTTTAAGTTGAGCACTTGAAACCATTGCCTGATGACAAGCGGTTGTTGGGTGATTTCGAAAGACTTTAACTGACTGATGTTAAGTGTCTTGTCGATTGCATTAAAAACCCGCCCAAATAAGTCTTCAGCCTGTGTCGAGATCACAAGCTGAGCATCCGCACAATGTCTTGCCGAACGCGCCACGGTTTTATCGCAGTTGGGCCAACGCTGTTTTAATAAAGGCAACACTTCATTGCGTAAGAAATTGCGATCATAATCATTGCTCAGATTGCTGGGATCATCAACCCAATTTAATACGTGTAATTGAGCATAATCGTCGATAGAACGTTTTGAAACATTGAGAAAAGGCCTAAGCATAACTCCCTTACCAAAAGCCATACTCTCGGGCATTGCCGATAATCCGCGCAAACCGCAACCTCGAAACAATTGCAACAAAACCGTTTCAAGTTGATCATCCCTGTGTTGCGCTAGTAAAAGCACGTCTTCAACACCGAGTAAGGACTTTAAAGCGGCATAACGAGCATTTCTGGCCGCTTCTTCAGGACTTTCTCCCTTGCCTGCAAGGGCATTTACTCGCAACAAGATAAAATCAATCCCTTGGCTTTCCGCTATTTTTTCGCAATGCTTACCCCAAGACTCCGCTTCCTTCTGCAACCCATGATGCACATAAACAGCGGTAATTTTATCTTTAAGCTCTGTTATTGAGGCGCACAAATGTAATAAAACATGAGAATCCACGCCGCCGCTGTAGCCTATATAAATGCGCGCGGAATTGCTGCATTTATTTAACGCGGATTCTATAAAATGCGATGAAAGCGGCTCTGTCATTTGTGTTCTTCGTTAGAAATTGGACGTTTTTTATTGGCAGTATGCATCTTACGACTGGTAATAAAAAAACCTGGAGATATTTAGTTATTGGCGGTTTCAGCCACTAAGAGCGAGCGAAGGAAAAGCCGCTCCCAAAAAATGCCAAGGCTCATGTGTATTATTTTCATTCCTTTGCGTTAAAGTAACCTAGCACTTTTCAGTCGATTAACGGGAGTAGGAAGGTTGCTGGCATCCCTTCACTGCGAACCATGTTCTCGTTTTTTTCCGGTTAGGGCCGTCCACTTGAGAATTTCCTCACCGGCATTGATAAAGCATATTATGGGCTTCTTTCATTGTGAAAAGTTCATTGTTAGCAAATCAGTTATGAGTTGATGCAGGTGTTTTGACCGCCAAAAACCGAACTGTCCAGTTCTTTGTTCTTTTCTTTAACTGCTTAATCGACCTCTGATAAAACAATTAATCACTGGGAACGTTGATTTATCAGCATGGTTAAAGTAATGAAACCAGCCTTCAAGCATTGACTTAATTTCTTTAATTATCGTTTCCATGCAATCGCCGCATGTTTTTTTGGCCTTGCTTTTGATTTTGTCTTTCTTGAATTCATGTGATAAATGCAACTATGATTTGCAGCGAAGCCGATATTTTTGACTGAGAGAAAGCCGAACGATTCCTTAGTACCGCTAATTCATGGGACCGGATGGATTTCAGGGCAAGCATTGCCTAGGAGATTTTCACCCAACCTGCGGAATTTGACATTTGTCATAACGATATCGACAAGGATGATTATCCGGACATCTGGCTAATGGCTAATGATCAGGTTGGTCCTGGCTGTCTTTTTATTGCTGATCATGTTATTTCGCGTGACCGGGTAGCTGTGTACCATTATCCTGATGCATTCCCGGGTTGGATAAACGCTGTTTGCGAGCGCAATCAACTCATCTTTAATGAATCTCACTTTGACACTTTTATAAATCCGCCCCATGATGGGGTAATCTTTTTCCACAAAAGAGCAAACTAAATGCTTCATGATGTAATGATAAATACAGGAATTTCAAAAATTAAATATACAGCTATGCTTAATAGGTATATACGAATAGATATAGCATTATTTGAGTGTTGCAGTGTATTAGTTTTTTAATATCCTGCTAAAAATCTGGTTCTTATTAATTTAGATAAACAAACCGAAGGAAAATTATATGTTACAGTTACTTAGTCATCGAATAAAGTGTGTATGGCGCGCAGGGGGCTTTATTTTTCCGTTACTTATAATGTTACTAACGGGATGTGCGACTGAATCCCATCGAGCATTAACGCCAGAAACGGTGCCCTCTTCCAAAACGGTTTACCAAGGTGTTAAACATGTGCTGGTTGTCGGCAAGTTTCAGAATCGATCTGCCTATATGCGAGGTATTTTCTCCGATGGATTTGATCAGTTGGGCAGTCAAGCCAAGACGATATTGAAAACACATTTACAGCAATCCGGCCGATTCAATGTCGTCGATCGTGAAAATATGGATGAAATAGCCCTGGAAGCAAAGCTTCGCGGCGCCCAACAACAACTGCAAGGCGCTCAGGTTGTGCTAACTGGCGATGTGACCGAATTCGGCAGGCGAACCACTGGGGATACCCAGCTATTTGGTATTCTTGGCTACGGAAAAAAGCAGGTTGCCTATACGAAAGTCGCTTTGAACCTGGTTGATGTAAAGACCTCACGTATTATTTATTCTGTTCAGGGCGCTGGCGAATATGAGCTCAGTAACCGTGAAATCGTCGGATTTGGCTCAAGTGCCGGCTACGATGCAACGCTGAATGGAAAAGTGCTCAATCTGGCCATCATGGAGGCGGTTAATAATTTAGTGGATGGTCTGGAGCGCCGCGAATGGAATCCATCGTTAGCAAACTGATAGCAACCTGTTTAAAGAGGTTGGTATTGCTCATATCAAGCTCGATAATGATAGGATGCGCGACATCAGAACCCCTTTATTTTTGGGGAAACTACGAAGATCTCATCTATCAGATGTATATGGAGCCTGGATCAGCCGATACCGCGACCCAGGTTGCAAAGTTAAAGGAAGACATTAATAAAGCGAGTACTATCGGAAAGCCTGTGCCTCCAGGTCTTCATAGCCATCTGGGCTATATGTATTTTTTACAGGGCGATACTCATGCTGCGGTGCTTGAGCTTGAAGCGGAGAAAAATCTCTTTCCGGAATCAACCAAGTTTATCGATGGCTTAATGGGCAGGTTAAAAAAATGAAATTGGTAAGTCGTATTTTCAAATTTTTGCTCCACTTCCTTCTCGTTTTTATGGCAGGGTGCGTCGCTACAACACCCTTTGATTATTCCTCTTTTCGTAACCATCGCCCCAGATCAATTTTAGTGCTGCCGCCATTGAATCAAACGACAGATGTCAATGCTCCTTATACCTATTTATCGACCATTACCCGGCCTTTGGCAGAATGTGGCTACTATGTTTTTCCTGTCGCTGTAGTCGATGCCTATATGAAGGAAAACGGTCTTCCGTCTCCGGAAGAAATGCACGGCGTTGCTCTGGAAAAAATCAGAAATATTATCGGTGCGGATGCAGTCCTCTATGTAACGATCGAGGAATGGGGGCAAAAATACATTATTGTACAATCGGTGACAACAATAAAGGCAAAAGCCCAACTTATAGATACCGCGACTGGGGATATTATCTGGCAGGGCACACAGGCAGTCAGCCAAGGATCCGGTGGCGGCGACCCGGTTGCCATGTTAATTAACGCTGCTGTCACTCAAGTCATCAATACTATGGTTGATTACACCCATGGCCTTTCGAGGGTGGCAAACCATACGATGATTTATGATAGCAATCAGGGATTTCTTGCCGGACCTTATCTTCCCCCTCAAGAAAACGACCACTGCGGCAATAACTAATCAACCTAAACCTCAATTAGGTCTTAATAATTCCGTTCAACCCGCCATGCGTGAAGGTAAATGGGATTCAGATTAACTCAACAAATGGGTAATTCATTTGTAGGGTGGATAAGCAACGTGAATCTACAAACGATACCGGATAGGAGCTGCTTATCCGGCCTGTCAAAGAGAAGTCTACCCCCAATATTTTACCTTTTTTCAAGTCATTACCCCGCACGAAATCCTCCATTTTAAAAACGCTATAAAAGGCTTACACCATGCGGTGTTCGTGTTTGTGAAACATTTTTATTCCCCGGATAACGCCATCGCAACTATACGCGTTAAGGCAATCACCGTTTTCGATTTGGCACCTGGGTCGACTTTGCTCTGGTACTGCGTTGGACACCACAGGGTCACTTTTAATCAAACGCAACGCGGCAAAATAGAGATATTTTCGCGCCAGCGCCGAGCCGCGTTTGGTCAATTTAACCCATCTTCGTGACTTCTAATGACAATTATCTGTTAAGTCAATAAGTTGAATTTTTTACTTTATCTCAAATGGCACTACAGATTTTTTATTATCAATAATCGTTTTAGATTTACCTATGGGGTCGGGTTTGATACTCAAGGCAGTGTATAGTTGTTTCTGCCGCGCTTCGGCTTGGGTTGTTGTTCGCAGGTGAATCGTTTTATTATCATCAGTCGGCAAGGTAAGGGTGATGCGTTGTTGGGTCGACATCATGTTACGTATGCTGTCCCAGCTCAAATGGATGCCCTGTTGTTTAAGTTGATAGCGCAGGGTATGTACCAGATGGTAGGCCAGTAAAGTAATGAACAAGTGACCGGTGACGCGATCTTCTTTATGGTGGAAAACCGGACGCAAACCGAGGTCGGTTTTCAAGCTTCTAAAGGTAGCTTCGATCTCGGTCAGCATAATATAGGTTGTCCACAATTGTTCTTCCGACCAGTCCTTAATATTAGTCCTTAGGCAGTAAACGCCGCAGTGCTGGTCTTTTTGCGCGCTTTCGGGTTCACGCTGCCATTCAATTCGGATGGCGTTGTTTTTGTCGTCGTCAGCTTTGACCTCAATGCGGTAGTCTTGAGCAACACGGCTGTTTTTTTCGCGCAGCCGACCGATACGTTCTAGTATTTTTGAGTAGCTTTTGATTGTGCCTTTTTTATCCAAACCGGCATTGAGCTTGTCGAGCGCTTCTTCCAGGCGGACGTGGAAGCGGTTGCGGATGGCCTGTTCTTTTTTGGCTTTTTGATCGGAGTAACAATAGAGCCGGGTTTCCTTGGTTTCTGCATCGATTGTGCGGTAAACGCTGACCTTGTTCTGTCCGGTTTCCCGAACCAGGACGGCATTATCCTGGTCTCTGGGATCTTGTACCTTGCGTTCCCGGCTGACCACCAGGTAAAGATAGCCGCGCTCGGTTAACCAGGCGATGTTGTCAGCGCTGGCAATGCCGGCATCCATGATAATGACCGGCTTATCTGCGGTTAAGGGATTTTTTCCCTGGAGACCGTCCAGCATCCGTGCCAACGTCGCGGGTTCGCTGGCGTTGCCTGGAAAGACCTGGCTACTGAGCGGGAAGCCATTGCCATCCAGAACCAGACCTAAGGTGACCAAGGGGCAATCACTGCGCTTTTCTTTGGAGCGGCCGAACTGGGCCTTTGGGTTTTGGGTGCATTGGCCTTCGAAGTAGGTGTTGGTCAAGTCGTACAGCACGATGCTCCGGTTCAAATCGAATAAGGTCTGCTCCTGAGCGGACAGAAATGCTTCCAGCGCCGGTTGGTGCTTCAACAGTCTATCGCTGATGGTATACAAGCGCGTCAAACTGGTGCTGCCGTAGTCATGATCAAGCAATTCACCTAGACCCGTGCATGATTGCAGCCAATCGTGGGTGTGCAGTTCGCTGCCGGGCGAAATCATGCGCCCTATGATGCTGCCCAATGCCGCTGCGGAATCGATTTTATTAAAACCCAATGCCGTTAGCTTCTGATCCAGTTGTAATTGCCTGACCGCATGCAACGCCAACGTTTCCCCGCCGATGCTGCGGGCTTGATGGGCTTCGATATGATTAATGTTGACCCGGTGATAATCCGCCTCGGGTGTCGCAATCGCCACGGGTAGTGCCAGTTTCGCGATGATGAGGTCACTATAGCGCTCGGCGGTGGACTCCAGCAACCGTCCTACATCATCCGCTAAATGAAACAACTCCGCTTGATGCGGCGTTGAGCCTTGCAGAAGCTGTTCAATTCTGGCGGCGAGCAATGGCCAATGCGCGGGCTCAATAGCAAAGTCTTTGCCCAGATTAAGTAGCGTGCGTTGCTTGACTTGTGTTCCCTCACGCACGGATTCAACGATCCGATAGGTATAGGAATCTTCGCCATGATCCGCTGTTTTAGTTTTGGTTCTTCGAATATACATGACCCTAGCATGGGCGCAATTTCGGAAAAAATCAAGATAACAGCCTAAATAGATGGCACTACAGAAAAAAATGAAAAATGACCATTGATTTTAAAAGAGTTTTTCGTAATAAAAACCACCGGAAACGAAAAATCAATAACTTAGGGGGGCTGGAGTCACGAAGATGGGCTAACAGCCATTGAATCTCACTTTCCCAAGCGAAAACTGTCCAGCAAACAGTTGCGGCTATCCTATCGAACAAACATCAGTCTGTTCATTTTTAACAGTATGGTGCTTTCGCTAGTGTCAGCTACACCGTTATTGATGTTGGCCGAACACTATTCTGGCCCAGGATTGCTCAGCTATTTCTCAAACCCGGTATGGCGAGCCTTTTTGTCGTTTTTATTGCTTGATTTGTTACTGTATGTCTGGCACAAAGCCAGTCACAGTTATGATGTTTTATGGATGTTTCATAAAGTGCACCACAACGACCCCTATTTGAATGTCTCAACGGCTTTTCGAGTCCATATTGTGGAATTATTCATCATCACTGCGCTAAAAGCGGCATATATTGTCACACTAGGCCTGGACAAGGAGACCGTGCTCATAAATGAAGCCATCATCACTTTTTTCGTCATGTTCCATCACACGAATATTACCTTCAAGGGTGAGAATTTGCTAGGACGAGTGTTCATCGTTCCGTATCTGCACCGCATGCACCATTCAATACAGCGAAATGAACACGATCGTAACTACGGCGCTGTCTTATCGTTATGGGATCGCCTTTTCGGGATGCTGGCAGAATTGGAACCTGCGAAAACAGGTATCAAAGGGAACTCACCGCAGACGTTTATTAAATTGGTGAAGTTCGGTTTTACAATGGCAAACACGCGAACGGAGATACCCATTAATCTTGATGCAATGATCGCTGAAGCGGCTTATTACAAAGCTGAAAAACGCAACTTTTATCCGGGCCATGAGATTCGTGATTGGCTGGAAGCAAAAAAAGAAATTTTCAGACAGGTCTACGGAGACAAGCGGCTGGCAAATTGACCTGAGAAATAAGCCTGGTTTGCGCCAATGCCAAGGCACATTTGAATTATAGGTGGCTAAATCTCCACCTGAAGAAGTCTATTTATAGCTATCCAGATATATTTTGTCCCTGTAACAACCCAGTAGTAGCCGGGCATGCATTATATGCCCGACATTTCCAGGATTCTGCCTGGTAAATGTTTTCAAATGTTTCACCGTCGTTCCTTCGCCGGATATTGTAATGTTTGGCAACTATAAAGCTGTTGCCATACTTGAAGGGCTAATTGATACATTACCCATTTAAATTTACAGTCATTTATGACGATATAAAGGTGGATTTACGGCAAGCGATTTGAGACTTCAATAACATATGACAGTATGAGAAGAATTAATGTGTGAGTTATTTGCTATGAGCGCTAATGTCCCAACTGATATTTGTTTCAGCTTCACCGGATTAATGCAGCGCGGCGGGCGAACTGGTCCGCACCGTGATGGCTGGGGAATTACTTTTTATGAAGACAAGGGCTATCGTACCTTCAAAGACCCGTCACCTTGTTATGATTCGCCAATTGCCCTATAAGTACAAGAATATCCGATTAAAAGCCAAGCGGTCATTGGTCATATCCGGCAAGCTAATCGTGGTCCAGTAGCTTTAGAAAATACCCATCCGTTTACCCGTGAACAAGGAGGTTGTTTTTGGACGTTCGCCCATAATGGCCAGTTAAGCGATTACCAGGTTCTGTTGCAAAAGGGAAAGCATAAACCCGTCGGCGATACTGACAGTGAAGCGACATTTTGCTGGCTGCTCAATGAACTGGATCGCAAATACCCACAAAAACCCGCTGACATGAAAACGATGTTTCACTATTTGGGCGATTTGTGTTTGCAATTGCAAGTGTTTGGTATCGCCAACATTTTGATTTCGGATGGCAAGTATTTAATTGTTTATTGAAGTAACACCTTGCACTGGATTACACGCCGCGCGTCTTTTGGGCGGGCATGTCTTATTGATGAAGACATTAGTATTGATTTTCAGAAAGAAACCACACCGAATGATGTGGTCACCGTAATCGCCATACTACCACTAACCAATAATGATCTATGGTATAAGATGTCGGCTAATCATTATTTGTTATTTCAAGACGGCGAAAGTATTTCCTGATTACGCAAAAAAACATCAAGCGGTAACAAAATGATGCCGCCATATCTCACTGTTTTCCCACGATCAATGAAGCGAGTTCCGATGCCTGTTCCCGTAATTCGCGCAGCGCCGTGGTTTCCCATAACGCAGCTTTGCGCATGGGGCCGATACACCAGATGCCTGCTTCTATTTTGTCATGCTCATTGATAATCCTGCCTTCGGAAGTACATTTTATGCCAAGACCAAGCTCATCTGTTTTTACTTTTCCTCTCCCGATAAGATCACTGATGATGGGGAAACGAACCTTACGGTAATTTGATTCCGGGCCGGTGCAATTAATCACTTTATGGAAAAACTGACGAATATTATTGCCTTCGGATCTATAAATAATCTCGATTCCGCTGTCAGTTGCCGTTGCTTCGACGATATAACCTTTCTTCAATTCCAACTGACCTGCATTCATCATTTCATTGAGCAGCGATGTCGATTTTTCCGGGATCCGATGTCTTGCAATTTCCCAGTAGGGCCTGATCCGCCGGAGAAAATATTTTTTCTCATCCGTTGTCCATTTTCGCCATATCTTTTTCGTGAAAGGACGCAGGCCATCCATCACTGAAGGCCATGGAACGTCCGGGTTTTTTCTGATCAGATCACGAATCCAAAGCAACATTTTTCGTGGGTGTTTAATTTCCGGTTCCAAGATCTGGAAAGCCGGGTGTGACAAATCATGCGGCAAAGGAAAACGACCTCGCCTGGAAAGCATGGTGACTTTTCCCTTAAATTTTCTCAGGATCAGTCCAAGCACAATATCTACCGCAGTGAGCCCCGAGCCAACAAGAAGAATATCTTCATCGCCAACAATATGGCTATAAACCTTGTCAGACCATGGATTGGCATAATAGCGCGGGTCATTTTGCACCGGGCTGTCCTGGAGAAAAAGATCGGCTGGCGGAAAATTGCCAAGGGCAAGTATGACATGATCGGCATGCAATGCATGGCCGGAAGCAAGAACAACCGTTTTTCGCGTACCAAAATCCAGGATAGAAATGGCCTCATCAATACGGATCTGTAATCTGCCCGCTGTCTCCTGTTGAACCCTTTCCAGATTTTCGAGAACGTAATCGCCGAAAATTTTCCTTGGAATGAATTCCTGAGGCGAAACTTTTTCAATGAGATGGTTATATTTAAAATGATTAAATTTAAGCCATTCTACAAAATCCATTGGCTTGTCTGGAAACAGACTCATTCCCCCCGCGATCACATTCAAGGGTTGATGGGTAAAATCATACTGGTAGGCAACGCCGCGACCCAGTAACTCCGGATTTTTTTCAATCATCAGTACTTCGGGACCCCCTGAAAATTGTGCAAGCTGCATGGCCGCCAAAGCGCCTGATAGACCGCCGCCGATGATGATGACTTTTAACCTCATATTAGCGACACCTGCCGGGGCTTGAGATGCCATTCAACCGTGTCGATCATCACCGCCGATCTCATACTCATCTGTTTATTCACTAGACAATGGGTATAGGCACAACTCTCTTTAACATACCATTGATACAAAAAATCCATAAAAAGTCTCCAACGCTTAATTCTTACTATGACAATAGAGTTCAACAAACCAGGGCCGAATAAAATTTGGCTAGAAAAAGGAATAAGGGTAATTGTAAAGGGGTCTGTCTCTGAGGTATCCCCACAAAATACTTCACTGAATCAATACCTTAAATACATTTAAACGACAAGCTAAAGCGTTATTGCCCATTCTAACTAAGAACCGCC
>Ga0209797_10001736_pt1 | contig 10970 bp, 6 predicted proteins | sample DOMMetBare3Fresh_2_FD_187472 | JGI IMG/M metagenome (GOLD analysis project Ga0209797, IMG submission 187472) | Wetland sediment microbial communities from St. Louis River estuary, USA, under dissolved organic matter induced mercury methylation -... | ecosystem: Environmental > Aquatic >...
GAGGTGCTGGCGCAGGAACTCGCGCAACGCGCGGCAGACGGGCGCAGCGATTTCCTGCCGCACCATCTGCAGCGCGTCGTGGCGATCTCCTGCGTCTTTCGAGGCGCCGACGGCTTGCGCGTTCACTCGTTCGTCGACCGGTTGCCGGGCGGCGTCAGCGAAGAAGGGCGCATCGTGCAGCAGTTCTTCACGACGATCGAAAAGCGCGTGCCGCAGCTGGTGAGCTGGAACGGTGGCGGTTTCGACCTGCCCGTGTTGCACTACCGTGGCCTGATGCATGGCGTGGTCGCCAGCAAGTACTGGGATTTCGGCGAAGACGACCGCGAGTTCAAATGGAACAACTACATCTCGCGCTACCACCACCGCCACCTTGATCTGATGGACCTGCTCGCGATGTACCAGCCGCGGGCCAATGCGCCGTTGGACGCGATGGCCAAGCTGTGCGGCCTGCCGGGCAAGCTCGGCATGGACGGCTCAGCGGTACACGCCGCGTGGCGCGCCGGGCGCGTCGAGGACATTCGTCGGTACTGCGAAACCGACGTGATGAACACCTACCTGCTGTATTGCCGCTACCAGCAGATGCGCGGCGGACTGACCACGTCGGAGCATGCCGCCGAGGTGCAGCTGGTGCGCACGGCGCTGGGCGCGATCGACGAGTCGCACTGGGCCGAGTATCTGGCGGCCTGGCCCGAACTGTTGCCCTGAGGCGCAGCCTCGCAGGCCGCGCTTTCGCGGGGGATGTCAGCGTTTTCGAGGGGTGGCGTCGGCGGGACCGGACGCTAGCATCCTCGCGCCCAAGCCCCGCCCCGTTCAAGGCACGATGCCCAACCTGTGGAATGTCAGCGACCTGCAGCCCGGCCCGGAGTCTTTGATTCCGGGCGACACGCTGCCGGCGATGTTCTGGAACGGGGTGGCCCGCCGCGGCGACCGGGTCTGGATGCGGCAGAAGGAATTCGGCGTCTGGCGCAGCTGGAGCTGGAACCAGACCGCACAGGCCGTGCGCGAGATCGCCCATGGGCTGATGGCGCTGGGCTTCGAGCGCGGCAACACCGCATCGATCCAGTCGAATACCGTCATCGAGTGGGTGTTGGCGGATCTGGCGGTGCTGTCGTGCGGCGGCGTCTCCAGCGGCATCTACCCGACGGATTCGCCGGTCCAGACGCAGTACCTGTGCGAGGACTCACGCAGCGTGGTGCTGTTCGTCGAAGACGACGAGCAGCTCGACAAGGCGCTGGAGGCACGCGCGCAGCTGCCGCTGCTGCGCAAGATCGTGGTCTTCGACATGGAAGGGCTGTCCGATCTGGCCGATCCGATGGTGATCGGTCTGGAGGCGCTGCGAGCACTGGGCCGCGAGCATCTGGCCCGGCACCCGCATGCCGTGGCCGAGCGGGTGGCCGCGGTGTCGCCGGACGACCTGGCGATCCTGGTCTACACCTCGGGCACCACCGGCAAGCCGAAGGGTGCGATGCATCTGCACCGCAGCCTCACGACCTGGCTGCGTGCCATCAATCAGCTGGTCGGGCAGACCGAAGACGACGAACGCATGTGCTTCCTGCCGTTGTGCCACGTGGCCGAGCGCACCGGCGGCGAGTACTTTGCGATGTACACGGGCGCCAAACTCAACTTCGTCGAGAATCCGGACACCGTGCCCGAGAACGTGCGCGAGATCTCGCCGACGGTCTTCACCGCCGTGCCGCGCGTGTGGGAGAAGTTCTATTCGGCCGTCACCATCGCGGTGCGCGAGGCCTCGCGAGCGCAGCAGCTCGCCTACGCCTGGGCGCTGGGCGTGGGCCACCAGGTGGCCGAACGGGTGCTGGCCGAGAAGCCCGTTCCGGCCTGGCTGAAGGCGAAGTTCATGCTGGCGCGCTGGCTCTCGCTGAACAACGTGCGCAAGCTGATCGGCATCCACCGCGCACGCTTCCTGATCACCGGCGCGGCCCCGATCTCGCCCGACCTGATCCGTTGGTACCTGGCGTTGGGGGTGCCGATGTTCGAGGTCTGGGGCATGACCGAGACGGCGGGTCTTTCGACCTCGATGCAGGGCACGCGGATCAAGCTCGGTTCCATCGGCAAGGCCGCGCCGTTCAACGAGGTGCGCATCGATCCGGCCACCGGCGAGATCCTGGTGCGCGGGCCGAATGTCTTTGCCGGCTACCTGAACCAGCCCGAGAAGACCGCCGAGACGATCGACCGCGACGGCTGGCTGCATACCGGCGACGTCGGCACCGTCGATGAAGAAGGCTACTTCCGCATCACCGACCGCATGAAGGACATCATCATCACCGCCGGCGGCAAGAACGTGACGCCGAGCGAATGGGAAAACGAACTCAAGTTCTCGCCCTACGTGACCGACGCGGTGGTCATCGGCGACAAGCGCGCCTACTTGACGGCGCTGGTGATGATCGACCAGGAGAACGTCGAGCGCTTCGCGCAGGAGCGCGACATCCCGTTTTCGAACTACACGAGCCTGACGCGCGCACCCGAGGTGCGTGCGCTCATCCAGGCCGAAATCGACAGGGTGAACAAGAAGTTCGCCCGCGTCGAACAGATCAAGCAGTTCCACCTGCTCGAGAACCAGCTGTCCGCCGAGGACGAAGAGCTCACGCCGACGATGAAGCTCAAGCGCAAGCTGGTGCAAGTGAAATACGCGCCCCAGATCGAGGCCATGTATCAGTCGTAAGCCCCAACCAGGAGACCCGGACCCATGAAGACCATTTTCAAGACCGTCGCGATCGCGGCCGCCATCGCGGCGCCAGCCGCGTGGGCGCAGAACCAGGGCGTCAGCAAGGACGAGATCGTGCTCGGCTCGATCCAGGACTTGTCGGGTCCGATCGCCGGTTTCGGCAAGCAGGTGCGGCTGGGCATGATGCTGCGCGTGGACGAGATCAACGAGCAGGGCGGCATCAACGGCCGCAAGATCAAGCTGATCGTCGAGGATTCGGCCTACGACCCCAAGCGCGCCGTTCTCGCGGCGCAAAAGCTGGTCAATCAGGACAAGATCTTCATGATGGTGGCCCACATCGGCACCGCGCAGAACAACGCCGCGATGCCGGTGCAGTTCGAGAAGAACGTCATCAACTTCATGCCGGTGACGGCGGCGCGCGAGATGTACGAGCCATTTCATCGCCTGAAGTACTCGTTCGCCGTGCCCTACTACGAGCAGATGCGCGTGATGCTGCCGAAACTGGTGAAGGAGAAGAACGCGAAGAAGGTGTGCTCGATCTATCAGGACGACGAGTTCGGCCTCGAGGTGCAGCGCGGTGCCGAGGTGGGGTTGAAGTCCATCAACGTCGAGATGGCCGAGAAGACCACCTACAAGCGCGGCGCGACTGACTTTTCGTCGCAGGTGGCCAAGATGAAGGCGGCCGGGTGTGATCTGGTGGTGCTGGGCACGATCATCCGCGAGACCATCGGCACCATCGGCGAGTCGCGCAAGACCGGGTTCAACCCGATCTTTCTGGGCTCGAGCGCTGCCTACACCGACCTGATCCACAAACTCGGCGGACCCGCGATGAACGGGCTGTATGCCGCGATGACCACGCAGCATCCGTACCTGGACGAAGCATCGCAACCGATCCGGTTCTGGGCCAACAAGTACAAGACCAAGTTCAACGAGGACCCGACGGTGTTCTCGGCCTACGGCTACACCATCATCGACGCGTTCTCGCGCGCGGCCAGCAAGGCGGGCCAGAACCTGACGACCGACAGCTTCATCAAGGCGATGGACACGATGGTGATCCCGCAGGACATGTTCGGCAGCGCCGAGGCAACGTTCGGCCCGAAGAAGCGCCTGGGCAGCGACGCCGCGCGCCTGTCCCAGATCACCGACGGCAAGTGGAAGGTCGTCTCTGACTACGTGAAGCCGTAACCCCGGCCTGCCGCCTGTCTGGTCGGCCGCCTGCGGGCGGCCTTCTCGCCTGGTCGGCGCCGGGATAATGGCTGCATGGCACCCCAGGAGGAATGGCTCGAAGTCGAATCACTCGATCTGGATGCCCAGGGCGTTGCGCATCGCGCCGACGGCAAGGTGGTGTTCATCGAGGGCGCGTTGCCCGGCGAGCAGGCCCAGGTGAACGTTTCGCGCCGCAAGAACCAGTGGGAGCAGGGCACGTTGGCCGGGCTGCGGCGCGAGAGTTCCCAGCGCGTGCGGCCGGCCTGTCCGCACTTCGGGCTGCACCCGGGCGCGTGCGGTGGCTGCAAGATGCAGCACCTGCATCCGCTGGCCCAGGTGGCGGTCAAGCAGCGGGTGCTGGAGGACAACCTGCGCCACTTGGCCAAGGTGGTGCCGGAGCACATCCTGCGTCCGCTGCAGGGGCCGGCCTGGGGCTACCGGCATCGGGCGCGCCTGTCGGTGCGGCATGTGGCCAAGAAGGGCGCTGTGCTGGTGGGTTTCCACGAGCGCAAGTCGCGCTACGTGGCCGACATGACGACCTGCCCGGTGCTGCCGGCACACGTCAGCGCGATGCTGCCCGCGCTGCGCGCGTTGATCGAGGCCATGGACGCGCGCGACCGCTTGCCGCAGATCGAGCTGGCGATGGGCGACGCGACGTGCGCGCTGGTGCTGCGGCACCTGGAACCGTTGAGCGACGCCGATCGAAGCCGGCTGCGCGACTTCGCCCACGCACACCGCGTGCAATGGTGGCTGCAACCGGGCGGACCCGATACGGTGTTACCGCTGGACGCCGCCGATCAGGCGCTGGCGTACGCATTGCCGGAGTTCGGCCTGACGATGCCGTTCAAGCCGACGGACTTCACCCAGGTCAACTCCGCGATCAACCGCGTGCTGGTCACGCAGGCTGTGCGCTGGCTGGCCCCGAACAACACGGACCGGGTGATCGACTGGTTCTGCGGGTTGGGCAATTTCACGCTGGCGATGGCCACACAGGCCCGCGATGTGCACGGCATCGAAGGCAGTGCCGTGCTGGTCGAGCGCGCACGTGACAATGCGAGCGCGAACGGGTTGGCCGGCCGGTGCACGTTTTCGGCGCGCAACCTGTTCGAGTTGACCGCCGACCAACTGGCCGGCCTGGCGACCGCGCAGCGCTGGTTGATCGATCCGCCGCGCGAAGGCGCGTTTGCGCTTGCCAAGGCGCTGACCGATCTGTCGGTGGCGCCGCCGCGCGGTTGGTCACCGCCGCAACGAATCGTCTACGTCAGCTGCAATCCGGCCACGTTGGCCCGCGACGCCGGGCTGCTGGTGCACCAGGCCGGCTACCGCTGCGTCGCGGCCGGCGTCGTCGACATGTTTCCGCACACCGCGCATGTGGAGAGCATGGCGGTCTTCGACCGCCATGCTTCGGCATAGGGCGCCACATTGCGCAGCGATCTGAACCCCGGTGACATCCGGTCGACCTTGAAAATGACAAGGCCCCGCTGCGCGGGGCCTTGTTCAATTCTGCGAAGCGCCCGACTACTCGCGGTCACCGCCGAATATGCCCAGCAGCGCCAGCAGGCTCTGGAACACGTTGAAGACGTCCAGGTAGATCGCCAGCGTCGCCGAGATGTAGTTGGTCTCGCCACCGTCGATGACGCGCTTGATGTCGTACAGCATGAAGGCCGAGAAGATGCCCAGGCAGACGACCAGCAGCGTCAACATCAGCGCCGACGACTGCACGAAGAAGTTCACCAGGAAGCCGACGAAGACGATCAGCGCGCCGACGAACAGGAACTTGCCCATGCCCGACAGGTCGCGTTTGATCACCGTGGACAGCGACGCCATCGCGAAGAAGATGACCGCCGTGCCACCGAATGCCGTCATGATCAGCGAACTGCCGTTCTTGAAACCCAGGATGGCCGCCAGCAGGCGCGACAGCATCAGGCCCATGAAGAACGTGAAGCCCAGCAGCACGGCGACGCCGGTCGAAGAGTTCTTGGTCTTCTCGATCGCGTAGATCAGGCCGAACGATCCCGCCAGAAAGACGATCAGGCTGATGCCCGGACTCATCGCCGCGGTGATGCCGGTTGCCACGCCAACCCATGCGCCCAACACGGTTGGCAGCAGCGACAGCGCCAGCAGCCAGTAGGTGTTTCTCAGGACGCTGTTGCGGTCGACCGCCAGCGCGCCGGAACCGGCATAGCCGGGAGTGGTTTGCAGGCTTTGGTTCATGAAACCTCCATGGTTGTGATGTCGCGGGCTCGGACCCGACACTTGCATTCTAAGTTCCCTTGGTCCGAAGGGGTATCGGCGACGCGATCGCAAGGGATGGTCGGACAACTTTGCGTCTTTTGCAGGGCTTCGACCCCTGTTCGCAGGTATCGTTCACCCAATCTGCTTGACAGGACAGGAAGACCGACCCTATGCGCAACCGACCGACCCTGACGGCCGACGACGCCCGCAAGATCGCTGCCGCGGCCGAGGCCGAGGCCCGTGCCCACCAGTGGGCGGTGACCATCGCCGTGGTCGACGACGGTGGCCACCTGCTGTGGCTGCAGCGGCTGGACGGAGCGCCGCCGATCTCGGCCGAGATCGGCCCGGCCAAGGCACGCACGGCGGCAGTGGGTCGGCGCGACAGCAAGGTCTACGAAGACATGATCAACCAGGGGCGGGTGTCGTTTCTCAGCGCGCCGGGCCTGCAGGGCATGCTGGAAGGTGGGGTGCCGATCATCGTGCAGGGTGATTGCGTCGGTGCCGTGGGGGTCAGCGGTGTCAAGTCGGCCGAGGATGCGCAGGTCGCGCGTGCCGGGATCGCCGCGCTGGGACTTTGAATCGCCGGTCGGGCAAGGGGCGGCACCCGCCTCGCTATAATTCGCCCGATCACAGCCTCAACCGCAGCCTAGCGAAACTCCGATTGTCGGTTTCCCGTCGGCCTTCGACCTGACCACAGGAGCGAAGCTGGGCGCGCGCAAACCGGAGACTTCCTTGCTGCCCGTCCAGCCACCTGCCTTGCTCGCGCTCGCGGACGGCACCGTTTTCACAGGCTACTCGTTCGGCGCAACCGGCTCGACCGTCGGCGAGGTGGTGTTCAACACCTCGCTCACCGGCTACCAGGAGATCCTCACCGATCCGAGCTACTGCCGCCAGATCGTCACGCTGACCTACCCGCACATCGGCAACACCGGCATCAACGACGAGGACGTGGAGGCGGCGAAAGTGCATGCCGCCGGCCTGGTGATCAAGGACCTGCCGCCGCGGCTGTCGAATTTTCGTGCGTCGCGCACGCTGTCGCAATATCTCGTGCAGCAGAACACCGTGGCCATCGCCGGCGTGGACACGCGGCGCCTCACGCGCTTGCTGCGCAGCGAGGGTGCGCAAAATGGCTGCATCGTGAGCTTTCCCTCCGGCAGCATGATCGGAACAACCGAGATCGATGACGCGGTGGCCCGCGCGCGGTCGGTGCCGAGCATGGCCGGCCTGGATCTGGCTCGCGTGGTCACGACACCCGCGCCCTACGGCTGGACCCAAACCGAGTGGACGCTGGGGGTCGGGTATGGCCAGCGGCAGGGTGGTCGTTTCCACGTCGTGGCCTACGACTTCGGCGTCAAGCACAACATCCTGCGCATGCTGGTGAGCCGCGGCTGCAGCGTCACCGTGGTGCCGGCGCAGACATCCGCCGCCGACGCGCTGGCGTTGCGGCCGGACGGCGTTTTCTTGAGCAATGGCCCGGGCGATCCCGAGCCGTGCGACTACGCCATCGCCGCGTCGCGTGCGCTGATCGACAAAGGGATCCCCACCTTCGGCATCTGCCTGGGGCACCAGATCATGGCGCTGGCCTCCGGCGCGAAGACCTTCAAGATGAAGTTCGGGCATCACGGTGCCAACCATCCCGTGAAAGACCTCGACAGCGGCCGCGTCTCGATCACCAGCCAGAACCACGGTTTCGCGGTGGATGAAAAGACGCTGCCGGCCAATCTGCGTGCCACACACGTCAGCCTGTTCGACGGCACGCTGCAGGGCCTAGCGCGCACCGACCGCCCGGCTTTTTGCTTCCAGGGCCATCCCGAGGCGTCGCCCGGCCCGCACGACATCGCCTACCTGTTCGACCGATTCACCGCGCTGATGGCGCAGGACATTTCATGATGCCCCCAAGCTCACTTCGTTCGCTACCCCCCGAGGGGGTGCAGGCCTCCCTTGGGGCGGCCCGGCAGGAGGCCTGATGCCCAAGCGCACAGACATCAAGAGCATCCTCATCATCGGAGCAGGCCCGATCGTCATCGGGCAGGCCTGCGAGTTCGACTATTCCGGCGCTCAGGCCTGCAAGGCGCTTCGCCAGGAGGGCTACAAGGTCATCCTCGTCAACAGCAACCCGGCGACGATCATGACCGACCCGGAGATGGCCGACGTGACCTACATCGAGCCGATTACTTGGCAGATGGTGGAGAAGATCATCGCCAAGGAGCGGCCGGACGCGATCCTGCCGACGATGGGCGGGCAGACGGCGCTGAACTGTGCGCTCGAGTTGCACCAGCACGGCGTGCTGGCCAGGTACGGCGTGGAGATGATCGGCGCCAACGAGAAGGCGATCGAGAAGGCCGAGGACCGGCTGAAGTTCAAGGACGCGATGACGTCGATCGGCCTCGACTCGGCGAAGAGCGGCATTGCGCACACGATGGCGCAGGCGTGGAGCGTACAGAAGCGGATTGCCGGTGACACCGGTGGGCCGGGCTTTCCGGTGGTGATCCGGCCCAGCTTCACGCTCGGCGGCACCGGCGGGGGCATCGCCTACAACCCCGAGGAATTCGAAGAGATCTGCAAGCGCGGCATCGACCTGTCGCCGACCCACGAACTGCTGATCGAGGAATCGCTGATCGGCTGGAAGGAGTACGAGATGGAGGTGGTCCGCGATAAGGCGGACAACTGCATCATCGTCTGCTCGATCGAGAACCTCGACCCGATGGGCATCCACACCGGCGACTCGATCACCGTGGCGCCGGCGCAGACGCTGACCGACAAGGAATACCAGCTGATGCGCAATGCCTCGATCGCGATCCTGCGCGAGATCGGCGTCGACACGGGTGGCTCGAACGTGCAGTTCTCGATCAACCCGAAGAACGGGCGCATGACGGTGATCGAGATGAATCCGCGCGTCAGCCGCAGCTCGGCGCTGGCCTCCAAGGCCACCGGGTTCCCGATCGCCAAGATCGCCGCCAAGCTGGCGGTCGGCTACACGCTCGATGAGTTGCGCAACGACATCACCGGCGGCGCCACGCCGGCCAGCTTCGAGCCAAGCATCGACTACGTGGTGACGAAGATCCCGCGCTTCGCGTTCGAGAAGTTCCGCGAGGCCGATCCGCACCTGACGACACAGATGAAGTCGGTCGGCGAGGTGATGGCGATCGGCCGCACGTTCCAGGAGAGCCTGCAGAAGGCCTTGCGCGGGCTGGAGACCGGCATCGATGGCCTGAGCGAGCGCCACGAGGTGCATGGCGGCGACCGCGAGGAGATCGTCGAGGCCATCGGCAACGCCGGGCCGGAGCGGATCCTGTTCGTCGCCGACGCCTTCCGCATCGGCTTGTCGCTCGAGGAGATATTCGACGAGACCGCGATCGATCCGTGGTTCCTGGCGCAGATCCAGGAGATCGTCGACACCGAGCGCCAGATCGCCGGCCGGCAGCTGGCGGGGTTGACGGCGGCGGAGCTGCGCTACCTGAAGCAAAAGGGCTTCTCGGACCAGCGGCTTGCCCGGTTGATGTCTACCAACCAGCATGAGGTGCGGCACGCACGCCAGCGTCTGGGTGTGCGACCCGTGTACAAGCGGGTCGACACCTGCGCCGCCGAATTCGCCACGCAGACCGCGTACATGTACTCGACCTATGACGAGGAGTGCGAGGCCGAGCCGACCGACGCCAGGAAGATCATGGTGCTCGGCGGCGGTCCGAACCGCATCGGCCAGGGTATCGAGTTCGACTATTGCTGCGTGCACGCCGCGCTGGCGATGCGCGAAGACGGCTACGAGACCATCATGGTCAACTGCAATCCCGAGACCGTGTCGACCGACTACGACACCAGCGACCGCCTGTACTTCGAACCGGTGACGCTGGAAGACGTGCTCGAGATCGTCGACAAGGAGAAACCCGTCGGCGTGATCGTGCAGTACGGTGGCCAGACACCGCTGAAACTCGCGCTCGACCTCGAAGCCAACGGCGTGCCGATCATCGGCACCTCGCCCGACAGCATCGACATCGCCGAGGACCGCGAGCGCTTCCAGCAGCTGCTGCACGCGCTGGGGCTGCGCCAGCCGCCCAACCGTACCGCGCGCACCGAGGAGGCGGCGCTGCAGATGGCGCATGAGATCGGCTACCCGCTGGTGGTGCGGCCGAGCTATGTGCTCGGTGGCCGGGCGATGGAGATCGTGCACGGCGACAAGGATCTCGAGCGCTACATGCGCGAAGCCGTGCGCGTGAGCGAGAAGTCGCCGGTGCTGCTCGACCGCTTCCTCGACGATGCGATCGAGGTCGATGTCGACTGCATCAGCGATGGCACCGACGTGATGATCGGCGGCATCATGGAGCACATCGAGCAGGCCGGCGTGCACTCGGGCGACTCCGCGTGCTCGCTGCCTCCGTACTCGTTGTCGCCGCGCCTGCAGGATGAACTGCGCCGGCAGACCAGGCAGATGGCCAAGGCGCTGAAGGTGATCGGGTTGATGAACGTGCAGTTCGCGATCCAGGGCGAGGGCGACGAGGCTGTGGTCTTCGTGCTCGAGGTGAACCCGCGCGCGTCGCGCACGGTGCCCTTCGTCAGCAAGGCCACCGGCCAGCCGCTGGCCAAGATCGCGGCGCGCTGCATGGCCGGCCAGCGCCTGAACGACCAGCGCGGCCCCGACGGCCGGGTGCCTGGCGAGGTGATTCCGCCGTACTTCAGCATCAAGGAGGCGGTGTTCCCGTTCAATAAGTTCCCGGGCGTGGATCCGATCCTCGGGCCCGAGATGCGCTCAACCGGCGAGGTGATGGGCGTGGGGCGCAGCTTCGGCGAGGCGATGCTGAAGAGCCAGCTCGGCGCCGGCTCGCGCCTGCCGACCAAGGGTACGGTGGTG
>Ga0209797_10001737_pt1 | contig 10964 bp, 10 predicted proteins | sample DOMMetBare3Fresh_2_FD_187472 | JGI IMG/M metagenome (GOLD analysis project Ga0209797, IMG submission 187472) | Wetland sediment microbial communities from St. Louis River estuary, USA, under dissolved organic matter induced mercury methylation -... | ecosystem: Environmental > Aquatic >...
CGAGGTGCGGCGCGCCTCGGCGACGTTCGGCTACCGGATCCTGCGCGGGGCCGAGGTCGTCGCGACCGGCCACACCGTCCACGCCTGCGTGGACCTCGACGGGCGGGTCCAGCGGATGCCGCCCGAGCTCCTCGACCGCCTCGGCGCCGCCGAGGGGCTCGCCCCGTAGCCCCGGAGGGATGCCGACATGGATCGCAACCTCGCGCTCGAAGTGGTCCGCGTGACCGAGGCCGCCGCGCTCGCCTCGGCGAGGCTCATGGGCCGCGGCGATCACCACGGGGCCGACCAGGCGGCGGTCGAGGCGATGCGCCGGGCCTTCAACGACCTCTCCGTCCGCGGCGAGGTGGTGATCGGGGAGGGCGAGCGCGACGAGGCGCCGATGCTCTTCATCGGCGAGCGGGTGGGCCGCGGCGGCGACGGCGACCTCGAGGTCGAGATCGCGGTCGATCCGCTCGAGGGGACGAACCTCTGCGCGAGCGGCGCCCCCAACGCGCTCAGCGTCGTCGCGATGGGCGAGAAGGGGAAGATGCTCCGCGCCCCCGACACCTACATGGAGAAGATCGCGGTGGGCCCGGGCGCCCGCGGGGCGATCGACCTGCGCCGGACCCCGACCGAGAACCTGCGCCACGTCGCCGACGCGCTCGGGAAGTACGTCGAGGACCTCACCGTGGTGATCCTCGACCGCCCGCGCCACGAGCGGCTCGTCGCCGAGGTCCGGGAGAGCGGGGCGCGCATCAAGCTCATCCCCGACGGGGACGTGGCCGGCGCGCTCGCCACCTGCTTCCCCGACAGCGGCGTCGACGTCCTCATGGGCATCGGCGGGGCGCCGGAGGGCGTGATCAGCGCCGCCGCGATCCGCTGCGTGGGCGGCGACATGCAGGGGCGGCTCCAGTTCCGGAACGACGAGGAGCGGGCCCGCGCCCGGGCGATGGGGGTGAAGGACCTCGAGAAGGTGATGGCGGCGGAGGAGCTGGCCGGCGGGAGCGTGATGTTCGCCGCGACGGGGGTCACGAACGGCGACTTCCTGAAGGGGGTGCGCTTCACCGGAGACGGGGCGCGCAGCCACTCGATCGTGATGCGCTCGAGGACCGGCACGATCCGCTACATCGAGACGGTCCACCGCTTCAGCCGCGCGCCGAACTACGGCTGGTAGCGCCGCGGGCTGCGCGCGGCGGCGGGGCGGGATAGGTTACGGGTCCGGAGGGGTCATGGCGCAGGTGACGAAGCAGGTCATCATCGAGGCACCGCTCGAGCGGTTCTACGACCTGGTGGTCGACTACGAGCGCTATCCCGAGTTCGTGCCGGGCATCCGGGCCTGCCGGGTGCTCGCGGCCGGGTCCGAGAAGCACGTGCAGTACGAGCTCGACCTCGGGGTGAAGCGCATCCGCTACGTCCTCAGGATGCAGGAGCAGCGGCCGACGCGCGTCGCCTGGTCGCTCGTCTCGGGCGACATGATGAAGGTGTCGAACGGCTCCTGGGAGCTCTCCGCCGCCGACGGGCGGACGAGCGCGGTCTACACGGTGGACATCCAGATCTCGCGCCCGCCGCTCGTGCCGCAGGCGATCGTGGACCGGGTGAGCGACGAGCTCACCCGCATCCAGCTCCCGCGGACGCTCGAGGCGTTCAAGGCGAGGGCGGAGCGACCCGGGTAGCGCAAACCGTTGCTCCGCTGCCACGGGGGTCGCCGGCGCGCCACGCCGCCGTGTAGGGCGGCCACGCACGCGGGCACCCGTCGCCCCGCGCCTTGACCCTCTCGAGGAGCCGGTGCTACGTAGAAATCGGGCCCTGATGGGTCGAGGTGAATTGGCGCGAGGCGTCGCGCTGTCCTAGGTATGAAGGGTGAACGGGCTCAGGAGGGAAGGCCGCCGCGCGGAACGCGGTTTGCACTGACGGCAGGGCGATGGCGACGCAGGAGAAACGGATGCTTGACGCCTACGTCATCGACGAGATCCGACGTCGCGAGCGCGAGAAGGGCCGCGACGACCGCCCCGCCGTGGAGTTGCCCCTTCCTCCCCCGGCGCCCGGCAAGCCCCCCGACGGCAAGGACGACGAGGGGGGCAGGGACCGCGGCGTCGTGATCATCGACTACTCCGGCTAGCTCTGGCCCCGGCGGCGCTCGCCAGCGGCGAACGCCATCCGGAGGGCGCGGACCGACCAGGTCCGGCGCCCGTTTTTTTTCGACCGCCGTCGTCCGGCGAAACCGATTGACGTGGGCGGGCGCGGGCGGGCACATTCGCCCACCCTGGAGGCCGCCCCATGACCGAGATCATCAACGTCACCGCCCGCGAGATCCTCGACTCCCGGGGAAACCCCACCGTCGAGGTCGAGGTGGCGGTCGCGACGGGCGACGTCGGGCGGGCGGCGGTGCCTTCCGGCGCCTCCACCGGCGAGCACGAGGCCCTCGAGCTGCGCGACGGCGACAAGAAGCGCTACCTCGGCAAGGGAGTCCGCAAGGCCGTCGCGAACGTGACGGACGTGATCGCGCCCGCGGTGGTGGGGATGGAGGCGTCCGACCAGGCCGGCCTCGACGCCCGGATGATCGAGCTCGACGGCACGCCGACCAAGGCGAAGCTCGGCGCGAACGCGATCCTCGGGGTTTCGCTCGCCGCGGCGAAGGCGGCCGCGGCGGCCCACGCCCTGCCGTTCTACCGCTACGTCGGGGGGGCCGGGGCGCGGACCCTCCCCGTGCCGCTCATGAACATCCTGAACGGCGGCGCCCACGCCGACTCGAACGTGGACATCCAGGAGTTCATGGTCGTCCCGCTCGGCGCGCCGACCTTCGCCGAGGCGCTCCGCTACGGCGCCGAGATCTTCCACGCCCTGAAGAAGGTGCTCAAGGCGAAGGGGGCGGGCACGGGGGTCGGCGACGAGGGCGGCTACGCGCCGAGCCTCGGCTCGAACGAGGAGGCGCTCACCCTCATCCTGCAGGCGATCGAGGCGACGGGGCTGAAGCCCGGCAAGCAGGTCGCGCTCGCCCTCGACTGCGCCGCGAGCGAGTTCTTCGACAAGGCGAGCGGCAAGTACGCCCTCGAGGGGGAGGGGAAGACCTTCGACGGCAAGGGGCTCGTGAGCTACTACGCCTCGCTCGTCGCGAAGTACCCCATCGTCTCGATCGAGGACGGCTGCGACGAGGACGACTGGGCCACCTGGAAGCTCCTCACCGACAAGCTCGGGGAGAAGATCCAGCTCGTCGGCGACGACATCTTCGTCACCAACGTCACGCGGCTCGCGCGCGGCATCGGCGGCGGCGTCGCGAACTCCATCCTCGTGAAGGTGAACCAGATCGGCACGCTCACCGAGACGCTCGAGGCGGTCCGGATGGCCCACCGCGCCGGCTACACGAGCGTGATGAGCCACCGCTCCGGCGAGACCGAGGACACCACCATCGCCGACCTCGCGGTCGCCTGCGACTGCGGGCAGATCAAGACGGGCTCCGCCTCGCGCACCGACCGGATCGCGAAGTACAACCAGCTGCTCAGGATCGAGGAGGAGCTCGGGAAGGCCGGCCGCTACGCCGGGCGGAGCGCGTTCGAGGCCCTCCGCTGACGCGGTCCGGCGCCGGAAGCCCCCGTCCACGGGGCGAGATCGTCCGGGGCGCTCGTTGACACGTCGGCGGGCGCCCGCTAGCTTCCGCCCTCCCTGCATCCCGTTCCGAAGGGGAAGGTGAAGATGCGAGCCGACTGGATCGCGAAGCGCCGGGGCCAGCCCAACGTCACGCAGCTCGGCCTCGCGCGGCGGGGGATCGTGACCGAGGAGATGGCCCACGTCGCGGCCCGGGAGCGGCTCGCGCCGGAGGCCGTGCGCGACGAGGTCGCCCGCGGCCGGCTGGTGATCCCGGCCAACGCGAGGCACCCCGAGCTCGAGCCCATCGGCATCGGCATCGCCGCGACCTGCAAGATCAACGCGAACATCGGGAACAGCGCGGTCACCTCCGACGTCGGCGAGGAGCTCGGGAAGCTCGCGGTCTGCCTCAAGTACGGCGCCGACACCGTGATGGACCTCTCCACCGGCGGCGACATCCCGCAGATCCGCGAGGCCATCCTCCGCCACAGCCCAATCCCGGTCGGCACCGTCCCCATCTACGAGTGCCTGGTCCAGGTGAGGGAGGTCGCCGACCTCACCCCCGCGATGCTCCTCGACGTCATCGAGGCGCAGGCCGCGCAGGGCGTGGACTACATGACGATCCACGCGGGCCTCCTGCGCGATCTCGTCCCGCTCGCCGCCCGCCGCGTCACCGGGATCGTCTCCCGCGGCGGGGCCCTCATGGCGCAGTGGATGCTCGCGAACGGAGCCGAGAACCCCCTCTACACCCACTTCGACGCGATCTGCGAGATCTTCAGGAAGTACGACGTGACCTTCTCGCTCGGCGACGGCCTGCGGCCGGGGTGCCTCGCCGACGCGTCCGACGCCGCCCAGTTCGGCGAGCTGAAGGTCCTCGGCGAGCTCACCCGCCGGGCCTGGGAGCACGGGGTGCAGGTGATGGTCGAGGGGCCGGGCCACGTCCCGCTCGACCAGATCCCCATGAACATGGAGAAGGAGCGCGAGCTCTGCCACGAGGCGCCCTTCTACGTCCTCGGGCCGCTCGTCACCGACATCGCCCCCGGCTACGATCACATCACGAGCGCCATCGGCGCGGCGGTCGCCGCCCAGCACGGCGCGGCGATGCTCTGCTACGTGACCCCGGCCGAGCACCTGGGTCTCCCCGACGTGGACGACGTGCGCGAGGGGATCGTCGCCTACAAGATCGCGGCGCACGCCGCCGACGTGGCGCGGCACCGGCCCGGGGCCCGCGACCGCGACGACGAGCTCTCCCGCGCCCGCTACGCCTTCGACTGGAAGCGGCAGTTCGAGCTGTCGCTCGACCCCGACGGCGCGCGCGCGAAGCACGACGAGACCCTGCCGCAGGAGGCGTTCAAGTCCGCCGAGTTCTGCTCGATGTGCGGGCCGAAGTTCTGCTCGATGAAGATCCACGGCCACCTCTCCGAGATCGCGGCCAGGGACGCGGAGCGCGCCTGCGGCCAGGCGCCGCCGGCGTCCCGGCCGCCCCAGGTCCTCCCCTGAGCCGCCGCCGGGCGCGCCCGAAATCCGCCGGTCCCGGCGCGGGACGGCGTTAGGATCCCAGCGTGGCGACCCGGGTCACGGTCTACGAGGTCGGCCCCCGCGACGGGCTCCAGAACGAGGCGGCGACCGTCTCGACTCCGGACAAGCTCGCCCTCATCCGCGCCCTCGCGGGAGCCGGGCTCTCCCGCATCGAGGCGACGAGCTTCGTCTCGCCGCGCTGGATCCCGCAGCTCGCCGACGCCGCGGAGGTCACCGCCGCGCTCCCGGCCGTCCCCGGCGTCTCCTACGCCGTCCTCGTCCCCAACGAGAAGGGGCTCGAGAGGCTGGTCGAGTCGCTGCGACGGGCGGGCGCGGGGCGGCCGCCGGTCGAGGCCGCGGTGTTCATGTCCGCCTCCGAGACCCACAACAGGCGGAACGTGAACAAGACGGTGGACGAGAGCCTGCGGGACCTCGAGGCCCTCGTCCCCGCCGCCCACGCCGCCGGGCTGCGGGTGCGGGGCTACGTCTCGACGGTGTGGGGGTGCCCCTACGAGGGGAAGATCGACCCCGCCCGCGCCGCCTCGGTGGTCTTCCGCCTCCTCGCCCTCGGCTGCGATCAGGTGTCGCTCGGGGACACCGTCGGCGTGGGCACGCCCGGAGAGACCCGGACGATCCTCGGGCTCCTCCTCCGGGACGTCGCCGCGGCGCGCCTCGCGCTGCACATGCACGACACCCGCGGGACCGCCCTCGCCAACGTGCTCGCCGGGCTCGACCTCGGGATCACCACCTTCGACGCGTCGATCGGCGGGCTGGGCGGCTGCCCCTATGCCCCCGGGGCCGCCGGAAACCTCGCCACCGAGGACCTCGTCTACATGCTGCAGGGCATGGGGTACGAGACCGGCATCGACCTCGGGAGGCTCGTGCAGGCCGGGGCGCTCGCGCAGCGGCTCGTCGGGCGCAGGCTCCCCGGGAAGACGCTCCAGGCCGAGCTCGCGCGGGCGCCGGCCTGATGCGAGCTCCCGGGCGCGCCGTGACGGCCGCCCTCTTCCCCCACGCGGTGTCCGAATGAGCGAGTTCAAGGTCGAGCGGAGAGGCGGCGTCGAGGTCTGGACCATCGACGGCGAGTCGCGCCGCAACTCCATCTCCACGGCGATGCTCGCCGAGCTGAACGCGCTCCTCGCCCGCGCGGCGGGCGATCGCGCGCTCCGCTGCGTGGTCGTCACCGGGGCGGGGGACAAGGCCTTCTGCGCCGGGGCCGACCTGAAGGAGCGGGCGCGCATGGCCCCGGAGGAGGTCCACGCCTTCCACGGGGGGCTGCGCCGGGCCCTCTCCGCCATCGAGGCGGCCCCGCAGCCGTTCGTCGCCGCGCTGAACGGCGCCGCGCTCGGGGGCGGGCTCGAGCTCGCGCTGGCGTGCGACCTGCGGGTCGCCGCGGACTCCGCGCAGCTGGGGCTCCCGGAGGTCTCGCTCGGGATCATCCCGGGCGGCGGCGGCACGCAGCGGCTCGCCCGGCTGGTCGGCGTCGCACGGGCGAAGGACCTCGTCCTCACCGCCCGGCGGATCGGCGCCCCGGAGGCGCTCGCGATGGGGCTCGTGACCCGCACCGCGCCGCCGCAGCGCCTGCGCGAGGAGGCGGTCGCGCTCGCCCTGGAGATCGCGCGGAACGCCCCGGTGGCGCTGCGCCAGGCGAAGCGGGCGATCGACGGCGGCTTCCACCTGCCGCTGGAGGTGGCGCTCGCCCTCGAGAACGCGCTGTACCAGGCCTGCCTCGGCACGAGGGACCGGGTCGAGGCCCTGCGCGCGTTCGCCGAGAAGCGGCCGCCGCTCTTCACCGGCGAGTAGGATTCCGGGGTAGGCTCTGGCGCAGGGATGCTCTCTCTCTCGGAACGGGTGCTCTCGGGCGAGGTCCGCGCCGCCGCCCGGCTGATGCGGGATCTCGACGACCGCCTGCCCGAGGCGGAGCAGGCGCTCCGGGAGCTGTTCCCTCGCACCGGGCGCGCCTACGTCGTGGGGCTCACCGGGGCGCCCGGCGCCGGCAAGTCCTCCCTCACCGATCGGCTCATCGCGCACCTGCGCAGGGCCGGGAAGACCCTCGGGGTGGTGGCGGTCGACCCGACGAGCCCCTTCACCGGCGGCGCGATCCTCGGCGATCGGATCCGCATGCAGGACCATGCCCTCGACCCCGGGGTCTTCATCCGCTCGCTCGCGACGCGCGGCCACCTCGGCGGCCTGTCGCGCTCCACCTCGGACGTCGTCCAGGTGATGGACGCGATGGGGAAGGACCTCGTCATCGTCGAGACGGTCGGCGTGGGCCAGGACGAGATCGAGGTCTCCTCGCTCGCGCACACCGTGGTGGTCGTGGCGGTGCCGGGGCTCGGGGACGACGTGCAGGCGATCAAGGCGGGGGTCCTCGAGATCGCGGACGTGTTCGCCGTGAACAAGGCCGATCGCGAGGGGGCCGATCGCACGGTGCGGGACCTCCAGATGATGCTCGAGCTGCGGCGGACCGTCTCGGCGCGGCCGCTCGACCACGACGCGGCGCACCACTTCGCCGCGGGGCGGGCGGCGGAGCCCCCCGGGCCGGGCGAGTGGGAGCCGCCCATCGTCCGCACCGTCGCGGTGAAGGACGAAGGGGTCGAGGAGCTGCTGCGCGCGATCGACGCCCACCGGGCGCACCTCGAGGTGACGGGCGAGAAGCGGGTCCGGGAGATCGCGCGGGCCCGCGCCGCGTTCGTGGCGGTGCTGCGCGAGCGGCTGCTCGACGGAGCGCTCGCCCGGCTCGAGGCGGAGAAGGGTCACCTCGACGCGGTGGCGGCCCTGATCGCCGCCCGCGAGGCCGACCCGTACGCCCTCGCCGACGAGCTTTCCGCGCGGCTCCGGGCGTGAGGCGGGACCGAATGGGCGAGGCCGACCTGCCGACGCGCGACGAACCGCCCCCCGGGGGCGCCCCCCCCGTGGACGACCCGGTCGGCGTGCTCGAGGCCCGCCTCGGGCTGCCGCTCCCCGACCGCGCGGTCGCGCTCGCCGCGCTCACCCACCGGTCGTACGTGAACGAGCACCGGGAAGAGCCCGGGCTGCCGGACAACGAGCGGCTCGAGTTCCTCGGCGACGCCGTCATCGACCTCGCGGTCTCGCACCGGCTCATGGAGCGGTTCCCCGCCGCCCGGGAGGGCGACCTCTCCAAGATGCGCGCCGCGGTGGTGGACGAGCGGGGGCTCTCCGAGATGGCGCGCGCGCTCGATCTCGGAGGGCTGCTCCGGCTCGGCCGCGGCGAGGAGCTGACCGGCGGGCGGCGGAAGGCCTCGCTCCTCGCGGACGCGATGGAGGCGGTGGTCGCCGCGGTCTACCTCGCCTCGGGGCTCGGCGCGGTCCTCTCCCTCATCGACCGCTTCCTGGGCGAGGCCGTCGCCCGCGCGGCCGCCGGGACGCTCGACCGGGACTACAAGACGCAGCTGCAGGAGGCGGCGCAGAGCCGGCTCCGGGCGACGCCGCGCTACCGCGTGGTCGCGGAGCACGGTCCCGATCACTCCAAGACCTTCGAGGTGGAGACCGACCTCCGGGGCGAGCTGGTCGGCCGCGGCACCGGCCGGTCGAAGAAGGACGCGGAGCAGGCCGCCGCCAAGCTCGCCCTCGACGTGCTCGCCCGGCGGCTCGCCGCCGAGGCGGAGGGGGCCTCCGCTGCCGCCGCGCCGCCGGCCCCGCAGGTGGAGCCCGAGGTCCCGCCGGCCCCCCCGGAGGCCGCTCCCGGGGCGACCGCCGCAGGGGAGGGCGGGGAGGGTGCCCGCCCGCCGCGGCGCCCCCGCACGCGGCGGCCCGCCGCGAAGGCTCCGCCGCGCAAGCGGCCGCCCGGGCCCGCTCGGAAGCCGGCCCGCAAGGGGCGCGCGCGGAAGTGAGCCCCCTCGCGTCTTTCCATTTGCCCGTCCCCCGCCGCATCGCTAGCATCCCGCGCATGAACCGAACCGCGATCGCGATTGCACTGTCCGTGGCGCTCGCCGCCCCCGCGGCGCGCGCCCAGGCGCCCGCCCCGAAGAAGGAGAAGAAGATGGCCGACCCGATGTACGCGACGTTCAAGACCTCGATCGGCGACATCGTCGTGAAGCTCCTCCCGGAGAAGGCGCCGAAGACGGTCGAGAACTTCGTCGGCCTGGCCGAGGGCGCGAAGGAGTGGAAGGACCCGCGCAGCGGGCAGATGGTGAAGAAGCCGCTCTACGACGGGACCGTGTTCCACCGGGTCATCCCGCAGTTCATGATCCAGGGCGGCGATCCGCTCGGGAACGGCACCGGCGGGCCCGGGTACAAGTTCGCCGACGAGATCGGCCCCGACAACAAGTTCTCGAAGCCGGGCCTGCTCGCCATGGCGAACTCCGGCCCGAACACCAACGGCTCGCAGTTCTTCATCACCGAGGTGCCGACGCCGTGGCTCGACCGCGGCCACACCATCTTCGGCGAGGTGGTGAAGGGCTTCGACCTCGTCCCCAAGATCGTCGCGGCCGGGAACTCCCGCGTGAAGCTCGACAAGGTGGTCATCACCCGCGGCGCGCAGCCGTAGCGCGCCCCGCCCCACAGGAACCCAGGCGCCCGCCCGGTCCGTGCCGGCGCGGGCGCGATCACCTCATGGCCAGCAAGAAGCCCATCCCGTTCCGCGCCGGCTTCGTCGCCGTCGTCGGCCGCCCGAACGTCGGCAAGTCCACGCTCCTCAACCGCGTGCTCGGCGAGCACGTCGCGATCGTCACGCCCCGCCCGCAGACGACGCGCACGCGCATCATGGGCGTGTGGAACGCCCCCGCCGCGCAGCTCGCCCTGTTCGACACCCCGGGGCTCCACCGCGCCAAGGGCGTCCTCAACCGGCGCATGGTCGAGGTGGCGCTCTCGACCCTGCGCGAGGTGGACGCGGTCCTCCTGCTCGTGGAGGCGGGGACCGGGCCGGGCGGGCGCGTCGAGGTCGGCGAGGCCACCCGCTGGGCCATCGAGGAGGTGGCGCGGAGCGGGAAGCCCGCCGTGCTCGGGGTGAACAAGATGGACCGGGCGCCGCGGCCGACGCTCCTCCCGGTGATCGACGCCTACCGCCCCCTGCACGCCTGGGCGGAGATCGTGCCGTTCTCCGCCCTCACCGGGGAGAACGTGGACGTCCTCCTCGACGCCCTGGCGCGCCAGGTGCCCGAGGCGGAGGCGCCCCTCTTCCCGGCCGACGTGATGACCGACCAGGCCGAGCGGCAGATCGCCGCCGAGTACGTGCGGGAGCAGGTGATGCTGCAGACGCGGGAGGAGATCCCCTACGCGGCCGCCGTCGAGATCGAGGAGTTCGACGAGTACGTCTTTCTGGTCATCCACGCCCTGTGCACGGTACGCGAAGACGAATTGGACACCGAAGAAATCGACATCGCCCTCAGGAAGAACGCTGTCCTGACGGTTCATGCGCGCCCGCTGGAGCATCTCCAGCGGGTGTTCGATCGCGCCGTCAAGGACCCCCGCATCCTCCAGAACGGTCCGAGCTTTCTGGTGTATCTCCTCAGCGATGCCGTGGTGGACGGCTATTTTCCGGTCCTGGAGGCCCTGGAGGACGAGATAGACGCCCTGGAGGATGCGGTGGTGGAGGCGCCGGCCCGCGCCCGGATGCGCCGGGTCTTCGAGGTGAAGCGGGTCCTGGTGCAGCTCCGGAAGGTGGTCAGCCCCCAGCGCGAGGTGTATAACGCCCTCAGCCGTCGAGACTACCCCTACATCGAGGCGCGGACCGCGGTCTATTTCCGGGACATCCACGATCACCTGGTGCGCGCCTTCGAGATGATCGACTCGTACCGCGACCTTGCCGCCAACACCCTCGAAGCCTATCTCGCGGCGACGTCCAACCGCCTTGGCCAGGTGATGAAACAGCTCACCGTCATCGCAACCGTTTTCATGCCCCTCACGTTCCTCACCGGTTTCTT
>Ga0209797_10001742_pt1 | contig 10957 bp, 7 predicted proteins | sample DOMMetBare3Fresh_2_FD_187472 | JGI IMG/M metagenome (GOLD analysis project Ga0209797, IMG submission 187472) | Wetland sediment microbial communities from St. Louis River estuary, USA, under dissolved organic matter induced mercury methylation -... | ecosystem: Environmental > Aquatic >...
GGTTGTATTATTTCCCGAACAGATGAAGCCAAAAAAATAGGAGTAGGTATGGCCGCTCCTTACTACCAGAACAGGGAAATCATTGAGAAAAATAAGGTCGCCGTTTTTTCCAGCAACTATAATTTGTACGGTGACCTCAGCATGAGAGTAATGGATACACTTCGTTTTCTTGTGGGAGAAAAACAGGTGGAGGTATATTCTGTTGATGAAGCATTTCTGCAGTTAGATATGATTCCTGAAAACCAGATGCATGCAGCCTGTAAAGAAATAAAAGAAACGGTGGAGCAATGGACAGGCATCAAAGTATCTGTTGGCGCAGCTTCCTCAAAAGTGTTATCGAAAGTAGCCAACCGCTTATCTAAAAAAGATAAAAAGAAATCGCAGGGGGTAATGGTGCTGCAAACTATTGCCGAAATAAAAGAGGCACTGGAACGAACTGCTGTGGATGATCTATGGGGCGTAGGCCGGCAATACGCTGTGAAGCTGCACCAGCTGGGCATTGATAACGGCTGGCAGTTGCGCAGCATGCCGGAAGAATGGGCCAGAAAAAATATGGGCGGTGTGGTAGGCGTACGTCTCATCAAAGAATTGAATGGCATGCCCTGCATACCCATGAAAGATCCACTGGAAGTAAAAAAAATGATTGCCACCACAAGAATGTTTGGTAAGCCGGTATTTGAATTAAATGAAATAAAAGAAGCGGTGGCTACTTATGTGTCAAGAGCTGCGGAAAAATTGCGAAGGCAGTTTTATGCTGCAAAATCCATCCAGGTATTTGTAGTAACCAATGGTTACAGAAAAGAAAAGTATGAATACAATCCACAATCAAGATACCAATACAGCACTTTTCCAAAAGCCACTGCAGATACCGCCGAGCTGATTCAATACGCATTGCCATTAGCAGAAAAGCTATACGAACCGGGGCTCAAATACCTGAAAGCCGGAGTGATACTTGGCGGACTGGTGCCGGACAATTCAATACAGGCTAATTTGTTTGTAAGTGATACAGAAAATTATAAACGCTTCCTGATGGAAGCCGTAGATAATATCAACTTCAGTCACCGGGATGATATAATAAAATACGTTGCCTCTGGTTTGAAGAGAAACTGGAAAATGCGCCAGGAACTCCGCAGCAAACGGTTCACCACCCGGTGGAATGAATTGTATGAAATAAAATAAAGAAAATGCTGAACCCATATACTTTATTGACACCTGAAATAATGAAAGCCATGCTGCAGCAGCCCATGTATTTTGTGCGGCAATATTATGGAAGAGGGATTTTAAATAATCAAAGTAAAGAAACAGTTCCGCTGTTATTTACACATTATGCCCATCATGAAACAGATAATGAAAGAGCTCAACGGCATATGAGACTGCTGATGAAAGACCATTATCGTTTTATGTACAACAGCAAAAATGAAAACCACCTGCAAAAATTGCTCACAGCAGCAACGCAGCCGGAGGGATATAAAATTTATATCAACCTGTTACCCAGAAAATGGAAAGCTACTGATGATTTAAAAAGAAAAATCAACATCTATATGCTGCACAGGCTTCCGTGGTGGAAGTATAATCCTGCTGACAAACTGAACGTAACCTTGAAGGAACGGTATGGACAATTGTATATCGCCCTGCTATGGAAAGGTCAGCAGACTGAAGTACATTTGGATGAAATAGAAAACTTCAGTCTATGTGCTACGACATGAGTTTTTTCAGCAACATTAAAACCATTGCCGATTACCTCTCCATAAAAGGAGACTCACTCTTATCTTTCGAGCCGACCTATCATAAGGTAGCGCAGTCATTCATCAAATGGCCGGTTGTACTAAATGAAGGTGAGTATAAAATAAAATTGTTTGAATGGGGTGTTATTGCCGACTACATGAATACACCGGAAAAAATAAAACAATACCGTACCAGCATGGCCAATGCAAGAAGCGAAAAAATACTGGATGATAAACGTTCAGTTTGGCATCGTATCCGTCATCAGCGATGCCTGGTATTTACAACAGGTTTTTTTGAACACCGTGAAGTAGGATGGAAAAAGAAACTCCCGTATTTTATTAAATTAAAAGGAGAGGAAGTGTTCTGTATGGCAGGACTATACAACTACTCCCCCGTTCCGGATAAAGAAACAGGAGAACTCATTGGTACATTTTCAGTTATTACCAGAAATGCAAATGAACTGATGGCAAAAATTCATAACGATGGAGGTAACAGCGAACGGATGCCCCTGATACTTACAAAATCACTGGCTATTCAATGGTTAAAGCAAGATTTAACTGATGATGAAATGCAGGAGATACTTGCTTATGAAATCCCCTCACAGAAATTGCAAGCATGGCCTGTAAATACTATCCGCACAAGAAAAGCAGATGATTCATCAGTGATAGAACCATTACCGCCGGAATCAGTGCCTTCGCTGTAATTCGTAAGTTCTTATTCAAAATTATCCTCCAGTAAATGAGCTATCAATGATGTCCACCCTGTTTGATGGCTGGCACCTAATCCCTTGCCATTATCACCATGAAAATATTCATAAAACAACAACAGGTGTTCATTACCCGGTTGCTGATAAAACCAATTATATTTTTCAAAACTTTTTCGTTCCCCATTCACGTCTTTAGTAAATAAATCAATAATACGTTCAGACAACTTTTCGGTAACCTGTTTCAGGTTCAATTCAATACCCGATCCTGTCGGATATTCAACCAACAAGCTATCGCCATAAAATTCTCCAAACCTTTTAATGGATTGAATGATCAGAAAATTAAGCGGCATCCAAACAGGACCCCGCCAGTTACTGTTACCGCCAAACATATCAGATGTAGAGTCACCGGGATCATATTGAATAGAATAAACCTGCCCTTCAATTTCGACTGAGTATGGATGCGCTGCATGATCCTTTGATAATGCCCGGATACCGCCGGAAGAAAGAAATTCATTTTCATCCAGCAGGCGGGTAAGAATAGCAACCAACTTTTCCCTTGGCACCAGGGATAATAAAATTTCTTCACTATCACTTTTCTCTTCATTGGGCCAGAAGCGGTTATTGGCTTTCCGGTAGTTTTCAAACCAGGAAATGCGTTTATTAAAATCCCGCAACCGGGCCAATGCACTTTTGTGAATGGTTGAAACCGCAAACAAACTGGTAAGTCCTACGGCAGATTTAATCCGTAGTGGTAAATTAGTTCCGTCATGCAAACATAAAACATCATAATAAAATTTATCTTCTTCATTCCACAGATGATGCCCGTTCAATGCTTCGGCGATTAAAACAAAATGCTCAAAAAAACGGGTAGCCGTATCTTCAAATGCATCATCATGCATGGCAATTTCTACCGCAATATCCATCATGTTGAGGGCATACATTCCCATCCATGAGGTACCGTCTGCCTGTTCCAATTGCATGTTACCGGGTATATGGTGGCTTCGGTTAAATACTCCAATATTATCCAAACCTAAAAATCCGCCCTGGAATAAATTATTGCCATTATCGTCTTTACGGTTTATCCACCACGTAAAATTGATAAGCAGCTTTTGAAATATTTTTTTTAAAAACTGTATATCGCCTTTTCCGGTTTTTTTCTTTTCAATATTATACACCCACCAGGCCGACATGGCATGTACCGGCGGGTTTACGTCACCAAAGTTCCATTCATATGCAGGCAACTGTCCATCCGGTTTCATATACCACTCCCGCATGATCAGCAGTAACTGGTGTTTGGCAAACACCGGATCAACTGCAGCCATTGAAATACATTGAAAAGCAAGATCCCAGGCTGCAAACCACGGATATTCCCATTTATCCGGCATGGTGATTACATCTGAGTTTTTAAGGTGCATCCAGTCGCTGTTTCGTCCGTATTTCTTCCCGTCATTTACCGGTGTAATGCCGTCACTTGATCCTATCCATTTTTCTGTATCAAAAGAATAAAATTGCTTGCTCCATAGTAATCCGGCATAGGCTTGCCGTGAGATGTTCTTTTGATCTGGTGTTAATCTATCCGGAATAATGGTGTTATAAAACGCATTGGCTTCTTCTTTTCGTTGTGCAAAAAGATTTTCAAACCCACCTGGAAATGCATTCTCAAATTGAGTATCTGCCAGCCGGCAATAGATTGTTTTGGTTTCGTGTGCCTTAAGATGCAAATCATAAACCGGTGCACACTTTGTTCCCTTTTTTCTGCCCCTTAATACTTTCCGGTGTTTATTATGAATGACTGCATCATGAAAAGCATCTTTTACAAAAACAGATGAATTAGGCGTGCCGTTGAATTTTTCTTTGTTGGTTTCATTTTCGGTGAATAATAAATCATTGGCATTTGAAAAATAAAAATAATAATCTCCCAGCCGGTTGTGCCATGCATGAACGCAGGAAGCATTTACATATTCAATAATGGGTTTTATTTCATCTGGCTGCTGGCTCCATTTATTTGCAAACCACAATGTAGGCAACACCGTAATATTTGCTGAACGGTGGTAGCGGTTGGTGATATCAATTTTTATAAATAAATCATTGCTGTTTTGTTTGGCATAAGTAACCAGCACATCAAAATAATGCTGATTTTTAAAAACAGGTGTATCAAGTATTTCAAACTCCGGTTCATCCCTGCTTCTGCTTTTATTTTCTTCATTAAGCTTTTTATAAGGAAAGGCAAGCTGGGGATATTTGTACAAATACTCCATGTAGTAATGGGTGGGCACATTATCAAGGTAGTAATACAACTCTTTTACATCTTCACCATGGTTGCCATCATAATTGCCCACGCCAAACAACCGCTCTTTCAAGATGGCATCTTTCCCGTTCCACAACGCCATACAAAAACATAAATTCTGAAAATAATCAGAGATACCTGCTAATCCGTCTTCACCCCATAAATAACTGCGGAAATGAGAATGTTCAAATGGAAAATAACCCCAGGCATCTCCATACGGACCATAATCTTCCCTTACTGTTCCCCATTGCCGCTCACTCAGGTAGGGTCCCCACCTTTCCAGTGGAATTGTTTTTTGTGAATTTTCTGACAGTCGTTGTTGTTCAGCACTCATATTTAAAAATTAATACCAGCCACCTATTTTCATGGCATCTTCGTTGTTTCGCAATCACTTTATCTGCATTGCAAAAAACATCTCAAAAAATTATTTTCAGTGGAAACAATCGTAATAAAAAAATCTGAAAAGAAGTTCAAAACCGGCATAAAGTTACAGGTATTTTTTATGCAGTTGATAAAGCACCTTTAATGCCTCAGGGGTCATGCCTTTTGTTGTATCCATCAGAAAATGACGTTTGAATCCAATAATGGCTGCAGTTGTATCTTTCAGATCGTATCCAACGATGCGGATAGCATTCAGGTAATTAAAATTTTCGGGTACAATAACATTGGTTGTATCACTCCACCAGAGTCCGAATCCTTTTTCACTAAACGTCTTCCAGGGAAACTGCCAGTTAGGATCATTTTTTCTTGTTGGTGCAATATCACCATGACCGATAAAGTTAGCTGCGGGTATATTGTATGCCCTTTTTAAATTATCAAGTAACTGAGCCAATGATGCAGTTTGTGCTTCTGCAAAAGGTTCAAACCCGTTATTGTCTAATTCAATCCCGATACTGGTAGAATTCAAATCTGTTGTATTACCCCATTTACTCACTCCGGCATGATGGCCCCGTAACAGATCATGCAGCATATGAAATATTGTGCCGTCCCTGCAGATAACATAGTGAGAACTTACCTGCGTACGTGGCAATGTGAATGTTTGTAATGTTTGTTCGCAACTGTTTTGAGCCGTATGATGAATGATTACAAAATTCGGCCGCCGCATTGAAAAATTAGTCGTACCCACCCAGTCTTTTGCCATGGCCAATGAATCTTTCAACGGATACTGAGCCAATATCCCGGCATATTTTTTTGCCTGCTTCTTATAACTTTTATTAGTAGCAGCATACTTGCTTTGTGAGCAGCTGTAACTTATTAAAACCGAGAAGAAAAGAATAATAGCTGTAATTAAATTTTTCATGCAACAGCAATTGTAGTTTTCAATAAAAAATTAAAAAAAGAATTTATACTATCTTCTTTTGGGTGCACCTCTGTAGAATTTTTTTTGTGGGCCCCTGCTTCCTGAATTTCCTGAACGTACCCGTGGATGATACGAAGGTGTGTCGCCCAATTCTTTCGCCACTGCTGCTTTTTCAACTTCCTTACCCAGCAACTGTTCAATAGCCGCAAACTTATTCTGTTCTTTTTCACCTATCAATGTAAATGCTGCACCATCTGCTTCTGCCCTTGCCGTACGGCCAATACGATGTACATAGTCTTCCCCATCTCCGGGTACATCATAATTAATCACTACATCTATTGTATCAATATCAATACCCCGGCTTAAAATATCTGTAGCAACCATCACAGGAATTCGGCCAGCCGTAAATGCACTCAGCACACTTTCTCTTTCAGCCTGTTCCAGGTCACTGTGAATCTCTGCAACATTAATACCACCTTGTTTCAGTTCTCTTGCCAGTTGCTTTACTGTTTGCTTACGGCTGCAAAAAACAAGTGCATTCTTATAAGGAGTTTCTTTCAGTAATTTTTTTATCAATGGCAGCTTTTGCGGTTCATAAACTACAAATGCTTTCTGAATAATTTTCTCTGGTGGTTTTGAAATAGCAATGTTAATTTCAACTGGGTCATGTAATATTTTTTTAGCAAGTTGTCTTATTTTTTCCGGCATCGTGGCTGAGAATAATAAATTTTTCCGTTTTGCAGGTAACACTTTTATAATCTTATTGATATCATCCTGAAAGCCCATATCCAGCATCCGATCCGCTTCATCCAATACTAAGAACTGCAATCCTTTCAGGTTTACATAACCCATGTTTACATGAGCAATCATCCGGCCGGGTGTGCATACAATAATGTCAGCTCCCATCTGTAATGCTTTCTTTTCGGCGACAAAACTCTGTGCATCATTACCTCCATATATGGCAATCGAACTCAGGTGTGTAAAATATGAAAGCCCTTCCATGTGTTGTGAAATCTGGATGGCCAATTCACGGGTGGGTACCACAATTAATGCGCCTACCTGACCGTCCACATGATTTTTTAGCAGATGGTTCATTACCGGCAATAAAAATGCCGCCGTTTTTCCTGTACCGGTTTGTGCAGATGCAATCACATCTCTTCCAGCCATTATCGGTGGTATCACCTGTTCCTGCACCGGTGTAGCCGTTTCATAATTAGAAGCCTCAATACCCTCCACCAGGTTGGGATGAAAATTAAACTCTGTAAAACGCAAAATCAAAAAATATTAAATATATGACACAGGCCTTCCTGTAATTTTTAGTGGCCGTGAAGATAATGAAAATGTAAGTGTGGGGCCGGCAGCATTACAACCCTGTCTGCCGACAGGCAGGTATCAGCTTCCATTACGTCGCTCCGTTCAGGGTTCGGTAATTCTATTGAGCAATAAAAGAAGCCTGTTTTAATAATTCCTCAACCAAGAAAAAAATAAATTCCACTCTACTCCATTAAAGTTCCTTTTGTCTTCCCCAAAAAATAATTCAGGGATGCACTTAAATGACAGAAAATATCAATAAGCCCTGGTACAAATGGAATAACAGAATGTAAAGATTATCAGCATGTTTTAACATAAAGATTTCTGAAACATCTGTTTGTCCCTGATTTTCATTCCAAATTGCAGTTTTTATAATGAAAATCAGCTTTCGGGCTGCCTATTATCATATTAAAAAATCCGGGAGGAAAGTAGCTTACATCGAGTAAAAACATTTAATAATTTAAAAATAGCTGCTATGAAATACAGTTTTATTTTCCTCGCAATGTTGATTTCTGCGGCAGGTTACGGTCAGGCATGGGCAAAAGATTACGACCATGTGGATGAATGTGTTTGCGGAATGTCGTTGGTGGGTAAAGGAGATAAACATGGATTTGTAGATAAAGATGGAAAACTGATTGTACCGCTGATATATGATGATGCATTGACTTTCTCTGAAGGAATGGCTGCTGTAAAACAAAATGGAAAATGGGGATTCATTGATAGTACAGGCAAGCTTTTGATTCCAATACACTATTCAGAAGCCATGTCTTTCCACAACGATTTAGCTGTTGTTGGAGACGGTAACAATTATGGATTTATTGAAAAAACCGGCAAGGTCATAATACCACTTAAATATGACAATGCCTTGAAATTTTCAGAAGATTATGCTGCCGTCAGTAAAAACGGCCAATGGGGATATATTGATTTGAAGGGAAAAGAAGTTATACCTTTTAAATATGGTTTTGCAGCTTCTTTCGAAGAAGGAAATGCACGGGTTATGAAAGAAGGAAAATGGATTATCATTGACAAGACAGGTAAGAAAGTAAGTGATGCTGATTAACGACCCTTATTGAAACAAAAAAAGCGGAGTAATAAAATACCCCGCTTTTTTATTTTAATCCAGTTAATTAATATTCATATTTAACAGGTAGTCCTTCGCTGTCAAAATATAAATATTCGGGTTTGCCTTCAACAATATTTTTAACTCTGAATATTTCTTTTATTTTATTAGGCACTTCAATTTTAATAACATCATCCAGCCTGTTTTCAGGGCGACGCTTAAAAACAGAATCGAATACACTCCTTGGCAGTTCATTTCTTGTAACAGGAGTTCTTGTATCCCTCCTGTCTCCATTGGCATGATAGACTGCTGTAGACATAAAAAGTCCGTTGCCAAACGTAGCGGTCCAGTCACCACGGCATTTAGTCCAGCGCACATTTATTGCTCCTGGATAGTCTCTTTGAAAAGATCCCCTCACTTTAGCTGGTTGATTTTTTGAAAGTTTTGAACAACTTCCTTTATTATCACCAATTCCATCCCAAACCTTTTTATCATGCTCATTTATTTTTTCATTATCCTCTTTGCTTTTGCTTTTATCTTTAAACTTGTCTTTACTTTTTCCTTTACCGGTTTTATCATCATTCTGATCGTCGGCACTTTCCTGCCCGTGAGATTTATCTTTATTTTCAGACTGATTCACAGAAGGATTTTGTTTATTTTTTCCTTTCTCTCCGCTTTTACCCTGTGCCATTAAGGACAAACTAAAAATAACAGCAATAAAAAAAAAGAAGTGCTTTTTCATTTTTAATGTTTTATGTAATTATCTAATATATTTTTATTGAAAACGAAAATACTTTTTATGCAGGAATCCAAATTCTACATTAGCCGAAGACGGGGTATTTTACGATGAAATTGTCATTTTATACTTCAGGCCGGCAATCCTTTTCTATTGGGCTCTTCCTGATTATACCGGTAAATAAACTACATATTTCGCCGGTACTGCCCGCCCACTTCATAAAGTGCATGTGTAATCTGGCCAAGTGAACAGTGTTTTACAGTTTCCATTAATTCTTCAAACAGATTGCCGTTGTTGATCGCAACAGCTTTAAGCCGATTCAGCATTTCGGCCGATTTTGTTTCATTTCTTTTCCAGAATGCCTGCAGGTTTTTAATTTGAATTTCTTTCTCTTCTGTAGTACTACGGATCACTTCTGTTGGTAAAATGGTAGGGCTTCCTTTTTTATTCAAAAAAGTATTGACACCAACCAAAGGCAATTCGCCTGAATGCTTCTGATGTTCATAATAAAGGCTTTCTTCCTGTATTTTATTCCTCTGGTACATTCTTTCCATGGCTCCCAATACGCCACCTCTTTCGGTAATCCTGTCAAACTCTTTTAAAACAGCTTCTTCAACAAGGTCTGTCAACTCTTCTATCAGAAATGATCCCTGGTTAGGGTTTTCATTTTTAGCAGTACCCAGTTCTCTGTTGATGATTAATTGTATGGCCATGGCCCTTCGTACACTTTCTTCTGTTGGTGTTGTTATCGCTTCATCATATGCATTGGTATGAAGTGAATTACAATTATCATAAATAGCATACAAAGCCTGTAGTGTTGTTCTGATATCATTGAAATCAATTTCCTGTGCATGCAAACTTCTGCCGGATGTCTGAATATGATACTTCAGCATCTGGCTGCGTTTATTGGCCTTGTATTTATACTTCATGGCCTTGGCCCAGATTCTGCGGGCAACTCTTCCTATCACACTGTACTCGGGATCCATGCCATTACTAAAGAAGAAAGAGAGATTGGGAGCAAAATCATCAATATTCATTCCACGGCTCAGGTAATATTCCACATAGGTAAATCCGTTTGATAAAGTAAATGCCAATTGTGTGATCGGGTTGGCACCGGCTTCCGCAATATGGTAACCGCTGATGGATACTGAATAAAAATTACGGATCTTTTCTTTGATAAAATATTCCTGTACATCCCCCATCAGCTTTAAGGCAAACTCGGTAGAGAAGATACAGGTGTTTTGTGCCTGGTCTTCTTTTAATATATCAGCCTGCACGGTTCCTCTTACCTGGGTTAATGCTTCTGCTTTTATTTTTTCATATACTTCTATTGGCAAAACATCAGCACCTGACAAACCAAGGAGACGTAATCCTAAACCGTTGTTGCCGGGAGGTAATCCGGCCTCCCCCGAACTACGTTCCTTCCCTTCGCAAAGCTCGGGAACCTCCGCAGGAGGGGCTTTAGACCCCGAAAGATTGGGAAGATCTTTCGGGTGGATGGGTTTGCCATCTATACCAATGTATCTTGGCAAATCATCAATATTATATTTCGATTGAATAATCTTGTTTACTTCCTCTTTTAAATTATTCGCCAGTATATATTTTTCGCATTGCTGGTCTATTGCTGCATTCATAAAAAAAGCCAGTAGCATGGGAGCCGGGCCATTGATCGTCATAGATACAGATGTCTTCGGATCACATAAATCAAAGCCACTGTATAATTTCTTGGCATCGTCTACTGTTGCAATACTGACTCCGCTGTTACCCACCTTTCCATAAATATCCGGACGATGGTCAGGGTCTTCTCCATATAATGTTACTGAATCAAAAGC
>Ga0209797_10001743_pt1 | contig 10955 bp, 7 predicted proteins | sample DOMMetBare3Fresh_2_FD_187472 | JGI IMG/M metagenome (GOLD analysis project Ga0209797, IMG submission 187472) | Wetland sediment microbial communities from St. Louis River estuary, USA, under dissolved organic matter induced mercury methylation -... | ecosystem: Environmental > Aquatic >...
AAAAAATTAAAGACGCTATTAGTGCTATTGAATCTCAACATGCAGTTATTCCAGGGCGGAAAAAAACTTCTAAAATTACAACACAGTTTTATTTTACACCTATTGTGAGTTACCGAACATTAACTGAAAACAAAAGATCATATACCAACGGACTTTATGTTAACACACAGGTGGTTGATTTGAATGATGAAGTAAAACACAAACCTGCTATAGGACTTGAGTTTGGAATTGAAGGAAAATACCGGGTAAATGAAAGCTTCTTTATTAAATCAGGATTACAATTTAATATTAACAGATACGATATAAGAGCCTTTTCTCACCCGACAGAAATTGCGACTGTTTCGGTTAACAGAGGATTTGGTACCGATATTCTGGCTTCGCCGAGTAATTACAGAAACACCGGTGGCCTTTACGCAAACTGGCTGGAGAATTTTTATTTCCAGGTTGCCATTCCGGTTGGAGCAGAAATTATTCTTACTCAAAGAAAAAATTTTAGCTGGGGAATTGGCGGTACTTTACAGCCTACTTATGTTATTGGTGACAGGGCATACCTGATTTCAAGTGATTATAAAAATTATGCAAAATTTCCGGACCTGATGCGACGCTGGAACCTGAGTACAGGTCTTGAAACATTTGTCGGCTATTCTACCGGTAAAATAAAATGGCAAGTTGGCCCGAATCTGAGATACCAGCATTTATCAAGTTTTGTAAACGAATACCCGGTTAAAGAAAACCTTTTTGCAATCGGGCTTAAAGTTGGTGCTTCATTCAACAAAAAGTAACCCGAACTAACTATTTTAATACTGACAATCCCGGTACATTTTTGCACCGGGATTATTATTTTCAGGAATCGATTTAGCCTAAATTTAGGGCATGAAAAACTATTACATTGCCACTGCAATACTCGCCGGTTTCATAGCAGTATCATGCACTGGAAAAAAAGAATCAAAAACTGAAGGGATTATTTCTGTTACTTCAATCTTTAAAGGACAGGTAAACCATATAGATACTTCTCTCTACCAGATAATAAAATATGAAACACTGGAAGGAAAAACAGATACTGTTTTTTTAAAAAGAGAAGAAGTGAGGGCATTAGCTGCAGATTTTCTTTCATTGCCCGATATAACTAAAAATAATTACGCAGAAAACTATACAGAAGAACGAATACTGGATAGATCACAAAACTCACTCAGCATTATCTCCACTGCAAAAAATGAAAAGCTGGAAATTCAAAAACAGATCATCATTGTACCCCTTGATGAAACATCAACCGGGAAAGTACAAAGCGTTTATATTGACAGGTGGTTGCAGGCAAAAGACAGTATTATTGAACAAAAACTTTTCTGGCAAATAGATAAATATTTTCAGGTAGGAAATATTATACTTACAGGAGATCAGCCGGAAAAAATGAAAATAATGAAAGTGTCCTGGGAATAATATTCATTTTAAAATAATAACTGATTACAGTTTTAATGACTTCTTCTGAATTCCAGCATATAACACATACCCTGCCACGTCAACCCGGTATTTATAAATATTATGATGTGGAAAATGAATTGCTTTATGTAGGCAAGGCAAAAAATCTGAGGAAAAGAGTCAGTTCATATTTCATTAAAAAACATACCAGCTATAAAACACATGAACTGGTTAACCGTATCCATCACATTGAGTTTACCATTGTAAATTCTGAACAGGATGCTTTTTTTCTTGAAAACTCTCTTATAAAAAAATTTCAACCCCGTTTTAATATAAACCTGAAAGATGATAAGTCTTACCCGCATATTGTAATTAAAAAAGAGCCTTTCCCCCGTGTATTTCTTACCCGAAAACTTATTCATGATGGTTCAGAATACCTGGGCCCATATACTTCAGTGCAACGGGTTAGAGAATTGCTTGGTTTTATTAAACAGGCAATTCCTCTGCGTACATGTACATTAAAACTGACTACTGGAAATATTGAGAAAAAGAAATTCAAAGTATGCCTTGAATACCACTTGGGTAATTGTAAGGGACCTTGTGAAGGATTACAAACCGCAGACGACTACAATGATGGCCTGCAACAAATAAAAAACCTGTTAAAAGGGAACTTGAATCCTGTTATACTTCATTTCAAAACTGAGATGAAACAATTTTCTGAAAATTTAAATTTTGAAAAAGCTGAATTGGTAAAAAAGAAAATAGATTTTTTAAAAAATTACCAGTCAAAATCTGTAATTACCAATCCAAAGCTTTCGAACCTAGATGTGTTTTTCATTGTAAAATCTGATGACAAAGCTTTTATTAATTACTTGATGGTACAGAATGGAACGATTGTGCAAACAAAAACAGTTGACACAGATATTTATGCAGAAGAAACTGTTGAGGAAATTCTTACGCTGGCAGTAGCTCAGTTAAGAGATATCTTTAAAAGCACAGCTAAAGAAATTATTTTACCTTTTCTGATTTCATTTCCTGAAGAAGGAATTACCATTACAGTACCCCGTGCGGGTGATAAAAAGAAACTGCTTGAACTTTCTGAAAAAAACGCCAGGTATTTTATTGAAGAGCAATTGAATAAAAAACGCCTGAAACTTGGATCAAACCAAACCACCAAATCTGAACTACTGAAAGGAATGCAATATGATTTGAAACTTCCTTATACCCCGGTTCATATTGAGTGTTTTGATAATTCTAACTTCCAGGGGTCTTACCCTGTTTCGGCAATGGTATGTTTTAAAAATGGAGAACCGAGCAGGAAAGACTACAGGCTTTTTAATGTAAAGACTGTAAAAGGCATAAATGATTTTGCTACGATGAAAGAAGCCGTGGGCAGACGGTATAAAAGAGTGCTGGAGGAAAAATTGCCCTGGCCACAACTTGTTATAATAGATGGTGGCAAGGGGCAGTTAAGTGCTGCCATTTCTGCTTTACAGGAATTAAATGCAGCTGACAAAACAACCCTGGTTGGCCTGGCAAAAAATGAAGAAGAGCTATTTTTTGCAGGCGATCAACAGTCATTAAAATTGCCTTTAAACAGCCCCAGCCTTAGGCTTATCCGGTCAATTCGTGACGAGGTACATCGCTTTGGAATAAATTTTCACCGTAAAAAAAGAAGCACAGGGGCTCTGAGAAATGAACTGGAAGAAATTAAGGGCATTGGAAAAGAAACCAGCGACTTGTTATTGAAAGAATTCAAATCAGTAAAAAATATTAAAGGTAAATCCATGGAAGATTTGGCAGAATTTATTGGCTGGAAGAAGGCAGGTATTGTATTAGATGGGTTAAAAAAATAATGGGGCCAGGATAAAAATCCAGCCCCGTTTTTAAAATCCAATATCCTATGAAAAACCGAAATAAAAATACAACAATATTTGACATATCCTATACCCATTTCATGGTATTTTTTATTTTCATTGGAATAAATAAATAAAAAGTTTTTGAAAAAAATAAAGCCCCTGTTTCTGGGGCTTTATAATCGTAGATCTACGAATATTTTTTAGTACTGCCAGAGATTCTGTTCGAAGTTGAAAATTTTATCTTTAATATTTTCACCTTCCAGCAAAGCCATCATTGGGTTGTCTCTCATAATACTTTTTATATACCTGTTATACGGGTTGTCAAGAGTTGATTTTACAATATAGCTGCCAAACATTCTGGATTCAAATAACTCTTCCCATGTCATTCTGCTCATACCCATATTTTTCGGATTATAAACCTCATACCTTGCAAGAGTAGGTCTCAGGTCAGGATAATATATCCAGAATAAAGGCGTAGCACCTCTTTCTGTTTTTTTATCCAGTCCCATAATTGTTTTCATGGGAGCTATTCCTATTATTCTTACAAACATCCTGCTCGCTTCCCTGTCAAAAATCCATTCTTCCTTTATTCTGAATTTTACAATATCATCCGGAGCAAGTTGATTACATACCACCTCGTAGTGGTCTATTTTAGTAGGATCATTTAAATCATAAATTGGGATTGTATCGCAAGTGCCACCACCAGTTAATGCTTTTTCAAATTTTGCAGAATCCAAAAAAGTTGTAAACCGATCATCATCCGGGCTGAAGGCAATTGCATTTCCTTTTTTCAGTTCACTTCTTACAGCATTTACCATAATACTTACGAAGCGCTGATCACCATTGTCATCATTCACCTGGTACCTGAACGGAAGATTTATTTTTTCGCGAATATCTATATCTCTCCATACTCTTTGTGTATAGAATGCATCATCTTGCCTTAAGTATTCATAAGGCAACGGTGTTCTTTCTTTAAACATGCTTTTCTCAGTAGCTCCATCATTTCTCAATGAGACTTTTATTGAATCATTGAATCCGCCTACTTGTGGAGCAACTATTATAGGCACATTCGCGTAAGGATTATACTGACCCACTGTAGCCGGGTTAGTATTTTGTTGCACATTTTGTTTAGGTAAAGTATCCTGTGTGGCCGGATTCCTTGTAGTTCTGCCACGACGTTGGGCATCTGCAAAATTTGCAAAACAAATCAATACTCCAAACAATACCACATATTTCAAAAGCTGTTTATTCATTGCTATATTATTTCAAATTAAAAATCAATATTACCTCAAATTAAAAATCAAAGGTGTTAATTTTCTTCTTCTCCCATCTGGTCCCATGGCATAGATATCTTCAATAGTAATAAATGAACCCGGACGGCATTGTGAAATAATTTTTCTCGCCTCATTCCAGGCAGCCCCGGTATTGTTTGCTTCCAGGATATTATCAAAACCAGCACCGTCACCGGTAATTCTGAAGCTGGTTACATTGAACTGGGTTTCATAAAAGAAATTTTTGACGAAGGCTCTGACCCCAGCTTGCCTTGTAAAAATATTTGCTGGAATTTCCCCACTCTCATATGTACCAATCATTGGTGTTGGATCGGGTATTGTACGTACACGGAATTTAACCGGCGTTGTTTTACCATCAGGTGTAGTAACGCTTATAATACAATTATCTGTTTCCTGATTTACCTTGGCTGTATATCCGGTACCGGTTCTGGACAATACTCCTCCGCCACCATTAATACTTACTTTTAATTGATCAGCACTTCCACTACCTGAAACTGTTATCGGGTTATCAACGCCTATAAAAAGGACATTCATTTTATCAAGTTGTACGGCAGCATTTGACTGCCCTACCATATAGTCTATTTTCTTTTCTATTGATTGTACATTACCATCCTGATCAGTATATTTAATTATTACTGGTACGCTATGTGCACCGATTCCTGAAGCTGTAATTTCCTGGTGTGCGGCTCCATCATCTCCGAGTTGAACAGTTTGGCCACCGATAGTAATTACTGGCGATACTGCTTTACTAAAACCACCGACACCTGCTGTTATTTCTAATTTTTGACCAGGTAATAAGTTTGTTGAGTTTGCTACAGCTAATGCTGCAAATGCATCTTGTCTGTGTACAACCTTTCCAACCTGTTCATGGCAAAAAGTAACAACTTTATTTTCCGCAGTCTTTACATCATTTTGAAACTTACTTAAAATAGTAAGTGCGGCAACTGTAGGTACCATTCTGAAATAGGCAGCCTCCCATGAATTATTTCCTTTGCTGGTTGTTTTAGGTTTTGTAATATTTATGGGTAAAGAATTGGCAAATTCTTTACCAATTTCAGGAGCCTCATTCAAAACTTTGGTTTTGTAATCTATTAGCCTTTTTAAAAGTTCTTTACCAGCGCCTTTTTCAACCATGATACGGGTTGCAATATCAAGATTATCGTCTTTATAACTGGAATCACCTTTTGCATAATTTGCTCCGGCTTCTTTAAGAATCTGATCTTTCAAACTTTGTAAATAATTATAAAGATCAGCCGTCTGATTCTGTACAGTAACAGCATGCGGATACCAGATACCTGCTTTTGCTGCAGTACTAGGTTCCGATTTTTTTTCTTGCAGCGAATTCATGATATCTGCTGTAGATGCGGTAACAACGACGTTTGTTTCTTCCAAACTGTTATTTACTGTTTTGAAGGCGTTAAGGATCTCGGATGATACGTTCAGCGCTAACAAGGCTGTTAACACCAGGTACATCATATTGATCATCTTTTGCCTGGGCTCACGAGGTAGAGACATGACGATTATGGTTTTTAAGTTTTTGCTCTGTTTTACCAGAACTCGAACTTGTTTACATTAATGGTGACTAAATCACGGATACGGATTTCGAATACTTATAATTAAAACGAAACCTTTTAAATTTCTTATGACCTACCCTGCATAGCAGTGAGCATATTGCCATAAATCTGGTTTAATTTTCCAAGATTGCCGGCTAAAGTTGTAATCTGGCCATGTGCTTTCTTTGCATCATCCACACTGCCCGACATAGCATCAGAAGCCTGAACCAGATTGTTATAAAATTTATTCATGGCTTTCAGGTGATTATTTGTATCCTGAAGTTCCAGTTCATAAATTGTATTTAAAGATGATAGGTTTTTAGTAAGCGATTGTACCTGCTCATGAAACTGTTTGGAACTTTCTGCAGCGGCATTAAATTGTTGTATAGTTCCCGCAGCTCCTGCATAAGCATCTTTCATCTGGCTAATAGCAATTGTAGCTTCGCGGGTTTTTGCAGAATAATCATTTGTTGCGGATACTGCATCACTCACATCACTCATTTTATCTACTGTGGTGCCTAGTTTTTTAAAATTTTCACCAAGTTTTCCCAAATTGGCCGGTGTTATATCTGCTGCTGTCAGCATATCTTCAAACTTTGTCAATGCCGGATTGCCATTAGCTCCTGGTAATGTAAGTGGGGTGGGTTTAAAATTTGGATCCAAATCAGGATGCAAATTAATATCAGGGAAATAACGCTGCCAGTGTGGTTCTTCTGGTGGTGGCACCATAAAGGCCATTACTAAGAATACAATAACTTCTGATAATAGACCAATCGTGATCATTTCATCAGCTGCAGGCCAGTGACGGATTTTAAATAACGCTCCGAGGATTACCACGGCAGCAAAGAATGCAAAAATGAAGTTTAAGACTACTTGGCCTTTTTGGGTTTTAAAAAAAGTCATAAAGGGCTCGTTTTATAGGTTATTAAAGATTTTACAATGATTAATGTTAGTTCCGGAAAAGAATTAAACGCAATTATTCTCAAATTATTTCCTGCCTCTCTGTGGTGCAGCTGGTAAATCAATTACTCTGCGGAAACCGACATAAGATTTGGTTGAATCCTGGTACTCGTAAGTACGGGATCCCGTCTGTAGGTAATAACCAACATCTTTCCAACTACCTCCACGGATAACTTTCCTTTTCATCAATGGAGGATCAGTTTCTTTAGCATTCCATCTGACATCCGGGTTCATATCATGCTGAAAAGAAAAAGAACCTTCATAAAAGATTGAGGATGTCCATTCCGCTACATTACCTGCCATATTATATAAACCAAAATCATTTGGCCAGTAAGCATCCGCCCTCACAGTATAAAATCCACCGTCTTCAGGATAATTTCCTCTACCAGGTTTAAAATTCGCCATCAAACATCCTTTTTTATTTCTCAGGTAATAATTACCCCAAGGGAACATTGATTGTGAACGACCTCCTCTTGCAGCATATTCCCATTGTGCCTCTGTCGGCAAATGAAAATCTGATTCCTGGGGACGATTTTTTGAATTGAGAAATGAATTAAGATAATGTGTACTCCATTCGCAAAATGCAGTGGCCTGCTTCCAGTTAACACCAACAACAGGATAATTTCCAAAAGCCGGGTGACTAAAATATCTTTTAGTCATCGGTTCATTATACGAATAAGAAAAGTCTCTTATCCATACTAAAGTATCGGGATAAATTGGTTCTTTCTTTTCTACGATAAATTTTGAACGTGGCTGAGTGGCATTTTCTCTTTTTGCGGCTTCCTTCAAATCAAAAGTTTTAGAATGGTAGATCATTTGTTTAGGATCTAATTCCATTTTATTATTAATTCTATCTTCCGGAGAAAGAATCAATTTAGTTTGACCTAATGCTTCTAGTACTTTGGGGTCATTCCATTTCAAAGTTTTCATTTTGGCCCAATCCACATATTCAATCCCGTCTTTACCCGGTTTTACATATTTTAATTCTGTAGCTGTAACAGAATCCCGAACCCAGTATACAAACTGGCGGTATTCGTTATTGGTAATTTCTGTGGCATCCATCCAAAAACCACTTATTGAAGTAGAACGATTTCTTGCGCTGAAAGCATAGGCAGGATCTTCATCGCTTGGGCCCATATGAAAAGTACCCTGTGGTATGTACACCATGCCCGGGGGTTTGGGCAAAACATATTTATTTCCCGGAGCAATGCCGTGCACCTGGCCATCATTTGCCAATGCACTGCCTTTATCTTTCTTTTTTCCCAAAATACCGCAACTGGCAAACACACTCATTGCTGCCACTACGAGCAGGGAATTATAAAGGTTTTTCATTTTCATACACTTAAAGGGTAAAGAACAAATATAATGTTTAGAAAATAAGAGAATCACAAGGATAATATTTATTTTAATTAATACAAAGCCTCATTTACGAGGTAAAAGTTCTAACGGGTTTCATCCCCGATTATTGTATATCCGCCTTAGTTTTTAATTATTTAGGTCCGGATTAATGTCAATAATTCTTGAATAGTTGAAACGGGTTTATGGCAGGCATAGTTGCTGCACAAATAAATAGTTTCGGGTTCACGGGAGTTCTTGTCTGATAGAAGAGGAAAAATTTTATCTTCTTTTGACGACACCATTAAAACTTTGTGGGGTATGTATTGCATTAAAGTGCTGATATGTAATTCCTCAGGATTTGATTTTATTATTGCAATTTCTGCTGTTCCACCAATAATTTCCTGAAGCAAACATGCCCATACACCAAAAGATAATGGATAACGGGTAATAGCCTGACCTAAAGAACTAACAAGTGTTATTGCGATTTCTTTCCATTTTGGAATATTAAAGTATAAAGCCAGGCGATATAGATTATCGGCCATTATAGCGTTTCCAGAGGGTTGTGCCCCATCATAAACTTCTTTTTTACGCAGTAGAATGTCGCTTTGAGTGATAGAAGTGAAGTAAAAAAAACCTGTTTCTTTTTCAATAAAATTTTCAATTACATGCCCGATTAGCTCTTTTGCCTTAATTAAATAACTGGTATCACCTGTTATTTCCTGCAACTTTATCAACGCCTCGATGAGGTAAGCATAATCATCAAGAAAAGCCGGATGCTTTGCAGATCCATTTTTCCAGGTATGGAAAAAATTTGTGTCATTCTCTTTTGAAAATGCACCCAGAATGAATCGCATATTGCTAATTGCCAATTGCCGGTATTCTTTATTTCCTGTAGCAGCAAAGGCATTACTCAATGCAGAATTCATAAGGGAATTCCAGCTTAGTAAAATTTTATCATCTAACTGCGGCCTGGTTCTTACACTTCTTTTTGCAAGAAGTTTTTCCTTGCCTGACCGGAATATTTTTTCCAGATTTTCAATAGAAATATTTTTTTCTGCACAAAAATCTTTTTCGCTCTTTTTTCTCCATAAAATATTTTCACTTTCCCAATTCCCATTGGGAGTGATATCAAAATACTCACAAAAAATTTCTGTATCATCTTTTAATATTTCTCTCACTTCATCATATTGCCACACATAGAACCTGCCTTCTTCTCCTTCACTGTCTGCATCAAGTGCTGAAAAAAATCCTCCATCTGCATGCATCAATTCACGTTTAACAAATTGAATTGTTGCTTCAATAACCAGTTGATATTTTTCATTCCTGGTAATTTGAAATGCTTCACTCAAAACTGAAAGAAGCAATGCATTGTCATAAAGCATTTTTTCGAAATGGGGTACCAACCATTCAGCATCCGTTGAGTATCGTGCAAATCCTCCTCCCACCTGGTCATATATACCGCCATCAACCATTTTATCCAGGCTCAGTAATGCCTGATCCAATGCTTCTTTTTTTCCGGACAAATAATTATAACGAAGCAGAAACTTAATTGCAAAACTCTGGGGAAATTTTGGAGCTTTTCCAAAACCGCCCCATTCCCGATCTGCTGATTTCATGATATTTTCAAAAGCTTCATCCAGTTTCTCATTTTTAAAAAGAATTTCTTCTTCGACAGTTGAAAAACCAAAGGAATTCGCTTTTACTAAATGTGAAGTAAGTTCTTCTGACTGTGCATCTATTTCATTTCTTCTTTCTTTGAAAGCCAGGCTAACACCAAGCAATATATCCGGCCAGGACGATCTGTTGAAAGCTTTTACCGGCGGAAAATAAGTGCCCCCATAAAATGGTTTGCAATCCGGCGTAAGAAAAACATTTAATGGCCAGCCGCCGCTGCCTGATATCGCCTGCACAGCATCCATATAGATATGATCGAGATCCGGCCTTTCTTCACGATCTATCTTAATGTTTACAAAATTTTCATTCATGATTTTGGCTGTGGCTTCGTTTTCAAAACTTTCTTTTTCCATGACATGACACCAATGACAAGCAGAATAACCAATGCTGATAAGTATAGGTTTGTTTTCAGTCTTTGCCCGGTTCAATGCTTCATCACCCCAGGGATACCAGTCAACCGGGTTATGTGCATGCTGAAGTAAATAAGGACTGGATTCATTAATAAGTTTATTGGTGTATTTCTTCATGATATAATAAAGTCAGAAACGAAGTTCGTGTAAATGCATGTGGAATAAAAAAGGCGCCTTTATTGGCGCCTATCTATTTTAAAAAATAAATTATTTTTTCTTAGTGGCTAAAATAAATTGTTCCAAAGCTGAAACCATGCTCGGAGTCTGTGGCTGTGGTGCTTTTATTTCCAGTTTCAAACCTGCTTCTTCTACAGCTCGTACAGTATTGCTGCCGAAAGCTCCGATGACGGTTCCGTTTTGTTTAAATTTTGGCAAATTATCAAAAAGACTTTTAACTCCACTCGGTGTAAAAAAGCAAATAATATCATACTCTTTTCCCATCAGTATTTCTTT
>Ga0209797_10001744_pt1 | contig 10948 bp, 8 predicted proteins | sample DOMMetBare3Fresh_2_FD_187472 | JGI IMG/M metagenome (GOLD analysis project Ga0209797, IMG submission 187472) | Wetland sediment microbial communities from St. Louis River estuary, USA, under dissolved organic matter induced mercury methylation -... | ecosystem: Environmental > Aquatic >...
TGAACTGGTAAAGCAGAGGCTGACAAGCTGTAAGTTACATTGAAATTCTTACTGGTTTGGGCGCCAGTTGTAGGACTAAAGCTAGTCTCAATAACACTTAACGGTTTGACTTTTGCTGTCGTTAAACCGGTAATTAATGTACCCGAATTTCGTTTAATAAAAGCCACCTTCGCACATGCCTTAGCCGCCGTACCTGCCGCACCGGCAATGCCAATATTTGATCCGCCAGCGTCTATCGTTTCGGCCTGAACGGTTACTGAAGTTAAGCATAAAGCCAACAACAAAAATTTATAATATTTCATGAACCTCTCCTTATAGTTAAGCAGCTTTATAAGCTGCCAAATTGTGCGATGTGAAACCAAGCATTAACAAGCGTAAATCATATCATACCTAAATCCTGCGAACTCTAAATCTCAGACGGGAAGCCTTGCTTTTAAAATAACTGGGAGCACTCATTCAAAATAACTCTGGGGTCAGAGTAAGTTAGATGCCTATCTCAACGCTCCAGGTGAGCTTCGCCAACTCTAAGCCCGCAAAGTTTTGCGTTAGTCTTTAAGACCAAGGCAATCGACAGGTCGAGATAGGTTTCGCAATGCGCACCCTAAATAAATGCGGATTTTCGAAAGTGTTTTAAATCAACGTCCCCATTATCAAATTTATCAGGTAACCAGCCCCTGTTGACGCATTCGCGAAAGCACCATGCCGGTGTTGTTTCGGTCTTGTAGCTCCAAAAGAACCAACCCAGATATTTTTCAAAAGTTATTATTTGGGCGGCAGCGTAGCCTCTGTTAGCAACAGCCATTTGAAATTCATCCATGTCTTGCAACGCGTGGTTGAAAGGTCCCTTGGCCCATAGCGATACTACCTTTACATCCAGCCCCAAACTCCATTCGCCAACAAACGTTGCATGGCCAAGATCACGGATGATGTCATCAGCCTCGTTCTTCCAATCGACTACCGCGCCGCGTATATGGCTATAAATGTCCGCGTCAATTTCGGCCCGTCCAAAACACTGGTAACGATGGATGTCGAACACCACATTACTATACTCCGGTTCCATTAGAAAACCGTTGTATTCGCGGAATGACCGGAAGCCATCATGGAAAACAACGGCCACATCCTTTGCCTTACAATACTGCCGGATTCGATGATAGGCGTCTGAAGTATATTTTTTCAACAAAGCCGTATCAATGTCCCACCGAGGTTCATTCAATACCTCAATGGCGTGCAAGGCAGATCGACTTTGGTATCGCTCGGCCAAACGCTCCAGTATGTATAAGGAGTAATCGATATAGTCTTCTTGCGTATGCCATTCACAAACATTCAGGATGCCTCCGTTATCGAATCCATTCTGGCAACCAGGAGCGGCATGCAAATCCAGCACGATATGCAAGCCATATTCTTCGGCCCAATCGAATGCACGATCAAGTATTTTTATGCCCCCTTCAACAAAGGGATGCGAAGACGCGCCATAGGAGCGATGGTATGGATAGTCCGGTCCAAATATCCAATGACCCAATGGAATCCGGACTGCATTGATTCCCGTTTTGGCAAGCCAGGCAAAGTCTTCGGCGGTAATAAAATTCTCCCAATGCGCTTTCAGTAATTGCTCTGCACTCGCACCCAATTCAACGCAGTAGGATGTTTCGTCTGTCGCTTGAAGACCATCAAACAGACTTGGCGTCATCCATTTTTCGAGTACCAGCCATCCGCCCAGATTAACGCCACGCAGTTTCTTGCCGAATTGACTATCATTTATTTGCTTCATGCCACCTTTCCTTTTATCGGTAATGAAGATTCACAGAATAATCTGCCGGTTATGAAATGCTTCAGCCGTGGGTTGATTCGTAATGGTTAGCATGGCGGCGTCAGGTAACTCCTGGCAGATCAAACGCAGCATCAACTCTTCTCCATCGGGATCAAGCGAATCGAAGGCCTCTTGCAAGAGTATCCACTTGGGCCGATTCAACAATAGACGAACCAGCCCCAGGCGCTGCTGCTGCTCGCGGGTAAGCACTTTTTCCCATGACTCTGTTTGTTCAAGTTGTCTAGCCAAATCCTCAAGCCCTGCCAGTTTGAGAAACTCCTTTATAATATCCTGGCTAAACGTCTCAGGGGGAGACGGATAGCATATTGCAGCACGCAGTGATCCGTCCGGTAAATACGGCCGTGGCGGCATGAAGAACATGGGCTCTGCATTGGGTAATTCGATACGCCCGCGTCCCCAAGGCCAGAGGCCGGCAATCGCTTTGAAGAGTTTGGCGCCTGTAGCGGCATCACCAGATATGAGAACACGTTCGCCCAGCCTGATTTCGTCATTAAGGCCGCATACAATCACTTCGCCATTGAGCTTGGAGATACACAGATCATGAAAGTGCAAGGTGGACTGAGCCGGTTTTTCAAGCTGGATGCGTTGGGGATCAGGGCGTGCGATCTCCTGCTGCAAATCCTCCAGGGCCTTGACCAATCCTAATACACGTTCAACTGACGCTCGCCATTGCGCGATTCCGGCCATGTTATTGACCGGCCAGGACAAAGCAGCAGTCATTTGCTGAAATGCCTGCACGGATTGCATTAAAGCACCGAGGGTAATACTGCCAAGAATATACCGTGGCGCGGCTATCAGCACGGGGAACGCCATTGACAACACGGAATAGCCTGAGTTGAACAGAAGAATGTTTGCCCAGGCATGGGTTTGACGATCATAGACATCGGTAATAGCCTGGAAAAGGTTAAGAAACCGCTTTTGTTCATTGGTTTCTCCATGAATCAAGGCAATAGCTTGGGAGTTTTCCCGCGCCTTCACCAACCCAAACCGAAAATTGGCTTCAACGGTTTGCATAGCATGAGTCGTCAGCGTCAAGGGTCGACCTGTCCACCAACCCAACAGTGAAGCAACCGCTGAATATATTATCGCTATCCAGACCAAATACCCGTAAACAGGTGTTTTAATCAAACCCAAATCCAGAATAACAGTGCCCGAAAGCGTCCAGAGGATTTTTGTAAAACTGAATAATAACAACAAGCTATAGAATAACGAGTGGCAAAGAGCAATGGCATCATCGGTTGCAATGCGGATATCTTCTGCTATCCGGCCATCTGGATTATCATGCTCAACGGTGTGTATGTGCGTGACTTGGTAATGACGGCCTTTATTCATCCATTGGCCGATGACGCGTTCTGTCAGCCAGGATCGCCAGCCGATTTGCAAGTGCCGCTTAACGGTTAAATGCATGTACGTGACAGCCATACTGGCTGCAAAAATCAGCACAAGAAGTCCGATCTGCTTGAGTAGCCCCGGCATGGAGTGCTGTTCAAGTGCATTGAAAAGGGCGGCACTCCATTCCGTGATGACGACTGCAAGGACTATCTGAAGCACAGTGAGGACGGTTAAAGCCAGCGCCCGTTTACGGATAATGACTTTATTTTCGGAGTTCCAAAAAGGCCCGGCTAACCGTATGAATTGAATGAAAAATCCGCTTTGACCTGGCATAGGTGACTCTCCGCTTTGAGATGGGATAAATACATCAAACACAGTGTGATCTGATAATGTTCAAGTGTGTTTAGTTCTTAGCTTAAATGTGAATTAAAAGCTCAATTTGGGATAATAAAATCAAAGAATTATGTTTATGTGATTTCCCCTCACCCAACCTTCTTCCGCTGGAGAGGGCTTTTCTCTCCTCGTTGGCATATTGGCTCTTAATTCGTATTTAAGGTTATTTACAAGTACGTCATTAAGAAGCACTTCAGGTTTTATTAACCTCAAGCTGCAAAGCCGGAGCATTTAGCTATATCTGTAGGTTAAATTTTTAGCGCCCTATTTGCGTGTATTATGCTACTGATATTATCATTAGTTACAGTCTTAACGATGGTGCGATGTTAATTTTCGGTTTAAAAGTTCTTAATAGGGATTGATGACTGTAAATTCCTGACTCTCAATCACCTTACTCCCTGGTTTTAACTCTACTTTTAGTCGATTATTCAGCACCTCCTACAAGATTAAAATGATTGCCGTAAGCGGAATAATTACCTTTTGGGAGTTAATATGGAGTTAAACGAAAATTATTGGCAACTTGAAGGATTAAAGTGATCTTGAATCTTAATTCATTACGTATGCCAGGAAAACCTCCTGTCGGTGTTCTCAATATAGCCCACCGCGGTGCGCGTGCATTTGCGCCCGAAAACACATTGGCAGCATTTCAGAAGGCAAAAGATTTTGGTTGCCAAATGTTTGAAATGGATATTCGCATGTCGAAGGACAGTGAGATAGTGGTTCATCACGACGAACAGTTGACGCGATGCACGGATGTCAAAGCAAAATTTCCGGGCCGCAGCACCTATTATGTTTCGGATTTTACTTACGATGAATTAAGTATTCTGGATGCCGGCAGCTGGTATATTGAACAGCTGGCGCTTCCTGGCTCGCAACGGCAGGATTTTTTGCAAACGTTGACTGACGAGGAAATAACCCAGTTTGTTAGCCCACAAGATCGTGAGCTCTTTGCCTCTGGTAAGGTAAGGCTTCCCACTTTAAAGCAGACGCTGGAATTTGCCAGGCACGCCGACATGATGGTCAACATCGAACTCAAAACGCAGCCTAACACGTCTCCAGAACTGGCAGAAGCTGTCGTGAAACTTGTAGAATTCATGAGATTTGATCATCACGTCCTGATTTCATCGTTCGATCATGAACAGCTAATGAAAGTGCGGAGGCTTACGAAAACCATTGCAACCGGCATTTTGACTGGTGATCGAATAGAGAATCTGAATGGCTATCTGCAATTACTCGACGCTGACGCTTACCACCCCAATTGTTATAGTAAATGCGATTCAATAGGAGCCCGAAAGTTGAATCTGGATGTCATTAGCCCCATTCGTGAATGCGGCCGCTATGTCAATATGTGGACTTGCAACAATAAGGACGATATGCGACAGCTAATCGCCGCCGGAGTTACCGGTTTGATTTCCGATTTTCCTAATCGAGTACGAGATGTTCTGTTGGAGTCTTGACGAACTATGAATGGGGGAGGTATAAATAAAGCTAAGATCTTGCTTGTTTACCGTCTGTAGCTACCTGCCGCTGCTTTCATCTTGCGCCTTTACCCCACAAAACAACTTCCACCGTATTAAACATGATGGAGATATCTAAAAATAGGCTGTAATTTTTAACGTAGTATAAATCGTATTGTAACTTTTGAATGGTGTCATACTCATCAGCCCCATAAGGGTAGCACAATTGGGCCCAGCCAGTAATCCCGGGCTTAACCCGGTGTCTTTCGCGGTAATAAGGAATTCTCTTGTTAAATACCTTAACGAATTCGGGGCGTTCCGGACGCGGACCAACAAAACTCATATTCCCTCTTAATACATTGAATATCTGCGGCAATTCATCAATACGGAATTTTCGGATAACTCTACCTACCCGGGTTACACGATTATCGTTTTTTTGCGCCCATTGAGCGCCATTCTTTTCAGCATTGGTTTTCATGCTTCTGAATTTGAGCACCTCAAAGTTTTTATTATTTTCACCCACACGTAGTTGCCGATAAAGTATCGGACCCTTAAAGCGGCTTTCCAGAAAGATGGCTATAGTCGTTAACAACATGAATGGCCAAGTAACACTAAGCAACATTAAGCTCGCAAATATATCTAACAATCTTTTTCCTACGGCTCTTAATTCGCCTTGCGCAAAACCATCACAGTAAACAAGCCAGCTTGGGTGAACATTATCAAGTGAAATAATGCCTTGCTCTCGCTCATAAAACCCCATTAAATCCATAATCATCACCCCCGACATTTTACAATCAAGCAGCTCATCCATCGGCATCATCCCGCGTTTATCGTCCACCGCTATAACAATTTCATCCGCTTTTATTTGCTCGGCAATACTGCTCATGCTTTTGTCCGAAAAGATGATCTGGCTTTCATCTACGAACGAAGTTTCATCGGGTAATGCAATAAAGCCAACTATCGTGAAACCCTTATTAATAAAGGCCTCATTGATGGAGAGTAATTTACAAGCTTGTCTTCCACTGCCTACAACCAAAACGCGTTTTTTTAACAGTTCATGATTGACAATTTTGTAAAATAAAAATCGTGTGACCATCATCCCAGTAAAGGAAAATACAATAGCATAGGTTAATACGCTTCGGGCAACATGGAATTCGGGTAATAAATAATAGATCGTAATAACTGCAAAAATGGCGATGCCAAAACTGACGCTTGTTCTCGCCACTAAATTATAATCTTCCCAGTTTAAAGTTCTTCTATACAAGCCGAGCCCGGAACAGGATAAGGTCAAGACAATTGAAAAAATAATACTGGCCAGTTCAATGTCCTGCTCCGTATACCAGGATTTTGTCATTAGAAAGCGGACGGCACTACCAAAATACATCGCGGCAAAAAACACACAAAATTCAATTATCAGTAAGGATAAATAAGCTCTTGATATGTAGTGCCGAAAGATGCGAATCATATTATTTCCCTGTTATTGTTGTATAGGAATCCATGCTGACTGACAACAATATTATTCATGTAATCACTGCAAGCCTTTGGCTTTCAGAAGATTTTCAACGTAGTTAACAGGAATTGCATAAGAAATACCACTGGGCTTTGATAAGACATTTTCTTTGCTCTCCTGCACGAAAACCTTATTAAGTACCCCTATCACTTTACCTGTATCAGGATCATAAAGCGGACTGCCACTGTTTCCAGGGTAAGCGGTCGCATCCAACTGGAACACATTGTAAGGCTCTTGTAGACGCTTGAGTAATTTTACATTGAGCTGTTCTGATCTTAGCATCGGTATCACGTTAGGTGTGATTGCAGAAATTATCCCCCGATGTGTAACGGAATGAAGACCCAAAACCATACCGATAGGAAATCCGGTAAAGGCATAAAGCTGTCCTTCTCGCACTGATGACACTGAACCTAATTTGAGAGGCGACAGCTGCTCTCCAGAAACTTTTAAAATCGCCAAATCATGTTCTTTATCCAACGCCACCTCTTTAGCGATGATAGCCTTATCGTTATCATCCTTATGATAAAAAACAGCTACCTGTTCCATGTGCTCATTATCCAACTTATCTGGAATGACATGGGCATTGGTTACAATAAGGCTGCCGTCACCCACAGCAAACCCCGTAGCCAGAAAAACAGCGCGTGGATTCCGTTTAGGCATATAGGTCCCGACAGCAACGATGCCAGGCTTTATTTTTGCTATGGTATCCGCTAGAGCAGGTTCGGCAAAACTAATTTCAGGAACAGAAAAAGCAATAATACCTGACAAAATCAATCTGATTGGCAGCTTACTAAGAAACAGAATTGACCTGTAATTTTTAAAGATCATTTTTTACCTAATGGTGGGAATTCAACTGGATTTATAGGAAACATTAAAAAAGTTACGAATTGACTAATGGCTAAAATATCGGGGTAAACTGCGCTGAGGCTGGCATAAAAGTATCTTTAGAAGCCGCGATAACATCCTGGAACAAATTGTGCTGCTAACTATAACGACGTCATGGCACTTAGTTTCTGTCGCTGGACATAGCTAAATATAGGGGAAAAGACATAGTTTATTATGTTAACCTTAGTCCCGCCTTAAAATGCCCGATGGTGCAAATCTGCCGGAAGCCCAATGATAGCGCTCAATCCGTCAATCTCTATCATGGGGCTCGTCTTCCCCTTTGTGATCAAATGACACGAGCTGAAACTCATAAGTTTTTTAAAGCAAAATCTGGCGCTTACTTTTCAGAGCCTTTTTAAAAGTGAAGCATCCAGGTTTCTGTAGGCTAAACAGCTATCTTGGGATTGATTTAAGTTGCTCTTTTTTATTGCGATTTGGCCCTGTTTTAGGCTTTGTAAAGCCCCCTCCATTTTGGTTATCTTGGCTTTTGAATGTTAACTTTAATATTGTCTATTCCGCTTCATCTATCAATTTTTATTGCCAGGCAAGCAAGGTGAATTAACTAGCGTTCAAGGCTGAGCGTCTATTTTCATTATACGATACATCTGTGTTTTGAACGAATTCATGGCAATATCCTTTACCAAGTTTACATAATTACCTGCGTCGATTGAGATGTTTGCTTAACTTATAATAACTAATTGTTTTATTTACGATAATAAATTACCCCTCGGGTGCCGCCGGCTGGGATTGCATTTCGAGAATTACTTGTTGAATATCGCACAATAGTAGGAAAACCTTTCGAATTCAACCTCTGTAAAAAGTAGTCAATAGCTATTGTTCCTTTAGTTACAAAGCGAACAGCTCACGCATTTTTTGTCCAGGACTTTTGGCTCTCATAAATGCTTCACCGACCAAAAAAGCATAAATATCATTATCCAGCATGAGTTGCACATCGTCGTGGGTATGAATGCCGCTTTCGGTAATGATGATGCGATCTGCAGGAATTTGCTTCTTTAAGTCCAGCGTCGTTTGCAGCGATGTTTCAAAGGTGCGCAAATTGCGGTTGTTAATGCCGATCAGTTTGGTATCCAGCGTTAGCGCTCTTTGCAGTTCCTCGGCATCATGCACTTCCACCAGCACATCCATACCCAACTTTTTGGCAGTATCCGACAAGTCGTGCATAAGGCTGTCTTCCAATGCAGCGACAATCAGCAAAATACAATCAGCGCCCAGCGCACGGGCTTCATAGATTTGATACGGGTCAATCATGAAGTCTTTTCTTAATACGGGCAGTGGACACCGCTCCCTGACCATTTGCAGATAGGCTTCCGAACCCTGGAAAAACTCCTTGTCGGTTAAAACCGATAAACAGGTCGCGCCGTTCATGGCGTAATCCTGACCGATGGTGATGGGTTGAAAATCTTCTCTAATCACACCCTGGCTTGGTGATGCTTTTTTGATTTCGGCAATAATCGCAGGTTTTTTTGCCGATACTTTGTTTTGAATGGCGTTATAAAAGCCGCGCGGACGCTCCACGCCAGAGGCAATTTCTTCCAGATTGGCTAAGGTCATGCCGGATTTGCGTTTGATGACTTCTTCGGCTTTTTTTGTAAGGATGGTTTTTAGAATGTCGGGGGTGTTGGTCATGGGTTTTTGGTTATTATGTGTTTTTTGAATAAGCGATTAACGCATCGAGTTTAGCTTTTGCCGCGCCACTGGCGATAACCTGTCCGGCTTTTTCTATACCGGAAGCCAAGGTATCGGTGATATTTGCCGAATAAATCGCAGCGCCTGCATTTAACAGTACAATATCTTTTGCCGCACCGGCCTGATTATCCAGCACTGATTTTACCATCACCAAACTGGCTACCGCACCATCAACGGCTAATTCATTCAGACTGGCGCGTTTAAGGCCAAACTGTTCCGGTGTAATCGTATAAGTCATCACTTCGCCGTCTTTAAGTTCTGCAACCGTAGTTGCGGAGGCAATGCTGATTTCATCCAGGCCATCATCAGCATTCACCACTAAAACATGTTGGCTACCGAGTTTTTTTAATACCTGCGCCAGAGGCTCAACCCACTCTTTAGCAAAGACACCGATTAACTGATTGGGCGCTCCAGCCGGGTTAGCTAAGGGACCTAATAAGTTAAAAAGGGTCCTAACACCCATTTCTTTACGGACATTAATGGTGTGTTTCATGGCACCGTGATGCTTTGGGGCAAATAAAAATCCGGCCCCGATTTCATTAACGCTACGGGCCACTTGTTCGGCAGTTAAGTCCAGATTGACGCCGGCGGCTTCCAGCACATCGGCGCTGCCGCAACTGCTGGATACCGATCGATTACCATGCTTGGCAACCTGTCCGCCGGCTGCGGCAACCACAAATGCGCAGGTTGTGGAAATATTAAACGTATTCGCGCCGTCGCCGCCCGTCCCGCAGGTGTCTATGACATGCTCTCCTGTTATAAACACTTTATTGGCCAACTCTCGCATCACTTCAGCGGCGGCGGCAATTTCTTCTATGGTTTCGCCTTTGCAACGCAAGGCGATTAAAAAACCGCCGATTTGTGCATCGGTGACTTTGCCGGACATGATAAGACGCATGACATCACGCATTTCATCAGCGTTAAGGTTTTGCTTATCAAGCAGTTTGTGTAAGGCTTGTTGAATATGCATTGTTAATTATTTTGGGGGAATTTCGCTAATCAACAGCTTTGTCAGGATACACTATCCGCGCCCTTTATTCTCAGGGAAAATGTTGGCTTGCAGATATTGCATACAAATCGACACGAATTTTAAAAAATTATACTTTTTTCAAAAAACAGGTTTTGAGTACCAGGCCTTTGACTTTGTCAGCATTGCATTCAATATGCTCTTCGTTATCCGTGAGTCTTATATTCTTGATGACCGTGCCTCTTTTCAAAGTGACGGATGTACCTTTTACTTTCAAATCTTTAACGACTTGTACAGAATCCCCATCAACAAGCGGTGTTCCGTTACTATCTTTTATATTCATAATTTACTTAATTTCGTACTAGGTTTTGTAGTTTATAGTTTTATAGAATGCATTGTATGCACGATTATACGAAATGTGCATTATTTTGGTGTCATCGCGTGCAAGGCAACCAGCCTTATCCCTCTGGCATATAAGGCAGTTTTGAAATGCCTGATGACCCGAAGGTGGACTTGTAGGGCGGGTCATTTTTAGCCCAATACGCCGAAAGCAGATAGTTCAATATCCCCCAGCTCCCGGCAAGAATTTTTATCTGGCCGAGGAGCTTTAGGTGCCGCAATTGTGCTTAAAAATATCTCTATACAAAGAATCTGAATAATTATTGTGACTTCATCCTGGCCAATCAGGGAACTACTTCAAATTCGCCTTGGAGAGCAAGTTTTCAGATATCGCTGGCTTGTTTGCACTATAAAGCGAATACGCATTCAAAACCATTTGATGCGCACGGCCCAGTTTTTCTTTGGTGAAGTCTATCGCAAACTGTTCTTTCAATTGCTTGCCATCCCAGTTATAGGCTTTTAAAAACTGC
>Ga0209797_10001745_pt1 | contig 10947 bp, 11 predicted proteins | sample DOMMetBare3Fresh_2_FD_187472 | JGI IMG/M metagenome (GOLD analysis project Ga0209797, IMG submission 187472) | Wetland sediment microbial communities from St. Louis River estuary, USA, under dissolved organic matter induced mercury methylation -... | ecosystem: Environmental > Aquatic >...
CCGCAGGGAAGACGTTCCGGTCGAGGTGACGTCGGCGTCCCGGGCCGCGATCTCCCGCCGCAGGCAGATGGGGATTGCCCCGGGCGTCTCGGGATGGACCTACCCCGCTCAGATGTAGAAACGGACGGCAGCCCAGATGGTACGCAGTGGCGCGCGCGGCCCGGCGAGGAGCCAGATGGGGCGCTTGCGCTCGTACGGCATGCTCCATGGCGAGTCGGGCGTCTCGCCGACCTGCTCCACGCGCTCGAAGGAGCGCCGGTGGTCCTCGGCCCTGCCGCCCACCGCCAGCACGGCTCGCGTATCCTCCGGAGGCGGCCCCCAGAGCCAGTAGCTGTTGTGGCCGGAGTACGCCGGCGGTAGGCCGCGCTCGGGGCCGTACAGGTCGATGGCCGCCGCCTCGCCGTAGTTCTGGGCGTAGACGATGGCGTGGGCGCGCACGTCGGGCGGGAGCGCCCTCCAGGCCCGGGCCACCGACTCGACCATCTCCGGCCAGCCGAACATGTCGGCGAAGACCTGCGGCAGCGGGCCCAGCTCGAGCTGCTCCATCGGCGCGGTCCTCACGCCGAGGGTTCCCTGCCAGCGCACCAGGGCGGGCGGCGAGAGGATCGGGATGGCGAGAGGCGCGATGGCCGCGCCGCTCGCGAGGAGCGCGGCCGCGGCCGACGCCCGCGCCGCCGCGGAACGCACCCACTGCTCCGCGGCGCAGCCTCCCGCGGCGAGCAGGGCCGGGAAGGCGGGACCGAGGTAGTAGGGCTTTCCGCGGAGCAGGGTGATCTCGGCCGCGACGGCGAGGAAGGCGATGGCCAGCCACTGCCGGCCCGGGCCGCTCCCGCGCAGGAGCCAGGCGAGCCCCGCGACCCACAGCGGCAGCGCGACCGGGTTCTGCTCGAGGACCGTCTCGAGGAGGAACGCACCCCAGCCGAACGGGGCGTTCTTGTAGGCCTGTCCGTTGCGCAGGAGCTCGAGCATCGGGAAGCCGTGGCGCGCCTGCCAGGCGACGTTCGGCAGGGCGACGGCCGCGGCCAGGAGGACGGCGAGGGGGAACCAGCGGCTCGCGAGCGACCGCCGGGAACGGGTGGCGAGCAGGCCGGCACCGAGGGCCAGCGCCCAGAAGGCCATCGTGTACTTGTTCAGGAGGCCCACGCCGGCGATCGCTCCCGCGGCGAGCCACCCGCCCCGCGCCTCGCCCTCCGCCGCCCGGAGCACCGCCAGCGCCAGCGCGGTCCAGAGGAGCGGATCCGCCGCGTTCATGGTGAGAAGGTGGCTCGCTCCGAGCAGCGCCGGCGATGTGAAGGCTGCGACGGCCGCGAGCGCCACGGCGAACGTCCCTCCCCCGAGCCGCCGCGCCAGGAGCGCCGTCGCGAGGACGGTGGCGGCGTGCGTCAGGTAGGGAAGGAGCCGGAGGCCGAGCGGCGAGGTGCCGAGGAGCGCCGAGGCGAGGCGCGCCTCCCACGCGATGAGGGGCGGCTGGTCGACGTAGCCCCAGGCGAGGTGCCGCCCGCAGGCGAGGAAGTACAGCTCGTCGCGAAAGACGCCGTAGCGGTTGCCGCAGGCGAGGTGGACCGCCAGCGCGGCGGCGGCGGCCCCGATCGCGGCCGCCGGGGCCAGCCGCGTGCCGCGCCCCAGGAGCGGCGGCGGGGAGGGTACCGAGTGCGCCTGCTGCGACATGGCCGGCCTGCGTGGGATGCCGATGCTACACTCCTCGTCGAACGGAGGGTAGTCCATGCTCCACGCCGATCGTTCGACGGCACCGGCGCAGCCCCGGATTCGCGTCGCGAGGGGAAACCCCGGGCCGCTCGTCCTCGCGGGCGGCTTTGCCACCACCGTGCTCGCCCTGGCCGGCGTCTGGGCGCTCTCGCGCACGGGCGAGAACGTGATGGGCTGGTATGCGAGTTACGTCGTCCCCGCCGGCGCGCTCCTCGTGGGGGTCGTCGCCTCGAGCGGCTTCGGCCTCGCCTCCTGGTCGACGGGCGCCAGGGTCACCGGCCGCCTGCTCGCCGGCGTGGTCCTGATCCTGCTCACCGGCTACTGGCTCGCCCACTACGTCGAGTTTCGCCTCGCCTTCCCGGACGGCGCCGTGAAGCCCGACGGCAGCGATGCCGGGTTCCTCGACTACTACGACGCGATCACGCGATCGTTCGCCTGGAGGGACCACGGCAAGCCCGGCAAGCCGCTCGGCGCCTGGGGCTACGGGCTGCGCGCGCTGGAGATCGTCGGCTTCGTGGGCGGAGGCGTCCTCGTCCCGTTCCTCCTCCGGAAGATACCGTACTGCGAGCCTTGCGCTCTCTACATGCGCTCGTCCCTCGTGGCGGTACTGCCGGCGGGAGCTCGGCCCAGCCGCGCCTTCTGGCGCAAGTCCGCCGAGGCTGCCGCGCGCGAGGCGCAGGCCCGCGACGCCGAACAGCGCGCCCGGGCGGGCCTCGCCCGGATCCTGGATGCCGCGAAGCGTGGCGACGGGGCGGGACTCGCGACCGCGCTCGCGGAGGAGGGCCCGCTCGCCGGCAGCCGGGCAGCGAACCGGATGAGCTCGCGCATCCACGTCCGCCTCGTGCATTGCCGCCGCTGCGAGGCGGGCGAGCTTCGCGCCTCGCTGCTCACCGGCCAGGGGAACGAGATCAAGACGGCGCCGCTCGAGACGCAAGGGCTCGAGAAGGCCACGGTCTCGGAAGTCCTGCGAGCCCGCGCAGCCAGCCGTTGAGCCCGGGCCGGATCGGCACGGCCCGTGGCGCCCACCGGGGCCGCCCGGAAGCTGAATCGGCCCCGAGGCGCGCGAAGGTGGCGGGTCCTGAGTGACCCCGGGGTCGCGAGGGACGTCGCGCAGGGGCAACGGCGTCGTCCGGAAGGCGATCCCTGTCCTCGCCGCGGGCGACACCGGAGCGCAGGAGTGCAGCGTGGTTTCGCGACCTTGCGGCCCGGGGCGGACTGGCACGCCCGTCGCAACACTGTTCCTCGGAGCCCGACCGCGGAGGTAGCCATGTCGGAAGGCGACCGTTGCCCGGTGTGCGGTAACCCCGAGATGAATCGCAGCGATGGCCGGCTGGACCAGTGCGGCCTCACCTACCTCCCCACCACCGTCTGGTCCTGCCCTGTCTGCGAGTTCGCCAGCTACGCGCCGGCGCTGGCAGCGCACTGGAAGCCGACGGAGGCCGCCGAGCCCGTGGCGGTCCTCTCCCCCACCGTCCCGACGCGCCGCGCCGCCTAGCGCCGGCTGCGAAGAGCGGCGTGCTCCCCGCACGCACGAAGGCCCGGCCTCTTGCGAGACCGGGCCTCCCGAGAACCGATCGAGACGTCGCGACTACGTTACCTTGCGGACGTTCGCGGCCTGCAGGCCCTTCGGGCCCTTGGTGACATCGAACTCCACCTTGTCACCCTCGGCGAGGCTGCGGAAGCCCTCGGCCTGGATGGCAGTGTGGTGGCAGAACACGTCGTCGCCGCCGCCATCCTGCGTGATGAAGCCGAAGCCCTTCGCATCATTGAACCACTTCACGGTACCAGTAGCCATCTGCTGCTTCTCTTTTCTTGTTCTCGGACGGTGGAATTGCCGCGCGAGGCCAACCCGCGCGCGGGATGGGTCCGTCGCTTATATGTTTCCGGAAGGCGAATGTCCAGAGCCCACCCGCTCGCCGGTGCGCGCCGTCGACCGCCGCCGGCTGTCTTGTCTCCTGGAGTCGTTTTCGAGGGCCGCCGCTTCACTCGGATCGCCGTCCTGCCCGGCGCCAACCTCGGGAGGGACTGCCACCCGATGGGGCTGTAGGTGGTTTATCCTCCAGTAAATGCGGGGTCTTGGCGGAGAGACGAACTCGGAGGCTGACCATTCCGGCTTGACTCTGTAGTATGTGGTGTTTGAGACGCCATCATCCGATCCAAGGGGACGCGAAATGATGATGCGCGCAAACGCCCGGACTTTGCCGCGCGGGGCCTCGGCCCAGAGCGATCTGGGTGGCCGTGTGCATTGCGACCGGTCCGCGGAGGAGATGCTTCGTTCGTTCTGGTCGTCCACCGGCGACGGCAGCGAGCTTCCCTCCGAGTTGCGCGGCCTCGCGGAGGGGGCCCAGGTCGGGCCGCCCGGGGTTCGCCGCATGCTCGTCATGGAGCAAGCGGGCGAGCGGCTCCGGGTGGAGGCCACCGCCCTCGGCAAGGGCCGGACCCAGTTCCACCTCTGGCGCGAGATCCTGCCCGGCCCGGTACAGACGGTCAGCGAGCCCGAGGAGGCGCGGTCGGACGGACTCACCCAGCGCGAGCGCGAGGTGGCGCTCCTCGTCGCCGACGGCCTGCGCTCCCGCGAGGTGGCGGAGCGGCTCACCATCGCGCCGCAGACCGTGAAGAGCCACCTCAAGACCATCTTCGACAAGCTGGGCGTGCGCAATCGCGTGGAGCTGGCGCGCCGCCTGGCGCAGCGCTGAGCCGCGCCCGAGCCCCGCCCACCCTTGTCTCGCGGCGCCGCCCGGGGGTAGCCTCGCCCCCTTCCATGATCGAGCTCGAGGACGTCCAGCAGGCGCGACGCCGGATCGCGGACCAGATCTACCTCTCTCCCTGCGCCCGCAGCGAGACCTTCTCTCGCGTCACCGGCTGCACCGCCTACCTCAAGCTCGAGAATCTGCAGATGACGGGCGCCTACAAGGAACGAGGGGCGCTCAACAAGCTGCTCACCCTCTCCCCCGAGGAGCGGGCGCGCGGCCTCATCGCCGCCAGCGCCGGCAACCACGCCCAGGCCGTCGCCTATCACGCCGGCCGCCTCGGCGTGAAGGCGGTCATCGTCATGCCGGAGACGACGCCGATCATGAAGGTGGCGAACACGCGCGGGCACGGGGCGCGGGTGGTGCTGCACGGCGCCAACTACGACGAGGCCTACGCGGAGGCGCGGCGGCTCGAGCGAGAGGACACGCTCACCTTCGTCCATCCCTTCGACGACCCGGTCGTCATCGCCGGCCAGGGCACGATGGGGCTCGAGATCCTCGAGCAGGTGCCGGACCTGGATGCGGTGGTCGTGCCGATCGGCGGCGGCGGCCTCGTCTCCGGCGTCGCCGTGGCCGTGAAGGCGCTCGCCCCCCGGACCCGCGTCATCGGCGTCGAGACCGAGGTCCTCCCGTGCATGCTCGCGGCCATCGAGGCGGACGAGATCGTCACCCTCGAGGGGGCGAGCACGCTCGCCGACGGCATCGCCGTGAAGCGGGCGGGCGACCTCGCCTTCGAGCACGTGAAGCGGTACGTGGACGAGATCGTCACCGTGAGCGAGGAGGAGATCGCGAGCGCCATCCTCTACCTCCTGGAGAAGGAGAAGACGGTGGTCGAGGGCGCGGGCGCCGTGGGCGTCGCGGCGATGATGCACCGCAAGGTGCGGCTCCCGGGCAAGCGGGTCTGCGCCGTCGTCTCCGGCGGCAACATCGACGTGAACGTGGTCGCACGGGTGATCGAGCGGGGCCTGGTGAAGGACGGGCGGCTCGTCCGGGTCGACGTGGCGCTCCTCGACAAGCCGGGCCAGCTCGCCAAGGTGTCGGCGGTCATCGCCAACCACAAGGCGAACGTCATCGAGGTCCACCACACCCGCGCCTTCTCCGACCGGTTCGGGGACACGACGCTCCTCCTCACGCTCGAGACCCGCGGCCCCGAGCACGTCGAGGACATCCTCCGCGCGCTGCGCGAGCGCGGCTACCAGGTGCGCAGGGTCTAGACGCCGGGCGCGGCGCCGCCGCTCCGGCCGGCGTCACATCCGGCCCCCACTGCGCCTCCACTCGCCAGGCGGGGAATGAGTTCCGCCGCGCGCGTAGCTCCTCCCGGCGGGGGGGACTCCCCGGGGGGACTGCCCGCCGGCCACCGCACGGCGTCACGCACCGCGCGGTGGCCGGCGCGGCTTTGTCCGGGGCCGTCGGGCGCGGCTCACTTGCCTTCGAACTTGAAGGACACCTTGAGCTTCACGCGGTAGGCGGAGATCTTCCCGTCCTCGAGGTGCATGTCGAACGACACGACCTCGGCGACGCGCAGGTCGCGAAGCGACTTCGACGCCTGCGCAACGGCATTGGCGGCGGCCTTCTCCCAGGAATCTGGGCTCGACCCCACGAGCTCGATGATCTTGTACACGCTGTTCGGCATGGCTTCCTCCTCGCTGCCTGGCGGCGATCACCAGCACGGCCGAGACGGCGCGGAAAGGCAAGCGTCCCGGTGGGGGAGCCCCGTTCAGCGCAGGGGCCCTGGCTCGAACCGCAGCTCCCGCAGCACCTCGGCGAGCGCCGCCAGGAAGCCGTCCACCTGGCCCTCGACGTGGCCGGCCGTGAGCGAGACCCGCAGCCGGCTCGTGCCGCGCGGCACGGTGGGCGGGCGGATGGCGCGCACGAAGAAGCCGCGGTCGCGCATCAACCGGGACGCCTCCAGCGCCGGCCGCTCCTCCCGCAGGACGACGGGGAAGATGGGTGCGACCACGTCCTTCACGTCGAAGCCCAGCCGGGAGAGCCCCTCCTTCATGCGGAGGGTGAGGGCGCGCAGGTGGCGCCGCCGCTCGAGGTCCTTCCTCGCGATCTCGACGGCGGCGAGGGCCGCGCCGCAGGCCGAGGGCGGGAGCGCCGTCGTGAAGACGAAGGTGCGGGCCCGGCTGGTGAGCCAGTCGGCGAGCGGGCGCGAGCCGGCGACGAAGGCCCCGAAGCTCCCGAGCGCCTTGCCGAGCGTGCCCATGATCGCGTCCACGCGGGCGGTGAGGCCCGTCGCCTCGGCGAGGCCGGCGCCGGTCTCCCCGAGGACGCCGGTGGAGTGGGCCTCGTCGAGGTAGAGCATGGCGCCGTGCCGCTCGCAGAGGTCCACGATCTCTGCCAGCGGCGCGGCGTCGCCGTCCATGCCGAAGACGGCGTCGGTCACGACCAGCTTGCGGCGCGCCGGCGTTGCGGCGAGGAGCTTGCCGAGCTCGCCCACGTCCCTGTGCCGGTAGCGCAGCACCCTCGCCCGCGACAGCTGGCAGCCGTCGATGATGGAGGCGTGGTTGAGCTCGTCGGAGAAGACCGCGTCGTCGCGCCCGACGAGCGCTCCCACGACGCCGGCGTTGGCGTGGTAGCCGGAGGAGAAGAGGAGCGCCGCCTCGGTGCCCTTCAGCTCGGCGAGGCTGCGCTCCAGACGGCCGTGGATGGGCAGGTCGCCGGCGACGAGCCGGGCGGCGCCGCTCCCCGCCCCCTCGCGCAGGGCGGCCTCCGCGGCGGCCCGCGTCAGCCGCGGGTCGGCGGCGAGGGCGAGGTAGTCGTTGGAGCAGAGGTTCACGAGCCGGCGCCCGCCGACCTCGACCACCGGCCCCTGGGCCGTGGCGAGCGGCTCGAGCGACCGGCGCAGCCCCTTCTCCTCGAGGGCCGCGAGCTCCCCGGCGATCCAGTCGAGGGCGCCCCGGGGCATCGGTCAGCGGAGGACCGGCAGCGGCGCCGGCCGGTCCTTCTCGGCGGCCCGCTCGTTCCAGCGGGTCTCCCGCGGCGCCTCGCCGTGGAAGGCCCACCGGCCCGCTTCGGGCGGCGGCCGGAGCCTCAGCCCCTGCCCCTCGACCATCCCGACCACCGCCTCCGGCGTGGAGCCCGCGCTGGTGAGGTAGTTCCCGACCATGGTGCCGTTCGCGCCCGCGCGGAAGATGAGGTGCTGCCTGTCGGCCAGGTTCACCTCGCGCCCGCCCATCACGAAGAGATGGGCCGCCGGCATCATGAGCCGGAAGACGGCGACGGCGGCGAGGCACTCCTCGGCGGTGATGGCCTTGACGTGGGCCATGGGCGTGCCGGGCCGGGGGTTGAGGAAGTTCATGGGGACGCAGTCCACCCCCAGGTCGCGGAGGGTCTCCGCGAGCTCGACCCGCTGCTCCGGCGTCTCGCCCATGCCCAGGATGCCGCCCGAGCAGAGCTTCAGGCCGAGATCCTTCGCGGCGCGGATGGTCTCGATCTGCTCGTCGTAGCCGTGGGTGGTGCAGACGTTCGGGAAGAAGGACCGCGCCGATTCCAGGTTGTGGTGGTAGTGCTCGAGGCCGGCCTTCCGCAGCCGCGCCAGCTCGGGCTTCCTCATGAGGCCGAGCGAGGCGCAGGGCTCGACGCTCGTCTCCTCCTTCAGGAGGGCGAGGGCCTCCTCGATGGTGCGCAGCTCGCTCTCGCGCGAGATCCGCGTTCCCGAGGTCACGATGGAGAACTCGCGCGCCCCGGCCGCCTCGGCCGCCTTCGCCTGGTCCGCGATCTCCCGCGGCGAGATCATGGGATACACGGGCGCGCCGGCGCCGTCGAAGTGGGCCGACTGCTGGCAGAAGCCGCAGTCCTCGGGGCACAGGCCGGACTTGGCGTTGGTGATGCCGCACAGGGAGATCTCGTCGCCGTGGACGGCCCTGCGCACCGCGCTCGCCCGGTCGAGCAGCGCCTCGAACCCGGGCCCCGAGGTGAGGCCGATGAGGCGGCGGCCCTCCTCGCCGGAGATGGCCTCGATCCCCGCGGGCAGCGGCCTCTTCTCGACGCACATAGGCTGGCCAAGATACCAGCCCCGCCTCCATCGTCAACCCGGCACCCGACGCCGGGTTGACGATGGCTCGGTGCCGCCCTGGTTGACAAGGTTGTCGAGGATTCATATGGTATCGTACGTCAACCGAGGCTGCCCATGCCCGAAACGTCCGCCAGCACCCCCTCCCGCCGCCGCCCGGCCGGCCGGGAACGCCCCCGCGGGGAGACCCAGGCCCGCCACCACTTCATGGCCCGCGCCCTCGCCGCGCTGGAGGACCTCGCCGGCCATCTCGACGCGCCCACCATGGGCCTGCTCGCCGAGCCAGCCTCGGGCTATGGCGTCCTCCTCGGCGCGCTCGAGCAGCCCCGGGCGATCGAGGCGCTGCGCAAGGAGGACCCCCTGGCGGCCGCCCGGCTGCGCGGCCTGCGGATGCGCGAGGAGATGCTCAACGCCGAGGGGGGCGTCCTCACGGCGAGCGAGATGGCCTCGCGCCTCCACATCACCCGCCAGGCCGTGGACAAGCGCCGCCGCGCCGGCAAGCTCCTCGCCGTGGAGCTCGGCCGCCGCCGCTGGCTCTACCCCGCCTGGCAGGTCGTGGACGGCCAGGTCCTGCCGGGCCTGGAGCGTGTGCTCGCGGCCCTGGCGGAGTGGTCCGCCTGGGTCAAGCTGGGCTTCCTCTTGTCGGGCGACGTCCGGCTCGGCGGGGACAGCGCGCTCGACGCCCTGCGGATGGGGCGGATCGACGAGGCCGTGGCGGCGGGCGCCGCCTACGGGGAGCACGGTGCCGCCTGAGCCCGGGCCGCTGCCGCTTCCGCCAGAGGACCTCCGCTCGCGTCCACTGCCGCTCGCGACGGTCGGCGCGTCCTGGTACCGGCTCCACCCGCCGCGGCGCGACCCGGTTCATTTCGGCCGCGAGCCCACCAACCGGTTCAACGCCCCCTCGCGCGAGTTCGGCGTCCTGTATCTCGCATCCCATCCCGCCTGCGCGTTCATCGAGGTCTTCGGGCGCGTACATGGGCCCAGCTTCGTGGAGCCGGCGCAGCTCGCGCGCCGCCGCCTCGCCGAGATCCGCCCTCCCCGCCCGCTCCGGCTCGTGGACCTCACCGGCTCGGGCCTCGCCCGCATCGGCGCGGACGCCCGCCTCTTCGCCGGCGACCACGCCGTGGCCCGGCAGTGGTCGCGCGCCTTGCACGACCACCCGCAGGCGCCGGACGGCCTTTGCTACCCGGCCCGCCATGACCCCTCCCTCCGCGCCGCCGCCGTCTACGACCGCGTGAAGGGGCGCTGGCGCGCGAAGGACCTGGGCCGGCTCGATGACCCGGGAAACCGCGCCCTCCTCGCCGGGCTGCTGCAGCGGTATGGCTACGGATTCCTGGGCTGAGCCGCCCGGGCGAGCCACACGGTCCGTGCAGGGGCCGTCAGATCCCCGTGCCAGGATGCGCCGATGCCGAAGCTGGCCTCGAAGACCCGCACCGTGTTCGCCTGCGCCGAGTGCGGCCACCTCTCGCCGAAGTGGCTCGGCCAGTGCCCCGCCTGCCGCAGGTGGAACACGCTCCACGAGGAGGTGGCGCCCGAGCCGCAGAGGACCGGCTCGCGGAGCTTCGGCGCTGCTGGCGGCGCCTCGCGCCCCATCCCGCTGCGAGAGGTGGAGGCGAGCGAGGAGGAGCGCGTCAGGACCGGCATCGGCGAGCTCGACCGCGTCCTCGGGGGCGGCGTCGTCCCCGGGGCGCTCGCCCTGCTCGGCGGCGACCCGGGCATCGGCAAGTCGACGCTCGTCCTCGCTGTGCTCGACCGCCTCGCCAGGGCCGTTCCGGACCGGCCGGTGCTCTATGTCTCCGGCGAGGAGTCCGCCCGGCAGGTGAAGCTGCGGGCCGACCGGCTCGGGGTCTCCGCTCCGAACCTGCACCTCCTCGCCGAGACCGACGCGGTGAAGGTCCTCCACGCCGCCGACGCGCTCCGGCCGGCTGCGCTGGCGGTGGACTCGATCCAGACCATGTACCTGCCCGAGCTGGTCTCGGCGCCGGGGACGGTCACGCAGATCCGCGAGGTGGCGGCGCGCCTCATGGCCTTCGCCAAGACCACCGAGACGCCGACCTTCCTCGTGGGCCACGTCACCAAGGACGGCGCCATCGCCGGCCCGCGCGTGCTCGAGCACATGGTCGACACCGTCCTCTACTTCGAGGGCGGCGGCGCCCACCCCTACCGCATCCTGCGCGCCCACAAGAACCGGTTCGGCTCGGCGAGCGAGATCGGCGTCTTCGAGATGAAGTCGCGCGGGCTCGCCGAGGTCGCGAACCCGTCGGCGCTCTTCCTCTCCGAGCGGCCCGAGGACGCCCCCGGCAGCGCCGTGGCGGCCGCCCTCTCCGGCACGCGCACGCTCCTCGTCGAGGTGCAGGCACTGGTGGCGCCCTCCGGCTACGGCACGCCGCGCCGCACCGCGCTGGGGCTCGACCCGAACCGGGTGGCGCTCCTCGCCGCCGTCCTCGAGAAGAAGGTCGGGATGGACATCCT
>Ga0209797_10001746_pt1 | contig 10944 bp, 10 predicted proteins | sample DOMMetBare3Fresh_2_FD_187472 | JGI IMG/M metagenome (GOLD analysis project Ga0209797, IMG submission 187472) | Wetland sediment microbial communities from St. Louis River estuary, USA, under dissolved organic matter induced mercury methylation -... | ecosystem: Environmental > Aquatic >...
GGGCCGTTCCAGCTCACATAGAGCCCGGTCGCCACCGTGGCGAGCACGCCCGAGCCGCCGAAATGCTCCGGCACCCAATAGGCGAGATAGGGTGTCATCAGCGAGAGCACGATCTCGACGCGCGGCTCGCGCGACAGCCTTCGGGCATGCAGGCTGAGCCAGCCGATGCCGATGCCCCAGGCGATCTCGCCGACCACGATCGCCGCGAAGGTGCCGGCGGCCTGCGGAAACGAGAACGCGCCGGTCGTGATGGCGACGACCGCGAAACGGTAGAGGATGAGGGCGGTGGCATCGTTGGCGAGGCCTTCGCCTTCGAGCACCACCAGGAGCCGCCGCGGCAGGCCGAGCCGGCGCGCGATGGCGAGCGGCGCCACCACGTCGGGCGGCGCCACGATCGCGCCGATCAGGAAGCCGACTGCCCACGGCAGAGCCAGCACGTAGTACGCGGCGGCCGCGACCGCACAGGTCGTGAACACCACGCAACCGAAGGCCAGGAGGGAAATCGGTCGCAGGTTGAAACGGAACTCGCGCCAGCTCATGGCGACGCCGGCCGAATAGATCAGCGGGGGCAGGATCACCAGCAGCACGAATTCGGGCGCGAGCTCAATGCGCGACAGGCCGGGCACGAGCGCCAGCGCGACGCCGGCGATCACCAGCACGATCGAGGGCGCGGTGTTGAGCCGGCGCGCGATCAGCGCGGCGGCAACCAGCACCGCAAGCAGAACGAGCAGGATCTGGATGGTGGCGGTCATCGCCGACCGTCATGCCCGAAGATGAGCGCAGCCTCAACCGTCATGCCGCCAGGCGATCAGATGGCATACCGGTCGCTGCTGGATTGATCTAACGGGAAATCGCGTGACGACCGCAAGGGGAGACAAACGCTAAAGGGGCTTTCCAGTTGAACCTATTGGCTTGAACCTATTGGCGCTCCGGCCGGGGCCAGGCAACGGGGGACAATTGGGCCATGAGCAGAATCGTCCCAACAATCACACAAAGCAGAACAGCCTTTTCCATTGCCGGGCTCCCAGTCGCATCCGTCGTCCATCCGCCCCCTGATAACGCATTCGACCGGAAATGGTTCGCTCACGCCTGTTCGGCAGCCTCAGGTCCACGGCGCGCGAGGGGAGCCGCCCGCCCTTGTGCGCCAAGGGCAAAAAAATCCTTCCGCGCCTGCCTCGCGCGCTGTCGACGCGCTTGCGTCAGTCGCTGCCGAACTGCGCCGCCAGATAGGCCGCGATTGTGCCGGCTTCATCGGGCGTGGCGACCGCACCACGTCCCACCATGTTGGCGACGATCATCGGCCAGTGCTGCCGCGGCCGCTTGATCACGGCGACGCGCTCGAGATCGTGGCAGGCCACGCAGCGGGTCTCGACCAGGTCCTTGCCGGGACCGGCTGGCAGCGTGATGGTGACCTTAGCGGGTTGCGCTGTGCCCGGCCCGAAGTTCACGGCGAGATAGCGGATCACGGTATCGGCTTCGGACGGCGAGAGCTGCGCACCGCGCAGCACCATGTTGTGCACGTGCCGCTTCCAGCCGGCCGGTCCTTCGCGGCCGGCCAGGATGGGGGCGAGTGCGTGGCATTGCGTGCAGGCGACCGCAACCAGGTCGCGCCCTTCGCCTTGTGGGAGCGGATCTGGGGCGGGAGCTTGCGCACTGGCGGGCGTGGCGGCGGCCAGCATAAGCGCCGCTGCGCCGAACAATCCGAGGTGTCTCATCACACTCTCCGTTTGCGCGCGTCGGCGACCGAATAGGGCGGGTGCCAGGTCGAGGCCGCCCCGATGCCGTCGCGATAGGTGTCGATGTCGAGCAGGTAGGGCCGCCCCTCCACGGTCGCGCGCTGGGCGCGCGCGATCGCGCCCTTGAGCTGGGAGGCTTCCTTGACGGTTTCCGCCTCGACCCCGAAGGCAGCGGCGGCTTTCGCGTAGTCGACGTCGGGGCTGCCGAGGTAGCAGGTCATGTCGCGGCCGGTCTGGAACTGCCGCCCGCCATAGTGCCAGATGCGGTTGCGCTCGTTGTTGTAGCTCTTGTTGTTGAGCACGATGTTCATGATCGGCGCCTTGTAGCGCGCCTGCGTCCACAGCGGCTGCGCGCCGCTGAACAGGAAGCTGCCGTCGCCGACGACCGCGACCACCGGCTGGTCCGGGCGGGCGAGCTTCACTCCGAAGGCCGCCGCCATGCCCCAGCCGAGCACGTTCGGCCCCGTGCCGAAGTACTGCTTGCCGTCGCCGCCGAACGTCATCGCCGATTCCATGGTGCGGCCGGAATCGATGTCGCCGACGAAGCAGGCGTCCTTGTCGAGCGCGGCTTCGAGCTCGAGCCCGATGCGCTCGAGGCTCACGGGCGAGCGGTCGGCGTTCTCCTTGACGATTTGCCGGCGGAACTCGCGCATCTCCTTGGTGTAGGCGGCGGTGCGGGCAAAGCGCTCGGCGGCGATCTCCTTGAGCTTCGCCTCGCTCGCCATGCCGCGGATCGCCTCGATCAGGTCCGTGATCGCGAGCCGCAGGTCGGCCACCATGCCGAGATCGACCGGCGCGCTGCGGGCGAGGCTCGCCGGGTCGAGCCTGATCGAGATCAGCTTGGTGCCGGGGCTGGCGCGCTCGCCGAACTTGTTGCCGAGGTTCAAGAGCAGGTCCGGCTTGCCCGGAAAGCGCATGTCGCGCAGCAGGGCTCCGATGTAGAGCGGGTGCTTGGTCGGGAACGGCCGCGACCAGTAGCCGAGCGAGAGCGATTGGCCGGCGACCGGCAGGCCGAGCAGCTCGGCGAGCCTCAGCAGCTCCTTCTCGGCGCGGCACCAGGTGATCTCGTCGCCGACGCTGACCAGCGGATTGCGTGCTTCGATCAGCGCGCGGGCGGTCTTCTCGATGTCGTCCTTGTCGGGACGGATGCGCATCGGCACGTCGAACTTGGCCTGGTCCCAGATCGCGGCCTTGGCCTGGCCGCGCAGCGTGTTGGTGGGCAGCGACAGGAATACCGGGCCGCAAGGCGAGGTGGACGCAAACTTGATGCCGCGGCGCAGCGTTTCCGGGATCGCCGCGGTTGATTGGGCCGACCAGTGCCACTTGGTGATCGGCTGCGTCATCACCTCGCCGTGGTCGGTCTCCTGCGTCAGGTCGCGCCCGAGTTGGTCCTGCTCGACGGATGCGACCGCGACCAGGATCGGAATCTGGTCCTTCCAGCTGTTGACCATCTGGGTCATGGCGTTCGGCAACCCGATATGGGCGACGATGACGACTCCGGTCTTGCCCGACGCGCGCGCATAGCCGTCCGCCATGGCGACGACGGCGCCTTCCTGCACGCCCTTGATCAGCTTGATGCTGTGCTCGTCCACGAGCGCATCGAAGATCGGATAGTCGCCGGTGGCGGGGTTGAAGAAGATGTATTCGACGCCGGCCGACTTGAGCTGCTGCACGAACAGGGTGCCGCCGGTGCCTTGCACCTCTCGCATCGCCGAGGTCGGCGCGGCGGCGGAAAGCGATTGCGCCATGGCTTTCACTGCGACCGAGCTCATCCCAAGCGCGGAGAGGCCGGTCATGAGCTTGCGGCGCGAAATTCCGTTATCAAGATACTGCTTGATCAGGTCCTTCACGGCATTGCCCTCCCGAATGCAGGCTGTTGCGCCAAGTTGATTGGGATGTCGAGGCGACATCCGGCAGACCGCCAGGGCGCAGGATATCACCGCCCGGGCGGCCGCAACAGCGCGCCAAATAGCCCATGCACGGCCTTGCTGGGCGTCCAATGGCGTCACGGCACGAGCGAGCAGCGCGGGCTGGTCTTCGGCGATACGATGCCTTCTTCTCAGGCCTGGGGAGATCAGCCGGCGCGCGTCGCAACGAGGCTATTGCGGTCCGAGGCCGGCGTCCTTGATTACTTTCGCCATTCTCGCGAAGTCGGCCTTGATGGCTTCGGCGAATTTTTCCGGCGAACTGCCGTAGCTTTGGAGCCCGAATTCCGCCATTCGTGCCTGAACGTCCGGGGAACTCAGCGCTTTAACAGTCTCCTGATTTAGCTCGTGGACGATTTCCGACGGGGTGCCGGCCGGTGCGAAGAGACCTCCCCACGCCACGAACCTCAGCGGTATTCCCTGTTCAGCAAGCGTCGGCGTGTCCGCAAGAAGCGGAAGACGCTCATCGCTTGCAATGCCGAGGGCCCGCAACTTTCCCTCTTTGATCAGCGCAGCGACGATGGGTACGCCCGCCATTGCGACGGGAATCTGGCCCGAGACCACGTCCATCGCCGCTTGCGGCGCACCTCTGTATGGGATATGCGTAAATCTTGTCCCAGTCTGCGCCATGAATAATTCCATCGCGAGCTGTTGTGCGCTGCCGTTTCCGCCGGAGGAGAATTCAAGACTGCCGGGTCGGGCTTTGGCGATTTGAATCAGTTCCTGGGTTGTTTTTGCTGGCACGGATGGGTGCGCGATCAACACAAATGGAATGCCGACTAACTGGGTGATCGGCGAAAAGTCTCGGATCGGATCATATGCAACGTTCTTTTGTAGATTCGGCAGCATCGTGATGATGCCATCATTCGCCGCGAGCAGCGTGTAACCGTCGGCCGGTGCCCTCGCGACGCGCTCTGTACCAATCTGCCCGGCGGCGCCCGGCTGCGGTTCAATGAGGAAAGGTTGGCCGAGCGCGACGCTGAGCTTATCGGCCACCAGGCGCAGGGCGATTTCGAGCGAATTTCCTGGTCCAAGCGGCATTATGATTTTGACCGGTTTGGCGGGATATTTCAGCGGCTGCTCGGCCATCGCCGAAAAGCCACATCCCCATGCGACCGCCAAGGCGGTTGCGGCAAAAGTGAGTTTCAGAATGTTTTGCATGCTCGCCTCCTCTTGGCCCGGCGTCTTCCGGTGGTCACGAAACCTGAGCCGTCAACACATAAGTTTCTTCCGGATAGGTAACCCCATCGTCGTCGGCATAGCGCTGCAGCTGTTCCATGACGCTGGCGCCGATATTCTTGCGCGCCTCAGGATCCGTGGCAGCGATGAGGGGTGCGACTGGCGTTGCGGCTAAATGGTTCAGTGTGAATTGATCCAGACGGGGCAGGTGGACATTGATCCGACTGACGCGCACTTCTACGGCTGAAAAGCCCGCTTCCATTGCGAGCCGCTGCAAATCCTCTCCGGCAGGGGCTTGCCGCGAAGCGCAAAAGCGGACCGCGGCTGCGTTACTCATCAATCGAGCGAGCGCTTCACCGACGGCACGATTGTAAATCCCGGCGCTGTTCCACACGCTGAGCGCGAGACGGCCGCCCTGGTCGAGCACGCGGCGCATCTCCTGCAGCGCGACCGCTCTATCTGGAAAGAACTGTAGTCCCTGCTGACACAGAACCACGTCAAAGCTGGCATCCTCCAATCGAAGATCGAGCGCACTACGCTCAAGCCATTCGATCGATGCCCCGACCGGTGCCGGGAGCGATCGCGCGACCCCGATCATTCCAGGATTCAGATCGACACCAACGACGTGTCCGGCGGAACCGACACGCTGCGCCGCGATGCGAGCCACGACGCCGGTCCCGCAAGCCACGTCCAACACGTGCTCGCCCGGCGCAAGCCGAGCGGCGTCGACAAGCAATGGCGCCCAGGGTCCGAGGATGTACCGAGCGACGTAGCGCTCGTACAGTTCGGCCGCCTCCGCAGTCAGGTGCCATGGCTCCTGCTTGTTCATCGCCCATGCCATCCGAGCTTGCGGGATATCCGCTCTGCCGTTTGCGTCACCGCTCTGATCTGCTCTTGCGGAGGCGATGCGGGGATGTATTGGATGGAGCCCGCAATCGCGACTGCACCGACATAGCCGCCAGCGTGATTGAAGACCGGTGCTGCCAAACCATTCACCCCTGGTAATACTTGATTGGCCGCAGTGGCCCAGCCGCGTGACCTCACTTGTGCCACGGCGCGTTGAAGAGCGCTTGGCGAGCAGATGGTTTCTGGAGTCCAGGCTCTTAGCGGTCCGGCCAGGCAGCGCTCCATGAGACCTTCAGGACCGAACGCCAACGCGACCTTTCCGTGGGCGCTCGCGTGCAAATCGAGGACAGTTCCGGCCTGCGTTCCAAAATTGACAATCGCGTGTCCCTGCAGAACCTCCAGGACGACGACCTGACTTTCCACCAGCGCCGATAAGGTCGCCGGCTGCCCGGTTTGGTCGCGAAGCCGCGCCATGTCCTCACGAGCAACGGGAAGGACGTCAAAGCGCTCCCGCAGGCGCTCGCCGAGAATGAACAGCTTGATTCCCGCTGCGTAACGCAGCGTCGCCGCCTCCTGATGCACGAAGCCGTGCTGCAGGAGCGCCTGAAGATGGCGATAGACGGTCGCCTTCGACGCCGCGAATTCGCGCGCGAGCTCTGAAACGCCGATGGACTCTCTCGAGCTCGCGAGTCGTTCCAGCAAGCGCAGCGACAGGTCGACGGTCTCGGTTGCCGGACCTTCGTCCGCCAGCCTCGGTTTTCTTGCTGGCCTGCGCACGACTGCGACTTTGGGCATGTGTTTCATCTAATGAAACGACGTTTCAAAAAACTAGCAGACGGCATCCGGCTTGTCAAATTGGGCGCTGCTGGTAACGGCGGGCGGCGCGGCGGCCGAATGATCCGCGCATGCCCGTGCAAGTGTCGCGCAGGCGGGAATGAGCGGGTCGAACGCGGATGAGTGCGAGCGGGAGCTGCTTCAGGAGGCCGCGGAAAACCTCACGGGCGTCATTCCGGGACGCGCGATCGGAGTGGCGGGCCCAGCAATGACCGCCGAGCCGATCATCCGGATTGAAATCAGATCGCGCTCGCCGCGATGTTCACGGTCAATGCGAGCAGCGCCGCATTGAAGATGAACGAGATGACGCTGTGGCCGAAGACGGTGCGGCGGATCGGCTTGCAGCTCACGGTCACGTCGGACACCTGCGCGCACATGCCGATCACGAACGAGAAATACATGAAATCCCAATAGTCGGGTTCCGGCTCGTCGCCGGGGAACACCATGCCGCCGCCTCTGCCGTCGTTCTCATCGTAATATTCATGCGCGTAGTGCAGCGCGAAGATCGTGTGCGTGAATGCCCATGACAGCAGGATCGTGATGGTGGCGAGGAAGAGATCGGCGGCGCTGCGCATGCCGCCGTTCGATGTGCCAAGTAGCGCGAAGATGGCGATCAGACTGGCGAGGGCCGCAAACGCCGTCAGGATGAGGATTCCGAACTGTCCTTCGTCCTGCAGTCGCGCTTGGCGGCGCATGCGGTGGACGTCGGCCTTGGCCATGATCTGAAAGGCAAGCACGAGATAGAGTCCGGCGCAGACGTCCCATCCGAGCAGCAGGGAGGAGGCAAGCCGCCATTTCGCCAAGGTGGCGAACGCAGCCGCGATCGCGCACCCAATCGCGATGGCGATGAAGAGCCGCGGGCGCGCCTTGACGATGCGGACGAATTTCGGCGCTCGGTGGTGGCTGCCGGGATGTTCGGTGCTTGTTGTCATCGATCTAGCGGCCTGTGAACGTCTCTCGGAACAGCTTCGTCCACTTGCCGCCCTCGTCCATGAAGCGTGGCAGATCGACGAATATCAGCCCCGCGGGGGCCGCTTTGACCGTGGAGTTGGTCGGCACGGCCTCACGCTCGGCCAGGATCTTCTGCCCGTCGGTCAGGATGAAGTCCTGAAACAGCAGCGCGGCATGCGGATGGGGGGCGCGCTTGAACATGCCGATGCCGGTCGGAAAGCCGACCGGCGGCGGCAGGTAGACGATCTCGATCGGCGCGCCCTCGTTCTTGAGCTGCTCCACCCGGTAGCTGTAAGCGGTGAGGGCGAGCGGCACCTCGCCGGTGGGAACAAGGTTGGCCAGGAGCGTGTGTCCTCTGCGGATCGATACGCCATTGGCGGCGACGATGTCGCGAAACAGTTTGAGGCCCTTCTCTTCGCCCATATGCAGGACGACCGACATGAACCAGTTGGCGTCCTCGGCCTCGATCGCGAGCTTGCCCTTGAACCGGGGATGCAGCAGGTCCTCGTAGGTCTTGGGCGCGTCCGCAGGCTTGATGATGTTGGTGTTGTAGGCGCCGGCAAACACCGAGAGCCGGGTCGAGATCCATTGGCCGTGCGCAAACGTCGCCTGCGGGATCAGTTCCTTGGAGACGGGCGTCACGACCTTCTGCAGGACCTGCTCGCGCACCATCGCTTCCATGTCGGGTCCGGCGGTCTCGGCGAGATCGGCGTCGTAACGGCTGGCGGAATATTCGCGCGTGACGCGGTTGCGGATGTCCTCGGAGCTGCCGCGCCAATGCTGCGCCTTGATGCCATATTTCGCCTGGAAAGCGCCGATCAACGCGCCCATGTCGCTGACCGTCATGGACGAATAGATCATGAGCGCGTTCTCTTTGCGCGCGCCCTCGATCAGCCGCTGCGTGCGGTCGGCGCCCGCATAGGCCGCGAGCTCTGCGACCGACTGAGCCTGCGCGGGCGAGCCGATCGTGAGGGCGACCCAGGTAACGGCAAGCACGGCCAGACGGATGCATCGCATCCGTCGTGTACGGTCCAGTTCCATGCAGTCCCTCCCGTTCGGCCTGCGGGAGCGCGCGCCTGCGTTTTCGCCGCCTCAGGCTCTCGGCGGCGGCAGGTTCGGCAGTTCGGCATCGTACACCGCATCCATGCGGGGGCTGAGGCCGTGCTTGGCGAGCGCCTCGGAGAACATCTGGCGCACCAGGGGCTTCTCGTCGGCGTAGTCGATCTGGTTGCCGCCGAGCCGGCGGCTGATCCACGACAGCGGCACGCCCTGGCTGTTGCGCGGGGATGAATGCTTGAACGCGAGATAGCGCGCCGGCACTGGTCCGGAATTGAAGTGCTGGTGGAACCAGGCGTTGGGCGGCACGATCAAGGTCCCGTATTTCCAGTCATAGCGCTTGGGCTCCTCGCCTTCCGGCCACATCAGCGAATAGCCTTCGCCGGTGAGCACAATGACGTGGGCGCCCGGTCCGTGCGCGTGCGCCTTCTTGTAGGTTCCGACCGGGAACTGCGAGATGTGGCTCGCGATCGAGCCCTTGGCCATGTTGAAGCGGATGTGGCCGCCGCCGGCGCCGCGCTCCTTGGCGGTGATCAGCGGCAGGTTGATGGCGTCCGCCACGAAATTGGTCTGCAGCAGGAAGCCGATCTGCTCGCCCTTGGCGCTGAAATAGTCGGGCTCGCCGGAGAAGCGGTTCTTGAAGTCGTAGTCGAAATTGAAGACGAAGTCGGGTTCCTCGTAGAGGTTCATCACCGAGGGAAAATTGGTGACGCCGACGAGCCGCACGACTTCCTGGCCGGAGCCATTGAAGTGCTGATACCAGCAGTTGAGCGGAATGGCGAAGATCGAGCCCGCCTTCCATTCGAAGGTGACGCGCGCGCCGGCGTTGTTCCACACCGTGGTGGAGCCGCGGCCCGTGAGGATCAGGATCATCTCCTCATAGAGATGATGCTGCGGCGCCAGCTTCTTGCCGGGCGCGATCTCGCAGACGTAGCAGTCGTTCGAGGTGCGCGACGCCTCATGGTTGATGAACACGCCCTTGGCGCCTTCGCCGCGGCGGGCCCAGGGCTTGAGATCGACGGTGCAGAGGTCGGGAACGTACTGGGCGCTGATGATGTCGAGGCCTTCGCCGCGCACAAACCGCAGATAGGGCGTATCCTTCTCGGTCTTGAACTTGTTCGCCATCTCCTCGGAAACGAGCACGTCCTTGGCCACCGTCAACCTCCCTGTCGCTCCGGCGCCCGGATGCGCCTTAAAAGCACGCTATGGTTTAGGTTTAGCAGCGAGCGCCTGCTTGCCGCAATCCTGTCCCGAGGCGCGCATAAGTTGCCGAGACGATGACTTCAGAGACGCAATCGCGGCGCCCCCGCCCGTTTTTCTGGCGCCTGGCGCGGCTCCTGGCCGTTGTCCTTTTGGCCGTACTGCTGCTGCCTTACCTCATTGTGCCGCTCTATCGCTTCGTCAATCCGATCTCGACCTTGATGGTCTGGCGCTGGGCGACCGGCGCGCGCGTGGTGCGTGTGACGGTCCCGCTCGAGCGGATCGCGCCGGTGTTGCCAGCGACCGTAGTCGCCTCTGAGGATGCGCGTTTCTGCACCCATGGCGGAGTGGATTGGGGGGAGATCCGCGACGCCATCGAGGAGGCCGACGACCTCAGCGAAGCCCGCGGCGGCTCGACCATTACCCAGCAGGTCGCAAAGAACCTGTTCCTCTGGGGTGGGCGCAGCTTTGTGCGAAAGGCGCTGGAGCTGCCGCTGGCGCTCTGGATCGACCTCATCCTGCCGAAACGGCGCGTCCTGGAAATTTACCTCAATATCGCCGAATGGGGCCCGAACGGGCAGTTCGGTGCGGAGGCCGGCTCGCGCTATGCCTTCGGCAAGCCCGCCCGTGACCTGAACTCGCGTGAGGCTGCGACCCTTGCCGCAATCCTGCCCAATCCGCACCGGCGCAGCGCGCGGACGCCCGGCCCGGCCGTGCGCCGACTGGCTGGTGTTTACGAAACCCGGGCTCGGAGCGCCGATGTGTCCTGCTTGCGCGCCCCCTGACCCGAACTTCGGGCGCCCAGGGGCGATTACAAGTCTATGATTCCAGTGCCGCTTTTCGATTTGAAGCCTCTAACCGAGCTTGCCGCGACGGGTGTCGGACCTTCAAATCGGCGGCACTAGCGCTCGCCGCGCCGATCCTCTATAAGCCCGGCCTTCCGAGACCGTCGCGTTGGCCTGCCAAAAGGAGTGCACCCATGGCCGTCCCCAAAAGAAAAACCTCGCCGTCGCGGCGCGGAATGCGCCGGTCCGCCGACGCGCTCAAGAAGCCGACCTATGTCGAGGACAAGGATTCGGGCGAACTGCGCCGCCCGCACCACATCGACCTGAAGACCGGCATGTACAGGGGCCGACAGGTGCTCAAGTCCAAAGTGGAGGCGTGACCCGTCTGCCGTATGGCGTCCGCTTAATTCATCATAGTTGATAGTTGGGGGA
>Ga0209797_10001748_pt1 | contig 10939 bp, 9 predicted proteins | sample DOMMetBare3Fresh_2_FD_187472 | JGI IMG/M metagenome (GOLD analysis project Ga0209797, IMG submission 187472) | Wetland sediment microbial communities from St. Louis River estuary, USA, under dissolved organic matter induced mercury methylation -... | ecosystem: Environmental > Aquatic >...
CCTTGCCGCCGCGCTCATCGTCGTGTCGGCAGGCGCCTTCGGCCACCAGCTCAGCGACTCCTTCACGGCACCCGGCCTCGACTCGCAGAAGGCGACGGACCTGCTCGCATCGGCCCAGTCCGACCAGGCGGGGCTGACCGCCCAGGTCGTCGTGGCGCCACGCGGCGAGGGCGTCACCTTCCGCAACTCGGCCGCTGCCCGCGACGCTCTCGCCCGCCTCGAGGCCTCGCTCGCCGGGCTCCCTCACGTGCTCGGCACTACCGACCCGGCTGGAAGCCTCCATGCCGGGGCACGCCCCGAGCCGCTGCTCGGGGAGATGTCCGCAAACGGGCGGGTCGCCATCATCCGCGTCCAGTACCCGGAGATCGAGAGCCTCTCGGCCGGCGATCTCGCGAACCTGAAGGACCTCGTCGCCGAGTCCCGAGCGGGATCAGCACTCCAGATCGAGGCGGGCGGCGACCTCTTCGCCGCGTTCGAGTCGGCGGAGACGAACATCGGCGAGATCGTCGGCCTGCTCGTCGCGGCGATCATCCTCCTACTCGCGTTCGGCTCGATCATCGCCATGGGACTGCCGATCGGCATCGCGCTCTTCGGCATCGCCGTCGGAGTCAGCTCGATGGGGCTGCTCGCCTACCTCGTGGAGGTTCCCAGCTGGGCGCCCGTCCTCGCGAGCATGGTGGGCCTGGGGGTGGGGATCGACTACGCCCTGCTCCTCGTCACCCGGCACCGTGGCTTCCTCGCCGACGGCCTGACGGTCGAGGAGTCGGCCGCCCGCGCGGTCTCCACCGCCGGCCAGGCCGTGGTCTTCGCCGGCGGCACCGTGATCGTCGCGATCCTCGGTCTCGCGGTCGCCGGCGTCCCGGCCATGACGGCCGCCGGCATGGCCGTCGCCTGCGTCGTGCTGCTGATGGTGCTGGCGTCGATCACGCTCGTACCGGCACTCCTCCGCCTGGCCGGGCATCGCATCAACGGGCTCCGACGCCGTCGGGACGCCCGCCCGAAGGGCGCCAGGGCCGAGCGGCGCTGGGAGCGCTGGGGCATGCACGTGTGCCGGCACCCGTGGCCGTACGCCGTCGGTGTCGCGGCCGCCCTCGTCGCGCTCACGGTGCCGGTGCTCGGCCTCCACGTGGGCATGCCGGACGACGGCTCGCTGCCCGGGACCCGCACCGAGCGTCGCGCCTACGATCTCGCCGCCGGCGCGTTCGGGCCGGGGTTCAACGGCCCGCTGCTCGTCGCCGTCGATGCGTCCCGGAACCCCTCCGTCGTCGGCCCGCTGCGCGACGCCGTCGCCGCCGATCCCGGCGTTGCGGCAGTCGCGCCCGCCGAGAGGCACGGCGGGATCGCCACGCTCGTCGTCTTCCCGACGAGCGGCCCGCAGGCCGACGCAACGTCCGCGACGCTGCAACGACTCCGTGAGCACGTCCTCCCGCCGGTCCTCGAGGACGGCCGGGCCACCGCTCACATCGGCGGGCGCACCGCGAGCTTCATCGACATCGGCCAACGCGTCCAGGATCGGCTCCCGCTCTTCATCGCCGCGGTCGTCACCCTCTCGTTCCTGCTCCTGACGCTGGTCTTCCGGTCGATCCTCGTGCCGCTCAAGGCGGCGCTCCTGAACCTGCTCGGCGTCGGCGCCGCCTACGGCGTGCTCGTGATGGTGTTCCAGTGGGGTTGGGGGGCCGGCCTGATCGGGCTCGAGTCGAAGGTGCCGATCGTCTCGCTGCTGCCGATGTTCATGTTCGCGATCCTCTTCGGTCTCTCGATGGACTACGAGGTCTTCCTCCTCTCCCGCGTTCGCGAGGAGTACCTGGCCACGGGCGACAATCGCCGGTCGATCGTCCGTGGCATCTCGAGCACCGCGAGGGTGATCACGTCGGCGGCGCTGATCATGATCGCCGTCTTCCTCGGCTTCGTCCTCGGCGACGACCCCGGCACGAAGATGTTCGGCCTCGGTCTCGCGATCGCGATCTTCATCGACGCCACGCTGGTGCGGATGATCCTGGTGCCGGCCACGATGAGCCTCCTGGGCGACGCCAACTGGTGGCTGCCCCGCTGGCTCGACCACCGGCTGCCGTCGATCGAGGGCGCTGCCGCTCCGGTCGGCTCTTCCTCGCCGGCGTAACCGGCAGGCGCACGCTCGTTCCTGCAGCGCACACCCGGGGCGCCCGCACTGCGGGCGCCCCGGGTGTGATGTCGGACGCTTCCCAATTGCGGCTGTCGCGCCGGCTCGTCGCCGCGTGGATGATGACCTGTTCGAATTACACAGCCCTCTGATAGGTCAAGATCGCGAATCGCCTGACTGTCTGCCCCGCCGGTAGCGACTGTCCTTGTACTGCTCCACCCACTGCCTCGTCGAGTACCACTGATCCGTCCGGCGGACGGCGCGCAACCGGCCGCGCTTCGCCGCGACTGCGAGGGCGTTCCCTGACAGCATGGTGTCAGCGAGCGAGCGAAGGGGAACGAGTCGGTGCGGACCGGCAAGGCCGGGTAGCAGGAAGCGGTAGATGCCGTCCGTCACCGCGCGGGCAAAGATCTCGGCGAGCGGCCCGGCGTCGCCTCGGTCAGCGCGCCTGAGGGCATTCAGGTATCGCGTGCGGTCCCTCTTGTAGATCACTGCAGGCGGATACCCGTGGCGTACGAGCAGGAGGTTCGTGGCAAGCCGCCCGGCCCTACCGTTTCCGTCGCGGAAGGGATGGATCTGCTCGAAGCGGGCATGGAGTTCGGCGACGAACACCATCGGATGCTGTTCAGCGGCGGGACCTCGACCGGCGTCCCCCAACCAGTCGGTCAGAAGCGACGGCACCTCGGGGAACGGCGGCGGCGTCATGCCACCGGCGAAGGGGCGAATGTCGTGCTTCCGGAACGAGCCCGGACCCTCGCCCGCGTGGAGGTCGTCGGGCGGGGAGTGGAGCCAGACCGGCTCGACGACGAGCTTGTGGATCTGGCGAAGCTCGGTAAGGCTGATCAGCGCACCGGGCGACCACTCGGGAGTCTGCTGAACGGCCTGCGCGTACACCCACTGCGCAGCCTTCGCGTAGCCCTCGACCTCGAGATATTCGGCGAGCTCCTTGCTCCCCACGGCTCTTCCTTCGCGAAGGAGTCTCTCGACCTCCTTGAGGACGAGCGTGTTGCCCTCGATCGCCGTCGAGTGATGCGCCTCTTCGTACCAGATGCCCTCCCAGATCGCTTCGGCTTCCAGGGGGAGTGGCAATCCGCCGACACTGGCAAGATCCTCGATCGCCGTGGTGAGCGCACGCAGAACGTCATCGCGGCTCGGGCGGCCTCGGCCTCTAGGAGACATTTGACCCAAATGTGCCGCGATTGCTCAACTCGGTCAAATTCTAACAGCAAAATGGACCTGTTCGTAATACTGCCGGCCTCAATGGGTCTACTTGACCGCACTCACAACGGCCGGCTCGTGGATGCCCCGCTCCGGACGGAGCCAGGGCTAGTGCCGAAAAGTGCAAACTGTCGTGCGAACCTGGCCGCCGGCCATACGCAACGGCAGAGCGGCGCCGTCGTGCCGGCAATCGGTTCACACTAGGCCTGTGGGACTGCTCGACGCCACCCGCCGCTCCCCGTGGGTTCCGCGCCTCGCGGCGCTCGTCGCCGCGACCCTCGGGGCCTACAACCTCGTGGTCGCCCTCGACCCGGACGCGGCGCTCGCGCTCGTGTTCGGGCGCAGGCCGTTCGGGGAGATGCCGGTCTTCCACGCGCTCGTCGTCCCCGCCTCGGCGACGCTGCTCGCCGCCTCGTACTTCCTCTGGCGCGGCCGCCGGACGGCGCTCCACGTCGCGATGGCGACGCTCTGCCTCCTCGTCGTGCTCGACCTCGTCCGGGGGCTGCACGTCGAGGAGGCGCTGGTGACCGCCGCGGGAGCGCTCCTCCTGTGGGTCTGCCGCGACAGCTTCCGGGTGCGGCACGACCCGGCGCGGCTGCGCTCGGCACTGTGGCGCCTTCCCCTGCTCGCGCTCGGCACGGTCGTCGTCGCATTCGCCTCGGTGTCCGTCGCGGCCCCGCAGGCGGCCACCGGAGACGCCCTTAGAGAAGCGCTCGCGCTCCTGGCCTGGTCGAGCGGCTCGGTCGACCTCGGCGAGCACGCGCACGCCGTCTCGCTCGGCATCGGGCTGCTCGCGGTCGCCGCGCTCTTCGCCGCCGCCTGGCTCGTCTTCCGGCCGCTCGCGGCGCCGCGGGCACTGCCGGACCCGGAGGTGCGACGCCTCGTCGGCGGCCTCGTCCGCCGCCACGGAGCGGACACGCTCGCCTTCTTCAAGCTGCGCCGCGACCAGCAGTACCTCGTCTCGCCGACCGGCCGGGCGTTCCTCGGCTACCGCCTCGAAGGCGGCGTCATGCTCGTCGCAGGCGACCCCGTCGGGCCCCCGGACGAGCTCGACCGGCTCGTCGACCAGGCGTCTTCCTTCGCCGCCGAGCGGGATCTGCGAGTCGGCGTCGTCGGCGCGAGCGTCGCCGGCGCCGCGCTGTTCGAGCGCATCGGCCTGCACCGCTTCTACCTCGGCGACGAGGCGATCGTCGACACGGCGACGTTCAGCCTCGAGGGCCGGGCGATCCGCAAGGTGCGCCAGTCCGTGACGCGGCTGGAGCGGGAAGGATTCTCCTTCGAGCTCGTCGAGCTCGGCTCCGTCGACGAGCAGGTGCTCGCGAGCCTCGGCGACGTCTCGTCCACGTGGCTGGAAGGAGGCGAGGAGCGGGGTTTCTCGATGGCGCTCGACCGCCTCGGCGGCGAGGAGCAGCACGACACGCTCCTGGCGATCGCGCGTGACAACGAAGGAGTCCCACGTGGCTTCCTCCAGTTCGTGCCCTCGTTCGGCCGCGCTGCCGTGTCTCTCTCGTTCATGCGCCGCGACCCGGCCACGCCGAACGGGCTGACGGAGTTCCTCGTCGCACGTTCGCTCGTGGCGCTGCGCGAGCGCGGAGTCGAGGAAGCGTCCCTCAACTTCGCGGCCTTCGCCCGCATCCTCGTCTCACCCGCCTCACGCGTGGAGCGAGGCCTCGGCCGGCTCGTCCGCTTGACGGGCCCGATGTTCCAGATCGAGAGCCTGTACCGGTTCAACGCGAAGTTCGACCCTCGCTGGGAGCCGCGCTACCTGCTGTACGCGGGCCGGCTCGGCCTGGCGCGGGCCGGGCTCGCCGCCGCACGCGCGGAAGGCCAGATCCCTCGGCTCCCCTCGCTCCGTGACGGCTGAGAGCCCGAACCAGGGTGACGGTTCGCCCGCCGAGCCCGGCGGGCGAGTGCGCTGCGAGGAGGCGCGGGGCCCGAGACGGCACACCCTCGACGAGCTCGGCGCGCTCGCGCTCCTGCTCGCGGCGCTGGCGCTCGTGCCGTGGACGGTCGTCCTCGCGCTGCAGTTGCCGCCGGAGCACACGACGAAGGCGTGGAGTGTGCTCTGGATCGGGTTCGACATCGGGCTGGCGACGTTGCTCGCGGCGACAGGGCTGGCGCTGAGGCACCGGTGGCTTTCGCTCCCGCTGCTCGCCGGCGCCACGGCAGCCGCTCTCTCGTGCGACGCCTGGTTCGACGTGGTCACCGCCTCGGGCGACGACCGCGTGGTCGCGATCCTCCTGGCAGCGTTCGCCGAGTTGCCGCTCGCCTTCTTCTGCGCCGTCGTCGGGGGCCGCTCGCTGGCGCAGCGACCGGGCTGACCGGTCGCGCCTCTGCAGATGCCACAGCGCCAGACCGACCGCGACTCCATCGTCACGACGGCGAGCGCGACGTGACCCATCTCGTCGTGCTCGTCGTCTCGATCGCGGTCGTCGACTCGCTCAACCCGACGACGATCGTCGTGGCGCTCTACGTCGCCACCGGCCCGCACCCGGTCAGGAGCATCCTCGGCCTCACGGCCGGGTACTTCGCCTTCAACCTCGGCGCCGGCGTCGTCGTGCTCGTGCTCGGGCACAAGCTCGCAGGTCTCCTCCCGCGCCCCGGCCCCGACGTCGTGCACTGGGGTGAGCTCGCACTCGGGCTCGGCGCGCTGCTGGCGGCCGGGCTCCTCTGGAACCGGCGCCACCAGGTACGCGCCGGCTTCGCCCGGGTCGAACGCGTCGGTCACCGCTTCGCACCGCTGGCAGGTGCGACGCTCGCGGCCATCGAGCTGCCGACCGCGGTCCCGTACTTCGCCACGATCGCCCTCCTCACCGCATCCCACCAGACAGGAACCTTCGAGATCGCGCTTCTGGTCGTCTTCAACGTGATCTTCCTGGCACCCGTCGTCGCGATCGCAATCGTGCGCGCGCTCGCCGGCGGCGGAGCGGTCGCCGTGCTGACGAGACTCCGCTCGCTCGTCGTCCGTCATGCGGGCACCGTGTTCGCCGGCCTCAGCTTCGGGTTGGGCGTCGCGCTGGTCGCGCTCGGCGCCGTGGGCCTCGCCACCTCTCCCTAGCACCCCGGCGAACCGTGCGCCCTGCCGGTCAGGAGGGCAGCAGCCCGGATGCCCCGCGCAGGACCGCGAGCACGACGCCGATGGGGAACCGCCTCGCGATCCCCCGCAGCAACCCCGCCGTGCCGCCGCCGAGCGCCTGTGCCTGCTCGGCGTCGTCGATCGCTCGGAGGAGGCCCTCGCGAACCGCGGCCTCGGCCTCCCCGCGCCTCACCTCGTGCCTGGCCGCGAAGCGGTCGAGATCGGACTCGCTGCCGAGCGCGAGCACGAGCTCCTCGCGCGAGACGCCCAGCTCGCAGGCTGCGCCGTCCGCCGTGGAGAGCGCGACCTGCTCGATCGCGGCCTGCACCCCGTCGGGGGCGCGCCAGGTGCGCGGCGCGCAAGGATCGGCCGTCGGCGTCGGCGTGAAGCGGCCGCCGCCCAGAACGGCGTAGGCCAAGATCAGAGCCCCGGCCACAGCCACGGCAGCGGCGACACCGGCGACGGAGCGCCTCACGGCTCGACGTCCCTCGTCACGGCGACGGCAGCGAGCGCGGCGAGCGCGAACAGGGCGGCGATCAGGAAGGGCGGCCCGAAGGCGCTCGTGACCGCGCGCTCCAGCTGATCCTGCAGGGCAGCCCCGGCGCGGCGCAGCTCGCCGGCGTCGTCCTCGCCCGGCGGCGCCGCGAAGGCGGGCCGGACGTCCGGGAGGCGACCGTCCGCGTCGTCGATCCTGCGCAGCACGTCGCGGGCGACGGCAATTTTGTGCAGCGGCGCGATCGAGCTGTCGAGCACGATGGCCGCACCTGCCCGCGTCGCCTCCGCCTGGTTCTTCGTCAGCTCGTGGGCGAAGACCGGTGTGAGCACGAGTAGCCCGACGACGATCCCCGCGTGCCGCGACGCGATCGTCCAGCCTCCGTGCACGGCCTGGTGGGCACGACCCGCGAGGGCCTGCTCGGTCAGCGCCGTCACCGTCAGCCCGAGACCCGCGCCCACGAGCAGCTGCGGAGCGACGGTCCAGCCCCAGCCGGCGCGGGGAAGCAGCCCGAGCGCCGCGAGGCCCCCGGAGATCAGCACGAGCCCGGCCGCAGCACGCACGACACGGCTTGCCACGAAGGGCGCCACGCGACCGACCGCGATCGCGGCGAGCGGCATCACCGTCACGATCAGGCCGGCGAGCGCCGGGTCGACGGCCCAGCCGTTGACGAGCAGGATCACGAGCAGGAAGAGCGCGGCGCTCAACGCCGCCGACCCGAGCAGCAGCGCCACGTTGGCCCCGGCATGCGGCCTGCCCAGGACGACGGCCCGCGGCACGGGGAGCTCGAGGCGCCGGAGGGCGAGCAGCGGCAGCAGCGCCACCGGCGCCTGCACGAAGAAGATCGCCTCCCACCCGGCAAGCTGCGTGAGGACGCCGCCGGCGGCGGGGCCGAGCGCCGCACCGAGCACGCCGGCGCGCGCCCACACGTGCGCCGCACGCTGCTCCGATCCCTCCAGCCCGGCGAGCAGCACGAGCGCAGCAGCGACCACGAGCGCCGCCCCGACCGCCTGCACGCACCGTGCGGCAACGAGCAGCGGGAACGCAGAGGCGAGCCCGCAGGCGAGCGACGCGGCCGCGAGCACGACCAGCCCCGCCGCGCAGAGCGCGCGGGGGCGGCGTCGAACGAGATGCGCGGCCGGAACGGCACAGGCGGCGAGCACGAGGTTGTACGAGGTCAGCACCCAGGCGACGTCGGTGATGCCCACATCGAAGCGGCGCACCATGTCGGGCAGCGTCAGCGTGACGACGGACGAGTCGGCGAGCGCGAGAGCTACGCCCAGCCCGAGCAGGCCCGCGCGAGAGGCACGAAGCGGCACCGCCGCACTCTACGGGCCCGTCCACGACGGGGGAACGGCGCGGCCTCCGTTCGTTGCCCCGTCAGGGGGTGCACATCCACCCTTCGTTGACAACGGTCAGTGCGTGTCTGAAGCGGCCCTCAGACGCGGCCCGACGGGTGCTGCGAGCGACGTCCCCAACCCGCCGGGGCTAAGGCCGCCGCGCAGCTCAGCCTCCCCCGAAACGCACGGCTCACCTCGCGCCGCGAGTCGACGGCCCGCGGTGGTTCCAGCCCCGCCCGACGACGAGCTGCTCGAGCGCAGCCGCCGGCTCCCGGGCGGTGCAGTCGTCGTTGATGTTCGTGGTGGTGGCAGCGGCGGTCGTGGCGCTGTTCCTCGAGACCGGCGTCGGTCTGTCGGTCTACGGCGTCGTGGCCCTGAGCTACCTCGCCGTCAAGCTGACCCTCGCCATCTGCTACCGGCCGGCCCACGGCGACCCCTCCCACGTCGGCACCGTCGCCGCCGTGGTTCCGTTCTACTACCTGAACCAGACGTTCCTCGAGATGCCGGTGATGTACGGCGACGACCGCCGGCTGATCAACTACGCCCTCACCCGCGGCAAGGTGCTCTTCCAGGGAACGCGTTCCGCCCCTGGCACCGGGTGTGGCTCCTCAGCTTCGGCGAGATGGCCCTCTGGCTCTGCTTCACGCTCTCACTGATCATCGCCCTCGTCGTCTACCCCGCGCTCACCCACAGCCTCCCGAGCGCCTGGTACCTCGCCTTCGTGGCGGTGATGGCCTACGCCCGCAGCGTCCGCTACATCGGGTCGCAGCGCTCGAGCCTGCGCAGCCAGATCGGCGTGTACCTGCTGGCGCCGGTGTACGGCCTGCTCTACCTCGTGGTGCTGATGCCGATCCGGCTGTGGGCGCTGTTCAGCCTGCGCAACCCCGGCTGGGGGACTCGTGGAAAGGTAGAGGTCCGCCGGTCGGACGGCCCGGCTGTCGCCGAAGCAGCCACCACCTGGGCGGGTGGGGCTACGGCAGCAACGCGGTGAGGCGGGTCGCGAGCCTGCGCAGCAGGTGCCCGGAGGAGCGGGGCTGTCCGCCGTCTGCTGCCGCAGCGGCTGTCTCGCGGGCGCGGCGCTCGGCACCGGCGCGGGTCGTGGCGAATGCGGCCGTCGGTGCGAAACCGTACCGGGGTGGGGTGATGCTGCTCATGGCTGCCTCCGTCGGGTTGTCGATCGGGTCGTCGAGCTTCATCGCCCCACGGTAGGGCAGCCCGGCGCCCGCGCCATCGGCAGGACTGCCTAACTGCGGTGCCTAACCGAGGCCGTGCTCGAGGGCGTAGCGGGTGGCGGCGCTGCGGCTGTGGACGTCGAGCTTGCGGTAGACCGAGCGCAGATGCGCGTTCACGGTGCGGACGCTCAACACGAGCGTGTCCGCCACCTCGGCGTCGGTACGGCCTTCGGCGACGAGGGCCAGCACCTCGAGCTCGCGGGCCGTCAGGCCCTCCGGTGCCTCGAGCTCGGGACGGCGGCGCGCCGCGCGCACGAGCTCGACCGTCCCGCTGGGCGCCAGCCCCGCGCCCTCGTCCCAGGCGGCCGCGAAGCGGCTGCTCCCCAGGGTGCTGCGCGCCTCGGCGAGGACGTGGTCGTGGCGGGCGCGCAGCCGCGCCATCAGCGGCACACCGATCGCCCGGAGCACGGCGTCGGCGGCACCAAGGAGCCGGACGGCCCGCTCGAGGTCACCTGCCGCCGCGGCGAGGAAGGCTGCCGACTCGAGCACGAGCTCGGAGAACCAGCGGTCGCCGAACTCGACGAAGAGCGTCAGCGACTCCTCGAACTGGGCCGCGGCGGTCTCGACGTCGCCGAGCGCCGCATCGATCTCCGCGATGCTCCAGAGCACCTTGCCGAAGCTGCGGCGATCGCCGACCGAGCGCAGGATGTCGAGGCTCTCGGCAGCCTGCGCCCGGGCCTCGACCTCGGCGCCCGCGGGATGGACGACGGACAGGCCGTAGAGCGAGAGCGCGATGCCGTGCGAGTCGCCGAGCCGCCGGAACCGCGCCAGGCTGCGCTCGAAGAGCGGCCGCGCGCGGTCGTCCTCCCCCGTGACCACGAAGTGCATCGCGAGCCGGTCGAGCGTCCGCGCCACCCCTTCCTCTTCGCCGAGGCCCTCGTAGACTGCCAGGGCCTCGCCGAGGAGCGTCTCGGCCGCCTGGTACTCCCCGCGCGCCCGCCGCACCAGCGCCAGCCCCGTGGTGGCCTCGGCAGCCCCTTTCGCGTCCTCCAGCGAGCGGGAGAGCCCGAGCGCGGCCTGGCACAGCTCCTCGGCACGGTCGTAGTCGCCCTGGTAATGCGCGAGGACGCCGTTCCCGCTCAGCGCGCGGGCGCGGGCGGACGAGGTCTCGGCCGACACCGAGAGCGCCTCGTCGAGCCACAGTCGGCCCTCGCTGAGATAGCCCAGCTCGAACCAGAAGCGCCACAGGACGGCGCAGAGCCGCAGGACCGTCGCGGCATCACCCCCGTCGAGCGAGCGGCGCAGCGCCGCGCGCAGGTTGTCGTGGTCGGCTTCGAGCATCGTCCGCCACTTCGCCTGGCCGGAGGCGGCCATCCCCGCTGCAGCGGCCTCGGCAAGCCGGAGATAGTGCTCGGCATGCGCGCGCCGGGTGGACTCCGCTTCCGTCGTCGAGTCGAGCAGCTCGCCCGCGTACTCGCGGATCGTCTCGAGCATGCCGAAGCGCTCGCCGTCGGCATGCAC
>Ga0209797_10001749_pt1 | contig 10938 bp, 9 predicted proteins | sample DOMMetBare3Fresh_2_FD_187472 | JGI IMG/M metagenome (GOLD analysis project Ga0209797, IMG submission 187472) | Wetland sediment microbial communities from St. Louis River estuary, USA, under dissolved organic matter induced mercury methylation -... | ecosystem: Environmental > Aquatic >...
CCATGCATTCGCTGCTCATCCACCCCGCGCTGATGGACTGCCGGCGCCTGTTCCTGCGCGACTACGAGGTGTGGATCAACATCGGCGTGCACGAGTTCGAGAAGCGCGGCGAACAGCGCGTGCTGATCAATGTCGATCTGTTCGTGCCGCTGGCGCAGTCCACGCCGCGCGCCGACAAGCTGGCCGAGGTGCTGGACTACGACTTCATCCGGCGCTCGATCGCCGAGCGGGTGAAGCGCGGACACATCCACCTGCAGGAAACGCTGGCCGACGACGTGCTGAGGTTGATGCTGGCGCATCCGAGCGTGAAGGCCGCGCGCGTGTCCACCGAGAAGCCCGACGTGTACCCCGACTGCGATGCGGTGGGTTGCGAAGTCTTCGGCATCAAGGAGCCGGCATGAACGACATGACCGATGGTGCGCTCGTGCGAAAGGTCGCCTTCGAGGCCAACAAGCTGTCCAAGCGGCTGCACCGCCAGGTCGGCGAGGCGATCGGCGACTTCAACATGATCGAGGCCGGCGACAAGGTCATGGTGTGCCTGTCGGGCGGCAAGGACAGCCATGCGCTGCTCGACCTGCTGTTGGGCCTGCGCCGGCGCGCGCCGATCGATTTCGAGATCGTCGCGGTCAACCTCGACCAGAAGCAGCCCGGCTTTCCCGCACACGTGCTGCCCGAGTACCTGACCCGGCTGGGCGTGCCGTTCCACATCGAGACCCAGGACACCTACTCGGTCGTCAAGCGCCTCGTGCCCGAGGGCGCCACGATGTGCAGCCTGTGCTCGCGCCTGCGCCGCGGCATCCTCTACCGGGTGGCGGGCGAACTCGGCGCGACCAAGATCGCGCTCGGCCACCACCGCGACGACATCGTCGTCACGCTGCTGATGAACATGTTCTTCGGCGGGCGCCTGAAAGGCATGCCGCCCAAGCTCGTGAGCGATGACGGCCGGCACGTCGTGATCCGCCCGCTCGCGTACGTGGCCGAGTCCGACCTCGTGCGCTGGGCCGAGGTGCGCCAGTACCCGATCATTCCCTGCACGCTGTGCGGCAGCCAGGACAACCTGCAGCGCGTGCAGACCAAGGCGATGATCCACGAGTGGGAGAAGAAGCACCCGGGGCGCATCGACAACATGCTGCGCGCGATGGCCCATATCACGCCGTCGCACCTGCTCGACCGGAACCTGCACCCCTTCGCCACGCTCCAACCCACGGGCGTGGCCGATCCGGCGGGTGATCGTGCCTTCGACGAGGACGAGGGCGATTGCGGCAAGCCCCCCGCCGCGATCCGCCTGGCGCCGCGAATCGACTGACGGGCCCGCCGGACGCGCCCCGGGGATGCACGATGACGATTGCACGCAGAACCTTGCTCCTGGCCGGCGGCGCCGTGGCGACGCTGGGCGGTTGCGCCGCGCTGAATACCGTGACCAGCGAGGTCGCCACCTACGGCGACTGGCCGGCCGAGCGCAAGCCCGGCCGCTACGTGTTCGAGCGCCTGCCCTCGCAGAACGCGGGCGAGCGCGCCAAGCGCCAGGAGATGCTCGAGGCCGCGGCCGGCAAGGCGTTGCAGAAGGCCGGCTTCACTGCCGCGCCCGAGCCGTCGCAGGCCGACGTGGTCGTGCAGGTCGGTGCGCGCCTGACGCGCATCGAGGTCTCGCCCTGGGATGACCCACTGTGGTGGCCCTGGGGCGTGGGTTACTGGCGTTCGCCGCTGTGGCGCCCGATGCGCGGGCCCTATTACTCCCCCTACTGGAGCCTGCGTGCCGACTGGTCGACGCGCTATGAACGCAACGTGGCGCTGCTGCTGCGCGACCGCTCGACCAACGCGCCGCTGTACGAGGCGCATGCGCAGACCGAAGGGGGCACCAGCGGAGACCGCACGCTGATCGAAGCGATGTTCGAGGCGGCGTTGCAGGACTTCCCGGCCCTGGGCGCAACCAATCCACGCCGCGTCAGCGTGGTGCTCGGGGCCTAGCGCGACGCGTTGACGGCCGCAGCCGCGCCGCCGTTGGCGGGCGCCGCGGCCAGCACCCGCAAGTCGTCCTCCCAGCCCTTCAACTTGCTGCGCGCGTACTGGCGCTGCGCGGTCGTGGTGAGGTTGTGCATCGCCGCGGCAAGGGCGCAGTTCTCCTGCGTCAGGCGCTCCTGGTAGCCGCGGTAGTCGGCGCGCGGCGAGCGCAGCGCGCGCTCGGCCAGCACGCGCACCGCCGCCTGGGCCTGGGTCACGTCGCCGGTGGCCGCCATGCTGGCCAGCGTGCGCATCATGTCGGCGTTGCGGCGTTCGCGTTCGGCCAGCCAGCGCTCGGAGTCGAAGGGCGACGCGGCGAGCAGCTGCGCCAGGCGCGCGCGCTGGGCTTCGTCGAGCTTGCCGTACAGGTTCTCGTAGCGCTCCAGCGTGCGCTTGAACGACGCCCGCGCGCGTTCACCGCGGTCGGCCTGCGCGTAGTCGGCGCGCAGCTCGACACCGTCCTTGGCGAGCTTGCGCTCCATGTGGCGCAACTGCTCGGGCGTGAGCGTGACGATCAGCGCGGCCAGCGGTGGCGCGGCCTGCTCGATCCCCGCGTCCAGGCGCCGCTGCGCCTCGTCGCGCCAAGCGCACATCGCCTGCGGTGTCAGCGGTTCCATCACCTCGCGCTGGGCGCGTGCCAGCAGGTTGGCATACAGCGGCAGCTCGACCCGGCGGTGCCACTCGAACCACTGGTCGAGCCCGTCGCGCAGCCTGGGCGTCTGCTCGGCGTTGAGGTCTACGTAGCCGTCGAGCCACCAGTACGCGAGCGTCGGCCCCTGGCCGTACCCGATGCGCAGCACGCTGCCGCAGCCCGCAAGCAGCAGCAACGCCAGCGCGCCACCGATAATCCAGCGCAGCTTCCGAAAGGACGACGACATCGACATGGACGGCAACCTCGACAACAACGCTGCGCTTTCGATCGTGATCATGGCGGCGGGAAAAGGCACGCGCATGAAATCGGCGCGCCCCAAGGTACTGCACACGCTGGCGGGCCGCAGCCTATTGCAGCATGTCCTGAACGCCGTTGCAGGGCTGGGGGCTGACCGCACCTTGCTGATCGTCGGCCACGAGGCCGATGTGGTGCGCGCCAGCGTGTCCGCCAGCCGCGCCCACTGCATCCTGCAGGAGCCGCAGCTGGGCACCGGCCACGCGGTGCAGCAGGCGGTGCCGCAGTTGCCCGGTGCGGGCACCACCCTGATCCTCAACGGCGACGTGCCGCTGATCGAGCCGGCCACCGCAGCGGCGCTCGTCGCGGCCTGCGGTGGCACGAAGCTCGTGCTGCTGACGGTGGAAATGGCCGACCCGACGGGTTATGGCCGCATCGTGCGCGACGGCGACGCCGTGAAGGCGATCGTCGAGCACCAGGACGCGAACCCGGCCCAGCGCGCGATACGCGAGGTCTACACCGGCATGCTCGCCGCGCCCACGGCGTGGCTCAAGCAGGCGGTGATGGCGCTGGACAACCGCAACGCGCAGAAGGAGTACTACCTGACCGACATCGTCGCGCGGGCCGTCGCCGACGGGCGGGCCGTGCTGGCCCTCCAGGCCCGCGACGAGACCGAGGTCCTGGGCGTCAACAGTCCGGCGGAGCTGGCGATGCTGGAGCGCCTGGTCCAGCGCCGTCAGGCCGATACGCTGATGGAACGCCACGGCGTGCGCTTGGCCGACCCGGCGCGGTTCGACTTGCGCGGCACGCTCACCTGTGGCCGCGACGTCTTCATCGACGTCGGATGCGTGTTCGAGGGCGAGGTCGTGCTCGGCGACGATGTCACGATCGGCGCCCACTGCGTGATCCGCAATGCGCGGATCGACTCGGGCGCGCTGATCCAGCCCTTCACCCACATGACCGACGCAGTGATCGGCACGCGCGCCGAGGTCGGCCCGTTCGCGCGCCTGCGCCCCGGCGCACAGCTCGGCGCCGAGGTGCACATCGGCAACTTCGTCGAGATCAAGAACAGCACGCTGGCACGCGGCGCCAAGGCCAACCACCTGGCCTATGTCGGCGACGCCACGGTCGGCGAACGCGTGAACTACGGCGCCGGCAGCATCACCGCCAACTACGACGGCGCCTACAAGCACCGCACCGTGATCGGCAACGACGTGCACGTTGGCAGCAACTGCGTGCTGGTGGCGCCGGTCACGGTCGGTGACGGCGCGACGATCGGTGCCGGCTCGACGATCAGCAAGGACGCGCCAGTAGGGCAGTTGACGGTCGCGCGTGCGAAGGCCGTGTCGATCGCCGGCTGGGTGCGGCCGAAGAAGACGCCCAAGTAGGGCCTGTTCACAGACCCTGGTCCGGCGACGCGTTCGCATCAGCGCCGCGTGCTCAGCCAGATGCCGCCGAGGATCGCTGCTGCGCCGGCGAGGTGGAACGGCTCGATGCGCTCGCCGAGCACCAGCCACGCCACGGCTGCACTGTAGATCGGCCCGAGATAGAGCACGGTGCCCACCCGCGCGGCGCCGAGCACGCGCTGCATGAACGAGTACGCGCCGTAGGCCGCGGCACCGGGCAGCAGCGCCGCGGCGAGCACCAGCGCCGCGCTCTTCCACGACAGCGTCGACGGCAGCCAGTACAGCGCCTCCCACAACGTGAAGGGCAGCAGCACGACCACGCCGCCGCAGGCGATCAGCGTCAGCCGCGCGAGCACACCGAAGGCCGACGGCCAGGCACGCAGAAGCAGCGAGTACACGGTCCAGGCCAGGCTGGCAACCGCGATCCAGGCATCACCCGGGTTGATGCGCACCTGCGCCAGCACGTCCCAGCGGCCGCGGATCAGGATGTGCACGACGCCGCCTAGCGCGAGCGCGACGCCGAGCCATGGCACGGCACCGAAGCGCTCGCGCAGCCACAGCGACGAGGCGAGCGCGATCAGCACGGGCGAGACCGCGTAGATCAGGCCGATGTTGACCGCCGCGGTGTAGCGCCCGCCGATGTACACGAAGGCGCCGCAGATCCACATGCCCAGCGCACCGAGCACGATGAACTGCCATGCCTCCCTGGCGATGGCGTCGCGCTTGGCGACGATCTCGCGCCCGCAAAAGGCGCCCAGCAGCAGCGCGGCCACCGCCCAGCGTGCCAGCGCCAGCATGTGCGGGGCGATCACCCCCGGCGCCCAGCGCGCGACGAGGTAGTTCACGCTCCACAGCGCCGGCGCAATGAACACCAGCGCGAACGCGAGGCGGCGCTCGCCCGACCGGTGCAGCAAGGTGGCGCGCAAGACTACCGCGCAACCGCCGCGGATCGGGCTCGGCCCGGCCGCTGGCGGTGCCCCCTCGAGGGGGAGCGGCGAAGCCGCTTCGCGGGGGGTCTCATGCGGTGAACGGTGCGCCCTCGGTCGGCGCGCCGAACAGCATGCCCTGCAGCTGCTGGCAGCCGAGCGCCGTCAGGAAGTCGCGCTGCCCTTCGGTCTCGACCCCCTCGGCGATGACCTCGCGGCCCAGGCTCGCGGCCAACGTGACGATCGCGCGCGCGATCGCGGCATTGCCGGTGTGGTCGGGCAGGCCACGCACGAAGCTGCGGTCGATCTTGATGCGGTCGATCGGCAGCTGATTCAGGTGGCCGAGCGACGAGTAGCCGGTACCGAAGTCGTCGATCGCGACGCGCACGCCCAGCGCCTTCAGCCGCGCGAGCGTCGCGCGCACCGCGTCAAGGTCGTCCATCAGCATGCGCTCGGTGATCTCGACCTCCAGCGCGTTGCCGGGAATGCCGGCCTCGGTGAGCACCGTCGCCACGACGTCGGCGAACGCGGCGTCGCGGAACTGCAGCGACGACAGGTTCACCGACACCGGCAGCGCTCGACCCGCATCGCGCCAGCGCCGTGCAGCGAGCGCCGCCTCGCGCAGCACCCAGTGACCGATCGGCAGGATCAGGCGCTGCTCCTCGGCCAGCGGGATGAACTGGTCGGGCTCGACCAGGCCGCGCGTCGGATGGCGCCAGCGGATCAGCGCCTCGCATCCGGCGAGCCGGCCGTCGGCCGCACGCACCTGGGGCTGGTAATGCAGCACGAACTCGTTGCGCTCGATCGCGCGCATGAGCTGCGTCTCGAGTTCGAGCGCGTCGAGTGCGCGCCGGCCGAACTCGGGGTCGTAGAGCCGGTGCGTGGCCCGGCCCTGGCGCTTGGCCTGGTACATCGCGGCGTCGGCGCTCTTCAGCAGGTCGGCCGGAGTGTCGGCGTGCTGCGGATACAGCGCGATGCCCAGCGACGGCGTGACCGAGATCGGCCGCCCCTCGAGCACCACCGGCGATGCGAGCGCGCCGAGCAGCTTCCTGGCCACCTCCTCAACGTCGGACAGCGGCAGCGCACCGGGCAGCAGCACCATGAACTCGTCGCCGCCGAAGCGCGCGACGATGTCCGTCGTGCGCAGCAGCGAAGTCAGGCGCTGCGCCAACGTCTGCAGCAGCACGTCGCCGGCGAGGTGGCCGAGCGAGTCGTTGACGCGCTTGAAGTTGTCGAGGTCGATGAACAGCAGCGCGCCTTGGTGGTCTCCGCGACGGCCGGCATGGCCGCTGCCCATCAGCGCATCGAGCCGCTCCATGAACGCCGTGCGGTTGTACAGGCCCGTCAGCGCGTCATGGTGCGCCAGGTGGTGGATGCGCGCGCGCGCCGCCTCGGTGGCGCGCAGGTCGCGGATCACGGTCATTCGCAATGTCTCGCCGCCGCGCACCACCGTACGCACGATGAACTCCACCGGGATGCGCGTGCCGTCGCGGTGCAGCACGGCGCTTTCGTAGGCGGTCTCGGCGCGCGCGGTCATCACTTCGAGCACCTTGGGCACCTGGTCGGGCGCGATGAACTCCAGGTTCTTGCGGCCGCGGATCTCGTCGAGCGTGTAGCCGAGCATGGCCATCACCGGCTCGTTCGCGTCGGTGATGACGCCGTCCTTGTGGAAGACGATGCCCTCCACGCTCGCATCCATGAACTTGCCCAGCCGCTCCTCGGACTCGCGCAGCGCGCGCTCGGCCTCGCGGAATCGCGTGATGTCGTTGATCAGCACGAACGCGCCCGACAGCGTGGCGGCGGCGTCGAAGTGCGGCAACAGCTGCACCTCGATCCAGCGCGAACCCTGCGACGGCGGCAGCTGGCGCTCGTAGCGCTGCGGCCAGTGGTGCTTGCGGATCTCGTCGACGTAGGGCCCGATCGCGCGGGCGGACTCGGGACCGATGATCTCCTCGAGCGTGCGGCCCAAGATGGTCTGCTCGTCGAAGCCGAAGGTCTTCGCGTAGCCTGCGTTGGCAAACAGGCAACGCAGCGTTTGGGCATCGTAGAAGGCCATCAGCGCGGGCACGCTGTTGGCCACCAGGCGCAGCAGGCCGGCATGTTCGCGCTGGTTCGGCTCGTCGGGCGCGCTCGGCTGTGCCGCAACCGCCGCGGTCGCGGCCGCGGCCTGTGGGTACAGCGGATCCGCGTCGTGGCGATCGGGTCGTGCGCTCATTCGGGCTTCTCGAGGATCGACGCGGCCAGGCACAGATCGTCCCACGCGCGCGCCTTGTCGGCCAGCGTGCGCAGCAGGTAGGCCGGGTGGTACGTGACGACGACCGGCGTGTCGCGCCACCGGTGCACGCGAGCGCGCAGCTTGCCGATCGGCTGGTCGGTGTCGAGCAACGCTTGCGCCGCGAAACGGCCCATCGCCAGCAGTACGCGCGGGGCCACCAGCTCGATCTGCCGCGTCAGGTAGGGCGCGCAGCGTGCGGTCTCGGCCGGATCGGGGTTGCGGTTGCGCGGAGGGCGGCACTTCAGCGTGTTGGCGATGAAGACCTGGCGCGCCGGCGGCGCTACGGCGCGCGTCAGGCCGATCGAACGCAGCATGTTGTCGAGCAGCTTGCCGGCCTGGCCGACGAACGGCTCGCCCTGCAGGTCCTCCTGCTCGCCCGGCGCCTCGCCGACGATCATCAGGTGCGCGTGCGGGTTGCCCACGCCGAACACGGTCTGGGTGCGCGATTCGCACAGGCCGCAGGCGCGGCAGCCGGCCACGGCCTGCTCGAGCGCGGCCCAGTCCATCGCGGCGATCTCGGCGGCGGGCAGCGCCGCGGCCGCACGCTGCGGCGGCACGTGGGCTTCGCGGGCGGGCGCGCGCAAGGCCGACGCCTGCGGCGGCGCCGCATCCGCGCGCGTGGCGTGCTCGACGGGCTCGCCCGCGTCGAGCGCATCGTCGTCGTGCGCCATCGCATGGCTCGGCTCGAACAGGCGCACGCCCATGGCCGCGAGCATGCGGCGCTGGCGCTCAGTCCAGCGCATGTCCCGCCCCGCCGGGCGCGATGGCCAGCCGCATCACTCGCGCGTCCTCGCGCCGGCCGGCCGCAGCCGGGTAGTAGCCACGGCGCACGCCGATGTCGTCAAAGCCGTAGCGCGCATAGATCGCGCGCGCCCGCGCGTTGCTCTCGCGCACCTCAAGCCACAACCACTGGTGAGCCTCGCGCCTCGCCTGCGCGACGAGCGCGTCGAGCAGGCAGCGCGCGAGCCCGCGGCCCTGCAGCGACGGGGCGACGGTGAGGTTGAGCAGGTGCAGTTCGTCCACGCCGCGCTGCGCCACGCTGTAGGCCACCACGTCGCCCGCACCGGTGCGCAGCAGATGCGCCGGGTGGCCGATCGCCAGCGAGTCGACAAAGTTGCCGCGGGTCCACGGAAAGGCGTAAGCGGATTGCTCGATCGCCAGCACCTGCGGTAGGTCGGCCAGCGCCATGGCTTCCAGGCGCAGGGCCGCGAGGTCGGGCGGTGCGGGCAGCGCGCTCATCGTGGCACCGGATGACTCACGCGGCCGCGGCCGCCGCGCGCTCGGCGGTGGTCAGCGCCACCTTGTCGCGCAGGTACAGCGGCAGCGCCTCGGCCGCGTCGATGCCCTCGCCATGCGTCCACGCGGCACGCGCCAGGCGCGCGAGCGCCTCGGCGCGGTCGTCGCTGAACTCAGGCAGGCGCAACGCGCCGCCCGCAACCAGCCGCTCGCCGAAAGCAGCCAGCGCGGAGCCGCCCAGCGCGGCCGGCGGCGCCTCGCGCCAGCGCGCGAGCAGCGCCGGTAGCGTCCACAGCGCCGGCGCGCAAACCGCGTGCCACGCGCCGCCGCGCCAGGCGTACTCCCCGGCGTAGAGCTCGTCCATGCGCGCGTCCATCGCGACCCACAGCAACTCCATGCCATGGCGCACGCGCGCCTGTTCGGCCACCAGCGCGAGGCTGTCGATCGGCAACAGCGGGCGCTTCAGGCCCAGCCCCAGCCCCTGGGCCACCGAACACGCCGTGCGCAGACCGGTGAACGCACCCGGGCCGCGACCGTAGGCCACGGCGTCGAGCGCCACGAGCTCGACGCCGGCCGAAGCCATCAGCTCGAAGGCCAGCGGCAGCAGGCGCTGCGAGGCGCGCGGGCCCCCGGGCTCGAGCGCGCACCACTGCCGCTCGCCCACGACCACGGCCACCGCCAGGCGCTCGGTCGATGTGTCCAGCGCGAGCAGGTGCGCGGCCTCGGAGCGCGTGGCGATCGAAGACATGAGGCCAGTGTATGCGTCGACCCCCATGCGATCATCGCCCCCCAATGGGTGTATCGGGCGCGTTGGCACGGGTTTTCAAGGGGCTGGCGGTCGGCGCCGCGCTGATCGCTGCCACCCCGTCGGTGCTGGCCAGCGGCGTGCTGGCGCCCGAGGTGGAGCACGCACTGGTGCATGCCCGCATCCCGCTGGAGGCGGTGTCGGTGGTGGTCCAGGAGGCGGGCAGCGGCACGGCCCGCGTGACGCTCAACGCGCGCCAGCCCGTCAACCCGGCCTCGGTCATCAAGCTGCTGACCACCTACGCGGCGCTCGACGAGCTCGGCCCGGCCTACCAGTGGAAGACGCCCGTGTGGTTCGGCGGCCCGGTGCGCGACGGCGTGCTCGAGGGCCCCCTGCACCTGCAGGGACGCGGCGATCCGAAGCTCACGCTCGAACGGACCTGGCTGGCGGTGCAGCGCCTGCGCCAGATGGGCATTGCCGAGATCCGCGGCGACATCGTGCTCGACCAGAGCGCCTTCGTCGTGCCCGAGGGCAGCACCGGCGACTTCGACAACGAACCGCTGCGGCCCTACAACGCGCGCTCGCAGGCGCTGCTGTTCAACCTGTCGGCCGAGCTCTACACCTTCACGCCCGATCCGCTGGCCGGCGTGGCGCGCGTGTCGGCCGAGCCGGCGTTGGAGGGCATGCAGGTCGACGCCAGCGTGCCGCTGGCCGGCGGGCCGTGCAACGATTGGCGCGCGTCGCTGAAGGCCGCGCTCGGCGACCCGCTGCGCATGCGGTTCGCGGGCAGCTACCCCGCTGCGTGCGGCGAGCGCGTCTGGGCGCTCGCCCATCCCGATGCGAGGCAATACGCTGCCCGCCTGCTGTCCACGCTGTGGCGCGACGCCGGTGGCACGCTGTCGGGCCGCGTGCGCGAAGGCCCCGCGCCGGCAGGCCAGGCACCGGCGTTCGAGCTCGTGTCGCCGCCGCTCGCCGACGTGGTGCGCGACATCAACAAGTTCAGCAACAACGTGATGGCACAGCAGCTGTTCCTCACGCTCGCGCTGCAGCGCAACGGCGGCACCCGCGCGACGCCCGAGGATGCGCGCGAGGCGCTGCGACGCTGGCTCGCCGAGCGGCTGGGCGAATCGCCCGAGTCGTTGGCGGGCGTGGTCATCGACAACGGCTCGGGCCTGTCGCGCGAGACCCGCGTGTCGGCCGCGCTGCTCGCACGCGTGCTGCAGCGCGCCTGGTCCAGCCCGGTGATGCCCGAGCTGATGGCCTCGCTGCCGGTGACGGGGCTCGACGGCACGCTGCGGCGCTCGCGCGCGACGGCCGGTCGCGCGCACCTGAAGACCGGCTCGCTGCGCGACGTGAACGCGATCGCGGGCTACGTGCTCGGCGCCGGCGGCAGGCGCTACGTGCTGGTGGCCATCGTCAACCACCCGAACGCCGCCGCGGCGAGGCCGGCGTTCGATGCGCTG
>Ga0209797_10001751_pt1 | contig 10935 bp, 12 predicted proteins | sample DOMMetBare3Fresh_2_FD_187472 | JGI IMG/M metagenome (GOLD analysis project Ga0209797, IMG submission 187472) | Wetland sediment microbial communities from St. Louis River estuary, USA, under dissolved organic matter induced mercury methylation -... | ecosystem: Environmental > Aquatic >...
TCGCTGCCCGGCTCGACGAAGAACTCCATCTCCATCTGCTCGAACTCGCGGGTGCGGAAGATGAAGTTGCCCGGCGTGATCTCGTTGCGGAAGCTCTTGCCGACCTGCGCGATGCCGAACGGCGGCTTGCGTCGCGCCGTGGTCATCACGTTGGCGAAGTTGAGGAAGATGCCCTGCGCCGTCTCCGGCCGCAGGTAGTGCAGGCCCTCCTCCGACTCCACGGCTCCCAGGTGGGTCTTGAGCAGGCCGGAGAACATCCGCGGGTCGGTCCACGCGCCTCGGGTGCCGCAGTTGGGGCACGGGACGTCGCCGAGCCCCTCGGGCAGCCGGGCGTGCTTGGCCTGGTACGCCTCCTCGAGGTGGTCCGCGCGGAACCGGTGGTGGCAGGAGAGGCACTCGACGAGCGGGTCGCTGAACGTCTCGACGTGACCGGACGCGACCCATGTCTGCGGCGGCAGGATCACCGCGGAGTCCAGGCCCACGACGTCGTCCCGCTCGCGGACCACCGTCTGCCACCACTGCCGTCGGACGTTGTCCTTCAGCTCGATGCCGAGCGGGCCGTAGTCCCAGGCGGAGCGGGTGCCGCCGTAGATCTCCCCGCTGGGGAACACGAACCCCCGGCGCTTGCTGAGGCTGACGATGGTGTCGACGAGGTCGGCGGCCACGGGGGCGAGCTCCATCCGGCTGGGTTGTCGGCGAGGTGAGCGTCCAGGGTAGCGGCGCCGCCGGATCAGCCGCCCAGGGCGGCGATCACCTCCGCGTCGGTGGTCTGCTCGAAGTCGTCGAACGCCCAGCCCACGGCCCGGAACATCAGCGGCCGCTCCAGGCAGACGACCCGGTCGGCCTCCCGCTCGAGCAGCTCGAGGGTCTCCCGGGGGCCCACTGGCACGGCGACGACGATCGCCGCCGGCCGCTGGGGGCGCAGGGCGGCCACGGCCGCCCGCATCGTCGCCCCGGTGGCCAGCCCGTCGTCGACGATCAGCACCGTGCGGCCCTCGACGTCCAGCGGGGGGCGGCCGGCTCGGTAGCGGGCCTCGCGCTCGACGCACACCGCGCGCTCGGCCTCGACCAGGCGGGTCACCACCTCGCTCCCGAGCCCTTCCGCGCGCAGCACCTCGGGGTTGAGCACCGGATCGCCGTCGGCGACGACCGCCCCGAGGGCCAGCTCGGGGAACCCCGGGACCCCGACCTTGCGGACGACGAGCGCGTCCATGGGCAGGTCCAGCACCCGGGCCACCTCGGCGGCGACCACCACCCCGCCGCGAGGCAGGCCGAGGACCAGGGTGTCCGGCCGCCCGCGATACTCCGTGGTCAGCGCGGCGCCGAGGCGGCGCCCGGCGTCCGCGCGGTCGGCGAAGGCGCGGCCCATCTAGGCCTGCGCACCCAGGGAGTCCTCCGCCAGCCCGGACGGGCCGGCGAGGTCGTCCGCACCCGTCCCACTGGCGTGCAGCACCTCGTAGGCGCTCGGCTCGTCGACGGCCCGGCTCAGCAGCGGGACCGCGGTGACCTTGACGTCGTAGCCCGAGAGTGCCCGCCGATAGGCCCCGACCGAGTCCCACTCGGTGGCCAGCACCCAGCACCGAGGGTCGTCGGTCGTCCGGCCGATCCGGCCCGAGCGCCAGCCCGGCCGGGCCTCGAGGGCCGAGAGGGCGCTCCGGGCGGCCGCCAGGAACGCCGTCCCCTCGGCCGGGGGGACGACGAATCGGTTGACCACCAGCACGGGCTGCCCCTCGCGGTGAGACGATGTGCGCCGCCATCGTCCCACCGATCCCGCCTGCGGAGCCCGCGTGTCCACGAACCGTCGCCCCACCGCCCGTCCCGGTCGCTCCGGCCGTTCAACCGGCCGCTCAGCCGGCCGACCGAGCGGCACCCGCCGCACCGCCGCCTCCGCCAGCCACCCGGCCCGCAGCGGCAACCCGGCCGTGCGCGCGGCGGCCACGGCGGCGGCCCGCACCCCCGCCCGGCGCGAGCTCGAGCGGGCCAGCCGCCCGGCCCTCACCCGGCTCGCCGCGCTCCCGCGGTGGCTGCTCCTGCTGGTCACGCTCGCGGTGGTGGCCGCCGGCGTCGTGCTGCCCGGCGGGTGGGGTGCCGCCGCCCTCGTGCTGCTCGCCGTGTTCCTGGGCTGGCTGCTCGCGCTGTCCTGGCCGGTCCTCGGCCGCGCCCAGCGCGCGCTGCGGCTGGTCACGGTCTGGCTGGTGCTGGGCGCGGCCGCCTGGAAGGCCTTCGGCACCTGACTTTGACAACCATTCTCATCTAGCAGAGGATGGCGGCCATGCACCGCCGCCGGTCCCATGCCGCCGCCGGGCTCACCGTGCTGCTGCTGGCGGCCTGCGGCGGCACGAGCGGTGAGGGCCCGGACCGACCGGCCGACGCACGCCTGGACGTGGTCGCCGCCTTCTACCCGTTGGCCGCCCTCGCCGAGACCGTGGGGGCGGACCGGGTGGCCGTCACCACGCTGGCGCCGCCCGGCGCCGAGCCGCACGACCTGGAGCTCTCCCCCGCCGACGTCCGCGAGATGGCCCAGGCCGACCTGGTCGTCTACCTGTCCGGGTTCATGCCAGCCGTCGACGACGCGGTCAGCCGGCTGCCGGCCGAGCAGGTCTGGGACGCCGCGGACCACGCCGACCTCGACCTGCTCGACGCCACGGCCGAGTCAGGGCCGGGCGGCCCCGCGGGTGCGGGGGCGACCGACCCGCACTTCTGGCTGGACCCGCTGCGCTACGACGCGGTGGGCCGGGCGCTGGCCACCGCGCTCGGCCGGCTCGACCCGACCGCGGCCGCCTCGATGAGCGTCAACGCCCAGGCGCTCAGCCGACGTCTGGCGGCCCTGGACGACGCGTGGCGCAAGGGGACCTCCGCCTGCACGAGCCGGGACCTGGTGACCAGCCACAACGCGTTCGGCTACCTGGCCCGCCGCTACGGCCTGGTGCAACGGGCCATCGCCGGGCTCACCCCCGACAGCGAACCGACGCCGCAGGCCCTCGCGTCGACCACAGCGTTCGTCCGCGCCAACGGCGTGCGCACGATCTACTACGAGACGCTCGTCAGCCCGGCCGTCGCCGAGACGGTCGCCCGGGAGACCGGCGCCCGGACGGCGGTGCTCGACCCCATCGAGGGGATCACCGCCGACTCCCCGGGACGGGACTACTTCGCGATCATGGCCGCCAACCTGACGAGCATCCGGGAGGGGCAGCCGTGTCCGTGAGCACTCCCCTCGTCGAGTTCACGGGCGCCGCCGTCGGCTACGGCGGCCGGCCCGTGCTCGGCCCGCTCGACTTCGTCCTCTGGACCGGTGAAGTGGTCGCCGTGGTCGGGCCCAACGGCTCCGGCAAGTCCACCCTCGTCAAGGGGCTGCTGGGCGTCGCGGAGGTGACGGAGGGGTCGGTCGAGCTGTTCGGCGAGCCGTCCGGCCGGTTCCAGGACAAGGGCCGGCTCGGGTACGTCCCGCAGCGGCACTCGGCGGCGGGCACGATCCCCTGCTCGGTGCGCGAGCTGGTCGCCTCGGGACGGCTGCCCCGCCAGCGCCGTTTGTGGCCGGCCACCGCCGCCGACCGCAGGGCCGTTGACCGGGCGATCGAGACCGTCGGGCTCGCCGGCCTCGAACGACGTCCGGTCGCGCGCCTGTCCGGCGGACAGCAGCGCCGCGTGCTGATCGCCCGGGCGCTGGCCGGCGAGCCCGACGTCCTGGTCATGGACGAGCCGCTGGCCGGCGTCGACCTGGACGGCCAGGCGGCGCTCGCCGAGGCGGTGCGCGCCCTGGTGGTCGGCGGCGGCACCCTGCTGATCGTCCTGCACGAGCTGGGGCCGCTGGCCCCGCTGATCACCCGCGTCGTCGCGCTCAGCCACGGCATGGTGGTCTACGACGGCCCGCCGCTGCCCGAGGTGCACGGCGCCTACGGCGGCGACGCGGAGCACCACCATGAGCACGGCGGCGTCGAGCCGCCCGGGCTCGGGCTGACCGGCTGACTGGCTGATCCGGTGGACGCCCTCCAGTACGACTTCATGCAGCGGGCCCTGGTGGCCGCCGTCCTCGTCGGCGTGGCCGCCCCTGCGGTCGGCCTGTTCGTCGTCCAGCGCCGCCTGGCGCTGATCGGCGACGGCATGGGGCACGTCGCGCTCACCGGCGTGGCCCTGGGCCTGCTCACCGGACGCTCACCTGTCGTGGTCGCCCTGGCGGTGGCCGTGCTCGGTGCCGTCGCCATCGAGCTGGTGCGGGACAGCGGCCGCACCAGCGCCGACGTCGCGCTGGCGATCCTGTTCTACGGGGGCATCGCCGGCGGTGTGGTTCTGATCAGCAAGGCGCCCGGGGGGACGGCCGCCACGCTGAACGCGTACCTGTTCGGCGCGATCACCACGACGACCAGTGGCGACCTGGTGGTGTTCGGCGGGCTGACCGCGATGGTGCTCGCGCTCACCGTCGGGCTGGCCCGCGAGCTGTTCAGCGTCAGTACCGACGAGGAGTACGCGACGGCGAGCGGTCTGCCGACCCGCTCGCTCAACCTGCTCATGGCGGTGCTCGTGGCGACCACGGTCGTGCTGTCCATGCGGGTGGTCGGCCTGCTGCTCATCAGCGCCCTCATGGTGGTCCCGGTGGCCACCGCCGCCCAGCTCGCCCGGTCGTTCCGGGCCACCTTCGTCGGCGCGGTGGCGATCGGCGTCGCCGTCGCGGTCTCCGGGGTCGTCGGCTCGTTCTACGCCGACACCCCCTCCGGGGGGACGATCGTGCTGCTGGCCATCGGGCTGTTCACCGTGGTGGTCGTCGCGCGGTCGCTGCTGCCGACGGCGAAGGCGGCCGGCCGGTGACCCCGGCGGGCCCGCCGGCCGGCCTGCGGGAGACCCGGCAGCGAGCCGCCGTCCGGGCCGCGCTGGACCAGGTCGACGAGTTCCGCAGCGCGCAGGACCTGCACGACCTGATCCGCCGCGACGGGACCAGAGTGGGCCTGACGACGGTGTACCGGACGCTGCAGGCCCTCACCGACGCCGGCGAGGTCGACGTGCTGCGCACCGCCGACGGCGAGGCGGTGTACCGGCGCTGCGGGCGCCAGCAGCACCACCATCACCTGGTCTGCCGCTCCTGCGGGCGGACGTTGGAGGTCGACGGGCCGGCCGTCGAGCGCTGGGCCGACGACGTCGCCCGCGAACACGGGTTCACCGACGTCGACCACACGATGGAGATCGTGGGCACCTGCCCCGCCTGCGTCCGGTCAGGGTGACGACGGGCCAGAGGCCGTCGTCACCCTGACAAGTCGTCGGGCAAGCCGTCGGCAGGGCCGTCGGAGGGGTCGTCGGCGCCGCCGTAGCGTCGGTCGCGCGCCGCGTAGGCCTGCACGGCCCGCCACAGGTGGCGCCGGTCGAAGTCCGGCCACAGCGTGTCGAGGAACACCAGCTCGGCGTACGCGGACTGCCACAGCAGGAAGTTGGAGATCCGCTGCTCCCCGGAGGACCGCACGAACAGGTCGACGTCCGGCAGGTCCGGCTCGTCGAGGTAGCGCGCGACCGTGCGCTCGTCGACCCGCCGGGGGTCCAGCCGGCCGGCCGCCACCTCGCGGGCGATGGCAGCCGCCGCGTCGGCGATCTCGGCCCGACCGCCGTAGTTGACGCACATCGTCAGCGTGAGCACGTCGTTGCCGGCGGTCAGCCGCTCGGCGACCTCCAGCTCGTCGATCACGCTCTTCCACAGGCGCGGCCGGCGGCCGGCCCAGCGGACCCGCACCCCCATCGCGTGCATCTCGTCGCGCCGACGGCGGATCACGTCACGGTTGAACCCCATGAGGAAGCGCACCTCGTCGGGGGACCGCTTCCAGTTCTCCGTGGAGAAGGCGTAGGCGGAGACGTAGCGGACCCCGATCTCGATGGCCCCCTCGACGACGTCGAAGAGCGCCGCCTCACCCGCCTGGTGCCCAGCCGTCCGGGGCAGTCCGCGCTGTCGGGCCCATCGCCCGTTGCCGTCCATGACCAGGGCGACGTGCCGGGGCACCACCTCGGGTGGGAGCGCCGGCGGACGGGCGCCGCTGGGGTGCGGCCCGGGCGGGCGCACCGGCGGCCGAGCCGTCCGACGGGCCACGGTCAGCGCTCGACCAGCCGCAACGAGCGCAGGCCGCGTTCGAGGTGCCACTGCAGGTACGCCGCGACCACGCCCTGGCCCTCGCGCCGGTGCCGCGGCTCGCTGGCGTCCGCGGCCGCCCAGTCGCCGGACAGCAGGGCCGACAGCAGGCCGAGGGTCTCCGGCGCCGGCGTCGCCGACCCGGGCTGACGACACTCGGTGCAGGCGGCGCCCCCGCCGGCCACGGCGAACCACCGGTGCGGCCCCTCGGCACCGCAGCGGGCACAGGCGTCGAAGGACGGCGCGTAGCCGGCCACGGCCAGCGACCGCAGCAGGAAGGCGTCCAGGACCAGGCCCGGGTCGTGCTCGCCGGCGGCGAGCGCCCGCAGGCCCCCGACCAGCAGCAGGTACTGCTGGACCGCCGGCTCCCGCTCCTCGTCGGTCAGCCGCTCGGCGGTCTCGAGCATCGCCGTCCCCGCCGTGTAGCGGGGATAGTCGGCGGCCACCTCGGCCCCCAGCGGGGTCAGCGTCTCGACCTGGGTCACGACGTCGAGGCTGCGGCCCTCGTAGAGCTGGACGTCGACGTGGCTGAACGGCTCGAGGCGGGACCCGAACTTGGACCGGGTCCGCCGGACCCCCTTGGCCACGGCCCGCACCCGACCGTGCTCCCGGGTGAGCAGGGTGACGATCCGGTCGGCCTCCCCCAGCTTCTGGGTGCGCAGGACGACACCCTCGTCGCGGTAGAGGCTCACCCGGTCCATTCTGCCCCCGGGGTCCGCCGGGCGGGGGCAGGCGGCGTCTGCCAGTCTGGAGCCATGTCCGCCGCGCCGCTCGCCCTCGACGTCGAGCTGCTCGAGCGGCTGGAGCGCTACTACGACGAGGTCCCTCGGGTGGCCGCCCGAACCGAGGAGATCGGCCCCTTCACGCTCTTCGTCGGCACGGGCGACTGGCGCTACTACGCCCGGCCCCGACTGGGCCTGGACCGCACGGTGACGCTCGGGGACGTGCTGGACGTGCTCGTCCGCCAACGCGAGCTCACCGTCCCGGAGGCGCTCGAGTGGGTGGCGGAGACCACCCCGTCGCTGGCGGGTGCGGCGCGGGCGGCCGGCCTGCAGGTGGCGCTGCTCCCGCTGATGGTGCTGGCCCGGCCGCCGATCGTCGTCCCGCCACCACCCGGGGTCCGGGTGCGCGTCCTCACCGCCGACGACCCCGCCGTCCCGACCGGGACAGTGGTGGCCCAGCTGGCCTTCGCGACCCCCGGCACGGCCCCCGGACCGGTCGGCATCGCCGAGCGGGACGCCGCGCTCGCGGCGCGCGACCCGGCGGCGGACGACTTCGTCCGGGGGCTGGTCGAGACGGGTCACCTCGTGGTCGCCGTCGCCGAGCACGCGCGCGACGGCGTCGTCTCGGTGGGCAGCCACGCCCCACGCGGCGACGTCAGCGAGGTCGTCGGGGTGGGCTCGCTGCCCGCCTACCGGCGCCGCGGCCTGGGGGCGGCGCTCACCTCGACGCTGGTCGGACACGCCCTCGGGCACGGCGTCGACACGGTCTTCCTGTCCGCCGGCGCCGAGGAGGTGGCCCGGGTCTACGAGCTGGTGGGGTTCCGGCGGGCCGGGACGGCCGGGCAGGCCGCGACGGGCCCGGCGGACTGATCGCGGCTAGCCGCTCGCCCGGTTGACGGCGCTGACGACCGCCTTGAGCGAGGCCGTGACGATGTTGGGGTCGATCCCGACGCCCCACAGCACCCGGTCGCCGACCGCACACTCGAGGTAGGCGGCGGCCTTGGCGTCGCCGCCGGCCGACAGGGCGTGCTCGCTGTAGTCCAGCACCCGGACGTCGTGGCCGATGCCGGCCAGCGCCGTGACGAACGCCGCGATCGGACCGTTGCCGGTGCCCTCGAGCTCGACCCGCTCCCCGTCGACGTAGAGCCCGACCCGCAGCGCGTCCCGCTCGCCGGCGGCCGCCGACGTGTGCACGGCGTTGAGCTGCAGCGGCCGCGCCGGCTCGAGGTACTCCGCCGAGAACACGCTCCACATCTCCTCCGGCGACACCTCGCCGCCCTCGGAGTCGGTCTTGGCCTGGATGACCTGGGAGAACTCGATCTGCAGCCGGCGCGGCAGCTCCATCGAGTGCTCGGACTTCATGACGTAGGCCACGCCGCCCTTGCCGGACTGGCTGTTGACCCGGATGACCGCCTCGTAGGTCCGACCGACGTCCTTGGGGTCGATCGGCAGGTAGGGCACCGCCCAAGGAAGGTCGTCGACACCCAACCCGGCGGCACCCGCGTCGCGCTCGAGCGCCTCGAAACCCTTCTTGATCGCGTCCTGGTGCGACCCGGAGAACGCGGTGTAGACGAGATCGCCGCCGTACGGGTGCCGCTCGTGGACGGGCAGCTGGTTGCAGTACTCGACCGTGCGCCGGATCTCGTCGATGTCGGAGAAGTCGATCTCCGGGTCGACGCCCTGCGAGAACAGGTTGAGGCCGAGCGTGACCAGGTCGACGTTGCCCGTGCGCTCGCCGTTGCCGAACAGGGTGCCCTCGATCCGGTCCGCCCCGGCCAGGTACCCCAGCTCGGCCGCCGCCACCGCCGTGCCCCGGTCATTGTGCGGATGCAGCGAGAGCACCACGGCGTCTCGGTGGGCCAGGTGTCGGGACATCCACTCGATCTGGTCGGCGTACACGTTCGGGGATGCCATCTCGACCGTCGCCGGCAGGTTGACCACGGTCTTCCAGGCCGGCGTCGGGCGCCAGACGTCGTTGACCGCGTTGCAGACCTCGACCGCGTAGTCGAGCTCGGTGCCGGTGAACGACTCCGGCGAGTACTCGAACCGGACCTCCGTGCCCGGCACCGTCTCCACCAGCTTCAGGCACAGCTTCGCGCCCTCGACGGCGATCGCGGTGATGCCCTCCTTCTCCAGGCCGAACACCACCCGTCGCTGCAGCGTGGACGTCGAGTTGTACAGGTGCACGATCGCGTTCCTGGAGCCGTGGATCGACTCGAAGGTCCGCTCGATCAGCTGCTCCCGCGCCTGGGTGAGCACCTGGATCGTCACGTCGTCCGGGATCAGGTCCTCCTCGACCAGCTGCCGGACGAAGTCGAAGTCGGTCTGCGACGCGGAGGGGAAGCCGACCTCGATCTCCTTGTAGCCGAGCCGGACGAGCAGCTCGAACATCCGCCGCTTGCGCCCCGGCGTCATCGGGTCGATCAGCGCCTGGTTGCCGTCCCGCAGGTCGACGCTGCACCACAGCGGCGCTCGGGTGGCCACCCGGCTGGGCCAGGTCCGGTCGGCCAGGCCGACCGGGGGAAACGGCGGGTACTTGTGCGTCGGCATCGCGCTGGGTCGCTGCGGATGGCCGTGGGTCGAGACGGCGGTCTGGTCGGTCTGCACGACGTTGCTCCCTCGGGGTTCGCTGCTCGCGGCCGACGGACACGTCGGTGCCCCGCGACGAGGGAGCCGGCCGGTTAGAGGCCCTCGCCGCGGCGGCTAAGGAGGAGCAGCCCGCGCATGGTCCGTCCAGGGTAGCGGATATCCGGCTCCGCACCAGCCCGCAGCAGCCCGAGCCTCTTGCGCGAGGCGTTAGCACTCGTATCATGAGAGTGCCAGCCTCGCGGGCGCCGGCCCGTGAGGGCATCGCTTCGTGATGGAGGTGTCACACCATGGCAATCATCCGTTGGGACCCCTTCACCGCCCTGTCCAGGCTCGACACTGACTTCGACGAGCTGGTCCGCAGGGCGTGGGGCGCCGGCACCGGGTCGACCGCGTCCTCGGGCTTCGTCCCCGCGGTGGAGATGAGCCGCGACGGCCACGACGTCCTGATCACCGTCGAGCTGCCCGGGGTCCGGGTGCCAGACGACGTGTCGATCGAGGTGTCCGAGGGGCGGCTGGTGGTCTCCGGCGTACGGCAGGAGAGCAGCGAGCAGGCCGCCGATCGGATGATCGTGCGCGAGCTGCGCTACGGGTCCTTCCGCCGCGAGTTCGCCCTCCCCGAGCACGTCGGCGCGGACGACGTCGACGCGGGGTACGACCGCGGCCTGCTGCAGATCCGGGTCAGGAACGTGAGCCGGCCGGCGGCCACGCCCACGAAGGTGCCCATCAGCACCGTCGAGGGCCCGACGACGGTCCAGAGCAGCATCGAGTCCCCACCGACCCAGGCGGAGTGACCGGCGCCCGGCGCCGGCCCGGGCCGGCCAGCGCCGCGTCTGGCAGGCGTCAGTCGACGTAGGCCGCGAGGTGCTGGCCGGTGAGGGTGGCGCGGGCCGTGACGAGGTCCGCGGGGGTGCCCTCGAAGACGACCCGGCCACCCTCGTGGCCGGCGCCGGGGCCGAGATCGATGATCCAGTCGGCGCGGGCCATCACCGCCTGGTGGTGCGCGATGACGATGACCGACTTGCCGGAGTCGACCAGCCGGTCGAGCAGGCCGAGCAGGTTCTCGACGTCGGCGAGGTGGAGCCCCGTGGTCGGCTCGTCGAGGACGTAGACGCCGCCCTTCTCGCCCAGGTGGCTGGCCAGCTTGAGCCGCTGCCGCTCCCCACCGGACAGCGTGGTGAGCGGCTGGCCGAGGCTCAGGTAGCCCAGTCCGACCGCGGCGAGCCGCTCGAGGACGGCGTGCGCCGCCGGGGTCTTCGCCGGGCCGGAACCGAAGAACTCCGTCGCCTCGGCCACCGACATCGCGAGCACCTCGCTGATGTCCCTGCCGCTGTCCCTGCCGCCGAGCCGGTAGGTGAGCACCTCGGCCTGGAACCGCTTCCCCTCGCACTCCTCGCACACCGTCGTGACGCCGGCCATCATCGCCAGGTCGGTGTAGGTCACGCCTGCGCCGTTGCACGTGGGGCAGGCGCCCTCGGAGTTGGCGCTGAACAGCGCCGGCTGCACGCCGTTCTCCTTCGCGAA
>Ga0209797_10001752_pt1 | contig 10935 bp, 7 predicted proteins | sample DOMMetBare3Fresh_2_FD_187472 | JGI IMG/M metagenome (GOLD analysis project Ga0209797, IMG submission 187472) | Wetland sediment microbial communities from St. Louis River estuary, USA, under dissolved organic matter induced mercury methylation -... | ecosystem: Environmental > Aquatic >...
ATTAATCAACCGCAGGGGATGGTTATTCTTACCGGTCCCACCGGATGCGGTAAAAGCACAACACTGGTAGCAGCACTTTATCAGGTTGTAAATCCGGAAGTGAATGTTCTTACAGTGGAAGACCCCGTTGAATATGTTATAGAAGGTGCCCGCCAGCTAAAGATTGGCCTCAAAATGAATTTTGAACAAGCCATCAGATCAATATTAAGGCATGACCCTGATATAGTGCTGGTTGGTGAAATGAGAGATAAAGAGACTGCTGAAACAGCTATTAAACTTGCAAACACAGGTCACTTAACATTCTCAACTTTACATACTAATGATGCACCAAGTGCTGTAGCAAGATTATTTAAAATGGGAATAGAACCTTTCTTAATAGCTTATGCAATTAATCTTATTGTAGCGCAGAGATTAATTCGGAAGTTGTGTACAAAATGCAAAAAGAGACTTGTTGATTATGATGAAGTTTATATGGAGGCTGCTGGTTTAAATGTTGCTGAGTGGAAGAAGTATGAAATCTATCGGGCCGTAGGTTGCGACGAATGCAGTGGCACGGGATTCAAAGGTCGTATGGCTATTCACGAAGCGTTTTATTTTACAAAGGAGATAAGACACCTGATTGTTAAATCAGGAGAGGAAGTTGATGAAGAATTACTTAAAGTTCAGGCTAAGAAAGACGGAACGTTAAACTTAAGAGAGTCGGGACTTGAGAAGGTAAAGCTCGGAATGTCTTCGCTTGAAGAAGTCATATCATCAACAACAGAGGATTAATTTTTTTGAGTTTTAAGTAAGTTTTACTTAACTGGTTGGGTTGTTTTGGTCGTTAAATTTTTTTACAAGTGGTTATAAATTTGCCAATATTGAGCAGTTTTTCTGTTTAGGGAAAAATTTTATGACCTATTATTATGTTTTCTGTTGGAATAAAACATGTTAGTAACTTAATCTTAGTGGTAACTAAAAAGCTAAATAGAAAGTTGTAAGTTGATAGTTAAAGAAGAAAAAAAGATTCTATCAGATTTTTGCTCAAGAATTCCTGAGTCTGTTTATGGACCGGATCGCGTAGCATACATACTTGAGAACAGCGGTAAACTTAAGGAAGATGATATTGTTCTTTTAAGAAAATTTATTAATAGAATTCTCACATCGATGATTGAAAGAGATGCATCGGATATTGAGATTGGTGGACATGGTAACGAAGGCTATATATGGATGAGAATATACGGAAAATTGGAAAGAGTAAAAGACCTGCCGCAGTTAACTGAAGATGAATCCGCATTATTGATTGCCAATATGTTTAATTCAAATCAGAAGAAATATATTGCCGCAACCAGAAACCTTGATTTCAGTTACACGTTTTTTTATGAAAGAAGAAAAATTAATGTAAGGTTCAGAGCAGATGCATATTTTGATCTCGATACGCTCGCTTGCAGCATGAGAGCTATAAATACTACTATCCGTCCTCTTGCTTCACTGGACTTTCATCAGAATGCTGTCAAATACTTAAGTCATAGTTATATTAAATTTGGTTTAACTCTGGTAACCGGAATTACCGGTTCCGGTAAGTCAACCACTCTCGATTCAATTGTTGATTATCATAACAAGTTTGATCCGGCTCACGTTATTATAATAGCTGCTCCTATCGAGTATGTGCATAGTTCAAACTTTTGTCTGATTAAGCATAGAGAAGTGGGTAGAGATGTTCTATCATTCAAAGAAGGTGTGGTACAATCTTTAAGACAGGATCCGGACATCATAATAATAGGTGAAATGAGAGATCCTGATACTATTATGGCAGCCCTTGAAGTTACAGATACAGGTCACAAAGTCTTCTCAACATTACACACATCGTCAGCCACTGAATCAATAGAAAGAATTATAGCAGAAGTAGATGCACATGAGCAGGAACGAGTAAGAAACAGATTAGCAGACGTATTAGTATCGGTAATATCCCAGAAACTGGTCCCAAGTCTCGATGGAAAGATAATGCTAGCCAAAGAGGTTTTGATAATGACGCCAAGTGTTAAGGCCGCTATAAAAAACAACAACATCAGCGAAATTTATATGATGATAAACCAGGGTGGGCCAATGGGTATGCTTACAATGGAACAGGATTTAAAGCGCCTTTATGATCAGAAAAGAATATCACTAGAAACAGCGATAACTTTTTCAAATAATAAAACAAGAATAAACCAATTGTTGTCAGCAAAATGAAACCAGTAATTGCAATATATTGTGAAACTAATGACGTTAAGCTGGCTGTTATAAGTAAAAATGCAGCGACCGGAAAGCCGGCAGTCTTAAAAACAGCTTCAGTTAGTCATTCAAAATCTTCTGCCAGTTTAGATAAACCCGGTGGTGGTTTTCGGGTAGAAGAGGAATCCTTAGATATAGAAGGATTAGATGAATCTTTATCTACTAAGGGCGAGTCAGTTTTTTCAGGAATGAACGAGCTTAGCTCAGCGCTTAGTGGCTTCAATCTAAGTAAACACCTCTTTATTCCTGCTTTAACTGAGCCAAACATATATTATCATTTATATGAAGGTAATAGGCCGCCCAACCCGGCAAAATTAAAACAGGAGATTATTAATGATATTCTTGAATCAAAGAATATTTTAGTTGATAAGAGCGGCATTGATTACGTTGAGCTTTCGGATAAGGCATTGCTTGCTGTCTTCGTAACTGAAAATATTCCTTGTACAAGCATGATTAATTCGCTTGCAAGACAAAAAGGTAAAAGAGGCTATAACATACCCACCATAAAAAGTTCAGACCTGTCTCTGGCTTATTATGTTGCAAAGAGGAAAAAGTTTTTCCCCGATGATCATTCTTTGATTGTGTATATCGGTAAAGAATATAGTAAGCTGATTTTCTTGCAAGGAAGAAGAATAAAGCATATCGGAACTACTCTCGACATTGGCACTCAAAATCTTCATACATATGATGTTTATTTTTCAAAGATATTACTCGAGATGGAAAATGGCGGAATATCATCTCTTGATAATATTATTGTATGCGGAGAAGATGACTCTGAAAATATAATATTATCATTTTATGGAACTTTCCCCGAAGCCAATGTAAGTCGTCTGGAATTTGATGATCTTGATTTAGCGGCTCTGAATGAGGAAACAAAAGAAAAGTTTTCTACTTATAGTATTCCGGTAGCGGTAGCCATTGATTACTACGATGAGCTAGACAAAGAACACCATGGATTGCATATTTTACCAAAGTATATTAAGGAAGAACAGAAAGTAGTTCAATTCTCCTGGCATGGATATGCTTTGTTACCGCTTTTATTCATTGCTGCGTTCTTCATAACTCAAAAAGTATTGAATAATAATAGAACTCTTTCCGAACTGGATCAGGAAATCGAGGCAAAAACAATTCTTATGAGACAGAACCAGGAGGTCTTGGTTAAGATTGCCAATCTGGAAGGAAAAATTGGCAGTTTTGGTCAGACGGTGGCGATTTTGGATTCCGCCGCTGCGGGAACCGGAGTTTGGAAGAAATTAGTTAAACAGATTTCTGGTTTCTGCCAAAACAATAATAATCTTTGGCTCTCTAAATTAAATAATGAAGGAGACCAGGTTAATGCGGAAGGATATTCTTTAACTCGGAATTCGCTTACAGATTTTGCTTATTCAATTAAGGACGCGGTGCTACAAAGTATGCTATATGAAGAGTTACGGGAAAGGAGTGCATACAGGTACAATTTAAATTTTAAAATTTCAAATCAGAAGTATCAAAATGAATAAGAAATTGATTAGCACTCTTAGTGTTCTTGCACTACTGATAATCATCCTTGTTGCTGGCGGTATTTATATCTTTGTGATTCAAGGTGGGGATATATCAGAAAGACAGGAAAAACTTGATGAGTTAAATAAAAATGTTTATGACCCGGTAGAATTGGACAACCGGTACCAGGAAATGGAGAGAAAGTCAGCCGAGCTTGATTCAATTCTTGCCCACAGGGAGTTTAATATTCCGCAAAACATTTCCTCAATCAAGTTTTATAACTTCATTAATAACATTGTTGCTAATTTCCCGAAAGAAACAACGGTGAATGTCGAGTACCTCAGACAGGCTCCCGACAAGGAGTTTTTCTTCCATGAGTATAAACTAACCGGTGGCGGCAACTATAATGATGTTTATAAGATGGTTTATGCTATAGAACAAAGCAAAGAGCTTAAAAAGATTAATAAGCTTTCACTTACTAATCTCGTAAAGACAGATAAGGAAGTACCTTTATTCCTTGTAAACTTTGAACTTATAGCACAGGTTTATTTTTCATCCGATAACCGGTTTGCCCCGGCAGAATATGTCGAAAATAATCTTGGTACCGGGCCAATTTACGACGCTTTCTATCCACTGATCAGAAATGAAATTCCTCTGAATGTAGACAATTTACTTGATGTTCAGGGAGCCAGATTGCTGGCATTAATTCCTGAAGGAGCTTTCGTTGCCGATACCAAGGGGAACACCTATTTAGTTTGGGAAGGTGAGCAGGTTTACCTTGGATATCTCACCAAAATTGATTACGACAATAACACTGTTAGCTTCATCCTGAATAAGGGTGGAATCATAGAACAAGTTTCACTGCAATTAGACAGAAATTTAAATAAAAAATAAGAGTATTAGCATGAAAAACATTATAACTTATTTCGTTATATCACTTTTCATCGTCCTTCAGGCTTCCCCACAGGAATATTGGGAGCGCAGGTTTAAAACATCCCAGAATCCGGACGAGCTGGTGACTATGTCTGAAACACTTCCCTTCGATCAAGCAATTGAATTGCTTAGTAAAGTAAGCGAGAGTGTTTCTGGAAGGAGGATTGTTTCAACTGTTGAGAAGAAAGAGCCAATAGGCATAGAAATTACCAATATGCCATATGATAAGGCGCTTCTCATGATTGTAAACTTTTCCGGTCTTGAATATGAGGTAAAAGAAGATGTTGTTATAGTCAGGTCTAAAGCAAAGGATGATGAGTTTGATAAAACTCCTGAGACCTATGCACCACCTACACAACGTGAAGTTAGAATATCGGCCGTCTTTTGTGAAATCGACGTTCAGAATGCCAGAAAAGTTGGCTTTGACTGGAGGTTTTTACTATCAGGTGAGCAGACAAATGTAGCCGGTGTCCTCAGAACCGAGACTGAAAGAGATCCAAACCAAGAGGGTGGAGGTCAACAAACGCAGCAAGGTCTTCAGCCCGAAATGAAACTGGGCGTTAATTCTGCGTTCAGGATAGGAGATTTCTTTGGACAAGCTACAGCCGTATTTAAATTCTTTGAAACAAACGGTATCGGTGAAATTATTTCAAATCCAAGCATAGTTGTTCGGGACAGAAATGAAGGAAGAATACAGATAGGTTCGGATTTTTCAGTCAGAACAAAAGATTTTGCCGGAAATACTACTGAAAAATTCTTCCCAACAGGAACGATTATAATAGTTACCCCTTACATTCACAAAGAAGGTGGTTTAGATTATGTTTTGTTAAATATCTCTGTTGAGCGAAGTTCATTTTCAACCAGTGAAACAACTACAGAAATTAAGAAAACAACTGCAGCCACACAGGTTTTAATGCTCAATGGAGAAGAGACAGCAATAGGTGGATTATTTTTAAATGAAGAGGCAATAGCCCGCAATGGTATTCCATTCTTAAAAGATCTTCCATGGTGGGTATTTGGTATAAGATACCTGACTGGTTACGATCAGACCATAATTCGTAAGAAAGAACTTGTTATACTCCTAAAGACAGAGCTTATTCCTACCCTTCAGGAAAGGTTTGAAAATCCGCAGTGGGAAAATGTTTTAAAGAGAGAAATGGACGAAGGCAGAAACAAGATTAAGCTTTATCAGTTTGAAGGCTCCGGTGAAGAGACCCCTTAACAATGGAATCAATTTTAATAGTTGATGATGATATTAATCTATGCAATTTTCTCTCGGATGAATTGAATGAAGCCGGTTATAAAACCAGATTTCTTACAGATGGAGAAAATGTAGCAGAATTCCTGAAAGAAAATAAAACTGATCTCATTCTTCTTGACCTTAATATGCCCGGGAAAAATGGATTTAATGTGCAGAGAGAAATTAATATCCATCCGGGCATCAAACCTAAAATAATAGTTTTAACCGCTTATTCAGATGTAAAAAGCGCCATAGAATCTGCAAGATTAGGCGCTTCCGATTTTCTTTGCAAACCTTACAATCTTAGCGAGCTTCTTTCATCCATCAGAAAAGTAATTCAAAAGAAAAATTAATTTCTTTAAATTAGAAAATGAAGATCAGCCTCAGAATATTGTTAATCAATTTCTTGATTGTAGTAATAATCCTTGGCAGCTCATTTTTTGTTTTCTACACTATCGTTTATGAAGTACTAACCTCTTCTCAAACCCGCAATCTAAGGCAATCCGCTAACAACTTTACTTATGTTTACAGGCTGCTTCAATCGGAAACAGAAAATGATTTTTTTTCTATCTACAATAGGGGAATAGAAACATTCTGGAAAGAGCAAAAGCTTCAAATGAAGAACCTTGATTTCATTCTTGAACTAAGCAGCGAAACAGACGGACTAATTTCACGCTCTTTAGTTAATCAACATATCTTCCTTCCGGAAAATGAGTTCACCTTAAGAGATTTTCAAAATTCCAATCCATATTTAATGACGATGTCTTATTCAGACCCTGATGGACGAAATTACATTTATGGAAGAGCTATTAACACTGAAATGCTGAACGACATCTCTCAAAGAATTAATTCAGATATTGCCCTGGTTTGGAACGGTTATCCTTCCGATTTTTCCAATCAGATTGTTAACCAGAAATATTTATATGTTTTAAGTCAGGCAGTAGATGATTTGAAAAATAAAAATAATTTTGATCTTTATATTCAGGGGACCGAGTCAAAAGATATTCTGGCAACAATTTACAAACCCGCATCTACAGCAAATCAGGAAAATGTATATTACTTAATATTTACTACTTTTGCTGAAGCAGGCGAATTGAGAGGCACACTAAAAAGTATTTTTATTATTATTGGTATTGTTGGTATTGCACTATCATTGATCTTCACGATGGTTTTCACTGATAAGCTGAGAAAACAGGTAACTGAGCTGAGTGAGGCGACAGAGCAAACTTATGCCGGTAAATTTGATTATAAGATTGATATTAAGAGCAACGATGAAATAGGAAAATTAGGTGTGGCATTCAATAAAATGCTGGAGGAACTTGAGAAAAAGGAAATTGCAAAAAATGACTATGCTGAATTCATTACTTTAATTAATCAGAATCCCTCACTGAAAGAAATATCGGATGTAGCGCTAAAAAAAATACTTGATACGGGTGATTTTCTAATTGGTGGACTTTATAGTGTTGATGATGAAATTAAACTGATTTCTGCTTATGGTTTAAACGCAGACTACATAGAACGCCCCGAAATATCTGTGTTTTTCAAAAAGGTTCTTGAAACTAAAGAAAGTCTCGAACTTTTTGATGAAGAAGCGCTTCCGGTTGTTTCGACAGGATTAATTGATATTAGAATAAAATATCTTCTCTTCCTTCCAATAGTATATAATAATAAACCAGTTGCTCTTTTAGAACTTGGTTCCTTAACAAGGCCGCGTGAAGAGATTCGGGATTATCTGGAAAAAATTAAAGATCAGCTGGCCATTGGAATAACAAACGCAAGAGCTTTGTTGCAGCTTGAAAAATTTGTCTTTGAATTGAAGAAGCTAAATGAAGATTATCAAAAACAGAATGTTCATATAATTGAGCAGAATGAAACTTTATTACATCTTCATAATGAGTTAAAAACTCAGGCTAAAGAATTGGAAAAACAAAAACAAAAAGCCATAGAATTAACAGATGCTAAATCCAAGTTCCTCGCAAATATGTCACACGAACTGCGAACTCCGATGAACTCAATCCTTGGACTTACGGAGCTTATGCTTGAAAAAGTTGATCTTGAACCCCGGAATAAGGAAAGATTAAAAGTGGTATTAAATAGTGGAAAAAGATTAATGACGCTTATTAATGATATCCTTGATCTTTCGAAAATAGAAGCTGGCAAAGTTGAAATAATTCACGAAGATGTTTTGCTCGAGGAAATTCTGGAAGAAATCTCTGGCTCAATTGCTCTTCTGGCAAATGAAAAAGACATTAAATATGAAGTCATTAGAAATGTAGACACACACACCGTAATTAGTACGGATCGAGGAAAGGTAGTCCAGGTTTTAATAAATCTTCTCGGAAATGCTGTTAAGTATACCGATAAAGGAAAAGTTACTTTAAAGGTATCCGTAGGAAATGAAATGTTAAATTTTGAGGTTATTGATACAGGTATTGGAATCGCCGAAGAAGAGATTGATATGATTTTTGAAGAGTTCCGGCAGTTAAATAATTATAAATCAAGAAGGCGCGGAGGAACAGGTTTAGGTCTTGCTATAAGTAAGAAGCTTGCTGATATACTTGATGGAGATCTTTCGGTGAAGAGCGAGATTAATAAAGGTTCCACATTTACTTTTTCTGTTCCTTTTAACCAGGTCGAAATATTTGTACCTGAGCATCGGCGGAGTGTGGTCAACATTCCTTCTGTATTTAAGAATGGAAAACGTCTTGTTCTGGTAATTGATTCTGAAAAAGTATTAAGTAATACTATCGGGCAATATCTGCTTTCTTTGGGTTATGGAGTAATTTTTGCTGACGATGCTGCTCAAGGTTTACAGATTGCAGCAGATAACCAACCATATGCAATCATTCTTGGTATAAATATAAATCAAACTGATAGCTTGGACATACTAAAAGACTTAAAGCAAAATTCGAACACAAAATTTATTCCGGCTATTCTGGTTTCAATTGTTGCCAATAAAAATCTTAGCTATACTCTGGATATTTTTGACTACCTAATAAAACCTATAACTCCTGAAAACTTATCTCCGGCACTCTTTAAATTGACAAACCTTATCAAAAAGAAAATTCAAAAAGTTGTGGTTGTGGATAATGATGATCTTGAAATGCAAAAGTACAAAGACTTTAAAGACTTTGATGAAATAGAAATTGAATTTGTTAAAGAAAGTGGAGAAGCATTAGCTAAAATTGAAGAATCTCAACCAGATCTGATAATTATTGATCTAACTATCACGGGCATTGATGGCTTAACGTTATCTCATATGCTCAAACTTAATAATGAGACTAAAAAAATACCAATAATTATTAGCGTTGAAAGAGAACTTACTGAAGACGTTAAAAAATATCTTACCAAAGTTGTCGATGATATTACCTTAAAGTCTAACCAGGATACCTCTGAGGTAATCAAATCTGTACGAGATTGGCTTGAAATTCAAGAATCAATTAAACATTCTGAAATAAAGGAGATCAAGAGTACTCTGAAACCTGAAATCAGAAAAAGTATATCTCAAAAACCTGAAAATGTGGGTGATCAAAACTATGATTTAGATGTTTTGATTGTTGATGACGATTCTAATACTTTGTTTACTTTAGCAGAAATTGTGCGGTCGGCTAATTGTAATCCTATGTTAGCAAATAATGGTAAAGAATGTCTGGAGATATTGGAAACTAAAATTCCAGACTTAATTCTTCTGGATATTATAATGCCGGAAATGGATGGATTCAAAACTATAAAGCAGATAAAGAGAAATAGTAAGTGGTCCGATATTCCAATCTTTGCTGTAACCGCAAAAGCTATGAAAGACGATAACGAAATAATACTGAAGCATGGTTTTTCTGATTACATTCCTAAGCCATTTAATCCTGCGTATATTACTTACAAAATTAAATCGCTAATAACCCAATTAAAGACAACCTGATATGAAAAAAATTCTTGTCATAGATGATCTTCCTGAAAATGTCTTTATACTGCAGGACCGGCTGATACAGGAGGGGTATGAAGTAATCACGGCATATGATGGAAACGGGGGAATAGAAAAAGCATATTCCACTTTACCGGATCTTATTCTGCTGGACGTTATGATGCCGGATATAAGCGGATTTGAGGTTTGTAAAATTCTCGTCCATGATGAAAGAACAAAGTATATCCCAATAATTCTTGTAACCGCAAGAGCTGGTGCGGAAGATACCAAAGAGGGACTTGAAGCCGGAGCTTTCGATTATATAAAGAAACCCTTTAACAGAGTTGAGTTAATGGCAAGAGTAAAATCGGCTCTTAAGCTGTCAGAAGCTAATCAGCAGCTTCTGGAAATTGAAAAACGGACAACTTATTTTGCCACAATTGTAACTGCAAATCATAAAATAAAACAACCCCTTACTCTGCTCAGTCTCTCTTCGGCTGCAATAAAAAAAGAGTTGGAGAAAGATGAAGTTTCTAGGGAATCAATTTTAAATCGCATTAAATATATTGACGCTGCAATAAAGGACATTACAGATGTACTTAACAAGTTAAACTCGATTACAAATCCCGAGTTAGCTGACTATGCGAAGGATGTAAAAATGATTAGAGTGGAAGGGGAAGAAGACTAAACTAACTTCTTAATTGTAGCCAGCATCACTTCAAATTCATATGGTTTGTTTAACTGCCCGTTGATTTTATACTTGAGCAGTTCAGACTCATGATTTACCCACATACTTCCTGATGATAAAATAATAGGAATATCCAAATTTAATTTTCTTATCTCAGAAATCGTTTCAAGACCTGATAATCCCGGCATATTGTAATCAATAATTGCAAGATCAACTTTGATTTCTTCTGTTAACACTGTTAAAACTTCTCTGCCGGAGGACACTTTAATGACCGAATAACCATTCGTTTCAAGAAGCTCGGCGAGCAGATCTCCAAGCATAGGCTCATCATCAGCAAGTAGAATAATTTTTTCGCCTGGGTCAGGTTGCTTTTCTTTTGGGGGTTCAAAAGCAGGGATGTATACATCGAAGGTAGTTCCAATTCCAGGCTTGCTGGTTACATCA
>Ga0209797_10001753_pt1 | contig 10933 bp, 14 predicted proteins | sample DOMMetBare3Fresh_2_FD_187472 | JGI IMG/M metagenome (GOLD analysis project Ga0209797, IMG submission 187472) | Wetland sediment microbial communities from St. Louis River estuary, USA, under dissolved organic matter induced mercury methylation -... | ecosystem: Environmental > Aquatic >...
CGCATGAGCGGGTTTCCGCCGCGCAAAGATCCCTGAAGCCGGGAACCTACGGTTCCCCGTGACCCCTCCCTTCCCTCCGCAAGCGGAGTTCCGCTGCCGCGGAAGAGCGGAAGTCCGCTAACGCGAACTTCCGCCGCGCGAACATCCCTGAAGCCGGGCACCTACGGTGCCCCGTGACCCCTCCCTTCAGGGGTGAATGGGCGATGCCGGCGCACCGCGATCTCTACGATCGGCGCATGGACGAGCGCTTGCTGCGGGCCAAGGAGCGGCTCGACACACTCGACTGGTGGCCGCAGCCCGTGCGCATCGAGCACGTGTGGCTGCTGACAGTCCCCTGGGCGTTCCGGCTGCCTTGGCTCGCCCGCTTCGACGGCTGGGCCTCGCACCGCGTGATCCTGCTCCGCCGGCCGGACGCGTCGGAGGATCTCGTCACGCACGAGCTCTGTCACGTGTGGCAGATGCAGCACCGGCCCCTGCGCATGCCGCTCAGCTACCTCCGCACCGGCTACGCCGCAAACGGATACGAGCGGCAGGCGCGCGCCGCCGTGGCGGTGACGCGGCGCTAGAGGAGCTCCACCGCGTCGCCGATTGCGACGCGGCCGGGACGCACCACCTCGCCCCAGACGCCGAAAGGCAGGGGCTCGTCGGTCGGCACGTCGCCGCGGTAGTCCCGCAGCACGCGCAGCGTGTCGAGCGTCGGGACGCCGCTGTCGGGATCCTGGGTCGTCACGGCGCAGCGTCCGGTGAGGCCGTTCCAGCGAAGCACGGCCTCGCCGACGGCGACGTCGCGGCCGAGCCAGGCGTCCTCTTCATGCGCATCGACGCCGTCGATCGTGAAGAGCATGCGAAAGCGCCGCGCGTCCACTGCTTCCACCCCCGCCTCCACGGCGAGGCGCGCGAGCGAGGCGGCCGACACGAGCGAGACGCTGCCACGCCGGCCGCGGTCCGAGCCGCCGGTCTCGCCCTCGACGCGCACGAGCCCGATCGGCCGGCCCGCGAAGGCGGACAACGCCTCCGCCCAGGGGCCGGCGACCAGCCGCCCCTGCACCGGCCGCCCGTAGAAGTCGGTCTGGACGGGCTCACCGAGGCCAACCGCGCCTCCGACGAGGGCACCGTCGGGGAAGCGCAGCTCGAGGGTGTCGCCCCCGGGGCCGGCGTCGGGCACGACCTGCACGAACGGCCCGTGCGACTTGCCGTTCAGCAGCCTCCCGTCCGCGCCGACGAGGTAGAAGCGACGGTTCTGCCGCAGCCCCGCAAGGTCGAGCTCGATCGCATCGGGATGGACGAGGGCCAGCCCCTTGACCGGCGCGTACGAGATGCGGGTGACGCGGGCGTCGATGCAGGCGAGCTTACAGACGCGCCACGAGGACGATCCCGTCCTCGTCGGCGACCAGCGTGTCACCGGGCTCGCAGCGGACGCCGGCGATCTCGACCGCGACCCCGACCTGCCCCTCACCGTGCTTCTCGGACCTGCGCGGCATCGGCGCGAGCGCCGCGATACCGATCCCGAGGGACTCGAGCGTCGCCGTGTCGCGCACGCAGCCCCAGACGACGATGCCGGCCCAGCCGTGGGCGAGCGCCTCGCGGGCGACGATATCGCCCAGCAGCGCACACCTCGTGCTGCCGCCGCCGTCGACGACGATCACCCTGCCGCCGCCTTCGGTACCGACGAGCTCCTTCAGCCGCGAGTTGTCCTCGAAGCACTTGACCGTGACGACCTCGCCGGCGAAGCGGCGGCGGCCGCCGAAGTGGCGGAAGACCGGCGGCAGGGCGCGCGCCTCGCTGCCGTGGGTGTCGCTCAGGTCGCAGGTGCTCTCGGTCATCGGCGTGCTCGCGAGTGTATGCGCCGACGCGATACAACCTGCCGTATGCCCGAGCTGACGGCGGTCGAGCAGATCTTCCACGTGATCCCGGACCTGGCGACGCCGGAGCAGGTGCAGGCGTCGCTGCGCGAGATCCTCGCCGACCCGACGCTCGATCTCTTCTGGTGGGACTGGGAGAGCGAGCGGTATGTCGACGTGCACGACGGCCCCGGCACGCTCGCCACGGTTGACGCCGTGGTTCCGCGGGTTGCGACGCTCGTCGAGTACGAGAGCCGGCGGGTGGGTGCGATCCTGCACGACCCGAAGCTGCTCGAGCGCCATGACTTCCTCGAGGCCTTCGTACCGGCGATGCGCGTCGCGATGGAGCGGGACCGCCTGCACCGCGACCTGCTCAAGAAGATCGACCAGCTGAAGGCGTCACGCCTACGGATGATCGAGGCGGCAGACGAGGAGCGCCGGCGACTCGAGCGGAACCTTCACGACGGGGCGCAACAACGGCTCATCGTCGTGCTGCTCGCCCTGCACAACCTCGAGAAGCGGGTGCGCGAGGATGCGCAGCTCGAGCCGCTCGTGCGGAGCGCGCGGGAGGAGCTGGAGGGCGCAATCGACGATCTGCGGGAGCTGGCGCGCGGGCTCCACCCGCCGCTGCTCGCACAGCAGGGGCTCAAGGCCGCCGTGCGCGCAGGCGCGGCGCGGTCTGCGATCCCGGTCGAGCTCGAGCTCAGGCTGGATGAGAGCCTGCCGCCGGCGATCGAAGCGGCGGCGTACTACGTCTGCGCGGAGGCGGTCACGAACGCGATCAAGCACGCGCGCTGCTCGCGGGTGTGGGTGAGCCTCGTGCACGTCCCGGGGACGCTGACGGTCGAGGTGCGGGACGACGGCGTCGGCGGCGCGTCCATGGGAGAGGGCGCAGCCACCGGTCTCTGCGGGTTGAGGGACCGCGTCGAGGCGCTCGACGGCAGCCTCACGGTCGAGAGCCCCACGGGCGAGGGCACGAGGCTCGTCGCGGTCTTCCCGGCGTAGGCGCGGCGGCTGGCCTCAATCGGTTCGCGGGCACTTCCCGCTCTGATACGCCTTCCGGTCGGACGGCTGCAAGACCCAGCGCCACTTCCCGCCGACCGACACGGCATGCATGGTCGCGGTCGTCACGCCGTCGTCGGACGCTACCCGGACGGTCACGGCCCGGGACGGCAGGGACGTCGCGCCCACGTGCACGGGATCGTCGTAGGTCTCGAGCACCTTGATGCTCCTCAGGTTCCAGCCTTCGCCCGCCTGGCACTCGACGAAGCGTGCCCGGGTCACGACACGCTGGTCGGCGGGTAGAAGCTCGTCCCACAGCCGGCCGGACTGGTCGCGGGAGAAGGCCGTGGTGATCCGGCGAACGAAGTCGGGCGCCGATTCCGTCCCGGGCTGGGAGCTGCCCGACCCGCCTCCGAAGCAGCCGGCCCCCAGTACCGCCGTCGCACCGGCGAGTGCGGTGGCAACGACGAGTAGGAGCCGGTGCGACGCTACCGCCCTTGTCCGAAACATCTTCATGCGATCACCTCCGCGAGTCGAGGAGCCACCAGAAACGGAAGGTCGCCGGCCACGACGGCGTTCCCCTCCAGGGGGACGAGGAGCGCAGACACGGTGGGCCGCGCGCTCAGGCAAGCGGACGCCTGCTCGATCGGGGTGATCGCGAGGGCCGTGGCATATGCCTCCACCTCGGCGGCGTGCATCCCGACGACGGTCACGGCGAGCGGCCCTGCGTCGGCGGGCATTCCGGTGAGTGGGTCGATCAGATGGTGGAGCTGCCGGCCGGGGCCGAAGCGCCTCTGGTCGCGTCCGGAGGTCGCGACAGCGCCCTCGTCGAGCCCGAGCGTCGCAAGCGCCGATCCGGGCGTGCGCGGATCGGCGACGGAAAGCCGCCAGGGCCCCCCGTCGGGCGTGACGCCCCAGACGGCGATGTCGCCGCCGAGGTCGACGAGCCCGCCCGGGAGCTCGAGCCACGCGTCGCGCATCGCCCACAGAGCGCGCTCTGCCGCGAACCCCTTGCCGATGCCCCCGAGATCGACAGCGGCGCCGGCTTCGACGCGGGCCTGCTGCGTGACAATGTCGATCTCGACGACTGCATTCGGACGCCAGTCGCCCGCCCCTGTGGGCGGCCGGGCAGCCAGGTGCTCGAACGAGCGGTCGTAGCCGGCAGCGATCAGCACCGGCAGGATCGTCGGGTCGAAGCGCCCCTCCGTCTCCCGGCGTACGCGGAGCGCCGTGCGCAGCACGTCGATCAGCCGCTGGTCGACGGACCGCCACGCCCCGTTGGCGCCGTTCAGGCGCGACAGGTCGCTTCCGGGCCGGAAGCGCGAGAGCACCTGCTCGCACTCCTCGACCTCCCGGCGCCCTGCAGCGAGGGCGCGCCGAGCGTGCGCGGCCTCGGCGCGCGTAGCGGTGACGCCGACAACGCACTCGGTGCCCATGGCGCGGAACGCCTCCTGCACGAGCCGGGCGCCGATCATGCCGTCAGCGCTCCCCCGGGCGTGGGCTCGCGGGGAAGATCCGAGCGCTCCTGGCTCACGGCACTTCGAGTCGCCCTCGGCGTCGTGGCCGGGCGCACCGGGTGGGGCATGAGGATGCGCGCGATGGTGAGCCAGAGGACCGGGGCGAGCGCGATCGCAGCGAAGACCAACCCGGTCGTTCCCTTCAGGTCAGTGCCGGCGTGCAGCGCGTGGCCGAGGGCCAGCGCGAATGCGGCGAACGAGGCGTAGTGGAGAAGGCGCCAACGGCGCACCCCGATGCGCCGTCGAACGCGGAAGGAGACGGCGAGTACGAGCATGAGGTAGCCGGCGACGACGCCCGCCGCCACCGTGATCGGCCGCCACGGTGCCGTGCCGGGAACGATCACGGCGGTCACCCCGAAGCGCATGACCGGGTCGAGCAGGATTGCGCCGCCGTGGAGGACGAGCATCGACAGGCCCGTCCACATCAGCGTCTGGTGCCAGCCGAGGAGAGCCTTCTGCCGACGCGGCGTCAGCAGCTTCGTGCTCATCAGCAGCCCGGGCGTCACCGACAGAGTCAGCAACGCAAACGCGACCAGCCCTGCAGCGCGCGCGATCAGCCACGCGACCGGCATCCCCGCGCCGACGACGTCGATCATCCCGCCGGCACGGGCGAGGTGCGGGTCGTGGCGTGCGGGGCCTTCGTGCCGGCGCCGGAGACCACGACGAGGCGGGTCGTCCCGTTCTTGCCCTTCACGATGACCGCCCCGGGGATCGACTGCGGTGAGCGGGCAGGCGTCGGCTGCTGGCGCGTCCAGGCGAGAAAGGCGACGACGGCGAAGAGCAGCCAGACGGACAGCACGGTTGCCCAGACGGTGCGCATCAGTCTCCGGGCTCGACTCTCGGCCTCGGGGCAGGCGACGGCGCGATGATCTGACTCACCGTCGGTGGTGACGGCTGGAGTGGCGCGGCCTTTCGCGCCAACCCCGCAATCGCGGCAAACGCGGTCAGCACCGTGGCGGCGAGCACCGCAGCGAGCATGAACAGCTCGCGGCGATCTGGGAGCGCCCTTTCCTTGCCGACGTTCCGCACGGCCGCTGCTACTCCAGTCGACGTCGACGTGCCCGGGGCGGGTGTGATGGGAGCCCCTCCCTTCCTGACCCTTCGACCGTAGTGCCGCGGGCGGGCACGGGCATCGGTAACGGCACTGATCGATGCTGCGGAGGTACCGCGGGCGAGGAGGAGCTCGGGCCGGCCTGAGCACGCGCTCGGCCGAACGCATAGCCAAGCCACCCTGAATCTTGGCGCACCCTGGCTCTCCCCTAACCCGGCGGTCACTAGAGTCGGCCGCGAGTAGACCGCACGATCGAGCAAAGGGAGCTCATGATGGGCGGACGAGGAACAGAGCTCGCGCGCAGGGGTGGCGACGGCGTCGTCGTCTCGCTGCTCTGGCGTCGCGCCGACGATCGCCTTACGGTCGTCGTCAACGACACGAGGACGGGCGAGGTGCTGAAGCTCCCGGCACGCCGGGACAACGCGCTCGACGTCTTCCACCACCCGTACGCGTACAAGCGGTCGCGGGCCGCCTGAGCGGCCCAGAGCGCCCCACGTCGGGGCGCTCCGGGCAGCGATCCCCACGACCGGCTGCTACCCCTGCGCGGCGACGCCCACGACCTGGCCCTGCGGGTCCGCGAGGACGCCGAAGGTCACACCGGGGACGCTGGTGGCCGGCTGCACGATGCGCCCGCCGAGCTGCTCAGCCTGACGCAGGGCCTCCGCGACGTCCGCGACGCCGACGAAGAAGACGCTCATCGGCTCGCCGCCCTGCACGGGCCCGATGCCGCCGGGGATCGCTCCCTCGACGCCGGTGTTCACATAGGTGTAGCCGGGGATGCCTCCCTCCCCGTAGGTCCAGCCGAAGAGATCGCCGTAGAACGTGCGGGTCGCGTCGGGATCGTGCGAGCGCAGCTCGAAGTGAACAACGGGTGCGGGCATGCCTGCTCCTTCGGGTTGGTTTCCGGCGTCGCGCCGGCCACGCGCGTTCGCGTGTCGTTGTACGACGAACGGGAACGGCCGCAATCGACAGCGTCGCTCGCAGCCCGGGGTCGGCGTGCCGTGCTGCTAGGTTCGCGTGGGGTCTATCTCGCGGAAGGAGCTCGTGTGCGGCGCTTCCTGGTGGTCGTTGTGGCGGTTGGGCTCGTGGCCGTGTCGGCGGCGGCCGCTGCGACCCCTACTCCGGATGCGCACGACCGGGCTCTCGCCCGCCAGTTGGCCGCAAAGGCTGTGGAGTTGCAGAAGCTGGCGACGGTCTCGCAGGGCGGCGACGACCGGATCACGAAGGCGTTGCAGGGCTGCAAGGGGCTGGGCACGTCACCAGCGGAAGGCTTCGGCGTCGTGTTCGCAATGCTGCCCGTGCTGCTGGTCGAGGTGGTCAACGAGGTGCGGCCGCAGCTGCTCGACGTGCGAGCGACGATCGGCGCCATGCATCCGCATGCGAAGCTCTTCCGGCGCTGGCTCGCCGCGGAGCTCGCGGGCGTCGACCAGATCCTGACCTTCGACAACCACGGCAAGAAGATCGACTACTGCGCCGCCGCGAAGGTGATGCTGGCCAAGAACCCGAGCGATGCGCAGGTGCAGGCGGTGCTCGGCATCCCTCTGTCTCGGATCAAGGCGCTGTTCTCGGGCGGGTCGTCGCAGGCGACCGCCACCGTCTCGAAGCTGAACCCGGCGATGCGCACGTTCCTGATCGCGGCGGGCGTGCGCCGCAGCGTGGCGGTGCAGCTCACGAAGTAGATGCGGCCGCTGCGATCGGCCTCGCGGGCGCGAACGCTCGTGGCTGCCCGTATGTGCATTCGAGCTGGGCCTGGGGCGGCTATCCTCGCTCGGCCGCCCCCATCGACTAGCGGCCTAGGTCACCACCCTTTCAAGGTGGCAGCACGGGTTCGAATCCCGTTGGGGGCATGCGTCGGAGCAAGCACAACCACACTCGCGGTTTCGGAGTCACCTGAGTAGCGGCGGAAACCGCCTGATGCTGTGGCTCCGTGACGATCGGTGATCGCGAGACGCGTCAGGCCGGAGGGCCGTCGGGCACGGCGCCGAGCTGCTGCATCATCGTCATCGTGTCGAACACGCCCCAGTGCTCGTACGCGAGGCCGTCGTCGCCGAAGCGGATGATGTCGATGAGCTGCACGTCGACGGCTTTGCCCGTTGCCGGCATGCCCATGAACTCGCCTTGATGGGTTCCGGTCGCCCGCACGCGGGCGACGACCTTGTCGCCGCTCGGCAGAACGTCCTCCGCGTCCATTCTCAGGTCGGGGAACGCTGCGATGTACATCCGGAAGAAGGCCTTGACCCCCTCCTTCGTCGGCTCCAGGCCGGGCAGCTCCTCGTGGTCGACGAAGTCGTCGGCGAGCGCGTCGCCGAAGCCGTCGACATCGCCGGCGTTGAGCAGGTCGTACATGCGCCGCAACGTGGCTCCGTGATCCATCGCTCCCCTCTCGGACGTGTGGTGCGGCGATCATACGCCGGTCGATCTGCCGCTGATGGCGCGAGAGGATCACCGAAAAGGACAGCGCGGCGACGAAGATGATCGCGACCAGCCCCAGCACGAGCACGGCCGGCGGGTAGAACACACCGAGCCACCTCGCGGCACTGTCCAGCACGTCGCGACGCAGCGCGATGCCGATCATCGCCACGGCCAGGACGATCCACAGCGCCGAATACTCCTCGGCCAACCGGCGTCGGCGTACGAGTTCGAGGACGAGCAGGAGCAGCAGGGCGCTGCACACGACCGCGACGATCTGGATGCGATCAGTCACCCGAGGCTCCAACGCTGGCGCGGAACGGCACGATGATCATCGCCAGCGCCACGCGCGCACCGGCCGTGACCAGACGCGTCAGCGTGAGCGAGCTACGGCCATGGAGGCGGGCCCGCCACTGCACCTCGACTTCGACCACGCGCAGCGCGTTCCGGCTCAGGAACAGGTGCAACTCCGCCTCGGGATAACCGTCCGGCAAGTGCTCCGCGAGCAGTAATACCGCCCGCGGGCCGAGCACCCAGAACCCGGACGTCGGGTCGGTCACGGCGCGTCTGGTCATCATCGAAAGCAGCGCGCCGAGCGCCCGCTGCACCGGGCCCGGATCGCGGCTTCGGTTGGAGCCGACGAATCGAGACCCGAGCACGACATCGGCGGCCCCGACCGAGAGCGGTATCTGCAATCGCGCCACATCGGCGACGTCGTGCTGTCCGTCGGCGTCCAGCCGAACGACGACGTCATAGCCTTGGCGCGCCGCATAGCGAAGGCCCGCGCGGAGCGCGCTGCCGACGCCTCGCCGTTCCGGCCAGCGCAGCCATCGGACACCCAGTTCACGCAGGATCGTCCCGGTATCATCGGTCGAGCCGTCGTCCACGACGAGAATGTCGAGGTCAGGTCGCTGTCTGCGCAGGTCGGTCACCACGCCACGCAGGCTCAACGCCTCGTTGTGCGCAGGAATGAGCGTCAAGACGCGGCGCGTGGCTGGCATCAACCGACCGGCCTCGGCGGCATGCTGTGTCTGGGGGTGAGCGGTCGCCCGAGGATCCTTCGCGCGGTCCAGACCACGATGGCTGTCACCCAGGCCAGATCGCGCATCAGGTGCACGACGGGGAAGGCGAGCGCCGTCGGGTTTCCGAATGCTCGCCACGCACGAACGCCGGCGATGGCGCGCTCGGCAGCGAGCGCGATCACAAGCGTGACTCCAGCGGCCCCGAGGACCGACGGATCGGCGATCGGCGTCGCGGGCGCGGCGGCGGCGGCGAGCAGCGCCAGCGCAACCCCCATCACCAACGGGTGTCCCATCATCCAGGCCGGTGACACGGCATCACCGGTCAGGCGTCCCGGATGTTTGGCGACGACGTCGAGCCGGCCGTAGCCGAAGCCGTACTGTTGCGTCAGGTATCCCACCAGGCCCTCTCGCCAGCGATGACGGCTGCACGCGTCGCGACAAAACGCCAAGCGATAGCCAGCCGCCTGCAGACGATAGCTCAAGTCGTTGTCGTAGCCGTAACCGAGCGTCTCGTCCAATCCGCCGACGGCACGTAGGGCGTCGGTGCGATAGGCCGTGTTGCCCGTGCATACGTGATCGGGATGTCGGTCGAGTCGGGCGTAGCGCTGTTCGAGATCCAGTCCCATGACGCGCGCGAAGAACGACCCGTTCGAGTCCGCGACATAGCGCCCTTGTGCGGCGGCCACGGTCGCGTTCGCGAGTGCCGTGACGAGCGTCGTCATCCACCCTGGCTCCAGCACGACGTCCTGGTCCACCTGACACACGATTGGATGCGAGGCCCGCTGCGTTCCTGTGTTCACGGCCGCGGCGGCGCCCCGTCGCGGGCCGCTCACGATCGTCAGTTGATAGCGCTCCGCGAGTGAGTGCAGCAGCGCCGCCGAGCCGTCCGTGCTGCCGTCATCGACCACGATGATCTCGAACGGGCGGCCGTCGCGCTGCGCGTCGATCGACGCCAGCGCGTCGCGCAGCCAGGCTGCGCCGTTGCGTACGGGGATGACGAAGCTGACGCCCGTCATGGCGAGGTTGTCCGGCGTCGTGGGTCGGTGCAGCACGCGCGGAGTTTGCATACAATCGGACCACGCCCCATGCGGTTGGCTATCGGCTCCTTCCCGACCGATCCTGTCTCAGGCGGGCGTTTCCGCCTTTTCGTTCCAGCCGGCTGTGCGGTCTTGCTGGCCGCCCTTGTCTATCTCAACGCGCTCGACAATCCGTTTGTCTATGACGACTACCACCTGATCGTCGACAACACGTCGATTCTGAACGGTGCCGATCTGCAGGCCGTCATCGTGCGAGACATGACGCGTCCGGTCGTCACGTTGTCCTACGCGCTCGACACCTGGCTGTGGGGTCGGCAGCCGGTCGGCTATCACGTGACGAACCTGCTGCTCCATGTCCTCAACGTCCTGCTGGTCTACTGGCTGGCGCTTCTCGCCTCCGAGGATCACCGACGTCAGGATCGTCAGCGCCGCTGGGCCAGCGCCTCTTCGATTGTAGTCGCCTTCATGGCGGCGGCCGTGCTGGCCGTGCACCCGATGATGACCCAGGCGGTTGGCTACATCAGCGGCCGGTCGGAGGTGGCGTACTCGAGTTTCTTTCTGCTGGCGTTTCTCGCTGGACGACGCTGGATGCTCGGCGGCGGCGCGCGCTGGTGGGTGGCCTGTGTGGGGGTGTGGGGTGTGGCGATGCTCGCCAAGGAGTCGGCGGCGATGTTGCCGGTGGTGCTCCTCGCCTACGACCGGTTCGTCCTTGATGCGGAGCCAGCAGAACGCCGGCGTCGGTTTCTACGGCTGGTGCTGCCCATGCTCGTCTTGACGGTCGCGGCCGGAGGCGCACGGGTCGCCGTACTGATGTTCGTCGAGTACCCGGGCGAAGCGGGTCCCAACTGGCGCCTGGCGCTGGTAGCCGTGGATGCGTTCTGGCGGTATCTGCTCATGCTCGTGTCGCCGCGCGGACAGTCCATCTTTCATGCCGTGCCGCTCGTCGAGAGCCTGTGGTCGCCCCGTGCGATCGCCGATCTGGCGGGCCTCGCCATCTTCGTGGCGCTGGTGTGGCGACTGCGCCGCGTGCACAGCCTCATGGCCTTCGGCCTCT